>Ga0209061_1001592_pt1 | contig 35865 bp, 31 predicted proteins | sample Coa_R1_10_FD_187157 | JGI IMG/M metagenome (GOLD analysis project Ga0209061, IMG submission 187157) | Surface soil microbial communities from Centralia Pennsylvania, which are recovering from an underground coalmine fire - Coalmine... | ecosystem: Environmental > Terrestrial > Soil >... | reverse complement strand
CCAGCTGGACAAGATCGAGGTGCTCGCCCGGGTGCTGCAGGCCAGGGACCGCGGGCTGACGATGGTGTTCTGCCAGACCAAGCGGGCCGCCGACCGGGTGGCGAGCGCGCTGGCCAGCCGCGGCTTCGCGGTGGCCACCGTGCACGGCGACCTGGGCCAGGGCCAGCGCGAGCGCGCGCTGCGGGCGTTCCGCGGCGGCAAGGTGGACGTGCTCACCGCCACCGAGGTCGCCGCGCGCGGCCTGGACGTGGACGACGTCACGCACGTGATCAACTACGAGTGCCCCGACGACGAGAAGATCTACGTGCACCGCATCGGCAGGACGGGCCGGGCCGGGCGGACCGGCGTCGCGGTCACGTTCGTCGACTGGGCGGACATGCACCGCTGGAAGCTCATCGACGCCGCGCTCGGGCTCGGCATGCCCGAGCCCGAGGAGACGTACTCCACCTCCGAGCACCTGTACGCCGAGCTGGGCATCCCGCGCGAGGCGACCGGGACGCTGCCCCGCGCGCTGCGGGACCGGGCGGGCCTGGAGGCCGAGGCCGTCGAGGACATCGGCGAGACCGGCCGCATCAGGTCAAGGCCTGGGCCGGGGTCGGGGCTGGGGTCAGCGCGCGGCGGGCGGTGGCGCGGCGCCGCGGCGCCCGGCCGGGCCGGCTCCGGGAAGGCCCGCGGGGACGCCGACCGGGCAGGCCGGCCCGCCGACGCGGCGGCCGGGCGGGCGGCGCGCACCCGGCGCCGCCGCCGGACCAGGGGCGGCCGCGAGCTGCCGCCGGAGCAATTCCAGCGCAGGGCCTCCTGAGCCGGCGGCGATGCCGAGCGCGGCCGGCGGGCCGCCGGCCACCGCTGACGCCAACGCCAACCACGACGATGTCACATCGGTGTGGTCATAGCGACACCGATGGCACATCGATGCCGGCGCGGGTCATCCGTAGCCTTATCCCGCGGCTCACGCGGTCCCCACCAGCCACATGGATCTCTATTGGTCACAGGGCGGGACGGCCCGCGGCGGCGGCCGGCCCGTTCACCGTGACGAGGTAGGGTTCGCCCCTGTGAGCACACCAACCTCCATCGACCTGCCCGACGGAGTGCGGCGCACCACGATCCGCACCGAGCGCGGGCGGTTCGCGGCGCTGGAGGCGCTTCCGGCCTCCGGGGTGTGCGAGCGGGAGGCCGCACTGCTCGTGCCCGGTTACACCGGCAGCAAGGAGGACTTCCTCGCCACCCTCGACCTGCTCGCCGACGGCGGCCGCCGGGTGGTCGCGATCGACATGCGCGGCCAGTTCGAGACGCCCGGCCCCGGCGGGCCGGACGGCTACTCCGCCGCGGCCCTGGCGGCGGACATCACCGCGGTCGTCCGCGCGACCGGCGCGATGCACCTGCTCGGCCACTCCTACGGCGGGCTCGTCACCCGGCAGGCCGTGCTCACCGGCCGGGCCGCGGTCGGGTCGCTCACGCTGATGAGCTCGGGCCCGGCCGGGCTGACCGGGCCGCGGGCGGCGGAACTGCGCGGCATGCTCGCCGCGCTCGGCGTCCGGGACGGCACCGTGCCCGGCCGGGAGCAGCTACGGGCCGGGATCGCCGGGCTGTGGCGGTCCCGGCTGGAGCCGCAGGCGGTCGCCGCCGGGGTGCCGGGCCGGATCGTGGCGTTCCTGGAACGGCGGATGCTCAGCAACGACCCGGCCGGCCTGGTGTTCATGGCCCGCCACCTGCTGTCCGCCGCCGACCTGACCGCGGACCTGGCGCGGCTGGACCGGCTGCCGGTGCTCGTCCTGTACGGCCAGGACGACAACTCCTGGTCGCCGCGGGCGCAGGAGGACATGGCCGTGCGGCTGGGCGCGCACCGGGTCTGCATCCCGGGTGCCGCGCACTCCCCTGCCGTCGAGGCACCCGCCACCACCGCGAGCGCGCTGACCCGGTTCTGGGACGCCGCCGAGGCGGGCATCCTCGCTGGCGCCGCCACGGGCCCGACGTAGCCTCCGCCGGGCCTTCCCGCCTCAGCGCCCGGCGCCGTAACCGGCGAGGCCCTTTTCCAGCAGGTCCAGCGCCTGCCGTCCCCTGACCTCGACCTCGCGCGCGAGGCGGCGGTGATCGGCGGGCTCGTCGGCCAGGCGGCGCCGGACGTAGCCGATGAGGCTCTGGTGGACTCCCATCAGCGCGTGGGCGGCGGCCCAGGGCCGCAGGTCGCCGGGCTCGGCGCCGGTCTCGGCGGCGATGAGGGCGGCCAGTGACGCCGTGTAGCGCGCGAAGATCTCCCGCTCCCGCGTGCGCAGGGCCGGGCTGGCGGCGATCATCCGGGTGACCTCGGCCAGGTAGCGGGCCGACTCCTCGTCCTCGGCGGCCAGCAGGCCGCGGCGCTTGAGGACGAACCGGCCGAACGCGGCGGCGTACGACTCCCCGGCCTGCCTGTCGCGGACGGCGGAGAGCAGTTCGCTCTCGAAGGCCTCCATGCCCTGGTAGACGAGGTCTTCCTTGGTCGGGAAGTAGTTGAACACGGTGGCTTCGGACACCTCCGCCGCCCGGGCCACCGCCGCGACGGGCACGGCGTCGAACCCGTGCTCGACGAACAGCCGCCGTGCCGTCTCCGCGATCAGCTGGCGGGTGCGCAGCTTCTTCCGCTCCCGCAGCCCCAGTTCCGCGGCCACGAGGCTGATGCTACCACAAACCTCTTGACACCATGAAGATAATGTAACTATAAATTTCTTGTTACTCAACCGAGTGCGAGGGCGGGGAGCGCACCCCGGAAGGAGACTGCGATGGCCGTTCAGCAGGAGCACGAGGCCGTCCCGGGCCCGGCGCGGCCCGGCGCGGCACCCCCCGGGGGCGACCCGCGGGACGGCAACGGCGGGCTGAGCCGTGAGATCCTCGCGCTCGCCGCGGTGGTCATCCTTGGCATGATCATGACCGTCCTCGACCTGACGGTCGTCAACGTCGCCATACCCGTGCTCGGCGGCGACCTGCACGCCACGATCCCGGCCATCCAGTGGGTGCTGACCGGCTACATGCTCGCCTTCGCCGCCGTCATCCCGGTCACCGGCTGGGCGGCCGAGCGGTTCGGCGCCAGGCGCGTCTGGCTGGCGGCACTGGCCGTCTTCCTGGCCGGCTCGGCGCTCGCAGGCGCATCATGGTCGGCCGGGTCGCTGATCGGCTTCCGGGTCATCCAGGGCCTTGGCGCCGGGATGATCCTGCCGACCGGGCAGACGATCCTCGCCCAGGCCGCCGGGCCGCGGCGGATGGGCCGGGTGATGAGCGTGCTCGGCGTGCCGATGCTGCTGGCCCCGGTGTTCGGGCCGGTGATCGGGGGCGCGATCATCGGCGCCGCAAGCTGGCGGTGGATCTTCTTCATCAACCTGCCGGTCGGCGCCGCCGCCGTGCTCGCCGCGCTCCGGCTGCTGCCGGACACCAGGCCGCGGCTCGGCCAGCGGCTCGACGTCCGCGGGCTTGCCCTGCTGTGCCCGGGCATCGCCGTCTTCATCTACGGCATGTCCGAGGCCGGGGAGCTCGGCGGGTTCGGCAGCCCGGGCACGATCGCCGCGGCGCTGGCCGGCCTGGCGCTGATCGGGCTGTTCTCCCGGCACGCCGTCGCCCGGGGCGGCGACGCCCTGATCGACGTCTCGCTGCTGCGCCGCCGCGGGTTCGGCGCCGCGGCCGCGCTCAACTTCCTGCTGATGACCGGCCTGTTCGGCTCGCTGATCCTGATCCCGCTCTACTACCAGGTGGTCCGGCACGCGGGCTCGCTGCAGACCGGGATGCTGCTCGCCCCGCAGGGCATCGGGGCGGCGCTGGCGCTGCCGCTGGCCGGCTGGCTGACCGACAAGGCCGGTGCCCGTGGCGTCACCTCGGCCGGCATCGCGGTCGCCGCCGGCGGCACGCTCGCCTACACCCAGATCGGGCCGGGCACCTCCTATGCCTACCTGGCCGCCGCGCTGGGCGTGATCGGGCTCGGCCTCGGCGCCACGGTGGCGCCGTCGATGGCCGCGGCGTTCCAGGCGCTGTCGCGCGCGGAGACGCCGCGGGGAACCGCGGCGCTCAACGCCATCCAGCGCATCGCCGGCGCCATCGGCACCGCGGCGTTCGCGATCATCCTGCAGCACGCGATCACCGCCAGCCTGCCCCGGCACCCCGGCGGCGCGGCGATCGCCGCCATCTCCCGGCAGGCACGGGCGGACACGGCGCCCGCCCTCGCCGGCGCGTTCGGCATCACCTTCTGGGCGGCGGTCGCGCTCATCGCGGCCGCGCTGGTCCCCGCGCTGTTGCTGCCCCGGCCCATGGCGGCGGGCACGCGCGCTCCCGATACCCGGCAAGCGGAGGAGAACTGACATGGCTGACCGAGGATTTCGCCGACATCGGGCCGTTGGGGTTCTCGCTGACGAGGGCCGAATGGCTGGCCAGGCAGCAGCGGGGCACCGCCTTCGGCAACCCCATCCGGCCGGGGGCGGCGTGACAACCCGGTCCCAGCGCTTCAGCATCGGAGGCACGACATGACCTCGACACCGCAGCCAACCGCACCGCCGTCGCGGCTGGCCGCGCTGCGCGGCAACTGCATAGGTTCGGCGGTCCTGCTCATCGTCCAGTTCGGGCTCGGCATGGGCGTGAACCTCTACGTCACCCTGCCGAGCCACAGGTCCTTCTTTTCCACGGTGTTCGGTTCCGCGACGCTGGCCGCGCACGCCATCGTGGCCGTGCTGCTGCTGGGCGCGGCGGTCGGCGCGCTGGTCCGCGCCGTCCGCTGCGGACGGGCGATCCTGCTCACCTCGGCCGGACTCGCCGCGGTCCTCGCCGCCGGCATCGCCGGGGCGTCGTTTGCGGGCGGCCAGAGCAACGGCGCCTCGCTGGCCATGGCGCTGGCCGCCGCCGTCGCCATGTTCTGCTACCTCGCCGCGGTGTTCAGCCTCCGGTGACCGAGCCGGGCTCGGCGGACCCGGCTGCCGCGCCGACGGCGCTGCTGGCCGGCCGGCGGCGGCGCTGCCGGCCGGCCGGCGCGCCATCGTTGACTTCGGCCTCAAGCATCCCGGCCACCACCGGCTGACGTTCGGGCCCGCGCCAGCCATTGGCCTAGTGATCCTCCGGCTCGACCGACCCGGCTTTCCGTGGTCCCCCGCGGATCGACAGGTAACGAAATATCTGCCCCTGTGTGCCCCCTGTGTCCCCCTGTGTGCCCCCTGCCAGGCCGCGGACCAGAGCCTCAGCGGGCGCCGGCCCGCGGCCGCTGGCGGCCCCCGGTGCGTGATGTGCTGGCTTCCTGTCGTCGTCGGCTTTCCCCGTTGACCTACGCAGAGCGATATGCACCATTTGCCGCTATTTGCGGGTAAAAACAGGCACCAGGGGGTACGGTTCCGCGCTGGAAAATGACTGCTATTCGTGATAACATTCGAGTAGTAAAGGCAGGCGTGACGGTCATCGGACTGGAGTGTGCTCATGGCTGCAGGACCGGCTCCGGGCGACTGGCGGGGCGAGGACCCCGCCGGCGGCCCGGTGCCCGGCGGGGGCCATGGCCGCGGCGCCGCGCAGCCGCACGGGGACGCGCTGGCGGGCGCGCGGCCGAGCGCGGGGCTGGTCCGGACGCTGGACCGGGTGTCGGGGCCGGCGCGGCGGTGCGGCAGCCTGGGCGCGGACGCGGTCTTCGACGTGCTCGGCCGGTGGGAGGCCGCCGAGGCGTGGTGCGCGGCGGCGAAGCTGGGCGTGATCCGGGCGCTGATCTGCCGCCGCGCCGCACCCGGCTACGACCCCGCCGGGCCCGGCGGCCTGCCCGGCGCGTGGCGGGAGGACCTCGTCGAGGAGGTCGCGTTCGAACTGGGCATCTCCGGGCAGGCCGCCGACCGGCTGGTTGAGCTGGCCTGGACCCTCGAGGCCCGGCTGCCGCTGACCGCGCAGGCGCTGGAAGCCGGGGTAATCAGCCTGACCAAGGCCAGGATCATCGCCGAGGCGACGGCCGTGCTCGGCGACGACCAGGCCGCGGCGGCGGAGGCGCTGATCGCCGACCGGCTGGACGGCAGAACCCCTACCCAGATCGCGCAGCTGATCGCCCGCGCCGTGGTCAAGGTCGACCCGGACGGCGCCCGCAAACGGCGCGAGCAGGCCGAGAAGGAAGAGGCCCGGGTGCGGCTGTGGCGCGAGCACGCCGGAACCGCCGCGCTGGCCGGGTTCGGCCTGCCTACCGACGAGGCGCTGGCCGCCAACCAGAACATCCAGGGCAGGGCGCTTGAGTACAAGGCGTGGGGCGTCCCCGGAACCCTGGACCAGTTGCGGGTCCGCGCCTTCCTCGACGCCATCAACGGCACCGACGCCCGGGCGCGGTACCCCAAGGCGCCGCCCGCCCCGCAGGACGACGGCATCGCGGACCAGGCCGCCGGGCCATGTGACGCCGCCGCCGAGACGGCCGGGCCAGGTGGTGCCGCCGCGGGCGGGCCCGGCAGCCCCGGCAGCCCCGGCGAGCCCGGCAGCCCCGGCGAGCCAGCGGCGGGCGCCGCAGACGGCGGACACGGCGGCGCCACGGGCGATGAGCGCGGCGACCGCGGACGCGGTCCGGATGGCGGTCGGCACGGCGGGCCGGGCAGCGCCGGGGACGGCGGGCCGGCGCGTCCCGGGGCAGGCGGGTCAGCACGCCCCGGGGACGGCGGGCGTGTGCGCCCCGGGGACGGCCCTGGCGGAGGTCAGGGGAACGGTCAGGGACGCGCCGGGAACGAGGACGGCCCGGCGGGGCTGGCCGCGAACGTCAACCTGACCATCCCGCTGACCACGCTGCTCGGCCTGGCCGAGCGCCCCGGCGAGGCGGACGGATTCGGTGCCCTCGATCCGGCGCTCGCCCGCCGCCTTGCCGCCGCGGCCGCCGCGCATCCGCGCAGCACCTGGTGCGTCACGGTGACCGACGCCCATGGCACCGCCATCGGGCACGGCTGCGCCCGCCGCGCGCGGGCCGGCCCCGGCGCCGCGCCAGCCGGGTACCTCGGCCGGGACGGCCCGGGAAACCGGGACGGGCCAGCGTTCAGCGTCATCGGCGACGGACCGCCGGGGGGCTACGGGACCTGGCGGCTTCGCGTCGCGAACTCCGCGCTGCGGGTGGGGCTCGGCCCGATCCCGGTTGCCGACTGCGACCACCGCTACGAATCGTCCGGCTACCGGCCCAGCGAAACGCTGCGGCACCTGGTCCAGGTCCGCGACGGCTGTTGCACCCAGCCGGTCTGCGTCCGGCACGCCCGGCGCTGCGACTTCGACCACACCGTGCCCTGGCACAAGGGCGGCCGCAGCTGCGCCTGCAACGGCGGGTGCCGCTGCCGCCATGACCACAAGCTCAAGCAGACCCCCGGCTGGGCCGTCAGCCAGCCGCTGCCGGGCTGGCACCAGTGGACGACGCCAAGCGGCAAGACCTACACCAAGGGCCCGAAGGAATACCCGATCTAGGAGCAGGGCGCGGCGCGAGGGCGCGCTCACTCGGCGGCCAGGCCGTCCCAGGGGCGGCGGGGGGCGGCGACCGCGGCGCCCTCGGGGCAGTGCCGCAGGTAGTCGCACCAGGCGCAGGCCGCGCTCGGGCGCGGCGGGAACACCTCGTCGTAGCGGTCGGCGGGCAGGCCGGCCCGCATCCGCTCGTCGGCTGCGGCGCACTCGGCGGCGATGCCCTCGGCGCGGGCGAGGTGCCTGGCCAGCGACTCGTCGGTGTGCGACCAGGCCAGCACCTGGCCGGACGGCAGGTGGTGCAGCTCCACCCGGCGGCAGGGCCGCCGCAGCACCCGGGCCGCCGCCAGCGCGTACAGCGCCAGAGCCATCGAGGCGCGGGCGTCGTCGACGGTCAGCAGGTGCCGGCCGGTCTTGTAGTCGACGACCACGAGCTCGCCGCCTGCCGGGTCGGCGGGCCGGCGGTCCAGCCGGTCGATCCGCCCGGACAGGACGAGCGTGTCGGTGCGGGTCGCCACGATCCGCTCCACCCCGGCCGGCTCGTCGGCGGGGTCGAGGCCGGCCACGTATCCCTCGACCATGGCGACCGCACGCTGCCGCCACCGCGCCGACTGCGCCTCGTCCGCGAAGCCCTCGCCGATCCAGCCGCGCTCGACGAGCGCGCCCGCCGCCGCGACCGTGCGCTGCGCCAGCGGCAGCCGCCACCAGCCGGCCAGCGCGTTGTGCACGCTGGCGCCGACGCTGTTGTGCGCCCAGGGCGGGCCCTTCGGCGGCGGCGGCCGGTCCAGGTAGCTCATCCGGTACCGGCGCGGGCAGTCCAGCCACGCGGACAGCCGGGTCGGCGTGCACGGGTACAGCCGCCGGGGCATCCCGTCGAAGCCCAGCTGTTCGGCTGGCGCAGCTGCGGTCATGAAGCCACGATGCCACCTCGCGCCGACAAAACGCCGCCACGACACCGCCGCAGTGCTCAGCCGGTGGCCCCGGCGCTGGCGGCCGTCGCGGTACGGCGCTTCCGCTGCGTCTCGTTGGGTTCCCGCCCGTTTAGCCTTTGACTGACCATCGATCCGGGAGTAAAAATAAGGAAACACAGGCGAAACGGAGATGAGCAAAGCGTGTACGCGGAGGAGCGGCTCCAGCTGATCGTCGCCCGGGCGCGGGCTCAGGGCCGGGTCGACGTCGCGGCACTGGCCGCGGAGCTCGACGTGACGCCGGAAACGGTGCGCCGGGACCTGACTTCTCTTGAGCGGCAGGGCCTGCTGCGCCGCGTGCACGGCGGGGCCATCCCGGTGGAGCGCCTGGGTTTCGAGCCGGCGGTCGGCCAGCGCGCCGAGCGCAACCGGGAGGAGAAGGACCGGATCGCCAAGGCGGCCATCGCCGAGCTCCCCGTGGAGGGGGCGATCCTGCTCGACTCCGGGACCACCACGGCCCGGATCGCGGAGATGCTGCCGCTGGACTGCGAGCTCACCGTGGTCACCAACTCGCTGCCGATCGCGCTGAGCCTGTCGGTCCGGCCCAACCTGCAGGTTCTGGTAACCGGCGGCCAGGTGCGGTCCCGCACGCTGGCCGCGGTCGGCGACTGGGCCGGGACCGCGCTGGCCAGCATTCGCGTGGACGTCGCGTTCCTCGGTGCCAACGGCGTCTCCCCTGCTCATGGCCTGACCACCCCGGACCAGTCCGAGGCGGCGGCCAAGCGGGCCATGATCCGCGCGGCGCGCCGCCCGGTGGTGGTGGCCGACCACAGCAAGCTCGGCGCCGATTACTTCGCCCGCTTCGGCGAGCTGTCCGAGATCGACACGCTCATCACCGACACCGGCGCCGATGACGAGCTCGTCGCGGAACTGGAATCCGCCGGGCTGCGGGTCGTGCGGGCCTGACCTCCGGCTCAGCCCGCGTCGCCGTTGATGGGAGCAGGCGCCGCCGCCGGGACGCGAGCAGGCGCCGCCGGGGCCGCTGATGGGAGCAGGCGCGGCCGTGTTACCCGGCCGCCGGCGGGGCGCCTGCTGCCGGCAAGCGCCGCTCACCCCGGCCGTCCGCGCGGTGCTTCCGTTTATCACCGTTCCTCTCCGGTTCGTTGATTTTATGTCCGTTCACCTCTTGACATCCCTCAGATTCGGGCGTAAAAAGGAGGAAACACAGATGAAACGGAGATAATCAAAGGTGAATGCGGAGCAGCGGCTCCGGCTGATCGCCGCACAGCCGGAGCCGGGCGGCCAGCCGGTGGTGCGGGCATGATCGTCACGCTGACGGCCAACCCGAGCGTGGACCGGACCATCGAGGTGGCCGCGCTGCGGCCGGGCACGGTCATCCGCGCCGTGGCCAGCCGGGTGGACGCGGGCGGGAAGGGCGTCAACGTGGCCCGGGCGCTGGCCGCGCACGGATACAAGGCCAGAGTCGTGCTGCCCAGCGGGGGCGTCGAGGGGGCTCAGCTGCAGGCGCTGCTCGCCGACTCGGGCATCGACCTGGTCGCCGTCCCCATCGCCGGCTCGATCAGGAGCAACGTCACCGTCGTCGACGCCGAGGGCATCACCACCAAGCTGAACGAGCCGGGGCCCGGCCTCAGCCGGGACGAGCTTGACGCGCTCGCGAGCACCCTGAGCGACGCAGCCGCCCAGGCGGACTGGGTGGTGCTGTCCGGCAGCCTGTCACCCGGCGCCCCGGCTCACTGGTACGCCCGGCTGACCCGGCGGCTGCGCGCCGGCGGGCTCCGGGTCGCCATCGACAGTTCCGGGCCGCCGCTGGCCAAGGCGATCGCCGCGCGCCCCGACTTGGTCAAGCCGAACCGCGAGGAGCTCGCCGAGCTGCTCGGCCGCCGCATCGACACGATCGCGGACGTCATCGGCGCGGCGGGGGTGCTGACCGCCCGCGGCGTGGACACGGTGCTCACCAGCCTCGGCCCCGCCGGCGCCGCGCTGGTCCGCCGGGACGCCGCCTGGCACGCCACCGCGGCGGCGACCGAGCCCCGCAGCACGGTCGGAGCCGGCGACGCGCTGCTGGCCGGCTACCTGGCCGCCGACGCCGACGGGCCCGCCGCGCTGGCCGAGGCGGTCGCGTGGGGCAGCGCGGCCGCGGCGCTTCCCGGATCGCGGATGCCGGGTCCCGGCGACATCACCCGCGCCGGCATCCGCATCACCGACCTGACCGACCCGAGCAGCGGCGACCTCGCCGCCCGCCGGCTTTGAAGGAGCAGCCATGACCACCCCCATCATCACAGCGGACCTCGTCGACCTGAGCCTGGAGGCGGACAGCCGGCAGGCCGCCACCCGGCGGCTTGCCCGGCTGCTGGCCGACCAGGGCCGGGTCACCGACCTCGACGGCTTCCTGGCCGACGTGGCGGCGCGCGAGCAGCAGATGCCGACCGGGATCGAGGGCGGCATCGGCATCCCGCACGCCCGCTCGGCATACGTCACCGAGCCGACGCTGGCGTTCGCGCGCAGCGCGGCGGGCGTGGACTTCGGCGCCGCCGACGGTCCCGCGCATCTCATCTTCCTCATCGCCGCGCCTGAGGGCGGCGGCTCCGAGCACATGACCATCCTCGCGGCGCTGGCCCGCCGTCTCGTCCACGCCTCGTTCCGCGAGGCACTGTCCGCTGCTCCCGACGCTCAGACCGTCGTGGACATCGTCACGAAGGAGGTGCTGGGGCAGTGAAACTCGTCGCCGTGACCTCGTGCCCCACCGGCATCGCACACACCTACATGGCCGCCGAGTCGATCGAGCAGGCCGCCAAGGCCGCCGGCCACACGATCACCGTGGAGACGCAGGGCGCCGCCGGCGCGGACCCGGTCCCCGCCAACGTCATCGCCGCCGCGGACGCGGTGATCTTCGCCGCCGACGTGGAGGTGCGCGACCGGGAGCGGTTCGCCGGGAAGCCGCTGGTGATCGCGCCGGTCAAGCGCGCCATCAACGACGGCCCCGCGCTGATCGCCGAGGCCGTGCAGGCGGCCGGGACCGCCGGCGCGGCAACCCTGGCGGCCGGGGCCTGGGCCGCGGCAACCCCGGCGGCCGCGGGCCGCCCGGCCGGCGCGGCGGCCGCCGGGCAAGCATCCCCCGCCCTGGTGACCAAGGTGGACCGGGACGCCGGGTTCGGCACCCGGCTGCGGCAGTGGCTGATGACCGGGGTCAGCTACATGATCCCGTTCGTCGCCGCGGGAGGCATCCTGATCGCGATCTCGTTCATCTTGGGCGGCCCGCAGGTGGCGACCAAGGTGTTCGGCGGCACCTTCCACGGTCACACCTACCCGGCCGCCGTCACCGGCATCGAGAGCTTCACCGTCGCGCCGGTGCTGCACGCCGCGGGCTACGCGGGGCTGCTGTTCCTGATCGGCAAGGTGGCGTTCTTCATGCTGGTGCCGGTGCTGGCCGGCTTCATCGCGTTCGCCATGGCCGACCGGATGGGCCTGGTCCCCGGGTTCGTGGCCGGCCTGGTCGCCACCGCGACCGGCGCCGGGTTCCTGGGCGGGCTGATCGGCGGCCTGCTGGCCGGCGCCATCGTGATGGCGCTGAAGCGGCCCAAGGTACCGCGCGCCTTCGCCGGCATCATGCCGGTCGTGGTGATCCCGCTGGTGTCGGCGGCCGTGACCGGCATCATCATGGCCGTGGCCGTCGGCCGCCCGGTCGCCGCGGCCACCAGCGCCATGACGAACTGGCTGCACGGCCTGTCCGGCACCAACGCCGCCGCGCTCGGCCTGCTGCTCGGCGCGATGATGGCCTTCGACATGGGCGGCCCGGTCAACAAGGTGGCCTACACCTTCGGCCTGGCCAGCCTGGCCAGCGGCGACACCAAGATCATGGCCGCGGTGATGGCGGCGGGGATGACGCCGCCGCTGGCCTGCGCGCTGGCCACCGTCGTCCGCAAGAAGCTGTTCACCCCCGCCGAGCGCACCGCGGGCGAGGCCGCCTGGCTGCTCGGCCTGTCGTTCATCACCGAGGGCGCCATCCCGTTCGCCGCGGGCGACCCGCTGCGGGTCATCCCGTCCCTGATGGCCGGCAGCGCCGCCACCGGCGCGCTGTCGATGACGTTCGGCGTCACCTCGCTGGCCCCGCACGGCGGCATCTGGGTCATCGGCCTGATCGGCAAGCCCGGGATGTACGCCGTCGCGCTGGCGGCCGGCATCGTCATCAGCGCCGCCTGCCTGCTGGTGCTGAAGTCGCTGCGGCACGCGGCCCGGGCCGGCAGCCGGGTCAGCGTCACAAGCGGCACCTCTGTCCCGGTAGGTGCATGATGGCCGAGCGTCAGGTGATCGTCGGGTCCTCCGTCGGGCTGCACGCCCGCCCCGCGGCCCTGTTCGTGCAGGCCGCCGCCAAGGCGCCGGTCCCGGTGTCCATCGCCAAGCCAGGCGGTGAGCCGGTCGATGCCCGGTCCATCCTGTCGGTCATCGGCCTGGACGCCCGCGGCGGCGACACCGTGGTGCTGTCCGCCGAGGGAGCCGGCGCCGATGCCGTGCTCGACGACCTGGCCGCCATCGTCGCAACCGACCACGACGCCAAGGATCAGTCAAAGGATCAGTCATGAGCAAAGAACTGCACGGTCTCGGCGTCAGCGCCGGATCGGCGGCCGGGCCGGCCGCGCGGCTGGGCACGCCGCCGCGGCTGCCCGATGCCGAGCCCGCCGTCGCCGACACCGGCGCCGAGGCGGACCGCGCCGTCGCCGCCCTGGAGGCCGTGGGCGAGTTCCTCCGCGGCCGCAGCGAAGCCGCCCGCGGCCAGGCCGCCGATGTCCTGGCGGCCGAGGCGATGATGGCCTGCGATCCCGCGCTGGCAAGCCAGGTGCGCGGCCTGGCCGGGGCAGGCCGGCCCGCCGCGTGGGCGGTCAGCGAGGCACTGGCCGGCTACCGCGCGATGCTGACGTCGGCCGGCGGCTACCTCGCCGAGCGCGCCGCCGACCTCGACGACATCGCCGACCGGGCGGTCGCGCTGCTGCTCGGCGAGCCGATGCCGGGAGTCCCGGCACCGGGCCACCCGTTCGTGCTGCTGGCCGCCGAGCTTGCGCCCGCCGACACCGCCACGCTCGACCCGGCCGCCGTGCTGGCGATCGTCACCGAACGCGGCGGCCCCACCAGCCACACCGCGATCCTGGCCAAGACGCTGGGGATCCCGGCCGTCGTAGCCTGCCCCGGCGCGCTGTCGGTCGCGGACGGGACGATGGTCGCCGTCGACGGGTCCGCCGGCACCGTGCTCGTCGAGCCCACCCCCGAGCAGGTGGAGCAGGCCGCCCGCCGCCGCGCCGAGCGCGCGACGCGGCTGGCCGCCGCCCGCGGCCCCGGCCGGACCAGCGACGGTCACCCGGTCCGGCTGCTGGCCAACGTCGGCGGCCCCGAGGACGTGCCCGCGGCGGTCGCGGCCGACGCCGAGGGCATCGGCCTGCTGCGGACCGAGTTCCTGTTCCTTGACCGCCATGACGAGCCGTCCGGGGAGGAGCAGCGGGCCACCTACGCCGACGTGCTCGCCGGCATGGGCGGGCGCAAGGTCGTGGTGCGCACGCTCGACGCCGGAGCCGACAAGCCGCTGGCCTTCGCGTCGCAGCAGGCAGAGCCCAACCCGGCGCTCGGCATCCGCGGCCTGCGCCTGGACGCCCTCCACCCGGCGCTGCTCGACACCCAGCTCGAGGCGCTGGCGCACGCGGCCAAGGACACCGGCGCCGACGTGCAGGTGATGGCCCCGATGGTGTCCACCCCGGCGGAGGCCGCCGCGTTCGCCGGCCGGGTCCGCGCTCATGGCCTGCCGGTCGCGGGCGTGATGATCGAGGTCCCGGCCGCCGCGCTGCGCGCGGCGCAGGTCATGGAGCAGGTGGACTTCGTGTCCATCGGAACCAACGACCTGAGCCAGTACACGTTCGCCGCCGACCGGCAGGCCGGCCCGCTCGCCGCGCTGCTGGACCCGTGGCAGCCCGCGCTGCTGCAGCTCGTCGCGATGACGGCCGCGGCGGGCGTGGCCGCGGGGAAACCGGTGGGCGTCTGCGGGGAGGCGGCAAGCGACCCGCTGCTGGCCATCGTGCTGGCCGGCCTCGGCGTCACCAGCCTGTCGATGGCCGCGCCAAGCCTGGCCGAGGTCCGCGCCGCGCTGGCCGGGCACACCCTGGCCCGGTGCCGGGCCGCCGCCGAGGCCGCGCTCACCGCGGCCACCCCGGCCGCCGCACGCGCCGCAGCCCGCGCCGCCGTGGGCTGACGGCACCGCCGCGGGCTGACAGCGACGGCGCGGGCTGACAGCGACGGCGCGGGCTGACGGCGACGGCGCGGGCTGACGGCGACGGTCAGGCCTGGCCCGGCCCGGCGGCGACCCAGGAGTCGAACCTCTTCTCGGCCGCGGCCACCGTGGTGTCCTCGCCGTGGCCGGGAAGCACCCGGGTGCCGGGGGGCAGGGTCAGCAGCTGCTCGCCGATCGCGGTGAGCTGGGCGGCGAAATCCGGGAAGGCGCCGCCGTCCGGGACCGGGCCGTCGGCGGCCAGGACGTGCCCGGTGAACACCGCGCCGAGGTCCTCGCAGTACAGGCACACCGAGCCGCGGGTGTGACCGGGCGCGTGCAGCACCTCGAGCGTCACGTCGGCGACCTCGAAGGTCCCGCCGTCCTCCATGTCGATGTCGGGCTGCTGCCCGGGGTGCGCGTCCCGCCACAGCAGCCGGTCCGCCGGGTGCAGGGCCACCGGCGCCTCGTCGGGCGCGGCCACCTGCGCCGCCGCGGCGACCTGATCGGCGTGACCGTGGGTGCAGATCACCGCGAGCACCTCGCGGTCGCCGACCGCCTCCAGCACTCCGGCCGCGTCCCGGCCGGGATCGATGACGACGACCTCCTCGTCGTCGCCGACGATCCAGGTGTTGGCCTCGCCCGATTCCACCCGCTCGATCCGTGCCACGCCGACCTTCTTACCACGCGCGCGCCGAACGGCGTGAGCGAACGGCCGCCGGACCGCGCCCCGGGCCGCCGAGCCAAACGAAGGGTGAGTTTGAGCGAGCGCGTTGTGACCGGACGACAACCGGCCGCCGGGCGGGCCGCGCGTCTTTGACGGTTCGCACAAGTTAGCCCGGCTTCGCGCAATAGCGCTGGACCGCCGGCACCTGCGTCATCGATACTGGCCGCGCTGCCCTGCGCCCCGGCAGGGCCCCGAGCCTGGTACCCGCTGCCAGCCGACTTCTTCTTTCCCGTTCGGAGGGAGCGGACATGCGAAAGCCCCGATTCCCCTGGTCCGGTCACACCGCCGCGGCGCGGCCGCCGCGCTGGCGGCCCTCCGCCGCCGGCGTCCGGTGGGTGGTGTCCGTCGCGGCGGCACTGCTGCTCGGCGCGGCGTTCGGGCCGATGACCGCCAGCGCCGTGTCGGCCGGGCCGTCCCGCGCCGCCCAGCCCGCCCCGCCCGGCCCGCAGCCGGGCTTCCCGCGGCTGCAGCACGTCTTCGTGATCATGATGGAGAACACCTCCTCCGCCGCCCTGCTGTCGCCGTCCAATCCCGACACCGGCTACATCCGCCAGCTTGCCGCCACCCGCGGGCTGGAGACCGACTACTACGGCGTCACCCACACCAGCCTGCCCAACTACATCGCCGCGACCAGCGGCCAGACCTGGGGCTCGAACACCGACGACGACGCCCAGGCGCCGCTGTTCGACCACGAGAACATCGTGGACCAGTTCGAGGCGGCGCACGTGAGCTGGAAGGCGTACATGCAGTCGCTGCCGTTCCCCGGCGACACCGTCGACACCACCCCGGACGGGCTGTACGTGCGCAAGCACGACCCGTTCCTGCTGTACCCCGACGTCTACAACGACCCGGCGCGCGCCCGCAACGTGGTGCCGCTGGACCAGCTCGCCGCCGACCTGGCGGCGAACCGGGTGCCAGACTTCGCCTGGATCACGCCCAACGTCTGCGACGACATGCACGGCGGGGCCTCCGCCTGCCCGTACCCGTCCTCGCCGTCGTCGCCCGCGCAGGCCACCCTGTACCAGGACGGCAACGCGTTCCTGCAGAAGTGGGTCGGGCTGATCACCGCCAGCCGGGCGTGGCGGCAGGGCAACTCCGCCATCTTCATCACCTGGGACGAGGGCAGCTACAACGACGTCTCGCCGTTCCAGCCGCTGGATGACCGCGGCGGCCCCGACTCGCCGATCCTGCCGGCGACCCCGGCGAACCCGGCGACCGGGGGCGGCGGCGACCTGGCCGGCGGCACCGTGTACGGCGGCGGCCTGGTGCCGATGATCGTGGTGGCAAGCGACGTGCACGGGCAGCGCACCGACGCCACCCCCGCGGACCACTACTCGCTGCTGCGCACGATCGAGGAGAACTTCGGCCTGCCGCTGCTCGGCGACGCCGGCGACGGCGTGCAGGTCCACTCGCTGGCCCCGCTGCTGCAGCCGGGCGCGTAGCGGCGGGGTGCGTCCCGCGCCCGCCGGGCGGGCGCGGGACGCGCCGTGGCCGGCCCCTACCGGGCGGCGTGCAGGAAGGCGATCGCGGAGTCGGCGACGAGCTGGACCGCGATCGCGGCCAGCAGCAGGCCGGCGATCCTGGTCACCAGCTCGACGCCGTTGTCGGTCAGCACCCGGCGCACCACCAGCGCGAACCGCATCGCCAGCCAGACCGCCAGCGCCGCCGCGGCCAGCGCCCCGGCCAGCGCGACCGCGTCCGCGGCGCCGTGCGCGCGCTGCACGAACAGCATCGTGGCCACGATCGCGCCGGGCCCGGCCAGCAGCGGGGTGCCGAGCGGCACGAACGCCACGTTGGCCCGCTCCAGCTCGGCCGCGGTGGGCTCGGCGGCCCTGCCGGTGAGCAGCTCCAGCGCGACCAGCAACAGCAGCAGGCCGCCCGCGCCCTGCAGCGCCGCCAGGCTGACGCCGAGGTAGTCGAGGATGCCGCGGCCGAACAACGCGAACACCACGATCACGCCGAACGCCACGCCCGCCGCCTGCCAGGCCAGCCGGTTCCGGTCCCGGTCCGACCGCCCCCTGGTCAGCCCGAGGAACACCGGCACCGTGCCGGCCGGGTCGATGATCACGAACAGCGTGACGAACACGTCCAGGAAGAACTTCACCGCACGATCCTCGCGCACCGGCCGCGGCGCGGCGCGAGGTTACTCCACGTGCCGGGCCACGGCGCGCAGCACCGGCAGCGCGGCGAAGTAGGTGCCGGCCAGCGCGATGCCGCCCACGCCCAGGTCCACCGAGATCCGGCCCTGCCTGGCCCAGTAGACGTCCTTCAGGTCCAGCAGCAGCGCGAACTCGTCGACGATGAGCGCGAGCCCGGCGCCGTAGCTGAGCGCCACCAGCGGGTGCCTGCGGTGCCGGTCCTCGCCGCGGACGGCCACGCCGCCGACGCCGGCCAGCATGCCGATCCCCCACATGTAGTGGTGCAGGTGCTCGCCGCCCACGCTGAGGTTGCGGAACGGGCCCTTGCCGGCCCTGATGCTGTAGGTGATGCCGCGCACCGCGCCGAACGTGGCGGTGAACGCCAGCCAGCTCAGCAGGGCGGAGCGCTGCCCCGCGTCGAGTTCGGAGTGGAAGGCGCCGCGGGTTCGCCGTGCCAGGGTGGTCATCGTCGTACGATACCGGTCCCGGTGGCCAGGCAGGCGAGCCTGGCGTACGCGTCGGCGGGGGTGGTCTCCCGTCCGATGCGGTGACCGGTCAGCGCGCCGTGGTCGTCGCTGCCGCCGGTCGCCACCAGGCCGAGGCTGGTGGCCAGAGCAAGCAGGGCGGATCGTTCGGATTCATCGTGGTCGGGATGGAACACCTCCACCCCGGCCAGGCCAGCGGCGGCCAGCCTGGCGATTTCCTCGTCGGGGACGCGGGGGCGCGACCGCGGGTGGGCGAGCACCGCGACGCCGCCGGCCTCGCGGACCAGCCGGATCGCGCGGGCGGGGTCGAGCGCGTACCTGCCGACGTAGGCGCGGCCGCCGTCGCCGATCCAGTCCGCGGTGAACGCCTCGGCCGGTGAGGCGATCGCGCCGGCCGCCGCCATCGCGCGGGCGATGTGCGGGCGGCCGACCACGGCGGTCCCGGCGATGGCGGCGACCTGCTCCCAGGTGACCGGGACGCCGAGATCGGACAGCCTGGCCACCATGGCGCGGGCGCGCCGCACCCGGTCGCCGCGGATGCGGCGGGTCTGCGCGGCGAGTTCGGCGTGGGCGGGGTCGAACAGGTAGGCGAGCAGGTGCACGCTGTGCTGGCCACGGGGGGACGACCCGCCTGGCACCCCCCGATCGGGGCCGTTCATCCGGCAGGACAGCTCCATGCCCGGCACCAGGGCCAGCCCCGGCGGCAGCGCCCGGGCCGCCGGGCCGATCCCGGCCACCGTGTCGTGGTCGGTCAGCGCCACCGCGTCCAGGCCGGCCGCCGCGGCGCGGCGCACCACCTCGGCCGGGGGTTCGGTGCCGTCGGAGGCGTCGCTGTGGACGTGCAGGTCGGCGCGCATCAGGGCGCGGGCAGCCGGGGGGACGCGGCGCCGAACGGCAGGTCCAGGCGCTGGCCGGGGTCGCGCAGGTCACGCAGGGCCAGCGGCTCGATCAGCAGCACGCCCGCGCCCTCCGGCCACAGCACCAGCCACAGCCACAGCGCCTTGATCTCGCCGGCGAAGACCGCACGATCCGGCGAGTCCACCTGCCACAGCGGGAAATCATGTTTGCCGAACGAGACGGTGGCGATCGGTGACGTTGCCGCGAAGCCGGCCCCCGGGTCGACGCCGCCCAGGCCGGCCAGCGCGGCGCCGAGCCCGACGCCGGGCTCCTCGGCGACGACGAGCATGTCGGCGGGGCCGCCGAGCGGGTTCGGGCCGCCGAGCGCGACCGCGGCGGCGCGGGCGCCGGTGCGCTCGTCGCCGGCGGCGGCGAACCCGGCGAGCAGCCAGCCGGCCGGCAGCGGCCACGGCGCCAGCACCGGGACGCCGGGCAGGCGGAGCAGGCCGTCCAGGCCGTCGCGGGACGGGCGGAACGGCGGCAGCAGCGGCGGGACCTCGCCGTGCAGCTCGCAGCGCCAGGCGCTGGACCACGCGGTCGGCGCGCGCACCGGCCCGCCGCAGCGCGGGCAGCGCGCATGCGAGCGGCGATAGCCCTCACCACCCACGCGCCACCCCAGTGCGAACGAGATGCAGCCGCCGCCATTGACCGGCGTGCGGTGGTACGTACCCCGTTCCGGTCGCGGGCATGCGCCGCCACGACGAAGCGGCCCGGGGACCAGTGCCGGTCCCCGGGCCGCGCCGGGTTGTCGCCAACGGTCCGGGCTAACGCCCGGGCCCCGCGACCGCTGGGGTCAGGGGGTCGTCGACCCGTTGTAGACGGTGAACTCGTTGTTGGACGCCAGGCTGTTGTTCGGCGACATCACGATCTGGCTGGAGATGTTGGCGAACTGCGCCTGGGTCAGGCCGCCGATGCCGAACGGGTTGACCGGCGAGACGGCGGTGATCGGCACCATGTGGCTGCAGGTGTAGCAGGTCACCATGTTGGACGAGAAGGTGTCCAGCGGGTTGTCTGCCGGAGCGGTCAGGCTGACGTTGTTGGCGACGGCACCGATGCCGAACTCCCAGAGGTTCAGGTTGAACGGGCCGTGGGTTTCCGCCTGGCGGCACACCTGCGACGTGACGTCGCAGACGCTGAAGACGAAGTGGTGGAAGAAGTGGCCGGACGGCGCGTACCAGATGGCGAGCTGGAGCACGTCACCCGGGCTGATGGGGTTGAGGCCCAGCGGCGTGCCGGATGTGAACACAACGCCGTTGATGAGTCCGTTGTTGACACACGGATCCGGCGCGTTCTTGAAGAACCCGACCAGGTAGAACGCCTGGAAGGTCCCGCCGATGTTCCCCACGGCGAGCTGGGCGGAGAATCCGATGTTCGGATCGCACAGCTCGACGCCGACTCCGGCTGCGCCCTTAGCACCCACCCCGTTCAGGGCGGTCAGGGTCGGGGCGGCCACGGTCACGGTCTGCACGTACCGGTAGTGGGTGTGGTTGTCGTCGGCGCCGTAGTAGCCGGCCATCCCCACCGAGTCGGTGGTGCAGTGCGAGCCCGGACAGATCGGCAGGCTGGCCGCCGACGCTGCCCCCGCCCCCGCCAGGGACATGCCCCCGGCGAGGATGGCCGCGCTTCCCGCCGCGACCAGGATGTTCCTTGCTCTGCGGATCAAGATCCGCTCCTTTCGTTCAGAGGTACGGTCTCGTCCTCTTGGAACTTCCGGCCGTACCCTGCGCACGGCCGGACGAACTGGCCCCCGCAGCGCGCGTCGGAACCGTCCGACCCGGCCCGGCACGCTGCCGGTTCGCGGTGGCTCGATCAGGTCAGGAACGGCTGGCCCGATCGGTTGTGCTGGTTTGCTGAGGGGAAAACTCCGGGTTACCCCGGAAGCTTGCTGGGAACTGCGGGGCGGAGGCGGGCCAGGAGAGCACGGGCTGGCGCTTCGCCGCGGCTGTGCAGCCAGGCCGCAGCGGATCCGCGGGCGGGGCGGCGGCTAGCATCGTGCATAGATCCTCGTCCCTCCTGTGCAAGGCCGGGGGTCCAGGCTCGGCCCGGTGAGTTGCGGTCACCGGACCGGGCCGCCAAACCGTCTAGCTGCTTCGATCCTGTATGTAAACAACTTCGGCGCGGCCCAGGCGCCTCCGCTGGGCGATCCGGGTGGAAGGGCCTCCCCCCTCACCCGATACGAAGACGCGGCATCCGTGGGCTTGGTTGACGCCGGTCGGCAAAAATTCCCGGCGTGACCAAATCGCAATGTGGACCTCATGCTCCTGCAGCGTCTTCGGCAAGTCCGGCATCGTCCGGACGGGCAGGTGGAACCGCTTCCGGCCTACTGCCGGCCTACTGCGCCGCGGCCCCGTCGCTCCCCGGTGACACGACTTGTCGCTTTCTGTCGATGTCGGGCCAGACGTTACCACGCTTGCCGACGCCGCGAGCGCCGTTGATACTGAACCGTGTCCTACGCCGATGCCGGACGGTCCCGCGGCCCGGTCATCCCCGCGGTGGGCGCGGTCATCAGGGACGGCGACGGGCGGCTGCTGCTGATCAAGCGCGGTCATGAACCGGGCGCCGGACTATGGTCGCTGCCCGGCGGCCGGATAAAAGCGAACGAAACAGATGCCCAGGCGGTCGAGCGCGAAATAAAGGAAGAAACGGGTCTAAATGTAAAAACCGGACATCTGATCGGCCGGGTGCAGCGGCCCGGCCTCGACGGCGCAGTCATCGACATCAGGGACTACGCCGCCACGGTCACCGGCGGCACCCTCGCCCCCGGCGACGACGCCGCCGACGCCCGCTGGGTCGCCCCGGCGGACCTGGACAGCCTCCCGCTCACCGACGGCCTGGCCGAGACCCTGGCCGGCTGGGGCATCATCTGACCGTCTCTGGGCCCGGGTCTTCGTCAGCTCGCGGCCAGGCTTTCCAGCAGGTAGACGGCAATCTGCGGTCTGGGCTGGCCGCAATGAGGGCATGCCGTTCCGGGGCTAGGGATGTTCAGCCAATAACCGCTGATCACCGACGAGGTGAGGCGGACGTCTTCCACCAGATCCGCCCCATCGACGGGCGGGCCGGAGGGGTTGGTGGACAATCCTGCATAAACGACCGCGTCGCGGTTGGCCCGCCGGATCTGGCGGAGGGCCTCAGCGATGTATGCCGCATAACGCGCGGGATGCCTCTCGAGTCCCTGCGCCTGGATTTCCACCCAGTTGGCGCTGGCCGCAACCTTCTCCAGGTCATCGGTTTGCATGAAGGCGCTGGCCGCAGATTCTCCTGGCAGCCTCACCGGGGCAAGGTTGGTTGCGGGCGCGACTATCAGCCCGCGGCCCGCGCTATGCGCAATGGATGCCGCCGTCCTGGCAGAGGAGCCTACCGCCGACTGCTCGCTGGCGGGCGTAAAAGACCAGCGTTCAGGGTCGTAGAGGATCATCGAGATACGCGGCGAAAGCCCGCTCGCCACGCCGCGCCGGATCTCATACAGGCTCCTCGTATCGAGAGCGAAATGGACATGCCAGTCCTTCAACGCGGCGGGGATGGTTCGGCCGATGATGACCGTGGTCTGCGGGCCGTCGAGGTAGCTTGCTACCACCGCCTGCCCAGCGACGTTGTCGAGTTGGCTGATCGCCGAGGCGGCGATCAGCCAATGCGTCCTGGCCTGCACGCCACCAACCGGATGCGACGAGGATGCCGGGATCGCGGGGGGCCGCGTGGTCCCCGCCGAAGCGCAGCCCGCAATCAGCACGGCGGCGCTGACCGCCATTGTGACGGGACGCCATCCTCTCATCTTGCCGTCACCGCCCCGGCGTTCATAGGCTCAGTGTACCCTCGCCGGGCGCCACGGACCGGCCGGTAAGGAGGGACCGATAGAATTCCGTTGAGCATAGCGATTTTGCGCAGGATCGTGAAGGGAAACCACACCACGATCCACGGGATGGCCCGCCAGAATTTGTATATGATGGCCAGGATTGTCAGCAGGATGTACTGAAGGGAGAAAGCCATAGTAAGCAGCACTAGACCCCTCAGCATCATGCTGCCAGGTCGGCCGTCGCCGAGTATGAACACAGCTCCCTCCAGATACGTGACCGAGCGGATGAGCGTACAGACCTTGTTGTAAACGAAACGTAGCTGAATAGCGTAGCGTGGTGTGTACTCAGCCGGGCAGCGCGGCAGGTGCCGCGCTGCCACATGAATAGAAGCTCGCGACCAACGGGTACGCTGTTTGAGGAAATCACGCAGTGTCTGTGGCACATCTTCGTAGATCACAATCGAGGGATCAATGACCGAGACGAGGCCGAGCCGGCCGAAATTGAAAGTCAGGTCGCTGTCCTCGCCGTTCATGCCCTCAACGAAACCGCCGAGGGCCACCGCCTCGGCACGCCGGAACGCCAGGAAGGTGCCAGGAATGTTATTAGCGTCGAAACGCTCGTAGGCGAGCCGACAGAAGCCGAAAGTGTACAAGCACTCAAAGAGGCGCCCTTTGGTGTACCAGGCCGGAAGGTCGGGGTTGGGCAAATCGAAGGCGCCCACGCAGCCGACGTTCGGATTGGCGAACCAGCCTGGGAGGTTATTGAACACTGGTGGCTGGACCAGGATGTCCGCATCGATGCGGACAACGATCTCTGCGGTGGCGAACTCCAAGGCGCTGTTGAGCGCTGCTCCCTTGCATGCATGCTTGCAGCGCAGAACTACGATCCGTGCGGCGGCAGCCGGGTGGTTCATGGCCTCGGCAAGCTCAGCCGTGTGGTCGGTTGATCCGTCATCAGCGATGATCACTCGGACCGGACCGCCGTAAGCGATCGCTGCCAGTTCGATCTGGCGCAGGGTCGCAACAATCTGCGTCTCCTCGTTCCAGGCCGCCATGATGACATCCAGCGGCGGAGCGGGATTGTCAGGCTTTCCTGGTCGCTCCTTGCGCCGGAAGAGGAAAAGCGCAAGTTGGAAGAAGAAGAACGTCAACGGTATCACGAGGAAGACCAGCAGCGCCGCACCGGCGAACGTTGGCTGCAGGACCGCGGCGACCAGCCGGAAGCCCGCCATCCCGGCCAGGATGGCGACGAGCGCAACGGCAGTCAGCGCCAGTCCTGGCCCCAACCCTGGCACTATCGCCCGGTACCGGTATCGCTTGGGGAGCATGCCGGCCCGGAGCAGGCCGGCCATGAAACCGAGAAGCCCGGTAAATAGCAACGCTAGGTTCACCGCGTAGACGGTGGCGACCGGTGGCAGGCGCACCGTGGCGGCCACAGTGTCCACCATCAAAGCCACAAGGACGAGGGCGACGCCGGTGAGCGCCGTGACCGTGATACCCACCGCAAGGGAATACGCGCTGTTCGGCCGGATGAGGTGAAACAGCAGCAAGGACGCCACCAGCAGCGAGCCGGTTAGCGGATTCACCTCTGGAGCGTACATGGTAACCTGCGCCACGCTGAGTCCGGCAGAACGGAGCAATGCTGCCGTCCAGACGTGAGTGACAGCAGCGAAGGCGTGGTTTCCCGCGGCGAGCGCGCAGCCAGCCAACAGCACCGAGCCTATGAGCACCCCTGCGCGAGGCAGCCGGGAACGAGGCGTAGGTAGATCGACCCGCCGCACAGCGTCCCCCAGATCACCCCGGCCACCCGCCAGGATGAGGGTCACAAGAATCAGCATCACGCCGACCGCGGCGGCCGCGAGAAACAGCAAGCCCATCGGTTAGTGGCTGATCGTGGCTGTCGCTGTCATCCCGGGCAGCCAGCCACTCCTGCCTTCTTGCGAACTGGCCTTCACCTGTACCTCGTAGCTCACCACGCCAGCGGCCACGATCGAGGTCGGGAAGATCTCACTCACCACCCCGTGGGTGGGCCGAGGCCCGGTCACGGTCGGCGTAATGGTCACTGAAGCCCCTATGTGGACCAGACCGATCTGACTTTCCGGCACCACGACGTTGACCAGGAGCGGCCCACCGACCTGTAGCACCGCCACCGGTGACGATGCTTGCGACCCAGCGCTGCTTTGTTCCGACGGGAACATCTCAAAGCCAGGCCTAACCGACACCTGGCCACCGGTGGTATTTCCGCCGGACACCCCGGTTCCCGACACCACCTCGCCAGGCTCGCCATCAACCGAAACCACCGTACCCGCCTGCGGTGCCTTGAGGTCTTCTTCGGCCTCCTTCGCCTGATCCGTTTTCAGCTGGGCCTGGTCCTTCGTCAGCTGGTTTCTCGCGTTGCCCAGGTCGACCTCGAGAGGCACCAAAGCCAGAGTGGAATCTCCCTGTGCTGTCTTCTGATCCGATAGCAGCCGGTTGGCCTCAGCTTCCCAGTCCGCCTGCGCTGCCTGTTGAGCGCTCAGGTTCGCCTTCGCCGAAGCGAGCGACTGCTTGTCTGCCGCCACCAAGTGAGCAAAGCTCTCGCAGTCAGCCGCGCCGACCGAAGAACTGTGGCACATCTTCGCGTAGGTCGACTCGTCCGTCTGCAGCGTCTGGTTGGCACTGCCAACTTCTGCCTGAAATGCCGAGATGGCCGCCTGCCGCGCGGACTGGGTACTGCCAATCACGTCAGCGGCCGAAGAGACTCCAGCTGTGGCACTGCTCGTGGCCTGCTGGTTCACCTCGTTCAGCAGCGCCTGCAACTGGGCGATGTCGAATTTGTCGGTCTGCACTGCCTCGCGATCCGCAGCGACTTGCTGATCCAGACCCGCCACCACCTCGGTGGCCAGCACCTGCCCGGCGGCGACGTGTTCACCGGGACGGATGAGGATCCTGGACAAGACGCCAGCCTGAGGGAAGCCGAGGGCTACCTGACCCGTACTCGCCACCTGAGCCGACAAGGTTGTCAGCAGCGGCGTCTCCGCCGTCGCGTACACGCCATATCCGATCGCCGCTAGCACGACGACAGCCGCGAGCGCCGCCATTGCGGCGCGTAGCCCTAGCTTCGGGCCGCTTCCCTGAGCCAGCAGCGCAGAGTTTCGGCCCAACGGGGCCAACTGCATACCCTCATACGGGTAGGCCTCTGGTACCGCCAAGCGCTCCTCTTGGGCTCTGTTCACCGCGCTGCTCGACGGTACGGCCGAAACGGGCGCCTGGCGCCTGCGGGGGGGCAGGTAGCTTGCCGTGGGGGCCGGGACCGAGAAACCCCCCCGATAGGCGGCAGGAGCATCGCTCACTGGGTTTGCGGGAAGCCTGCGGTCGGCGGACCAGCGGTTGTCCGGGCGGACCGGCGGGCGGGCCACCCATGGTACCGGCGGGGTGTCGCTCGGAACCTGAGAACCGTGCGGGAGCCGGTCGTTGCGGTGCGCCAGGGCATCACGCAGCCACTGATCGTCAGCCTCATCAGCCTCGTCGGCCTGGTAGGACCAGAGGGTAACCGGAGGAGGCGAGCCTGCTGGCGCGCCACGGTGGCGGCCGCGCCGGGCGCCGCGGTCATCGGGCACGTCAAGGTCACGGCGCGAAGCCATGCCAGCCAGGTATCCGTACCCGTCGGCGGACCCGGGACGTGCCGAACCGTTCACCCGACCACGCGCAGGCTCGGCAGGGCCAGGCCTCCCTGCTTCGTTGTCCACCCCAAAGCTCCCCAGAGTTGCGCGACCTACTCACCAGCCGCTCGCTCGCGTGCAGGATAACGGGGAGGTAGCGCAACACGCCCGGCACTTCCGTCAAACGTGCATATGCTGTGACCTACGTCGGCCTTGGCCGGGGGCCGATGCCGGGGATCAGGACTTCTGTGATCTTCGCTCTCGATTCAGCGACCTGGGTGCGTCCAGCCAGGCGGCCGTGGTACGGTCCCTGCCGGTGACCGGCACCGTGCGGCACCCGAGCAGAGGGAGCAGCCCGGTACCTGGCGGCCGGTTGAGGTCTGGCCGCCTCGATGAAAGACGGGGTTCGCAGCAACATGCGCGTTCTGGTTCTCGGCGGGGACGGGTTCTGCGGCTGGCCGACGTCGCTGTACCTGTCGGACCGCGGTCATGACGTCACGATCGTGGACAACCTGAGCCGCAGGAAGATCGACGTCGACCTCGAGGTGGAATCGCTGACCCCGATCCGCCCCATCGGAGAGCGGCTGCGGGCCTGGCAGGAGGTCAGCGGCCGCGAGATCGGGTTCGCGCACCTGGACGTCGCCGCCGACTACGACAGGCTGGTGGACGTGCTGCTGGCGACGCGGCCGGACGCGATCGTGCACTTCGCCGAGCAGCGCGCCGCGCCGTACTCGATGCGCACCCCGGCGACCAAGCGGTACACGGTCGACAACAACATCCGCGCCACGCACAACCTGCTGGTCGCCCTGGTCGAGACCGGCATCGACGCGGCGCTGGCCCACCTCGGCACGATGGGCGTCTACGGTTACGGCTGGTCCGGGACCGCGCCGATCCCCGAGGGCTACCTCACCGTGAAGGTGACGACCCCGGACGGGGAGATCGAGCGGGAGATCCTGCACCCGGCCAACCCCGGCTCGGTCTATCACATGACCAAGACGCTGGACCAGTTGCTGTTCTCGTTCTACGCCAAGAACGACGGGTTGCGGATCACCGACCTGCACCAGGGCATCGTCTGGGGCACGCAGACCGAGCAGACCGCCCGCGACATCAGGCTGATCAACCGGTTCGACTACGACGGCGACTACGGCACCGTGCTGAACCGGTTCCTCATGCAGGCCGCCATCGGTCACCCGCTGACCGTGCATGGCAGCGGCGGGCAGACCCGTGCCTTTATCCATATCCGCGATACCGTTCGGTGCATCGAGCTAGCGCTGGAAAACCCGCCGCGGCCCGGCGACCGTCCCCGGGTGCTCAACCAGGTCACCGAGACGCACCAGGTGCGGGAACTCGCCAAGCTGGTCGCTGACACGATGGCCGCCGACATCGCCTACCTGCCCAACCCGCGGCAGGAGGCCGACGAGAACGAGCTGGTCGTCCGGAACGACCAGTTCCTCGCCCTCGGCCTGGAGCCGACCACGCTGTCGGATGGCCTGCTGGAAGAGGGCACCGAGATCGCCCGCCGCTACCGCCACCGCGTCGACCCCCGCAAGATCATCGCCCGTTCGGTCTGGCGCAAGGGCATGCCGACCGCCGAGGATCTGGTCTCCGAACTGCCCGCCGAGAAATGATCGTGCCATTACCGCCATGACAGCCAGCTGACGGCATGCCGGATAACCCGCGGCACATGGAGGCGTTCGTCGCGCAGGCCGCCGGCGAACTGGCCGACGCGTCCCCAGGAGGAGATACTGCGCTGGGCAATGGCTGCCATCCACGCGCGACGGGACGAGTTCGGCTGCTCCCAGCGCCACAAGGAGGACCGAGAACTCCGAGCCGGGCGGGCCGACCGTGGTGTGAGCTGCCAAAGTAGCCGAAGTTGCTTGCGAGATGGCCCGCGATGGCGTATTACATCGTGCAGCGAGGCGTTCCGTGCCGTGCTGCCCGATTACGAGCGGCTATTGATGCTAACTAACCGCAAGGAAGGACCTACAGTCATGGGTTATCGGTCGAGGTACAGGCGCGCGAAGGCGGCGAGATCACCCTCGTGGCGGGCCAGGATCGCGCTGGCCGCCGTCTCCGCCGGTGCCATCGCCGCCGCCGGCGCGGGGCTGGCGGCCAGCGCCAGCGCGGCGACCGGCGTCACCGCCACCACGCAGATCACCGACCGGCCGGACGGCGGTAACGGCGCGGGCACCTACTGGGCGGATGACACCTTCACCCGCACGCTGACCATCACCGCGGATACGACCACCACCGACTGCGGGAGCACGGTGCCCATGGGCAGCACCTGCTACGTGGCCACTCTCGCGGACAGCGGCACCTTCACCACCATCCCGGGCCGCGGCGCACCCAACCCGAACAACCCGACGCCCGGCGCCGACCTGACCGAGGCGTCCCCGGCCGTCACCGGCAGCATGACCGGCAGCGATACGTTCCACTTCTTCGCGAATCAGTCCCCGCATGCCTCGCTGGTCCCGGCCGCCGAGAACGACCAGGGGGAGCCGCCGACCGGGAACCACACCACGAGCAACTGGTTCAAGCTGGCGTTCCACCCCACCACGACCTTCACGGACGTGACCGAGAACCCGTGGGGCTGGACGTACAAGACCGCCTGCGAGCAGTGGGTGGACTCCAGCACGAACAACGCCGGCGATGACCCGGCCGACGGCAACATCACCGGCAAGTCCTGCCTGCCGGCTCCGGTCGGACCTGGCGTGGTGTCCAGCTTCACCGACTACAGCCAGTCCTGCCTGGACAACAGCGACTTCACCTGGAAGGCGTACAACCCGCTGCAGCTATGGAAGTGCGGCGCGGCCGGCGGCGTGGACCAGCAGCTGACGCTCGTCGCGCTGAGCAGCAGCAGCTACGAGCTGCGGTTCGTGGACCCGGCCGGCGTGTCCGGTTCGTGGTGCGTGACCGCGCCTGATGGCGTGGGCAGGCTCGTGCTCGGTGTCTGCAAGGGCGCCGCGCGGCAGACCGTCACGCTCATCAGCGGGGCGGGCAACTGCCGCTGCGGCGTGTACTACAAGTTCGGCAACAGCGGCCTGGTGATGGATGACTGGGCCTACAACGCCACGAACGGCGCGGCCGTCGGCACCTACTACCTCAACGGCGGCCGCAATCAGGGCTGGGGCGAGCCGTAGCGGGCCGTCCCGCTCGCCAGCCACGGGAAGGACCCCGGTTTCCGCCGGGCCGACCGGGGTCCTTCCCTGCAACTCCCGTAGCCGAAGGACTTGCGGGTCCGGTCACCCGGACTGCTGCACGCTCGCGCTGTCGATCACGCCGTCGCGGACGACGTAGGAGCCCTGGAAGGTCTGCGAGCTGCCGTCGGTGTGCTCGGCGAGGACGGTGACGGTGACCGTGTCGCCGGTCACCGAGTCGATGGTGAGGACGTCGCGGCTGGTGGTGCCGAAGCCCTGGCAGAACTGCTGGTAGGTCTGGCCGTCGGCGGCGCTGATGTTGTCGCCGCCCAGGCTCCAGGCGGTGCCGCAGTCGTGGTCGTTGATCGCCGCGTAGTAGGCCTGCACGACGGCGGCGGGCCCGGATCCGGCCGACCCGGCCCCGGACGGGCTCGGCGTCGCGGACGGCGCGGGGTGCGGCGTCGCGCCGGGGCTGGCGGGGCTGGCGGGGCTGGCGGCAAGCGGCCGGGCGGCGCCGGCCGGCGCCGCGGGAGTCCTGGCGGACAGCCTGCTGGCGGCCACGAAGCCCGCCACGGCGAGCATGGCGCCGAGCGCCGCGGCCGCCAGGATCCAGCCGCGCGGCCGGCGCGCCGGACCGCGGCCGGCGGGGGGCGGCACGGGAGCCGGCGCAGGCGCGGGAACCGGAGCGGGGCCTGCCGGGCCCGCCGCGGCGGGCCGGTAGGAGGTCACGGTCGGGGTGGCGGCGTCCTGCCGCGGCGGCTGCGTCGCGGGCGCCGGAGCCATGCCGATGGCGGCCGTCTCGACCGCCTGATGCTGCCCGACCATCCGCTCGACCGGCTCGGGAAGCCAGCGGTCGCCCGCGCCGGCCCCGGCGGCCCCGGCGGCCCCGGCGGCCCCCGCGGCCGGGCCCGCGGCGAGCGCCGCGATGACCTCGCCGGGGTCCGGCCGTTGCCGCGGATCCTTGGCCAGGCAGCGCGCGACCAGGCCGCGCGGCGGCTCCGGCAGGTCGTCCAGCACCGGCTCGGCGTGCACCACGCGATAGGCGAGCGCCTCGGTGCGCCCCTCACCGAAGGGCCCCCGGCCGGTGGCAGCGAAGGTCAGCACCGCGCCCAGCGCGAAGACGTCGGCCGCGGGCCCCACCTCCCCGCCGGTGATCTGCTCCGGCGCCATGAACCCCGCGGAGCCGACGATCGTTCCCGTCCGGGTCAGCGAGCTGCTCTCCGCGGCCCGCGCGATGCCGAAGTCGATCACGCGCGGCCCGTCCGCGGCCAGCAGCACGTTCGAGGGCTTCAGGTCCCGGTGCACCACGCCGACCGCATGAATCGCCTGGAGCGCCTCGGCGAGGCCCAGGCCGAGCCGGCGCATCGCCTGCGGCGGAAGCGGCCCGCCCGCCGCCACGGCGTCCAGCAGCGACGGCCCGGCCACATACGCGACCGCCAGCCACGGCTGAGGCCCGGTAGTATCGGCGTCCACCACCGGCGCGGTGTAGAAGCCGCCCACCGCCCGGGCGGCCGCGATCTCGTGCGAGAACCGGGCCCGGAACGCCGGGTCGGAGGCGAGCCCGGCGCGAATGACCTTGATCGCCACCGCCCGGCCGCCCGGAGAGCAGCCGAGAAACACCCGGCCCATGCCGCCCTCGCCCAGCAGGCCCAGCACGGTGAACCTGCCGAGCTGGCGCGGGTCCCCGGCGGCCAGCGGCCGGGGCTGCGCGGATGTCACGCGGGCGCGCGCGGCGCCGTCGCGCGGATCCGCGCCGAAGCCAGCCGGCACCTCGTCCGACTTCGCATGCCGACCCCCCACACGCGCGTTCGGCACCTGTATAGCAGGGCAACGTCACAGAACGGTCAACGCCGCCACGTGCCCGCACGCACGGCCAGGTGCCGGGCACCCCGCATCGTTCGGGCTGATTGGCCGGAGGTTGCGCTAGGTCCGTAGCATTGAGGTCATGACCTCCCAGCCGGCGCCGCCGACCACCGAGCAGGTCGCCCACGCGCTCGACGGCGTGCTCGACCCCGAGATCCGCAAGCCCATCACCGAGCTCGGCATGGTCAAGGGCATCGAGATCGGCGCGGACGGCGCGGTGCGGGTCGACGTGTGGCTGACCGTCGCCGGGTGCCCGCTGCGGGACACGATCACCAGGGACGTCACCGCGGCGGTGCGGAAGCTGCCCGGCGTCTCGGCGGTCCGGGTCGGCATGGACGTGATGAGCGACGAGCAGCGGCGGGCGCTGCAGACCCAGCTGCGCGGCGGGCGCCCCGAGCCGCAGATCCCGTTCGCCCAGCCGGACTCGCTGACCCGCGTCTACGCGGTCGCCAGCGGCAAGGGCGGCGTGGGCAAGTCGTCGGTCACGGTGAACCTGGCCGCCGCGCTGGCCGCGTCCGGGCACCGGACCGGCGTGGTGGACGCCGACATCTACGGGCACTCGGTGCCGCGGATGCTCGGCGTGACCGGGCGGCCCACCCCGGTGGAGAACATGATCATGCCGCCGGCGGCGCACGACGTGAAGGTCATCTCGATCGGCATGTTCACCAGGGGCAACACCCCGGTGGTGTGGCGCGGGCCGATGCTGCACCGGGCGCTGCAGCAGTTCCTTGCCGACGTGTACTGGGGCGACCTGGACGTGCTGCTGCTCGACCTGCCCCCGGGGACCGGGGACGTGGCGATCTCGGTGGCGCAGATGCTCCCCACCGCCGAGCTTCTCGTCGTGACCACCCCGCAGCTGGCCGCCTCCGAAGTAGCCGAACGAGCCGGCGCGATCGTGGCCCAGACCCACCAGCGGATCGCCGGGGTCATCGAGAACATGTCCTACCTGGTCTGCCCGCACTGCGGGGAGGCCACGGAGGTGTTCGGCTCCGGCGGCGGGGCGGCGGTCGCGGCCGGGCTGAGCCGGCTCGTCGGCACGAAGGTGCCGCTGCTCGGGCAGGTGCCGCTGGACATCCGGCTGCGCGAGGGCGGCGACGCCGGGATGCCGCTGGTGCTTGGCGACCCGGACTCGCCCGCGGCGCTGGCGCTGCGCAAGATCGCCGACGAGCTCGGCGGGCGCCGCCGCGGGCTGGCCGGGCGGCTGCTCGGCATCACGCCGCGCTGAGCGCCCGCGGCTACGTCGCGTCCGGGTCGTACGGCGGGCTCTCGCCCGGGGCCAGCAGCATGCCGTCCGCCCTGGCCGGGACCGGCGCGGCGGGCCGCCGGCCCGGGTCCCCGTCCAGGTCGTCGAAGAGGTGCTTGGCCACGAACCGCTTCGGGTTCAGGTCCTCGATATCGAAGTCGGCGAACTCGGGGCCAAGCCCCTGCTGCAGGTCGTTCTTGGCGCCCTCGGCGATCCGGCGCAGGTCGCGCAGCGCCTGGCCGACCTGGCGGGCGATCTTCGGCAGCTCGTGCGGCCCGAAGATGACAAGCGCGATCACCGCGAGGACCAGCAGCTTCTCCAGGTTCAGGTCGAACACGGCGGGCTCTTTCTCCGGGACACGGCTCGCATCCCAGTGTAGGCCGGTGTCAATGGAACGGGTTGACCAGCGACACCAGGCGGGCCAGGCCGCGGGAGATGCGCCTCCAGAAGCCGGGCGCCCTGTCGTGCGGCAGCGCGCCGACGACGGCATCGACGGTCTGGGCCGGGGCGTCCGCGATCACGGTGTAGACGATGCCGCGGCTGGACCAGGTCAGCGACCGCTGATCCGGCTGCATCGCGTACACGACGTGCCCGGCGACCGTGGTCTTCTGCCAGCCCGCCAGCTTGGCCGCCAGGTTGCCGTGCTGCTCGAACACCGAGACCACCGACAGGCCGTCGGAGTAGCCGAGGCCGAGCACGGTCCCGGTGCGCGTCTTCGCCTGGTTGCCGGTGAACAGCGACAGGCCGCCCGGCAGCGCGGGCAGCACCAGCCAGCCGCGCGAGCGCATCGCGAGCAGCCGCGCCGCCGGCAGCGGCGGGTCCGCCCACGGCCCCCGCTGCACGGCGCGGGGCATGGCCGGGCTGGCCCGGCCGTCGAACCTCACGTCGATGAAGGCGTCCTCGCTGATCACCCGGGCGGCGGAGTCGAAGACCTGCCGCTGCAGCGGAAGTTTGGTCGCGTCGTCGAGCCAGAACTTCGCGGCCAGGCTGCCGTCGTCCCGGCGCGCCTCCACCACCTGCGCCGCCCGGTCGTCGGCGGTGTCCGTGCCCGCGTACATCACGACGTAGTGCGTCACGAGCAGCCGGACCAGCGGGGTCGTGACGCCGAGCACGCCCTCGGGCGCCTGGCCGTCGGTGTCGGCGGACAGGTACGGCCCGCTGCTGGCGTAGCTGCCCGCGACCAGGGTCTGGGTGATGGTGGGGCCGCCGCCGACGTGCCAGATGTCGGTCACCACGGCCGTCGGGGCGCCGACGCCCCAGTGCGAGACGATCTCCTCCCCCTGGTACGACAGCGTCACGGCCGCCTGGGCCGCCTCGGTGAGCAGCCGCGCGGCGAGCGGGCTGCCGGCGGGCCGGGGCGCCGCGGCGGCGGGCCCGGCGGCGGCGGGTTTGGGGGCGGCGGGGTTGGCGGCGGGGTTCGCGGCGGGCTCGGCGGCGGCCCTGGCGGCTGGCTCGGCGGCGGCCCTGGCGGCCGCGGCGCTGGCGGCATCGGGCTGCTGGCTGGCCGCGGCGGCGCCGTCGGTGCCGGCGCACGCGGTGACGATCAGCCCGGGCACCGCGATCGCGAGCGCGGCCGCCGCCAGGCGGGCGTCGCGGCGGGTGCGGTCGGGCCGGTGCCGGCGGGCTGGGCCGGGCGGGCCGGTCCGGTTGGTCTGCGGGCAGGTCAGCGGGAACACGCGAACCTCACGGCTGCTGGCCCTCCCCGGCCGGCGCGGACGGCGACGGGCCCGCGAACGGGACCTCGCCGGTGGTGATCGCGTGCTCGACGCTGTACATGTCGACCGGCGGGGTGATCCGGGGGCCCGGCGCTGCCTGGCCCGCGCCGCCGACCGTGAACGCGGCGGTGCCCAGGCCGACCACCAGGGAGACCGCGCCGATTACCACGTAGCGGCGCCGCGCCCACCGCGGCCCGCGGGCGGACCGGGCCTTCCCCGGCGCGGGCCGCGAGGCCGGCACCGCGCGCAGCCGGCGCCGCGGCGGCAGCGGACCGCCCGGCCCGGTCATCGCGACCAGCCGCCTGGTGATGGCCGCCTCCGCCGGCGCGCCCGCGCCGAGCGCGTGCAGCTTCTGCTTCAGCGCCCGCAGTTCGGCGGCCTCGGCACGGCACCGCTCGCACCCGGCCAGATGCGCGTGCGCCCGGTCCAGCTCGGCGCCGTCCAGCTCGCCGTCGACGAGCGCGGACAGCCGGTCGCCGAGGTGGCTCATGGCCGCTCACCCCGCTTCAGCCGGGGACGCCGCGGCGCCAGGCCGTGCCGCCAGGGGCGGGCCTCGGCCGCCGCGGCCGCCGGCCCGGGCCTGCGGTGCTCCAGCGCCACCCGCAGCTGCGCCCGGCCTCGGTGAATCCTGCTGCGGATGGTGCCCAGCTTGACGCCGAGGGTCGCGGCGATCTCCTCGTAGGAGAAGCCCTCGATGTCGCACAGCACCACCGCGGCGCGGTACTCGGGCGGGAGGCCCTGCAGCGCCGCCTGCACGTCGTCGTCCAGGTGCGAGTCGTCGAAGGCCTCGGCCGGGGTCGGCTCGGCGCCGGGCAGCCGGTGCGCCATCTCGTCGGCAAGGCCCTCGAAACGGATCCGCTGCTTGCGCCGCGCCAGGTCCAGGAACAGGTTCGTGGTGATGCGGTGCAGCCAGCCCTCGAAGGTGCCCGGCGTGTAGCTGGACAGCGACCGGAACACCCGGACGAAGACCTCCTGGGTCAGGTCTTCCGCGTCGTGCTGGTTGCCGGTGAGCCGGTAGGCCAGCCGGTACACCCGGGCAGAGTGCGTGCGGACGATGTCCTCCCACGTGGGGAGGTTCCACTCGGGCTGGGCAGACAGCCGGCCGGCCTCCTCCACCAATCCGCCCTCCGGGTCACAGGGTGCCGTGACTGTTACCATCGTGCCCTGGATTCTTCCGTTGCGCCAATCGTGGCCGGGTGGGCCGCATGCGAGACCTTGTCGGGACGCCGCTGTCGAACTGGCAACGGCTACCGTCCCCGCTTAGTTCCCGGACCTGCGCATCCGGGAGGCCGGTGCACTAGGCTGCTGCGCGTGGACCCAGTCGGATACGCCGGGGACTACATTCCCGAGGATGAGCCGCTGCTCGCGGCGCGCGCGAACGCCGCCGAGCTCGGCGGCGCCGAGCCGGTGCCGCCCGCGGTCGGCGCGGCGCTGCGGCTGCTGGCCTGCGCGCTGGGCGCGAGGGCCGTCGTCGAGGTCGGCACCGGCTGCGGCAGCTCGGGGATCTGGCTGCTGCGCGGCATGCGCCCCGGCGCCACGCTGACCAGCGTCGACATCGAGCCCGAGTACCAGCGGATGGCGCGCAAGGCGTTCGCCCAGGCCGGCTTCGCGGCCAACCAGTGCCGCCTCATCGCCGGCCGCGCGCTCGACGTGCTGCCCCG
>Ga0209061_1001591_pt1 | contig 35911 bp, 29 predicted proteins | sample Coa_R1_10_FD_187157 | JGI IMG/M metagenome (GOLD analysis project Ga0209061, IMG submission 187157) | Surface soil microbial communities from Centralia Pennsylvania, which are recovering from an underground coalmine fire - Coalmine... | ecosystem: Environmental > Terrestrial > Soil >... | reverse complement strand
GATCTGATTATCGAAATCGCTCGCCGCAATCCGACCCGCGAGCGCGATCTGCATGTGGTCCGCGGCTTGCCGCGCCGCGACCTCGATGCCATCTTGCAAACGGTGACCGAAGCCCGACGTTTGCCGCTCGAACAATGTCCTGTTGTCTGGGGCCGCGAACAAGATCCGCCGCAGGTAGCGTTGGTGACGAATGTGCTAATGGCTGTGCTCGGCGATGTGTGCGCCCGCCGTGGCCTGGCACCGAACCTTGTCGCCAGCACCAATGACGTGAAACTGCTCGTTCGCGCGCGTCTGGCCAATCAACCACTGCCCCCCGAATCGCTGCTGACCGCTGGCTGGCGCTGTGCGCACATCTTGCCCGATCTGCTCGCCGTTCTCGAGGGCCGGCGGCAGCTGCGCATCGCCGATATCACGGCGGATGCCCCATTGGACTACGCGGACACAACTCTCACGCGCCCGGTTTAGCCAGGACATCTTTGTTTTGGCTGCTGTAGGGGAATGGGGTGCCGATCTACCTGGGCGCGGCCTATGAGACGTTGCCGACTCGAAACTTCTTGAGGCTGTATGGCGGTTCTCTTGCTTCCACTCCCCAGGACACGGATCCGATTGGCTCGCGCTGAAACGGAATCCTCTATCCTCTTTCATTCTTTGTCGATAGGCTAACGCTGAACGCTACGACCTCCTGGCCTAAAGGAAACTGTCGTGCTCATTATCCGTACCGATAATCTCACCAAGCATTACGGCCGCATCGAAGCGTTGCGCGGTGTATCGTTGACCGTCGAGCACGGCCAAATTTTCGGTCTGCTCGGTCAAAACGGCGCCGGCAAGACCACACTTATCAAAATTCTGCTTGGCATCACTCGATGGACAGATGGGACCGCCAAGTTGCTCGATGAGCCGGCTGGCTCTGTTCGGGTTCGCCGTCGCATCGGGTATCTGCCAGAAGATCATCGCTTTCCCGATTATCACACCGGTGCCAGCTTGCTCGATTTCTATGGCGCGCTCCTGGAAATGCCTCGCGCCGAACGACGCAAACGTATTCCCGAAGTGTTAGAGTTAGTTGGCCTCAAGGGACGCATGCACTATAAAATTCGCACTTATTCCAAGGGCATGAAACAGCGTCTGGGCATTGCCCAGGCCATCTTTCACAATCCCGAAGTGATTTTCCTGGACGAGCCGACCGACGGCGTCGATCCGGTCGGCCGGCGCGAAATCCGCATCATTATGCAGCAGCTCAAGGACGAAGGCAAAACCATTTTCCTCAACTCGCACTTGCTCGGCGAGGTCGAGCAGATCTGCGATCGGGTGGCCATCTTGCAAAAAGGTGAGGTCGTCCGGGAAGGCACAGTTGCCGATTTAACACATCTGCAAAATCATGTTCTTCTCGGTCTGGCTTCCGGACAAACTTTCCCTCGTGAAGAGGTGCAAAAGCTGGGTTATGTAATTAGCTCTAGCGGCGAGATGTGGGAGATTGGACTGCGTGATGGGCAAAGTATCGATCCGGTGATCGATTTGTTGCGAAGCCGCGGCCTGAGCATTCGCCATCTGGTGGAAAAGCGGCAAACCCTGGAAGATCTGTTTGTCCAGACCGTAGAGGCGTCTGAACCGGGAGTAGATCGTATCATCCGCCATCCACGACGACGTCCTTTGTGAGCGAGAGGGCCGGCAGCCATGAAATTTCTGGCCATTTTAAAAGATTCTTTGCGCGAGGCGCTGGACACCAAGGTCTTCTACGTCATGGTGGCCTTCTCGCTCTTGATCATTGTGTTGGTCGGCAGCATCGGCTATCATCCCGTGTCCGTGGAAGAAGAGGCCCACCGCTTCGCTGATCAAGCTACATGGTTCCTGACGCATTTCGGCGAACAGCATAAGATGAGCGCGCCCCAGCGTTGGGACATCAAGGACTTTGAACAGACTCAACCTGGCGCAGCTCCCTGGCAGACTGGCTACCGCTTCGCCCTCACTATCGAATTTCCTGATGAAGAACAGGCCAAGCAAGCCCGCAAGATCCAGAAGTTGATGCGCGACGGCCTGCAACAGCAATTGCGCCTTCAATTTTACTACCTAAAAAATCTTAAAATTGCCGATGTCGAGCCGCAGGACGCTAAAGAGGTCCGCTTTCTCGTGACGACCGAGGCCAGCGAAGTATCGCGCATGCAGGATTGGCCCCACTATCCGGTCTTTTTGTTCTCTCTGCCCTTGCGCTTTTGGCGGATGCCGGTCGGCTCCTTCGTACAGTTCTGGGAATCCTGGCTCGTTAACTTTTTCGGCGCAGCCATCGCCCTGCTCATCAGCACCATTATCACCGCTTTTTTCATTCCCAACATGCTTCGCAAAGGTACAGTAGATCTACTCCTCGTCAAACCAATTTCCCGGAGTGTTTTGCTTCTGTACAAGTACATTGGCGGCCTGACGTTCATATTCCTCAATACGGTGGTCGTAGTAGTTGGCATCTGGCTGGTCCTGGGCCTGCGGACCCACATGTGGGGGACCGGCTTTCTTCTCAGTATCTTTGTGCTGACATTTCAATTTGCCTTATATTATGCAGTCTCCACTTTGTTTGCTGTCTTCAGCCGCAGTCCCATCGTCGCCATCCTGATGACCTGTCTCTTCTGGTTTGTGTTCGCTTTTGTCATCGGTTACGGCTATCATTGGGTGAACCCGAGCCGCAAGTGGCGCGACGTTCGGGAAGCGCAAATAGAGGAGGGACAAGAGATGCCTTCCGAGAAGATAATGCCTGAAAAACCCTTCCCCGACGTGGTTTACACCACAGCTGATATCATCCATTTCGTCACGCCTCATTTGAAAGATTTGGATACCTTGACAGACAAATGGGTCCTTGAAGATGTTATTTCACCTGATAGTCCTCAACGGAAAGCGGCTGAGAAAGCCTATGCAGGCTTTCGTTGGACGGAAGCCGTCTCTGTAACGTCTCTGTACATCGTGATATTGCTAGCCGTGTCTTGTTGGTGGTTTGCCCGTAAGGATTATTAAGCGATTTCTATGACCGAAGCCGTTTTTCAGCGTTGTATTCATCCGCATTGTGGCGCTACCCTGGGCGTGGATGAGACCACGTTTGCCTGTCCGCGCTGCGGTGGATTGCTCGATGTCGCCTACGATTGGCCGCGCCTTCATCCGCCGCGGATGCTGCGCGACTTCGAGTCCAAATGGGCCGATCGCCACAATCCCCTCAATTTCAGCGGCGTCTGGCGCTTCCGTGAACTGCTGCCGTTCGCGCCACCCGAACAAGTGCTGACCATCGGCGAAGGGCAGACCATTCTCCAGAAAGCCGACAGTGTCGCTAGCTACGTTGGCGTACAGCCAGGCAAGCTGTTTCTGCAATATGAGGGACTGAATCCGTCAGGCAGCTTCAAGGACAACGGCATGACGGCGGCGTTCACTCATGCCCGTATGGTTGGCGCTCGCCGCGCCGCCTGCGCCAGCACCGGCAATACCAGCGCTTCCCTGGCCGTCTTCTGCTCCGCCACCGGGCTAATGCGGGCTATTATCTTTATTGGGAGTGGCAAAATATCTTATGGCAAACTGGCTCAGGCACTCGATCACGGAGCTCTGACCGTGCAGATTGCCGGTGACTTCGACGATGCCATGCAGCGCGTGCAACAGGTCAGCCGTCGGCTGGGCATTTATCTCGTCAACAGCATCAACCCCTTCCGTCTGGAAGGACAGAAAACGGTCATGTACCGTGTGCTGGAGGCGCTGCGTTGGGAAGCGCCGGATTGGGTCGTCGTGCCTGGCGGCAATCTGGGCAACGTCAGTGCGTTTGGCAAAGCGTTCATGGAATTGACCGAATTGGGTCTGCTCCAACGCTTGCCGCGTCTGGCGGTCATCAATGCCGCCGGCGCCAATACGTTCTTCAAGCTATTCGGGCAAGCCAATCTGCGCTGGGAGGGCGGCAAGCCGGACAAGCGATCGATTGAGGATTACTACTGCAAGCTCGACGCCGAGAAGATCCGCGCTTCGACCATCGCCAGCGCCATTGAGATTAATCGGCCGGTGAATCTGCCCAAGGCGCTGCGTGCCCTGGACGGCTGCGGCGGTGTGGTGCATGAAGTCAGTGATCAAGAGATCCTCGATGCCAAAGCCAAAGTAGGGGCGGGCGGTCTGGGGTGCGAGCCGGCCTCCGCCGCCAGCGTCGCTGGCGCCCGCAAGCTGCGCCAGGAAGGCATTATCGCTGCTGAGGATCGTGTTGTCTGCATCCTGACCGGCCACGCACTGAAAGATCCGACCGCTACCGTTGCTTATCACACCACCGACCAGAAGACCTTTGAGGAAGTCCTGGGCACTCGCGGTGTCCGCCGCGCTACCTATGCCAATCGTGCCGTGCAGGTGCCCAACGATCTTGATGAAATCATCAAGGCGATCGAGCTATATTCGTGAGGGACCAAAGCGCACGAGGCGAGGTACTCCACCTCGCCTCGTGCGCTTGTCGAACCGGATCATACCGGCATCCTGTTTTCAACGGCAACGACGGCACTTTTTGCAGCAGACATTGCAGCAGGGAGTGCAGCAGACGTTGCAGCAAGACGTGTAGCAGGGCACCTGCTTGACAACGGTGCAGGGCACCATGCGGCAGCAGGTGACCGTCTGTTGGCATGGCACGCACTTGGCAACCATGCGCGTGCATTGGTAGGGCACGCATTTGGCGACCATGACCGTGTACGTCTGCGTGATCTGCTGCGGCACGCACTGGTGGCAGCACACCTGACAGGTGATCTGTTTGGGCACCATCTTGCAGACAGTGACCTGCACCGGGCAGGGCACGCATTCGCGGCAGCGCACCATCTTGGTGCAGGGCGTTTCCACCCACACCTTGTTGGGGCACCAGACTCGCACTGTTTTCATCGGCACGCAGCAGCAGTCGCAGCCGCAGCACTTGTTGCACAGCTTGGCCAGGCAGCCCATACGGCACGGTACTTGACGGCATTCATAGTGTCCCATGTCCACGCATTTGCGCGTCACGGTGGTAACGGGTTTGCAGGTGACAATGGTCTTCATGACCATACGGGTCTCGACGCACGGCGTCGGCACACATACAGTACGGACGACGGTTTGCACGTGCGGCACTGTCTTATAGACAGTGCAGACGCGCGTACAGGTTTGCGGCACACATACCGTCTTATAGGCTGTGAAAGTTTCAGGAACACACACAGTCTTATAGACTGTTACAGTAGTGGTGTAATTTTGCGGCACCCACTGTGTGACGCAAACCGATTGCATCGCGGGAGCACACGGATCGCTTGCCGCGGGAGTCGGGGTGACAGTTTGCGCGCTGGCGGACACGGTTGCCGCGGCCAAGAAGACATTCGCCAGCAGAGCAAGACGGGAGTGCTGCCAAATCATGCCTACTTCTCCGTTGAGTTGAAACACGTCGATCCGGCCCTCTGCCAGGCACAATCCGGGGGGCCAATCGAACCAGAATTGCTTTCCACACAACTATGCCCAATACAGGTAGACTGGCAAAGAAAAATACATTGGGTATGAGACGAAATTTACTAAAGAAGATCGGCCTGCGCAGACATCGCCAAGGGCGTCACGTCTGCATGAAGAAAGGACTATTCGAGGTGAGCAAAACATTCGTCACGGAACGATTGTAACAACCAATCGAGTAATATCCTTGCAATCAGTGAACGATCTGCGTAAAAAGAACTTCGCTTAGTCGTGAGCCGTAGGCGAATGCAGTGGTACTTGCCTATGCTCGCGGCTAAAGGGGGAAACCTGTTTGCTGCTCGCCGAACGAGGATTTCCATGCTCCATCCCACCGCCAAGGAAGCCGACATCGTGCGCAACTTGGCCGCTGCTTATCAGCAAATGACCGAACAGATCGGTAAGGTCATCGTCGGTCAAGACGAGGTGATCGAGCAGTTGCTCATGGCCCTGTTCAGCCGTGGCCACTGCCTTTTGGTCGGCGTGCCCGGTTTGGCCAAGACGCTGTTGGTCAGTACGGTATCGAAGATCCTGCGCCTGACGTTCAAACGCATCCAGTTCACCCCGGACCTAATGCCCGCCGATATCACCGGCACCGATATTTTGCAGGACGACCCGGAGACGGGACGGCGTAAATTCGTATTTCTGCCCGGCCCGATCTTTGCCAACATGATCCTGGCTGATGAGATTAACCGCACGCCGCCGAAAACGCAGGCCGCCCTACTCGAAGCTATGCAGGAACACCACGTCACCGCCGGAGCGCAGACGTATCCTCTGCCGGAGCCGTTCTTCGTTTTGGCCACGCAAAATCCTATCGAGCAGGAAGGCACCTATCCGCTTCCCGAAGCTCAACTCGATCGTTTCATGTTCAACATCAAAGTCGGCTATCCCAGCCGCAACGAGGAGTTGGAGATCATGAAGCGGACAACCAGCACCCAGTACATCGAATTGCAGGCGCAGCTCGACGGCGAGCAGATCCAACGATTGCAAGAAGTGGTGCGGCAAGTGGTGGTGGCTGATCATGTTTTCGAGTACGTCGCCGACCTGGTGCGAGCGACCCGGCCGGGCGAGGTGAATGCGCCGAAATTTGTATCAGAGTGGCTGACCTGGGGGGCGGGACCACGCGCCTGTCAATACATGATCCTCGGTGGTAAGGCCCGCGCCCTTCTGCACAGCCGACTGCATGTCACCACCGACGATATCCGTGCTGTCGCCTATCCGGTGCTGCGCCATCGCCTGGTGACGACATTCAATGCCGATGCCGAGGGGATCACTACAGATCGGATCATCCAACGTTTGATCGAGACGATACCACTGCCGCAGCAAGAAGCGGCGGCGAAGGTTCGACGGGCGTAAGGCAAAAGAACATGTCGGATTCCTTCCTCTCCTTTGATCCCACCTCGCTGGCCCGATACGGCCGCCTGGTCCTGATAGCGCGCCGCCTCGTCGAGGGTTTCCTCACGGGCGTACACAAAAGCCCCTATAAGGGCTTCTCCGTCGAATTCGCTGAACATCGGCAGTATTATCCCGGCGACGAGATCCGCCACATCGACTGGCGCGCTTACGGCAAAACGGATCGCTATTATATCAAAGAATACGAGGAGGAGACAAACCTCAAGGCTCATCTGCTCGTGGATGCTTCCGGCAGCATGGGATACAAGGGCAAGCACGCTAGCAAATTTCAGTACGCCCAGTACATCGCGGCGTCGTTAGCGTATCTGATGCTGCACCAACGCGATGCTGTCGGCTTGGTGATCCACGATACGCGCGTGCGCCGGTTGATTGCGCCGCATGCCAACTCGAAGCATCTGCTGCATGTCTTACGCGCGTTGGAGGAAACGCAGCCAGGCGGCGAAACAGCGTTGGCGCCGCTGTGGCATCAGACCGCCCAGCGGATTAAGCAGCGCGGACTCGTCGTTATCCTGTCGGATTGTTTCGAGCAGGTAGAGTCGTTGTTGCACGCTTTGCAACATTTCCGCCATCGCCGACATGAAGTGCTGCTATTCCACATCCTCGCTCCCGAAGAGATCGAATTTCCCTTCAAGAAGTGGACGCTATTCCGCAATCTGGAAACAGCGGGCCACAAGATATTGGTTGATCCGAACCGATGGCGTAAAGAGTATCTGCACAATTTCCAGCGTTTCTGCAAAGAATTGCGCGAAGCGACGGGACGCACCCAGGTCGATTACTACCCGTTGCGGACGGATGAGCCGGTGGATCGAGCGCTGGGTGTTTACCTGACGAAACGATCCCAACGACGCTAACAAGGGGCGAAAGCGTCCGCAACGGGGGTGGAGGTTAAGTCCGTCACTTATGCTTCCGGATCGTCAGGTTTTGACTTTTCCTCTGTCTCGTTGTCTTTGTCGGAGGTAGTGAAGGTATCGACGACGACATCGCGCAACAGCATAGCGCTCGTGAGGACGCCGAGCAGTGTGGCGGCAGGATGAGGATCGGTGAATACGCGGTCGGCAACAGCTTGCTGCTCGGCCGTGGGAGTAGGGAAACTTGCTTCGCCGGACGGCGTTTGCAGAGACGGCGTCACGGACTGTACAGCGATCACAGGCGGAACAACTGCGGGCACATCGTCAGTCATGGCATCACCTCCCACGGGCAGGTATATTTTACATTATATCGTCTTCCCGAGCGCAAGAACATCACAAGGTTCGTCGATTCATTTCACTGGCCGTTGTCTCCACGGCATCGGCATGGTCGGTGGGTGGACATGGCGGTCTTGGCGCGGGTCCTTGGGACGGTCCTTGAACCAGGTTAGGAAGCGCACCAGTTGCTTGACTGCTTCCTCATAGACTTGTTTGCCCTTCTCGGCCGTGGCCAACTCCGCTTCGCCAAGTACGCCGCTATCCGAATAACTGCTTGTCCATGATACGATCGTCGCGGGGCCGGCCGCGAATAAGTCCACCCAGTTGAATGGGCTGTTCTCTTCGTTGAAACGGATGACGCCGTTCCTGATCTGGTCCTTGCGCACGTTATCGCCGTCGAGGTAGAGATATAGGGACGTTTCCAGTTCACAGGCATGAGCGCAGCCGCCAGGAAATTTGCTCTGCCGCCAGCGCGGCAGAAATTCCTTGTCTACTGTCAGCAGGTTCCACCACGCTGCCAAGATGCACTCAGCGTCGGTCTCCAGGTTGGTGCGGCGAGCTACCAGGTCGAGATTGGGCATGTTGGAGCCGTGGCCGTTAAGCAGCAGGATTTTTTTGAAGCCGTGATAGGCTAGCGATTGAGTGATGTCGAGAACGTGGTGCATGAAATGCTCGAAATCGTTGTTGATGGTGCCGGGAAAGTCCATGACATGGCCGGTGTAGCCGTAGCAGACGGTCGGCAGCACCAAGCATTTCTCCGGCACGATCCGGCCGGCGCCGCGGGCGATCTCGGTCGGACAGATGATGTCTACATCGAGCGGCAGATGCGGTCCATGTTGCTCTACGGCGCCACAAGGCACCACGCAGACCTTGCCCATCTCGATAGCGTCGTTGATTTCAGGCCAGGTCAGCTTTTCATAGCGATATTCGGTTCGGGCACGGCTGCTGGTCATGAGGGTTCTCCTGTTGCTACTGGCGAGTGGGCGTGTCAACGCCCCGATGTTTTTGAACCGGGACGTTGACACGCCCCCAGTTGCCTGAATTGAACTGAACTACTTCGGTCTTGGCAAATCAATTTTGGGGAAAAAGGAAAAATGGCGCGCAAGTCACAAGATCGGCCGCGTTCTTCTCAGGAACAGAGGTTGGCCCGAGACAGTACATGAGAGGAACCGGACTTCGCTCTATCGGCGTTTGAGCAAACGATCCCAACGTCACATAGGTGGAAAACCCGTCTCCTGTCTCGGACAGTGCGGATCGAGCACTCATGCGCCGATTCCCACCCGGCCCTCTTCTAAATTCGGCACCAACTCTTCCCCAAAAGAAGACACCCGGCGGGCGGTCCGCCGGGTGTTCTTCTTCTCTGATGCATGAATCAGTTGCAAAGGCACGCTGGCCCTCATTCCGGGCTCCTTACAGGTGCGGACTCTGCCGAAACGTCCCTGGTTTTTTTGACCTCGACAGCATAAGTATGCGTCGCCCCGTGCATATTGGAATGAAAGACGATCCATTGCCCATCGGGCGTGAAAATGACATTCGGCTCCAGTTGGTAATCGTGGCGGGATAGATCGACCAGTTTTTCAACTTGCAGCTTGCCGTCGTGCGGCGTGAACAGGTAGATCCATTGGCCGTTGCCGGGCGCAGCGACGCTGTGCGGGCCGCCGCCGTCGCCGGCAAAGAGCTTGCCGTCGGGCGAAACGTTATAATGGACCGACCAATGTTCGCGTGCCACGCGATACTTGATCATTTCCTCGCCCGTCAAGACACGGCCGGCCAGCCAGAATTCCTTGCCCTTGGGCGTTTGCAGGTCGTACCAGATAATCTTGCCGTCTGGATTGAAGAATTCATGGCCAGCGATCTCCATGTCCATCTGCCGCGCGTGGATTTTGCGCAGGTCGCTACCGTCGGTGCGGATGGTCCAGATGCGGTCGACTTTGTGCCACGGTCCCTCGTGACAGAACATCATCAACGTCGGATCGGTTGGCGAAAATTGCACATGATTGAGCCATTCTGTGCTGGGGTGAAACGTCTTGATGGCACCGTCCTTGATGCAGATGGTGTAGAGGCGCATGGGCAGATGGGCGGCCCAACGGGCCTCCAAGCCCCCTCCGCGCCGGAAGGGCCATCGCCTTGCTTCCGCTGGGGCTGGCGCCTCGTCAATCTTGGGGCGTTGGCCGCGCTCGACGAAGGCACCGCCCAACAGCGTCTCATCAGCATTGATCGCCAGACCGGAGCTGCTGCGTATGTCCGGCGGTAAGTCGACGATCGTGCGCGTTTTGCCACTGTCGAGATGCGTGGCCCGGACAGCGCCGTTTTGGATGTAGTAAACCTGTCTCGTCTTTTTCCCAACCACGGCGCCGAAAGCCTGTCCCTCAACCAGCGGCTCTATTTGGCGTGTTTTCCAGTCGAGAACGGCCAAGCCGTGCCGCGTGGCCAGGACCAGTTTATCACCTGTGGCAGTGAAGCCATTTTGATGGAAATAGAAATGGGACGTGCCGGGTTCGTTCGACAAACGGATGACGCGATGGCCAGTGGCCGGCTCGACCCATTCGCGCGGCGGCTCTGCCGTCTGTGCCAGAGACCAGCTCAGCGCCATTGTCCATGGTAGGACGAACATTATTTTGTTCATTTACGATCTCTAATAGAAAAAGACCTGAGGTTATCGCCTTCCTTTTACTTTTGGGTTACGCTTCAGTTGAATCGGAAGCTCGTTGCTGCCAGATTTGACCTCGAACTCCAGTCCGGAGGTACGAAAATCTGTGTAGCGCTCTTCAAAAGGGGGCGGGGCAAAGCGGTCGCGCGGATCTTCCGGCGGCGGCGGGGCGATCAAGACACGGTAAACGCCGGCCGGGGCGCCGTCGCCAGGCTTGTGTGTGCCGAGGCGATAGCTGCCATCGGGTTGAATCTCGGCGCGGGCGGTGATGGCTGGCTCCTGGTCTTTGCTCTCAAAAACTACCAGGCCGCCCGGAACGGGAGCACCGTCATCAAAAGTCACCTTGCCGCTCACCGAGTTCATTCTGCCGCAGCCAGTTCCGGCAGCGAGCACGACCAATAGCCAACTCCAACGAAGGACGCGGTTTGTCATCGGGAAGCTCCTTTTTTTGTGGCGAAAGAATCACCAATCACCAGGGATGGGCAGGCCGTCTTGGCGGTTGGCGAGCAATTGCAAGGTAGTGCCGGACACCGCGGTGCTCAGGCCATGGACGCTGCCGTCGCAGAAGAGGAACTCCACGACGCCTGTGTGCCAACTGCCGAATTGGATGTTGTTGGCATCGTAAGGAGACAAGGCCAGCAGGTTTTTGACGCCGGCAACTCGGCCAACCGACCAGGCCGGCTTGGCGGCGTAGACAACGAAATCGTTGGTATTGATCGCCCCGTTGATGCCGCCCAACTCGCCGACCCGGACATGCTTGTCGCCCATCATCAAGGTGTTGCTCAGTCCATCGGTGATCTGGGCAATGCTCACACCGATGCCGTAGTTTTGGTTGACCGAGAAGGCACCGTCGTTCCACGAACTGTCGCCATAGCAGACAGCGTAGTCAGAGCAAATACCTTGCTCGTGGCCGTAACTGGCCCCGCCGTTGACCGACTCAGCAGGGGCATTGCGGCGTGCGGGACAATTGAAGATCTTCACCGGGTAGGTCAGGGCGCCGGTGGCCTGGAATTGCGAGCGATTGATATCGTTGACGGGGATATTGGGAGTAGCGGTGCTGTCCTCGCTGCTGGGATAGTACATGGGGTAGCCCATAGGCGTGGCGAACAGGTTCCACAGTGGTCCTTGCTCGATGTAGGGCAAAATGTACACGGCCCAGCTGATACTTTGGGGCCGGCCACCGCTGCGACCAAAGGGAAATTTCCCATAGACATCGTGGAAATTGTGCATAGCCAATCCCATCTGTTTGAGATTGTTCTGGCATTGAGTGCGAGCGGCAGCCTCGCGGACTTTCTGAACTGCGGGCAGCAGCAAACCGATGAGGATGGCGATGATGGCGATCACCACCAACAGTTCGATCAACGTGAAGCCGCGGCGAGTCCGGCGGTTGTTGGGGGGAAAGAAGGGAATCACAATAGACCTCCAAAAAACAAGGAACGAAAGGAAAGGGGCCGCGAGTAGCCCCGCAAATTCACCGCATCAGCCACGGCGCAGCAACCGATGCCCAAGTCGTGCCCAGGCGAACCTCGTCAATCGTCTGCCGCGTCAGACTGTTAATATGGACCTCCAACCACTCAAAGACTAAATCGCTCTGAAAAGGAGGACCAGTGACGGTCCAGGTTTCCGGCTCGCGGCGTTCCACGGCCTCCTGGGCGCCGTAGACGCGCAGGAATACTTGGTCTGGTTCGGTGGCGCGAGCGATGATTTTGGCGGCCAGCAAATACGTGGTGCCGTAATCGAGCGGCAGCGGCGTCCGCGAGCCGACGGCATGGAGATGGGTGAACAGCTGATTCGCGCCACCCACGCCGATGTTCAGCCGCAGCCGGGAATTTTCGTTACGAATTTCCGAGTTGGTGCGTAGCAACACGGCCACCGCGTTGAGCGGATCGGCGGGCGGCCCCTGGCGGCGAAACAGGAAACTCAAGTAGTAAGTGCGATCGACGTCCAGGCGCACCGGCGTGGCCAGGCGGCGATAGTATTTGCTGAAACCGAGGTACTCGAAACAGCCTCCCACCGAGGGCGTTGCCGAGCCGGGCCGAGAGAGACTTTCAGCAATGTGGAGGGCATGATGGTTTGTATCGCCAGGGCGGAGGGGACGAGCAAAGCCCTCCCACGGACCGTTCCAGCCGAAACCACCATTGGCCTGCTTGCGCCGAAAGGCTTCTGCATCCTTGTAGTCGAAACCTTCGTAAGCCAGAAGTCCGGCGGCTGGATCGCCGTCCGCTTCTTCGACGTCGGCGAGGTGGCGAATGAAGCGCTCTTCATCGAGCGGCACCGGCTGGCCCGGCGCCTGGGCGGCCGGAGCATAGCGGCGGGCCTGCCCGGCTGTCAGTTGCTCAACAAGACCGTCATCTCCTTCGCCGTTGAGCGTTCGCCGTACCTCGCCGTTGAAGACGTGGACTTCCTCGCCGTCCGGCCCTACGGCCACGGCGTATTCGGTGCCAAAATCTACCAGCGTGGCGGTTGGCGTGTGCAGGTCGAAGGGCGCTGCCGTCTCATCGGCCTGGAAAACGACCTTGCCCTGAAGTAGAGTGGCTGACGTGCCAGAGTCAAGACGCAATACGACTGGCCCTTCCAGGAGCAAGGCTGAGCCGCCATCGGCGACAATTCGCGCCGCCCCTTTGCGCAAGCGCAGCTCCCCCAACGCCAACCGTGCGCCGGCGCGGGGTTGATTCTCCCCCTCCCAGACGCAGCCGGCCGCCTGAACGAGGGTAGCGACGTAAGCCGGCGCTTGTGCCTCTGTCGGGGGCGACGCACCGCCACCAGGCCACCAACTCAGCGACCATTGAATCAACAGCGAAGCCGCCAGCGTCCCCACTGCTACCACGACATAGCGCAGCACGGAGACGGTCCGCCTTCGTCGTGCGGCTGCTTCGAGTGGGTAAGCGGAGGGCATCGCTCCGCTGCCCAGGGCTGAATGAGTAAGCAGACGCGCGTGCAGATCGAGATATTCCAGATACAGACGCCGGCATTCGGCATCCGCGTCCAGCAATTCCTGCAAGCGGGCGTGCTCTGCCTCGTTGAGTTGGCCGTCGCACAACTCCGCCAGTAAGCGCTGCAATTCCTCACGCATTTCTGCATTCATCGCCTTGCCTCGCTTATGCTTCGGGCCTGGATCAAGGCTAACAAAAAGCATTACAGGGCTTTCCGTTAACCCTAAGCTCTACTTTGTTTCCCGGTCAGGACCCAAAAAGTGCCATCACGCGACGGATTTTTCTGGCACGCCGCCGCGCAAAGGCGGGAATATAACAGGGTACGAGAAATTGCTCATCAAGACTCGGCTTTGGCCCATCGAGGAGCTGCGCTGGTGGAGGCGGTCCGCACGGAACTGCTGGTTCGTCTGCTGACGCGGCATCAGGACGAATTGTTTCGTTATATCTTCGCCCTGTTGCCGCACGAAGAAGATGCGCGCGACGTGCTCCAAGAAACCAGCGTTGCTCTGTACCGCAAATTCGCCGAATATGATCCGGAAAAGCCATTTTTGGCCTGGGCCTATCGCTTCGCCTATCTGGAAGTGCTCAAGCAGCGCGAGCGCAACCAACGGCGCACGCGCCTTTTCCACCCGGAATTGATTGAGCGCTTGGCCCTGGAGCGTCAAGAACAGGAACCGGTGTTGCAGGCGCGGCTCCAGGCCTTGGAGTTGTGTTTGCAAGAACTGCCCCCGGACGATCGCGAGCTGATCCGTCAGCGCTACCAAAGCTCCCGACGCACCGAGGAGCTGGTACGCCAGCTCGGCTCCAGCCGGCGTACTTTTTTCCGCAAGCTCGACCGCCTTCGCCGTGCCCTTTTGGAGTGCATCAACCGCCGTATGGCGGCGGAAGGATAGACAGGCGCCTGCTTGTTAAGAGCTAGCGGACCAAACCTCCTCTCCCCTCGTGGGGAGGGCTGAGGTAGGAGGTGTCAAGGCAAGGGAGCCAGGGAGGGGTGTCCCTCACCCCAACCCTCCCCCACAAGGAGGGAGGGAAAAGTTCGCTCGCCCTAAGCAGGCCGGCAAGCACCGGCGGTTGCCGCTGAGGCCTGCTTTAGGTTTCTTATTCATGCGATGGGTCCAGACTCACTTCGGCAAATGCGGCACTAGCAGCGTCAAGGGAAATACATACGCTTGCAGCAGTGTCAGCAGCCCCACCACGACAGCGAGCAAGATGCTGTGCCACAGAACCGCCTTGAAAATGTCTGCCTCCTTGCCAAGCTGGTTGGTTGCCGCTGTGGCTACCACGATGCTCTGGGCGTCGATCATCTTGCCCATGACGCCGCCGGTGCTGTTAGAGGTGCAGATAAGCACCTGCAACTGAGACAAATTCAGATGAGGGAACACGGTAGAGCTATGGATCTGCGTGGCCGTGATTTTCTGCAAGCTGCCGAACAGGGCGTTACTGCCGGCGTCGGTGCCAGTCAAAAATACGCCCAGCCAACCCAAAAGCGGGGCGAAGAACGGATACAACACTCCGGCCCCGGCAAACGCATAGCCGAGTGTCGCATCCATGCCAGCGTAGCGCGTTACATAACTGAGTCCCAGCATGAAACAGATCGTCGGGATAGGGATTTTCATATGTAGAAATGTGCGCTTGAACACCCAGCCGATCTGTCGTTGGTTCATGCGCAACAGCGCCATCGACAAGAGCGCGGCAGCGAGTACTGCCGAACCGGGTGCCGTCAACCAGGCGAAATTGAATAAGGCTGCCTCCGCTTTCACCGCCTTGTCGTTATCCTCCTGAAGACGCGCATCGCGGAACGCCTGCTTGTCCAACCAGGGGACCGGGATGATGTAATTGGTCTGGAGGGGGCCGATCCGCACTGGGCCAAGTGTTTGGCGTTCTCCTTCGCGCTGGCGTACCAATCCCGTCAGCAAGAGTAGAAGGGACATGAGCACGAAGGGGAACCAGGCCACCGTGATGTTCCAGGCCGTCAACGGCGGCTCCGTACCAAAACCTCCGGGACGGGGGGTGTCAGCCTTTTCTGATTCGCAACACTCGGAGGACTGACGCCCCTCGTTCCGGAGTGCCGCGGTATCCGTCGGCAGAATCTTCTTCTCGAAGTGCCATTCCTCGCGCGGTTTCCAGAACTTGAGAAAAACAGCGGTGACAATCAGCGAAAAGATGCCGCCGCCGATGTCGGTCATGGGATAAAGGACAAGGCCTGGCGCGTAAACGTGCATGGTGGCGAAACAGAACTGGAAGACGGCGAAGGAGCCGCCAGCCACGAGCAGGGCCGGCCATACTTCCCAGGTCTGTTTCCACGAGCACATGCATTTGACCATGTACAACGGAATGAAAAGCGATAAAAGCGGTAGCTGATGTCCGGCCATGATGCTGAGCGTTTCGGTAGGCAGGCCGGTCACGCCGGTGAGAGTGATGAGCGGTGTGCCCAGTCCACCATAGGCCACCGGCGAAGTATTAGCGATCAGGCACAACACGGCAGCCAGGAACGGATCGAAGCCGAGGCCGACCAGGATGGCCCCGCAAATGGCCACCGGTGTGCCACCGCCGGCCGAGCCTTCCAGAAAGGCACCGAAGGCAAAGGCGATGAGGATGGCCTGAACGCGGGCATCGCCGGACAACCCGGCCACAGAGCGGCGCACGATATCGAATTTGCCTGTCTGCACCGTGATGTTATACAGCAGCATGGCGTTGAAGATGGTCCAGCCGACCGGCAACAAGCCAAACAGGGCGCCGTTGATGAAGGCCATGCCGGCCATTAAGGGCGGCATGCCGTAGACGGTCACGGCGACGACCAAGGCGACGAGAGCAGCCATCGCCCCGGCCTTGGGTGCCAGCCAGCGCCGCGGCACCAGCAGCCAAAACAGCACCAACACCGGCAGGGCGGCGAAGGCGATAGAGAGCAAATTGGAAGCGGGGAGTTTGTCGGCCAGCGGATTGAGGCGCTGCTGATAGACGGCCCAAAGCATGGAGAAGTCCTTTGCGGTGCGAACGCGGGACGTTGCCGATTCTATCGCAAGATGACGGCGATGCAAGCCGTTCTGCCTGTTGTATCGGTTTCCTGCAATAGGGGAGCGGCCGGCGTGCCGGCTAGGGGGGGAACTTGGCCCGCCGGTTAACGTCGGCCGTTCGCCAAGAATTGCCGAGTGAAATTTCCTGAAAAAATACTTGCCGAACCGTCGTCGATCTGATGGAATAGCTCGATCGTATACGGGCAAATTGTCCGGTCCACTAGATCAAGGAGGGACGTTCATGTCTCGCGTAGTGACTCCGTCTTCGGTTCAACCCAGCAACCTGCCGCCGCTCGTGATCCCGCACGAGAAAATCGCCATGCGCGCTTACGAAAAATGGGTCAAGCGCGGCCGACCGCAAGGCACCGAAATGCAAGACTGGTTGGAAGCCGAAAACGAGTTGAAGGCCGAGATGTCGCGGACCAAGCCGCCCGCGAAGTATTAAACATCGGTTTTCGGTTTTCGGTTTTCCGGTTTCGGTTGAATACGGAAAACCGAAAACCGAAGACCGAAAACCGAAAACCGATATGACGCTGGCTTTCACCGTACCGCCGTCGATCTCTTCGTTTCTGAGTCGTCTTGATCCGCGTTGGAAGCTGGCGGCTCTGGTGTTGTTTGCTGCCGTCGTGGCTACGTTGCACATGCTCCGGACTGCCGCTGCAGCTTTGGCTGCGGCCCTGCTCCTGGCCCTGTTGGCGCGGCTACCGCCGCGATGGTTTCTGCAACGCTTGGGGGCGGCAGCCTTGTTTTTCCTGCTGTTTGCCTTACCTTTGCCCTGGCTCCTCGACAGCGATGGGCCGAATTGGATATGGGGACCAATCCACCTCTCGTGGCACGGCGTCGAGTCTGCCCTCCTCCTCATGGCCAAAGCGATCACTCTGGTCACGCTCTTTTTGACGGCGCAGGCAACAGCCCCCCTGGAAACCACGCTCAAGGCTGCCCATTCTTTGCGCATCCCCGATCTGCTCGTGCAACTGGGTTTGCTTACCTATCGCTATGTTTTCGTGTTTGCCGATGAGCTGCGCCGTTTACGGATCGCCTTGCGCGTGCGCGGCTACCGCAACCGTGTCCGCCGTCACAGTTATCGCACTGCTGGCCACCTTGCCGGCACTCTTTTGGTGCGCGGCTATGAACGGGCCGAACGCGTCGGCTGGGCCATGCGTTGCCGCGGCTTTGACGGACAATTTCGATCGCTGACCGCCTTTGCCACTCGTCCTGTCGATGTTGTGGTCTTCCTCGGCATCGTAGCGAGCGCGGCGGCACTCGCGGTGTGGGATTGGAAGTTCTGAGTTCTGAATAAAAAGATGTTGGAATTGTGACTCAGAACTCAGAACGGAGGAGAGCCGTGTCCGTCGACTTTGCCATTCAAGTGCGCGATCTGACCTTCGCCTATCCCGATGGCGCATCCGCCCTGGCCGGCGTCTCTTTTGAAATTGCCGCTGGCGAAAAGGTGGGTCTGATCGGCCCCAACGGCGCCGGCAAAACCAGCTTGTTTCTGTGTCTGGCTGGCGTCCTTAAGCCGCGGGCAACCTTGCTCCGGGTTGGTGGCCTGGATCCGTGCGATCCTGCCCAGCGCCGCCGTCTACCTGCTCAGGTTGGCATCGTCTTCCAAAACAGTGACGATCAAATCTTCAATGCCACCGTTTTCGACGATGTCGCCTTCGGTCCGCTCAACCTGGAATTACCTCCCGATGAAGTGCGCAAACGAGTCGCCGAGGCGCTACAGCGTGTCGGCCTGACCGGCATGGAGGAGCGCGTACCATTTCACCTCTCCGGCGGCGAAAAGCGCCGCGTGGCCCTGGCCGGCGTCCTGGCGATGCGGCCAAGCATTCTCTTGCTCGACGAACCGTCGATGTATCTCGATCCGCGCGGTCGCCGGGAATTGATCCAGCTGTTGCACACACTTGGCGGCACACGGCTGATCGCTTCACACGATCTGGAATTGATCCTGCAAACATGCACTCGCGTGCTGTTGTTAGATCGTGGTCGGCTGATGACAGACGGCCCGGCGCACACAGTATTGGCAGACGCGCGGTTGATGGAAGCGCATGGGCTGGAAGTGCCACATAGCTTGCGCGGGAATAACATCGCTTGATGCGAGCTTCTCCACAAGTGGCCGAATAAGGCCGGTAAGAGGAAAGCGCGTTCTACCATGCGCGGCCCAGATTAACGCAAGCATGGGCGAAGGGAGTTGTGTTAGCGCTCCGAGATTCTCTCTCGGAGCGCTAGCGCGACTCCGCTCGCCTATGCTCCACGCGCTCATGCGTCACATTGCGCTGTGTACAATATATTCACTCCTCTCGCCGAATCTGCAAATACTCCTGCCCCAGCGCTTTCTGTAGCTGCATCGGCCAGTCCCATGCCTTTGCTTCGGCGTCGTCCTTGACGTAGAGGCGCACCTTGCGCGGAAAAGCGAGGGCGACGGCTTGCGGCATATCGAGGACGCGCAGCACATTGAGGAAAATCGGCCCCTGCCGGTGCGATGCCGGCGGATGCCACAAATCCAGACGCGCCACGTCCGGCTCGAACAGCGTCGCATAGAGTACGATGCCAGCCATATCGTTTTTGCCTTGCAGCCATAGCGGCACGTCTTTGAGATCGGCGAGAGTGCGCAGACAGGCCAAGGCTCGGCGCACGTCCCAAACGCGCTGACCATCGAGTGTTTGGCCCAGGAGAGCGAAGCGGCGACGAATCTGATGGCCATTCGGTTTGCCATCAAACGGGCTGGTTTCCGACCAGCGCGTGGGACCAATGCCACGCGGCGCGACGAAGGCAAAGGCCCATTTGTTCGCTTGCAATATCTTCACGGTCTGAGCGAAGCGGGCTGTATCTTGCTTTGGCTCCTTCGTCAAGAACAGCGCTTCCTTAATGGCAGGGCCGAGATCGGTAATCCATTCCTGCCAACCGGCCTCGTCGAGTGCATGGAGAACAACCAGAGTCGGTTTATCAGCTTTTCCCGCCGTCATCAGCCATAAACGCAGATCCACCTGGTCCTCGCTGACGAAATCGTAGGCACGCAGCCGCAGATCCTCGACCTTGAAATCATCAGCGAGGCGCACATTCAACGGCGGCGCTTGGTCCGGCCAATTGCGGAACACGCGGCTACGCAGCTCGTCCATTAGTTCCGGAGCGCGGCCCTTCCACCATTCACGCACCACAACCGGTGATTGCGGCAATTCAATCTTCGCAGGTTTGAGGAATGATTCGTGAATCGTGGCATTGAGCGCATCGGCGGGCAGGTGATCGAATACCTTGAGTTGTTGCGGCGTTAACTTGGCAGGTTCGTCGTCATGGACTTCGCTGGTGTCGTTTTTCAGCCAGCGGTTCATCCAGCGAAAAGCCCCGATCCGTAATTCCGGCGTGTCCTTGTGTGGTCCTTTCGTCTCCAGAAGCTGAAAGCGATCGGCTGCACCGTACAGTTCGTAGATGCGCCGCACTTTGTTAGCGAGGCGGCGATAGCCGGCAACGGGGAAAATGTCATCGGCATCGCTGTTGCCCAAAAGCAGTGGCCGCGGAGCACACAGGGCCATGACACGGCCAAAGTCCCAGCGATAAGTATTGACGAAATACATGCAATCGCAATGGCCGGAAATGACGCCGTCGCGCAGGCGCGGGGCCACACCTTCGATTACATGCGAATACAAATCAGCGATGCCGGCCACCGGCACGATGCACTGCGGCCGATCATCAGCGGCGGCCAACCACCACGACGTTGCTCCGCCGCCGGAGCGGCCGGTGACGCCGATACGTTTAGCATCCACTTCCTGGCGGGTTTCCAGATAATCCAGGGCGCGCAGAGCGTTCCAGCATTCGATGCCAGCCGGCGTATAGCCGAGCGCCTGCCACCACCACATGCCGCGCGCGTAGGTGCCGTGATGCTCACCGCGAATCTCGCCGAGTTGCAGCGTATCGAGGACCAAACAGACGTAGCCATGCTCCGCGAACCATGCCGGGTGACGCTGATAGGAGACCTTACTGCCATAGGATACGCCATCGATCACGGTGTTGCTGTGGCCGCAGACATACAACACCGTCGGGGCCGGCAGCTTGGCCCGTTTGGGGATGTACAGGTTCGCCGTGACATACAGGCCAGGACTTGATTGAAAATGGATTTTTTCGACCGTAAATAAGTCTGTTTCGACTTTGCCGGCGATCGTGGCGTGCAGGTCGGTGCGCGGCGGCAGCGGCCACAGGCCGATCATGTCGAGAAACTGGCGGCGAAATTCCGGACGTTTCTTCTCCCAATCGGCGCGCGTCTGGATGTCGGCAAGATCAGCATCAGCGATGCGCTTCACTTGCTGGCGAAAATAGCCGTCGCGCAAACGATCGCCACGTGCGGTGTCGGTGGACACATCTGCCGCCAAAAGGCGAAAAGTGAGGAGTGATAGGACGAAGGGGACCAAGAGAAAGCGATGCGACATAATGCAGACTCCGCGTGGGTGGGATGCAAACGTACGATAATTTTATCCGGAAATACTTTTGCCGAGTAGTATGCGGATGACGCGGACGTAGTACATTGATACGGATCAGGAAACCATGGGATCCACGTAAATCTATCCTCTCCGGGTCACCCGCTTACTATCAAAAAAGAGCGAGGTCTCGGTGAGCCGAGTATAATCCACCCTAATTGACAGACCCCGAATTTCAACCGGCGAGGACCTCTCCCATGAATTCACACTATGTCATCCGCGATACATCGCAAATCTTCAGTCCCGGCTTGCTTTTTTACAAAGACCTGATTCGCGCCAACATCGCCCGCGCTGTCGAGTTGGCTGGCGGGGCGGAAAAGCTGCGGCCGCACGTCAAAACGCACAAAACCCGGGAGATCGTCCGTCTGGAGATGGAAGCCGGCATCCGCAAGCACAAGTGCGCCACCGTCGCCGAGGCTGAGATGGTCGCTTCCTGCGGCGCTGCAGATGTACTCATTGCTTATCCCATTGTCGGACCCAACTGCGGACGGCTGACTCGGCTGATGCGGGCCTATCCGCACTGTCGTTTCGCCGTCCTTGCCGATCATCCGGCGGGAATCATGGCATTAGCGAAAGCAATGTCTACAGATGGCCAGCAGGTGGACGTGTTGCTGGATATCGACGTAGGCCAGCATCGTACCGGCGTGGCACCTGGGGCCGAAGCCATCGAACTGTACGAGATGATCCATCGTTCGCCGGGTCTGCGGTCCGGCGGACTGCACGTCTATGATGGGCATAATAAACAAGAGAACTTCGTCGAACGACAGACAGCGATACGAACACAACTAGAGCCGGTCTTCAACTTGCGGACGGCGCTGGTTCAAAAAGGCTTGCCGGTCCCTCGTTTTGTCGTGGGTGGTACGCCGACTTTCCCCATTCATGCGCGCCACGACGTGCCGGGGCTGGAATGCTCGCCGGGAACGATGGTCTTGCACGATCACAGCTACGGTTCACGCTTCCCTGACGTGGCCGGCTTCACCCCCGCCGCCCTGCTCTTGACGCGTGTCATCAGCCGGCCAACGCCGGTGCGCATTACCCTCGATCTCGGCTACAAGGCCGTCTCCGCCGATCCGCCACTGGGCAATCGCTGCCTGCTACTCGATGTGCCAGACTACCAGGTAGTCTTGCAGAACGAAGAACATCTCGTCATTGAATCACCCGTTGCCGAGCGCTATCGTCCCGGCGACGAGATCTTTGCCATCCCCACACACGTTTGTCCAACGGTAGCGCTGCATCGTCAGGCGTATGTGATCGAGAACGGCCAGGTCACTGGAATGTGGGATATCGTGGCTCGGGACCGGGTATTGAATGTGTAGTGGCCAGACATAGGCGAGTGGGGTTGCGTCAGTGCCCCGAGTGGTCCCCCTGGGGGCGCTGAGGCAACCCCGCTCGCTTTCGAGAGCTACTTGGAGCTTGATAGGGAAATTCCTGCATAAGCATTCAGCTGAATCGCCAAGATGCCCGGCCATTCCCTACCAAGTGCCGTGATCGTGTCAATAGTTCCCGGATCGATGTAGTTGAAAGTGACCGGGCCGATAGGTGTAGTAATGGTGTCCTGTTCCCCTTGGGCCGTGTTGCCCGGAGACAAGGTTGTTGGGGTGCCAGATGGGTTCTGGAAGGCAGAAATCTCCTGTGCATATACTTGCTGTGGAGTGAGTTGGTTGAATGTGAGCATCCCAGCAAAGAGCACGTTGTCCCAGTTCTTGTAGAGCGGCGCTAAGAAAGTACTTCCCTCCCAGACGTCGCCGGAAGAGTCTGTCGTTCCTAGATACTGCACTATCATGCCCTGGCCGGCTAAAAACGCCAACAAGGGCACTTGGAAGGTGGCGGTCGCCTGCCCGCTACTATTCAGGGTGGCCGATTGCATCTGATCGTTCAGATTAAACAGGACCGTCCCGCTGGTAGGAGCGGTGGCTCCTGCAGGTATAGGTGTGATCTGTCCCGTCGAAGAGTCAAAGCCCTGGAAAGGCGTCACCGTGACCGTGACCTTCTCCGTCACGGTGAAACCCGGCGTGATCTGGACAGTGGCGTTCGTGTAGGTGTTTGTTGTGAAGCTGGGCACCACTCGGTCTTCCAGTTGCTCCAGCCGCAAGCGAGTGGAAGGACGTGGTTGAGGCGACTTTACCTGAGACCGTTTACGCAGCCAATGGGTCAGCGAGTGCAGAAACATCATGGGTGTCTCCTCCCAAAAGAGTGGTATTGAGGCACGTTACGTAACGGTGCCTGCCAAGTGTTAAAATGGAGCATATAGAGAGAATAAAAAAAATCAACAAAATTTGATGAAAAAATTCCTTTTCATCACGAATACATCGGAGTAACACGGGCTTCATGCACTTTCTGGATCGGACATTGCCCTCGCTGGCGGAGAACCTCGCGCTGGATGAGGCGCTGTTATTGGCAGCGGAGTGCGGCGACGGCGGCGAGGTACTGCGTTTGTGGGAATGGCCAGCACCAGCGGTGGTGCTCGGCTCTGGCGGCCGGCTAGCCGATGATGTGAAGGAGGCCGCCTGTAATGCCGAGGGCGTGCCGATCTTGCGGCGCTCCAGCGGCGGCGGCACGGTGCTGCTCGGCCGCGGTTGTCTGCTCTACACCCTTGTCCTGGCCTTCGCAGACAATCCCGCCTTGACGGACATCCGCCGCTCTTATCGTTTCATCCTTGGCCGCATCGCCGAGGCGCTGGCCGAGAGCGTTGGTCCCATCAGCCAGGCCGGCATCAGCGACCTGGTCATCGCTGGCCGCAAGTTCTCCGGCACAGCGCAGCAGCGTAAACGCGCGTTTCTGCTGCATCATGGCACGCTGCTTTATGACATGGACTTGTCGCTAATGCCGCGCTATCTCCACGAGCCGCTGCGGCAGCCGGAGTATCGCAGCGGCCGGACGCATCTGGCCTTTGTAGGCAATCTGCCGCTGCATGGTGCGGAGATCAAACGACGGCTGCGCCGCCTCTGGGGCGCGGAGGTAATCCGGCCCGACTGGCCGGCACTGGAGGTGAGACGACTTGTCGCCGATAAGTACGCTAATCCGCAATGGACGAGGCGGCGTTAAAGCTCTGTTCACGCCTCCGCAAAAACATGCATTTCCCGGCGGAGACGTTCGATGGCGCGCCAGGCCATTTTACGTACCGCTTCCGGCGAGCGTTGTAAATCGTTGCCGATTTCTGCGAAAGAGTAGCATTCACCAAAGTGAAGCTGGAGCACTCGGCGGTACCGCGGCGGTAGTCGCTGCAAGGCCGCATCCAGGGCGTGTCGCTGTTCCTGGACGATAAGCTGCTCGTAGATCGGCCCACCCCTGGCCAGGAACGCCCGAAGGCGAGCGGCAGTGGCGCATTGCCGGTCGAGCAAAGGCACTTCCTGGGCCAGACAGCGGCAACGACACTCGAAATGCCTGGTGAGGTCGGCGAGATTGTGCCGTAAGATGCCGCGCAGCCAGCCGCGCACCTGATGCCCTGTCTCGCCGCGAAAGTTGGGGAAATCACGCAGCGCCTCGATAAAGGTTTCCTGAACCACATCGGCAGCATCGACCTTGGTTCGAAGCGGTGCGGCCAGTTCCTGACGAGCGACTGTCAGCAGATAGCCGCGGCAAGCCTCAAATAACCGCCCCAACGCCTCGATCGATCCGCCGCGCGCCTTGTGTAGCAATACGGAGAAAAAAGCTTCTCGGCGGAGAGCAACCGAACGATTCATTTCCATCCTCGGTAGGCGACGCCGGGCAAGGACGAGATCCCGTTCGCCTGCTGTCCTTCGGCGAACGGCCCCAGCGCAACAATGCAAGTCTTGCGCCAGAGCTTCACTTTGAAGTATGAGCATATGTATGGAGTGACAAAAGAAAGACGGCCCGATCCCTGAAACAGATTTAAGCAAAGTGAGAAAAAATGAAGAAAAGAGGAAAAAAACGTCCGGTTTTTGAAATTTGCTCGCCAAGTCTAATAGAAGGCTTCTCTGGGTGGAGAAGCCGACCCCCGTTCGGAGGGTCGTACAACGTGTTCTTCTTACAATCGGGGAGGAAGTGTAATGCGCACAAAATGGTTTGCAGATCTCACATCCTGTTCGCCCAAAAAGGACCGTTTCTTCCGTCCATGGCTAGAATCCCTGGAAGAACGCAATGCACCCAGCGGTCATGGTGGTCCTGGCGGCGATCCCCCTGGCCCGCCACATCCGCCTGGCCCCCCCCATCCGCCGCCTCCTGCGCCGATAAGCGTCGGCGCCTCGGCCGGCAACAACAACCACGGTTCGTTCAACAACAGTACAATCACCGACTCGTTCAATAACACCATTAATATCGCCATCAACCTGCCGTCCACGCAGTCAGCGGCGGTGACGGGATTGCTGGGGATCAGCAATCTCTTGTCCTCGGTGTTAAACAACCCGCAGTTAGGCTCTCTGCTCGACGACGAGATCGCTTTGGCAGTCGATACCTACCTTACGTCCCCTGCGATTTCCGCGTCCTTGCCTGCCAGTGTAGTGAGCAGTCTGAAGGCGGATGAAGCCACACTCAGTGCCGCCATCGCTGCTAACCCGCTGGAAAGCAATCCGTTCGGCGCCGCGCTTGGCATGTTGGCGTTTGACATGACCCTGAACGCGTTAACGACGGCCCAGCCCACGATCTAAGGGCAGCACGGTCTGTTGTTGGACGATACTTCGCGGAAGCGTCCCCGTTGTAACGCTTCCGTGAAGCATCTCTATCCTCCGGGGGTGCTCACCTGCGCGAGGATTTCCTCGATTTGACGCACCGACGCCGTCAAGGATAACGCTGCCATCTCGAAATTGGTGTGCGACGATACACGGCGATGTTCTGTTTGCAGCACTTCCGCCACGCGCCGCAGCTTCGGCAATTTGCCACGAATGCGGTGCAAATATTCCTTGGCATCGTTGCGTTGCGCCGCTGGCTCGACGGCGCGCACGTAGTCGAATAATGTCCGAGGTATAGCGAGTAGCTCCTCATCCTCCTGGATTTCATCGGCGTGCTTGAGGAAAGTGCGTACCATCCACAGGTGCGCCAGCACGCCTTGCAAGCGTTCCATGGCTTCGTGGGCGGTCATGGTGTGGTCTCCGGCGCGGGGTACGGCACTGGCGTCACGACCGCTGCCGGCGCTTTGGGTGCACCGCGATGCTTGATCTCTGCCTCTTCCTTCGAGAAGAGGACCAGCGCCGCGCCGACAGCAACAAAAAGAATGCCCGCCCACAGCTTCCAGCCCGGCAGCTCGATATGGAACGACCACGGCTCGCCGGGGGTGGGATGCCAGAGGCTGCTGACAAGGGTATTGATAATGGGTGCCAGGCCGAAGATCAGCGGTGCAATGTAAAGATACTCCTTCGCTTTGGGGCCCCCCGCCGCCTTGCTGGCGAAGATCACACAAAGAGCGCCCAGGGCACCCGCCACGCCGGCCAGGCCGGCGAAAGTCAAGCCGATTGGCTTGAGCGGCGGCCACGATTCCTTGCCCGACACGAACAGTCCAAGAGGCAGGAGCACAGCGATCAAAACGTAAGCGACCCCCACGCAGAGTAAGGCCCCAAAACGATTGCCGCTCAATTCCTTGCCGCCGTAGGCAATCATCGGCACATAAGTGCCCCACGACAGGCCCGCCAATCCAACCCAGAACAACCATTCATATTTCGTCACGTTCATTCTCCTAATCGAAACTTTTGTCAGTTTGACAACTATTCTCGCCGCAGTACCAAAAGCAGCGGCGCACGCAACGTCGAGGCTGTCGCCAGCGCTCCGGCGCTTAGCCCGATCAGCACCACGCCGGCCAATAAGCCAAGCAAGTGCATCCAGGGAACGTTGCCGGCACTGCCGAGCAGGTGCGGCGCCACTGCCGCCAGTGCCGATGTTGTGCCCGCCAGTAATCCTATCAACAACAAAAAAGCATTTTCGGCCAAGACCAGCCAGCCCAGTGTGGTGCGGCGGAATCCCAATGCACGTAACAGCGCCAACTCGCCGCGCCGCTCCCAGACGCCGCGCAGCAGCACCACCGCCAAACCGAGCGAGCCGAGCAGCAAACCCAAGCCGCCCAGCGCCTGAAATGTCGAGAGATACGTGCTCACCACTTCCAGATACACATTCAGTCGCTCCACCGTTGGCGTCACCCGCAAACCACGATCGCCATAAGCTAACTCCAGTACGCGCCGTATCTCGTCTTCTTTGCCTTCTGGCGCACGAATAAGGAAAAAATGATATCCCTCATGTCCGGGATAGAGGCGCAGGAAGTTCGGCTCGGACACAAGCAAACTGCTCTGAAAAATGCTATCGCTGAGCAGACCATCGATGCGCAGGCGATGGTTGGGCGGCAAGATAATCTGTCCGCCGAGGCCGGTTTTGAGCATCCATTCGACCGTGTTTTTCTCACCGAAGGCGGGCACCTCGCCTTCTTGGTGCAACAGCAGTGTCCAGGGATTGGCGCGTTCGCTCCCGGTGTGTGCTGCTGTGGCAGCAAAGCGAAAACCGCTTTGCTGATTTTCGAGAAAAGCCGTAGGAACGCCGAGCAAGCGGGGACGCAGCGGTTGATAGAGATTCAAACAGCTGGCATCATCGCCGGCCTGGACGCGGAAAGCGACCACTTTCACCTGTTCCAGTAACGTGGCCGACTCTCTGGCGCGGCGCTCGGCGATAACGTTGTCGCCACCGAGCTTATCGCGGTAGATCGGCAGCAGCTTATCTTGTACTTCTTGCCGCCCTTCCTGGGTATTCAGATCGCGGAACAGCGGCACATCGGATTCGGCAACGAGATTGAAACCGCCGTTGGCCTGAGCGACGGCCTCGTGAGTATCGACACGGCGGCGGAATGCTTCGACGGCAATGAGCAGAAAGGCCGCGGCAGCGAGCAGTCCCGCCGTCAAGAGACTGCGGTCGGGATGGCGTGCGGCGTTGCGGATGCCGAGCCGGACCACGCTCCACAAGCCGTGTCCCTCAACGGTGCGATGACGGCTGCTGCGCATCCATCCCGACAGCACCGCCAAGCAGACGATCAGCAACAAGCTGCCGCTGCCGAAGAATATCATGGCCCGCATCTCGGAGTCTTCGACGCGCCCTGAACCGGCAAGGAGAGCAAGTCCGCCCGCCAGCGAGGCACCGGCGATCCACCAGCTCCAACGCTGACGCTGTCGGCTGAGTTTCTCGCCTTCGCCCGGCACCTGTCCAGCCAGGAGGGCGCTGGGTGCAACACGACCCAGCGAAAATACCGCCCAGGCAACCGTGAGTACACTGACAAGGAACGCTCCTCCTGCGCCGTAGATCAGGCTCAGCGGTTCAAAATGCGGCCGCAGGAACGATTGCAGTACCTCGCCCGGCCACAGCGCGGCCAACAATTGCAAGAGCATCCGGGCATACAGCATCGCCAGGCAGGAGCCGACCACTGCTCCCGCTGCCGCCAGCACGGCCCCCTCGCCCAGAAGGAGTCGTTGCACTGCGGCCCGGCGATAACCAACCGCCATCAGTAAACCAATCTCCTCGGCCCGGCGATCGATGTTCAAACGAAACAGCAGGCCAACGAGCAAGAGCGCGGCGGCGATGAGGAAAAAGCTGAAACCCAGGAATAACAAGGCGAAATCCTGACCGCCCTGACTGGCTTGCAGTGCCTGCGCCCGTACGGGGTGGAATACCAGGCCGCCCTGGGCAGGATCGAGCCGAGCGAGCAAATGTTTCCGGAATATCCCTTTGGCCTCGACGAGATTACCATCTTTCTCAGGGGCCAAGCGCACCGACGTGAGCCGGCCAAAACGACTGCCCCACAGACGCTGGCCAACCGCCAAGTTCACGTAGGCTTTCGGCGTGGTACGATATTCGCGCCAATAATCCTCATCGCGCGGCTGGATGCGCTTGTTGTCGTAGGGAAACGGCGGATCCCAAGCAGTGATGCTCAGCTTGTCGGTGATGCCGGGAAACTCGGGCGTCAGGTCCGGATCATCCGCAATGCCTTCAAGCGGAACGAACGCAGCCAGGCGAAACGTTGCGCTCTGTTCACGCGGCTCACCCTGATGGGTCGGCGGGAAAAAAGACAGCGTCACCTGCGCACCAATCTTGGGCGGCAGCGGCGACGCCTTCCAGTCCGCCAACACGATTTCATCATCTGCCAGATGTGTGACACCGGCGGGGAGGAACGGCCCCAAAGGCGGCAATTGGGCGGGGTCGAGTGCGGCGACGACCGAGTACGGAATTTCCGCACTGCCGATGGCGATGGTGTTGGCGAGATATACAAGCGTTGGAGCTGCACGTAAATGACTTTCCTTCGCTGCTGCCAGCGCCGCATCCGCGAGAAACGGCTCCAGCAACAGCTGCTTGCTTTCCAGGCTCAGATAAGGACGATTTTTACGGTAGAAATTATCAACTTCCTCGCGTGTCAGCGTCGGATTTCGACCTGGACGAATAGCTGTCCCGATGGAGGCGGCCAGACGCTCACGCCATTCGCGTGGTTGCAGCTTGCCATCTCGGTTTTTGTCGAGTTGTTGGAACAAGTTTTCGACACGCTCATCCGGTCCCTGCAATACCAGTCCCCAATCGGCAAGTTGCAGATGCGAACGCAACGGCTCTTCCAGCGATGAATGAATCCCACCCGCGAGGAGGGCGTTGCAGCGCCCGAGCAATCCGAGCCGTTGCTGAAGCGCGCCCAAGGGAACGAACACGGTGCGCGGCGCTTCCAATTCGGGATGCAGACAGAATGAATCAGCGGCCTCGTCTGCACTCAGTACCTTGCTCACCGTCAGCGGCCAATCGTCGATAACCGACTGATCATCACGGCGGCCCAGCAGCGCCTCGCGCGGAATGGTGCTCGGTTTTTGCAAGCGTACAGACACTATATCTCCTGCCGATACGTCCAACTGTTTTCCCAGCACGCTGTTGAGGATGACGCTATCTTCATTGGGTTCTTTGCCTTCGCCGAAGGCAGACCAGAAACTGTCCTCGACGCCGAGGACGGTGATGCCGCTCATCTGCCGGCGAATCGCGCCTGTGTTCCCCTTCGCCCGCACTACCATCGTACCTTGGAGCAAAATAACTGGACAAACATGCTCCGCTGCCCCACTCAGACTCAGGTCGCCGGCCAGTCCCTGGCGAAAGAATCGTGGTGCGATCAGTGCTTCATCAACCCAGCCAAGCTGATGCAGGATGCGTTGGCGCAGGCTGCCGCGCAGCGAATCGCCGACCAACAGAGCGCCGGTCAGTACCGCGGTGCCGACAACAACGCCAAGGAACACGGCCAAGTTGCCGCGCCAATGAAACAGCAGGTTCCGCAAACGCAGACGTTTGAGCGTCATGATCGTCCAAAATAACACGGATTACACGGAGGACACAGATTAGGATAGGAGTTACGCAGTAGCATTGACTGGGTTCATACTACTGCTTGTACAAAATCCAGCAACCCGATCGAGATCCTCTACGGCAGCTTTGACTGCCGCACCGACTCAGAAGAGTTGATTGTTCCCGCTCCAAAGAAAGCAACAGAAGCAGCCCAGCACAGCGCAAAAAGTGGCCGGCCCCATACGGGGGCCGGCCGGGTATCGCGCTGTCGCCCAATCAGCGCGATGATTCAAAAATAGGTCTCCGCGAACACCGGTTCAAGTGCCCTTTCATTACTTTTTGTACAGACGGCCTTCTCGGTTGGCGACGCTTCGGCGAGGTAGCGCCAACCGAGAAGGGAAGGGATCGCACTCAAGTTCTGGCGTCGGGCCGTCGGATGGATTCGATAACAGCGCTTTGACGAAAGGGCCGGGGGACATGGGTACGATCTATCCGATGCATTAGAATGACCTTTGCGTTCTTCCAAGATCTCTTCGGCGGCCCGCTGACGCGAAGAAATGCCCGGCTGGGGAACCAGTCCTCCGCCGAGGATGAGGGCTACCAACGTCAAGACCACGACCCGCTCTCGTAGGCCGATCTTCAGCGATACCGTCGAGGTGTGCCGCGCGCCGGTGAACAGCAGGAGGTAGGCTCGCACGACAGCGATGCCGTTGAGCGCGGCCGTTGCCACGACGGCGATGCCAGCGAACAGGTTGACCGTGACCGCGCCATCCACAAGCATGTCGGCAGCGGCAAAGCCTAGTGTCCCGGGAAAGCCCACGCTCGCCAGCCCCGTCAGCAGGAAACATACGGCCAACGTCGGCGAATGCTCGTACAGGCCGTGATGCTCCAACAGCATCAATCGGCCGAAGCGCCCTTCCAGGGCACGCAGTACCAGGCCGAAACCGCCCAACGACAACATAACTGAGAACCACAGGGACAGAGCGCCCGTCAACGAGACAGAGGTGTGCAACTCCAAACCCACCAGCACGAGCGAGGCGTGACTGAGGAAAAGGTAGGCGAAGAAGCGGCGGACCTCATGCTGAACGAGGGCCATCCCCGCAGCGTAAATGGCGGTAATCAGCGAGACGAGTCCAATGCCCTGCAGCACCCAGTCCGGCGCAATAGGCAAAACGAGGCGGATAGCCGCGTAGACGCCGGAGAGCGGAAGCACGTACAACAAGGCGATGCCGAACGAACTGTGCTCAAACCAATCGGTAAGCCAGCAGTGGGCGGGCACGACGCCGCAGCGGATGAGCACGGCTGCTAACAGGGCAATGGTCGCCGCCGTGGTGCGCGAGGCATCACCGCCAGCTGTGACGAGGAGACGCCAGCCAGCCAACATCAGGCTGACAAACAGAAGCAGGTGCAGAACATAGAGACGAGTCGGCCGGCGACGGTTGACCAATTCCACCAGCGGCAACACGGCGCCGACTGCCAGAAGGACCACGAGAATGGCCGGCTCCTTGCAAGCGAACTTCGCCAGATGGATGGCCTCGGCGCTCAACGACCAGGTGAGCGAGTAGCTGCGCATCTTGGTCCGCGCCGTTGCCGCCGCAGTCAAAAAGTGCAGCAGGGCCACCGCCGGCACCAACGGAGCATTTAACTCATCCAACCCCAAATACGGGCGGCCAAAAAGATACTGTTGCAGACACCAACCGGCGTCCGTCTCGGCCGGAACTTGCAGGTAGAAACCCAGCGACGCCAGCAAGGTACAGGCGAACACGGCACCCGTAAACGCCACGCCCCAGTGCCAGGCGCGATTGAGATTGTGCAGCCGGGAGATGCTCGCGGCGCCGGTTAGAGCGAGGAAGATAGCGGCCTCCAGCCAGGGGATCGGTAGCGGACTCATAACAACTCTTCGATTCTTGGGGGGATGGGTTTGACCTCGTCGGACTCGCGGGAGCGGGCGCCGGTAAGGAAATCCGTCCAGCGGCGCTCCAGGGCGTCACAATAGCGGAACAGGCAGACAAACGGGACGACGACATAGCTCCGCAGCCACGAGTCGAGATAACCGCGCTCCAGGGCCAGGCGATAAAGCCGAAGACGGACCGGCTCGGCGATCAGGTGGTTGATGGGCAGAGCCGGGCGTGGCAGGTGCTCCCCGATGGCGTTCTCCAGGGTATGGTAATCGTGCAACAGCGTCGGCGCCCGCACGAACTGGAGTGTACGCAGGCAGGCGTGGCCTAACAGGTGGACCAAGGCGACGTAGCGGAAGCCGAGGCCGACCTCGGCGACGATGAGGCCGACCTGCGACAATGAGGCAAAGGATAGAGCGGCTTTAATGTCCGTCTGCACGCTGCCGGCCAGGTAGGCCAGCACAGCCGTGAGCAGACCCAAGGCGACAATCACCGCGCACAGCCACACGGAACGTTCCAGCAATGAGCTGACCCGCAAGAGCAGGAACGCACCCAAGTGTACCGACAGCGCTCCGTAGAAGACGGCACTGGAAGGCGTCGGTCCTTCCATGGCACGCGGCAGCCAGCCGGAGAAGGGGACCAGCCCCGATTTCCCCGCGGCGGCGACCAACAGGAGCACGCCGACGATGAACGCCTGAGTCCCGGATACGGATGCTCTCCCCGCCGGCCATGGTCCCGTGCCCAACAAGCGATCGAAGTCGCCCTCGCCGGTCATGTGGTGCAATACCACGGCGGCCAAGAGCAATGCCGCATCCGAGACGCGGTAGACGCACCAAATCCATAGGCCGTTGCGCGACGGTCCCGGACGTTCCTGATAGAATGCCACCAACAGCGCCGAAGATAAACCGACTAATTCCCAGCCCAGAAATAACGTTTCGATGGTGCCGGCCAGCGCTGCCATAATCATGCCAAGGAGGAACACGGCATAGAGGACAAAGAAGCGGTTGTAACCCGGTTCGCGATGCAGGTAGCGGCTGCCGAACACGGCGATCGTCCCGGTCAGCACGAACGACAGGATAGCGAACGGCACGGAGAGGCGGTCGAAGACAAATTTGACCGCCACGTGAAAGCCCGCGGTGTTCACCCACTCGCTCACGTAAACGACCACGTGCCGCGTGCCCAGGGCGAGCATCAACATTAAGACGCCGAGAGACGACAACAGTCCGACGCCAATAGCCGCCTGAATGGACCGGTTGATTGCCTGCTCGCTCAACCGCTGTTCTAATAAAGAGCAGACGCCGAGAAAAACCACTAGTAAGACCGGAGCGGCGATGGCCGCCATACCCAGCCATGTCATCCATTCGACCGCATCAAGCATGGTCTTGTTCCTTTCACTACCAATCCACAGGGCAAGCCAAGGATAACCTCATCCCGGCTTGGGCTGCGGGCTGGTAGGACTGGAGGGTTCAATGCGAGCGAACCCCAGATGGTCGCGCCAGCCGCGATACCAATCGACCGACGAAGCGACGACGGGCAGAGACGAAGTTTGCGGCTGGTATTCCTGGAATCGTCCGTTGTGATAGAGATAGATTTGGCGAGTCGCAGGATGCAGCACGGCGAGTTGGACCCAGCCGTTGCAACACAATCTGCCGATGCCTGGATTACGCTCCAATATTTGCCCCATCGCTTCAGGAGTTGTCTCGATGAGGTTGAGGAGGCGAACCGGCTCGTGGATTTCTACCATTTGCCACGGCAAGCCAGTCCTCAGATCGCTGGCAGCGCCGTCCATAACGCCTACCAGGGCTGTGATGTTGTGCGGCAGCTTGGTGCCGCTGCCCCAGCCGCTGTTATCGACGTAGGAAAAATAGTATTCCAGATTGATGCCGGCACAGACAGGAAAGACGGCTTGCAAAACGCGGGTCAGGATAGTGTGCTCGGCGTCGTCCTGCTCTGGATCGTAGGAGGTCAAAAAAGCGCGGCGGTCCAGAAACAGGCCGCGCGTGGTCGCGCGTCGTCCGACGATGCTGAGGGCGTTGGTAGCGTGTCCCCATTCGGGCCGAACCTGCGCCAGATCTTCGGCCCTTCCTTCGACGTGTTGCCGGGCGGCCTCGAACGTCAGGGTCAGCGGAGCGGAGGCGAAGCGTCGGCTGCGCTCGTGAGCGTTGCGATCGCAGGCTTGCTTGAAGAGAGCATGGACAGACTCGAATTCGTCCCAATGCGACGGAGGCAGTTGGTCCAGATCGTAAAATGTGATCCTTTCGTTGCTGGTGTTGTGCATGCCGCCAAGGAAACGTGTCGTCGGCGGAATGTCGATCCCGTGTTGGCTCAGTCGTTCGCGGATGCGAGGATCGTTAAGGATCTGTGCCAGGGCGCGAGCGTTCGGGCCGCCGGGCGCGCCGCCGCAGGCGCCACAGTCGTGGGCTGACTCATGCGGATTGTTCATGCTGGTCGAGCCGTGGCCAAGCACCAGCACCAGCCGCGCGAAGTTGGATGTCAGGCCGATGTCGCGCAGGGCACGCTCCCCGATGCGGGCCATTTCTTCGAGGGTGAAGCCCACCTGGTCGTTCGCCGGGCCGGGCTTCCCCTCATGACGTTCCAGCTGTAAGCGGGTTAGGGGAGGAGTGCGGAAGAAGCATCCTAAGCCCCGCCGCAGCCGCGAGGTCCAGCGCGGCGAGAAGATACGGGCGAGGAGAGGAACCGAGGCCAATACCCCGACGGCAGTTGCCAGCAGCGCCCCCGCGGCGAACGTTCGGCTGCCGAGGTGAAAGTGATGCGATACCATCCCCAGCGCGCGCCGTCGGCGGGCGCGGCGCTGGTGCGTTTCTGCAAACTGATCGACGACCTGCTCGATGACCCAATGCTGTGGCTGTATCCCTGCAGGGCAAAGAGGCATGAAGTGGGCGTCGGCTGCCCCGCGATAATACATGGGGACGAAAAAAAAGCCAGCGAGTGAAAAGGTTTCCGCGTCGGGGGCTAATTCCTCCAGGTGGCGACGGAGCGATTCTTCGCGTTCGTCGATACAGAACAGTGCTTGGAAGCGCGGCTTCGTGGGCGTTGCGGCCAGATTCCGAGCATGTAAGGCCAGGGCGTCCAGCGACCGCGTATAGAAGTGCCTTTCGTAAGTCTGATGAAAGATCCGCCTCCGTTCCAGACTGGAAAACCTCTCCATTTCCTGGAGCAAGAACTGCCATTCTTGCTTTGTCAGGCGATGCAGCTTTTCAGGAGTCCAGCCGAGCACCTGTGCCAACTGGAATACCAGGAAGGCGCGCGGCTCAACGCTCGACCGCCGAGAACCATCGAGACGCTTGCGGGCTTCATCCCGCAAGGCGCTAAGGGGTCCGGTGAAGGCGAGGGCATTCCTGGCCGTTTCGGCCAGCGCCAGCCGCTCCAGAATTAACCGGATGGCCAGATATTCCAGCAGGCTTCCTTGCGGGACGGGCCGCACCACGCGGTCGCCACGCAATTCCATCTGCCGAATCATGCCGGCCCAGCCGCGCAAGGCGAGCAGCGTGGCAGCCAGATAGTCGTGCCATTCACCTTCGGAAACGCCGAGGATTGCCAAGGATTCGTAGATCGATTCCAGCGGGCTGACCTGGGCGTCCTCCAGTCGAGCAAGTTCTTTCGCCAAGCCGTTCCGCCAGCACTCTGGAGGCCCACCAGTCCGATACAGGGCA
>Ga0209061_1001590_pt1 | contig 35955 bp, 35 predicted proteins | sample Coa_R1_10_FD_187157 | JGI IMG/M metagenome (GOLD analysis project Ga0209061, IMG submission 187157) | Surface soil microbial communities from Centralia Pennsylvania, which are recovering from an underground coalmine fire - Coalmine... | ecosystem: Environmental > Terrestrial > Soil >... | reverse complement strand
CTGTTCGATACCCCGGAGACCGGCGGGGAGGCGGGTTCTGCTCCTCGCGATGGGTACACGATTGTGCGGCAGTACTGGGCAGAGCATGGCTACCCCATAGATGAACCCTATGACTTTGCCTTCAACAAGCTTTTGCACGATGGGGTCATTCCCGGCACGAAGGCAAAAAGCAAACAGGTGCAAGTACGTGCGAATGCTTTGAGTTCACTGCAACCTCAGATGCCTGCTCAGGTGGGCGGTACAACGCTTGAGGTGATGATCCGGCCCGATCCCACTATTTGGGATGGACGCTTTGCCAATAACGGATGGCTTCAGGAGCTTCCTAAGCCCTTCTCGAAGGCCACCTGGGACAACGTAATCTTGATGAACCCGGAGACTGCCGAACGGTTACAGATTCCGATGGGAGATGGCTGGGCCATTCTGCCTAAATTGAACGAATCGCAAGGGGCAAAGCCCTCTCCAGTGATTACCATCAACCTGAACGGTAAAACGGTGAAGGGAGCTGTTTGGGCGATGCCCGGGCACCCACATGATGCGATTACCGTCTATTTAGGATATGGTCGTACCAGTGCCGGTGTACTGGGCACCGGAACCGGGTTTAATGTCTACCCAATCTTCTTATCGAAGAACCCTTGGAATGGAACGGCGCAGATTGAGTACACCGGAGAAGGCTACCCGATAGCCACGACCCAGTATACCCACATGATGGACAATCGTGACGTCGTTCGTGTGGGAACGATCTCTGAGTTTCTGCGACATCCCTCCTTAGCCCCGGATGAAGACGCCGAACAGGCGAACGCTGCGGAGGGAACCGGAAAAGGGCAACCCGACTACTATCCCGCTTTTCCCTGGCCTGAGCCTGGAATGAGCCACAAAGGCGCTTACAACTGGGGTATGGTCATTGACCTCCAGTCGTGCATTGGTTGCAGCGTCTGCATGGTGGCCTGTCAGGCGGAGAACAACATTCCCGTGGTTGGCAAGGCGCAGGTTATGCGCGGGCGGCATATGAACTGGATTCGGGTGGATACCTACTACGAGACGAAGCCCGACGATTTCGAGACGTTTGCACATAACCCTCGCATCTACTTCCAGCCGGTAACGTGCATGCAGTGTGAACAGGCGCCGTGCGAATATGTGTGTCCTGTAGGGGCGACGCAGCATAGCGTGGAGGGTATCAACCAGATGGTCTATAACCGCTGCATTGGAACCCGCTATTGCGCCAACAACTGCCCCTATAAGGTGCGCCGATTTAACTTCCTCAACTACAATAATCACTTCAATCATGACTTCTTCGGTCGGCCTAATAAGGTAGAGCAACTGGTTTTCAATCCGGATGTTACAGTGCGTGGACGCGGTGTGATGGAGAAATGCATGTACTGCATTCAGCGCATCAACTCGGCTCGACAAAAGGCTAAAATTGAGAACCGCGATCTGCGCGATGGAGAGGTGTTGACGGCCTGCCAACAGGCCTGTCCTACCCAGGCCATCACCTTTGGCAATATCACAGACCATGCTTCAAAGGTGTATGCGCTAAAGATTCAGCCCCATAACTATGGACTGCTTACCGATTTGAACACGCGGCCACGCACCACCTACTTGGCGCGTGTCATCAATCCCAACACAGATATCGAACCGGAAACGGAGAAGCAAGTTGGATAACGAGACCTCTATCCAGTCATCAAGCAGCGCCCCTGAGAATCCGGCGATTGCCGGCCTTATAGAAGGCGATCAGACGTTTGAGACGGTAACGGAACGAATCGTTTCCGTTGTGCTGAGCCAGAGCAAGCACAAGCTGCCTTGGTGGATCATGACCGCCATAGGTTTCTTACTGTTCAACGTCCTCGGCATCTCTCTGACCTACCTCGTGTTCAAAGGTGTAGGTATCTGGGGGATAAACCAGCCGGTAAGCTGGGGGTGGGCGATCATCAACTTCGTATGGTGGATCGGAATCGGACATGCCGGGACGCTCATCTCGGCCTTTTTGGCACTGATGCGTCAGCAATGGCGCGCTTCGATCAACCGATTTGCCGAGGCGATGACCATCTTCGCCGTTATGTGCGCCGGTATCTTCCCCGCGCTGCACACGGGACGTCCGTGGGTGGACTACTGGATGTTTCCGTTACCCAACATCCTGGCCATGTGGCCTCAATGGCGAAGCCCCCTTATGTGGGATGTTTTTGCGGTAGGTACCTACTTCACCATCTCTGTGCTATTCTGGTTTCTAGGCCTTGTACCCGATTTCGCCACCGTGCGCGATCGGGCGGAAAACCCAATAATCAAGTATGTCTATGCCGTTCTCTCGTTAGGCTGGCGCGGGGCAGCAAGCCATTGGGAGCGCTTTGAGACCGCCTATCTTATTCTCGCCGGTCTTTCAACCCCCCTCGTGCTTTCGGTGCACTCGGTGGTGAGTTTCGACTTCTCGGTGGGAATTGTGTCTGGGTGGCATGCGACGATCTTTCCGCCCTACTTTGTCGCCGGGGCTTTGTATGCAGGGTTTGCCATGGTCATTATGCTGGCGATTCCGTTGAGAGTTTGGTATCACCTCGAAGACTATGTAACGATGAAGCACTTTGACTGGATGGCCAAAATGATGCTTACCTCAGGGCTAATCGTGTTCTACGGCTACATTATGGAGTGCTTCTTCGCCTACTTTGGGGGTGACTATTTCGACAGGCGGATGATGGAGTTTCGCCAGTTCGGGCCCTATGGATGGGCTTATTGGGTGCTGATCCTCACAAACTGTATTATCCCGCAGGCTTTGTGGCTGCCGTGGGTAAGACGCAACCTTAACTGGCTCTTCTTCATCTCGGTGGTCATTAGCATCGGCATGTGGTTTGAGCGCTACGTGATCGTCGCTGTGTCGCTTACCCGCCAATTTCTACCGGCTACCTGGGGGTACTATACCAACACGATTTGGGATGTGTTGGTCTATTTAGGGACGTTTGGCCTATTCACCTTCTTCTTCTTCCTGTTCGTGCGCTTTGCTCCGATGATCTCGGTTTTCGAGATGCGCGACCTTGTTTGGCGTCGGTTCCACTTCGGCCACCATGGGCACGAATCCGAGACGACGGAGATGGAGCACACGACGGGCACTGCGGAGGCCTAGCCTAGAATGCAACAGGAGTACTAGACATGAACTCGAACCTCTACGGTCTTGTTGCCGAGTTTAATAATCCGGATGATCTTTTAAGGGCTGCCAGAGCGGTACGTGAGGCCGGTTACCGTAAGGTAGAAGCTTACACGCCTTTTCCTGTACACGGCCTTTCAGAGGCTTTAGAGATACACGATTGGCGTATGCCCTGGCTCATCTTCCTCGGAGGGGTAACCGGCTGCGTTTTCGGTTTCTTGATGCAGTGGTACACGGCGGTGATTGACTATCCGTGGAATATAGGCGGAAAGCCCTATAACAGCTGGCCGCAGTTCATACCGATCACCTACGAATGTACCATTCTGTTTGCAGGTCTCACCGCGTTTTTCGCGACGATCTTTTTGAATGGCCTTCCGCGTCCCCATCATCCAATTTTCAATGCGCCCCGATTTGAGCGGGCAACCTCCGATCTCTTTTTCCTTTGCATTGAGGCGGATGATGGCATGTTCGACAGGGAGGGAACCGAGGAGTTTCTACGCGGCTTGGGGGCTCAGCTGGTGTCGGAGGTGGAAAAGTGAGTTCTATTCAATGGCGAAAGGTGGGCTGGTTGCCTTTGGCGGCGATGGCGCTTTGGCTTCTCGCCGGATGTCACCAGGATATGTGGGATCAGCCCAAAGCCGATGACTATAGCCCTTCTGAGGTGTTTCCTGATGGAGCCACCATGCGTCCTTTGCCGGCTCATACTGTTGACCGCACGCATTTTTGGACAGATGAGGGGCGCTATACAGGCTATGTAGGCACGCATTATGTTGGCAATAAGCTGGTGCTGGGGCGTCTGGTAACACGCTTTCCATTCAAAATCACCTATGAGGATTTGAAGCGCGGGCAGGAGCTCTACAATATCTACTGTTCTCCATGCCATGGGGCGTTAGGCAACGGGATGGGGATGATCGCCATGCGTGGTTTGGCTCTGCGGCGACCTCCGGCAACCTACCATACCGATCGGTTACGGAAGATGCCCATTGGCCACTTTTACGATGTGATCACCAATGGCTACGGCACGATGTTCTCCTATGCCTCGCGCATCGAACCGGACGATCGATGGCGTATCGTTGCCTACATTCGAGTGCTTCAGCGCAGCCAAGATGCCAAGCCTTCAGACCTTCCCCCTGGAGTGGACATCAGCAAGCTGCCACTGATACACACCACCGGAGATACAGGGCCGGCATGGCATAACATCACCTACACTGCTCCCTATATCTCCATCTCGTCCACAGAAAATGGGGGACCGATAAGTACCAATCAAGAGGGAAGCACGAAATGAATAAGGAACAAAGCTTTCCAAGAACCTATACGAATCTCCAGGTTTTAGGGGCTATTTGTGCGATCTTAGGGGCCCTCTGCCTCATCCCCTACGCCTCCAATTTAGAGCAACTCTACCGTGGCTATCTCACCGGATGGGTTTTTCTTGTGAGCCTCTCTATAGGATGTCTTGGCTTGACGCTCTTGCAGGGAATGGTACGTGCTCAGTGGGGAGTGCCCGTGGTACGGATTTATGAGGCGGGAGCTAAAATCCTCCCCTTATTAGGGATAGCGTCGTTACCTATTGTCTATGCGGCCTTCACGCATCACCTCTATCCTTGGGCGAATCCGGCCGAGGTGGCCAAAGATAGCGTTTTACGTTGGCGTGCACCCTACATGAACGCTCCCTTCTTTTTCTTAAGAACTATCTTTTACTTTTTAGTGCTGTCTTGGTTCGCCTTTCAAGCGGTGAAGTTAAGACGGCTGCAGGACGAGACGGGAGATGTGCTTTATGAGAACAAATTGGCCAGCTTTTCGGCTCCTGCCTTTGTGTTCTCTGTCTTGCTCGCAACCTTCGCCATCACCGACTGGGTTATGACGCTGGATAAGCACTGGTACTCAACCATTTACGGCTTTTACTTCTGCATTAGCAGCGCGCTGACTGCCCATGCCTTCACCGTCTTCCTCGTGTGCCGCCAGAAAATAAAGGGCTACGCACCTTATGATAAGCTGATCACACCGCAGCGTACCAAAGACCTCGGCAACCTCATGCTTGTGATGACCATGGTGTGGGCTTACTTTGCTGTATCGCAGTTCATCATTACCTGGTCGGGCGATCTGCCCTACGAGATCGAGTTTTATCTGCGGCGCAACACCGATTTCGCTTTCGCCACGTTCACCACGTTTTTGGTGATCTTTCACTTCTTCGTGCCTTTCCTATTACTGCTTTCTGGTCGCACGAAGCGAGTTCCTGCCCTATTGGCGATGACGGCCACCATACAGTTTCTGGCCTGTTTGGTGGATATCGTGTGGAATGTGGAACCGATGTTCCATTCCCTCAACGCGAGCTTTGCCGCCCAATTTCAAGGCTTTCTTTCCTATTTAGGCGGCTTTCTGCTGCTGGGTGGCCTATGGCTCGTGCTCTTCGTGTTCAATTTGCGAAGGAATCGCCTGGTGCCGCTCTACACGGCAGGGTTGCCCACAGAAGTGCTAGAAACGGAGGTACTACAGCATGCATCCTAGTCATGGTCATGGCGGCTCTCCTACCCCTGGGGCGCGTTATGAGAAAAGCGATCTGACACCTCAAGTGGTTGCGATGACGCTTTTCGGCTTGGCGTTTTTAGCCACCCTCGCTGCCGTTGTCATTGGACTCTGCAAGCCGTATATTCTGCATGTGGCACCAGAGCGTACCTCTAAGTTTCCCATACCGCGGGAGGCGGTGCGTCCGGCGGAGCCTCGGCTGCAGGCAAACCCCACTATAGACATTCAAAACCTGCGCAAGGATGAGGAGTTTATCTTGAACACTTACAGCCGGGATCCGATCTCTCATAAACTGCATATTCCGGTGGAGAGGGCGATGGAGATTGTGGCGAAGGAAGGATTGCCAACGTGGCCGAACCCGGCTCAGCCCGACCCGATGGAGCCAAATGAGCCTTCCTACACCGTAGGGCAGGCATCCGACCAGTTGCCTCAGGCCACGGTGCAGGGAGCAAAGGGAGAGAGTGCTACCGGTGTACAGAGCTATGGTGTTTCCACAGAGACCTACCAGCCGGGGATGAGTTCCATGGGTTCCCCTTAACTTATGAAGCAGAACCGGTTGGCAAAGCCGTATTTAAGATAGAAGTATCCAAATTCGGCAAAGGTTTTTATGGGCGAGAAAGAGGCGATGAACATGGTTGTGATACGAAAGACGTATATGGCGCTGGCTACCCTTTTGGGCGGGCTAGGCTTGATGAGTATGGGTGCGAGTGCCCAGACTAATTCATCCCAAGTGGCGGCGCAAGCGGTAGCCCAGTCGGCCACAAGCCCGACGAAAGGGGTTTACTACGAACAGAAAGTGAACCATACGATTCCGCTAGACCTAACCTTTACGAACTCTAGAGGACAAGTAGTGGCTCTGAGGCAGTTTTTTGACGGCAAGCATCCGGTCATTCTCGTTACCCCCTTTTACCGGTGCAAGGCGGGCTGCACTTTGGAGCTGCAGGGAATGGCGGATGTCTTTGGAAAGCTGAAGTATAAGCTGGGGCGCGATTTTACGGCTCTTACCATAAGCATTAACCCCTTAGAGCCGCCTCAGTTAGCCGCACAGACGAAAGAAGGTTATCTCAAGATGACCCGCAACCAGCCTTATGCGGCTGAGGGATGGCACTTTATGGTGGGAACCCAAAAAAACATCCAGGCGCTGGCTCAGGCCACGGGGTTTCACTACAACTATAATCTACAGTATCAACAGTTCGTACACCCCACCGGCATCTTGGTGCTGACCCCGCAGGGACGCATCTACCGTTACTTCTTCGGCACCGATTACAACCCCTCTGATCTGAAAATCGCGCTAATCAAGGCCTCGCAGAATCAGATCGGTTCTCCGATAGACCAGATCATCGCCATCTGCTGTACCTGGAACCCAACCACAGGGCATTACGGGGTGGTGATTCAGCGCGTGATTGTAGGTGCGGGCACTTTGACTGTGCTAGCCCTCGCCGGAGTGATCGGCGGGTTGTTTTACTGGGAGAAGAAGCACCCGAAGCTGCCGCCTGTTGCGCCAACAGAGGGCGAACCACACAACGCTGGAGGAGCGATCTGAGTTATGGAGTTACCTGTTATTCCACCGGCAGCATCTACCTTTGCCGATGAGGTGGATCACATCTTTTACACATTAGTAGGGCTTACGATATTCTTCACGGCCTTGGTGTTCTGCTTGCTCATAGTTTTCGTTGTGCGGTACCATCGAGGCTCGAAGGCAAACCGAGCAAACCGCTCTTTTGGCAATCTGCCTATGGAGTTGACATGGTCAATCATCCCCGGTATTATCGGGTTGGTGATATTCGCATGGTCGGCTCGGCCTTATGCGGAGGCCTACAACCCGCCAGCGGATGCACAGGAGATTTTGGTCATCGGCAAGCGATGGATGTGGCATTTGCAACACGCCGATAGCGGCATTCGCGAAAACAACGAGCTTCATATCCCTGTGGGTAAGGCCATTAAGCTTACCATGATCTCGCAGGATGTGATTCATGGCTTCTATGTGCCCGCCTTTCGTGTAAAGCGAGACTGTCTGCCGGGGTACTACAATACCGTGTGGTTCATTCCAACCAAAGTAGGGAAGTATCCGTTCTACTGCACGGAATATTGTGGGACGAACCACTCGAAGATGGGAGGGTTCGTCTATGTGATGACGCCTGCCGATTATCTTCAATGGAAAGAGAATGGAGGTAACCTGGAGGTGGCGCATCGTGAGATCGCAGCCGAGCGCGGCTACGATCTCTTCAACAAGTATGGATGCGCCAACTGCCATGCGAGTGAGGATGGGGTGCATGGCCCCACGCTGAACGGTCTGTACGGATCGAAGGTCGTTCTGCAAAACGGACAAACGGTGACCGTTGACGATAACTTTATTCGTCAGTCCATCGTAAATCCCGACTCGGTTCGTGTGGCAGGCTATCCTCCGCTTATGCAGGCCTATTCCGTTGGGGATGGGCCGGGGCAGTTGAGTGAGGAGGAGATTTTGGAACTGATCGCCTACATCAAATCCCTAGGCGGTCAGAATCTGAGAACTTTAAAAACAACGTCATCGTCAACGCAACCCTCAAAAGGGGCTGGTGGAAAGTGAGCAATAGAGCAGTGCTCGTGCAAGACTGTGAGAGTGCTCTAGAAAGTGATAAAGAAGGGGTGTTGAACAATGAGTAGCATATCTGTACCAGGTGCCGTACCGGTTCCTGAAAGTCGCAAGGAACGCGAGAACTATCTGAACATTCAGCATACGGTAGCGTCTTGGCTCCTAACGCTAGACCATAAGCGCATCGCGATCCTCTATCTTTTAGGAATCACCTTTATGTTCGCGATTGGAGGGGCTGCCGCCGCCGGCATACGCATTGCGCTTGTGCGGCCGCACGACACCTTCTTCTCGAACGAGGTTTACAACAAGCTGTTCTCCATTCACGGGATCGTGATGGTGTTTTTCTTCTTAGTTCCATCGATTCCGGCGGTGTTTGGCAACTTTGCCCTACCGCTTATGATCGGCGCGCGTGATGTGGCGTTTCCACGCTTGAACTTGCTGAGCTGGTATCTCTATATGACCGGCAGCTTCCTTATGCTGCTGGCGATCATCTTTGGCGGCGTAGACACCGGCTGGACGTTCTATACGCCCTACAGCTCGGTGTATAGCGACACGAACGTCTCTTTGGTGATCTTTGGGGTGTTTATCGCCGGATTTTCCTCCATTGCGACAGGGGTTAACTTCCTCGTGACCATCCACAAGATGCGTGCTCCAGGGATGACCTGGTTCCGGATGCCGCTTTTTGTATGGGCGATGTATGCTACAAGCATCATCATGATCTTGGGCACGCCGGTGGTAGCCATCACGCTCTTTCTGGTTGCGATGGAGCGTATTTTCGGATTCTGCGTGTTTAACCCGGTATGTGGAGGCGACCCGCTGCTGTTCGAGCACCTGTTCTGGTTCTACTCTCACCCCGCCGTCTATATCATGATCCTGCCCTCAATGGGGGTGGTAAGTGAGGTCATTGCCTGCTTCTCACGAAAACGCATCTTCGGATATGAGTTCGTGGGTTTCTCCAGCCTAGCCATCGCCCTCCTTGGTTTCCTCGTGTGGGGACACCATATGTTTGTGACCGGCGAGTCGATGTACAGCGGCATGGTGTTCTCTCTGCTCTCCTTCCTTATCGCTGTACCGTCGGCTATAAAGGTGTTTAACTGGTCGGCAACCTTATACAAGGGCAACATATGGCTATCTGCCCCTATGATCTACGCCCTTGGTTTCATCGGGTTGTTTACCATTGGCGGCCTTACGGGCTTGTATCTGGCGTCTCTGGCGGTAGATGTCCATCTTAACATGACCTATTTCGTGGTGGCCCACTTCCATTATGTTATGGTAGGTGGCGCCATTTTCGGGTTCATGGCAGCCCTTCATTTCTGGTGGCCTAAGATGACGGGGCGGCTCTATCCGGAGAGCTGGGCGAAGCTGGCCGCGTTGATCATGTTCATCGGTTTCAATCTCACCTTCTTCCCACAGTTCATTTTGGGCTACCTCGGCATGCCGCGACGCTATCACTACTACCTGCCGGAATACCAGGCTTGGAACATTCTCTCCTCAGCGGGTGCAAGCGTGCTCGCGGTAGGTTACATCATCCCCTTCTGCTACCTGCTCTGGTCGCTGTTCAAGGGAGCGCCGGCGGGGGATAATCCTTGGGGAGCCGTGGGGCTAGAGTGGACGATCTCCTCTCCACCGCCCTCTCATAACTACGATGAGGTACCCATCGTTACCTGGGAGGCCTACGATTATGAACCGGTGATTCAAGCGGAGCTGGCCGGGGCTGCTGTGGGCCATCCCCTCATGACGACTGAAGAACCGTATATAAAGGAGACAGAATGAGTACCGTAGAACTGGAACATCCCACGTTCGCACCCCAACATGTGGGTCATCAGTTCGAGGAGCTAGATCAGCAGAACGACGCCTACATTGTGGGCATTTGGATATTTCTCGTAACGGAGATTATGTTCTTCGGGGCGCTTTTCTTAGCGCTTACTATCTACCGTTACAACTATGCCACTGCCTTCGAGGAGGCGCATAACGCCCTTAACTGGAAGCTAGGCATGCTGAATACCTTCATCCTGCTCACGAGTAGCTTCTTTATGGCGATGGCTGTTAGGGCGAAAACACTAGACCACCGCTCTGAAACGAAGATGTGGTTAGGCCTAACTCTGCTCTGCGCTTTTGGCTTCCTAACGGTTAAGTATTTCGAGTACTCGGCCGAGATACGGGAACATCATTTCCCCGGGCCGACCTTCCGTTGGGAAGCCCCTAGCAGAGCAAACGTTGAGGCCAACACACCGCTTATCCAAATGAGCGAAGCTCCAAAAGGAATCGCCGGCTTAGGGAACTACACACCGCAGCCTATTGAACATCATGCACATCAACTCTTCTTTAGCCTCTATTTTATCATGACCGGGCTTCATGGGCTGCACGTGCTCGTCGGCATTCTTGTGTTGGGGTGTCTGTGGGTACTCATCGCTGTGAAACATCCGGCAGTGGAGGACTACATCCCTCTAGAGATCGGGGGAATCTATTGGCACTTTGTTGACATCGTATGGATATTTCTCTATCCTTTAGTCTATCTTATCGGGAGGCAGTAGCAAATGGCAGCACATGGTACGACGCACACGCATGAAGAGGGAGGGCATCACGAGCCGCATGTGGTGCCAGTATGGTACTATGTTGGGGTCTATATTATCCTGCTGGTTTTGTTGGTGTTGACGGTGGTCGTGTCGCGCTTCGACTTAGGCGCGCTGAACATTATAGTGGCGTTGCTGGTCGCTGTTGCGAAGACCTCGTTAGTGATCTTGATCTTTATGGGAGTGAAGTGGGCTTCACGACTGGCTTGGATATGGTCGGTTTTCGGGTTTATTTGGCTTTTAGTCTTGTTTGGCACGTTGGGGGACTACATCACCCGTGAGTGGGTTCATCTGCCGATGGGTTGGTAGAGTGAGTGCTTATCGCCGTTAGATGGCCTCCTGCAAAAAGCAGGAGGCCTTTTGTTTACCAATAGCTCCAGTTATGGGTGTGGAGAATGTATAGTCCGAGAAGGAGATTGGTAAGCATGTGGGCAATGAGGGGGGCCGTGAGCGTGCGGGTGTAGCGAAGGAGAAGCGCATAAAGAAGGCCACAGAGAAAAGCCGATAGCCACTCCGGGTGGGCGAGTGCGAACAGACCACTGCCGAGCAAAAGGGCGGTATTCGAAAAGCCCTCAATAGGGAGCTGTACAAAATCCTTGTCCGGCGCGGTGAACAATCGGAGTAGGAAAGAACGCCAGAAAAGCTCCTCCATAATAGGCACCATAATTACGAGGCCATAGAAGCGCAGAATGAGGAAGAGGTTTCGTTTCAGTGGGTCAGGCAAGAAGAGGTAGGGGTCAAAAGCTGAGCGCTGGCCTAAGGGGAAATGGAACGGCGTGGCTCTATCGAGCGGAACCCAGAAGAGATAGACGGTAAGTCCAACAACCAGAGCTGGTAAAACCGCGCTCGGTTGCCAACGATAGTCTTTCAGTGGCGTGCGAAAGATGCACAGTGTTGCAGTTACCACAGCGATCTTGGCCGTGTAGACGAACGGATAGTCCGGTTTTGGAAGCGAGCTTTCAAGTAAGGTGAACAGAATAAAGAGACCGGTGGGCGCTAAATAGCTCACTAGCAGCGCGTTATGGGATTGGGTAGGGGGCGCGTTTTGGGATACAGTCACTTTATTTTGGTCTCCATTCGGCCAACGCCTGACCATAGAGTGGGTTCGGGCAGATATGCCAGCGATCCAGGCCGTTATCGTGTGCAGGTGTTACGGCGATAATACGCCTGTCGGCAAGGAAATCTAGAGTATATTCTAGCCGATGTAGGCTTTTTGTATCTGATGGGGGAAGTATATCGAAGACGAGCCCGGTGGTGTGGTAACTGAAGGAAAGGGGAGGTCCTTCGTTTATGGGCACCTGCTGCACAGCAGCGCTCCTATTATCGCCATTCGAATCGGCGCTACTGTCGGCTTTAGGGGATGCTGGGGTAGGGTTTAAGAGAAGGCAATCGCCGACGGTGAGTGGCTCTGTGCCGCCAAATCGTTTGTAGAGGGTAGTGATGAGCCGGAGTGTGCCGTAGGCTTCAGGGCGTAGGAGAGGGAAGCGGTGCTTAGAGGAGGGAGGGATATTGAGGTGGATATCGTTTGTGTTTTGCACCGGCAGGAGGAGATGTTTTTGGACGGCCTCCTCTACCTCCTGGGCGGTTTCAAAAGCATAGGAAGGGCCTTCGGGATACCACACGGCATCTTGCAATCGGCCGGGCATCAGGGTGTTCCACGTTGGGAAGAGCGAACCAGGATTTTTCTGGAAATGTTGGATAAGATGAGCCGCTTCTAGTACCTTCCACCAGTAGTGGCGGTGATCATCTCCACGGCTGTAGAGGTAATCGAAAGCGCTGATATGGTGGTTCGGCGAGGTGGTAAGATAGACCTGGGCATAGGTGAGAGGATGGCCGTGATCACCGTGAAGAATGAGAATGCTGGTGGGTGCCGTTTTGCCTGTGTAGAGGTGAAGCAGTTTTAGCTCTCCGGCCTGGCCGCCATGGTAGGCTTGGAATATCCATTCTAGAGAGGGAAAACGAGGATAGAGATGTAAGAGGTAGCGTGCTTGAGCGAATAGGGCCAGGCGTGTATCGAAGCGTTGGTCTATTTGAGCGCGCTCTTGGGCGAGTTTATCGCGTAGATTGCGAAGGTTTTGAGAGAGCACAGGAGGACCGGAGTTTGAGGCGACCTCGGTGCTTTTTGCGATTTGCAAATTGAGACTCACTATCTGTTGGGTAAGAAGCTGAGCTTTCCGTGGGTCTACTCTCAGTCCTTGCTCACGCGCTAGAGAGGGAATCCACTGGGCGACACCGGCGGCATTGGCCGAGGAGATTTGATTTTCATCACCGCCAGATTCCACAAGGAGGTCTGCGAGATGGAACAGCACCCATCTCTCTTTTGCCCTTTCATAGGAGAGATGCTGGCTATGAGCAAGCATCTTTAGGTAAGGTTGTACTTCTTTTTGGTTGGCTGCTTCCTCAACAAGAGAACGCAGTTGCATGACGCGTTGCATCGCCGCGAGAGAGTCTAGCCTACCGAGTAGCGGTTTTTTCCATCTTTCGAGGAGGTTTTGAAGGAGGAGGGCACGAGGCATCTGAAGAGGCAAGGGAGCCGCCCCAAGTGGAGGAATGGCGATACGACGATGATGAGGGGTATGAAGGGAACAACCGGCAAGCAACGCAAGCGTACCTAGAGCAGCAACGATTTTCGCGTGCCGCCACGGAAGATGAACGATTTTGGCATGCATGAAGCTATTGTACCCGTCTTCTTTTGTAAGTCGAGGGCCGAAGTGTGGTATAATAGCAAACACAATTTCAAGCAGGCTCGCGAGTGATGCGGGCCGTGTGAGGTTTAGAGGGGGAACGAACCATTTGGCACAGGTAAAAGTAAATCCTGGTGAAAGTTTGGATGTGGCGCTGAAGCGCTTCAAGAAGATGATTATGGAGAGCGGTATTCTGAAAGAGGCGCGCGAGCACGAACATTATGAAAAACCGAGTGATCGCCGCCGTCGTGAGGAAGCCGCCCGCCAACGCAAGCTCCTTCGAGCTCGTCGTCAAGCGGAAGCGCGCGAAGGAAGATAGCACTGCGTTAGCAATTTTGGGAAACCAGGGGTGGTTTGCAAACCATCCCTGGTTTTGTGTTACAACGTGTGATGCCGGTAACGGCTACGACGGCGCAGGTAGGGGTTGAGGGCAAGCGATTTACTAGGGGGAGGAACGACATTAAGGCTAACCTTGGTGGTATCCCCGTTGTAGAGCATATCGGCAAGCATTTTGGTGGCTTCGGCGGGTTTGATGTAGACGTAGCTGCGGCCCTCCACGCAGGGAAGAATGGCCAAATGGATATTTTGCTGGGGGAGTTGGGTAGCCCAGTGAACAAGAGCTAACATTTGGCTCTGCGACATGTTAGTTTCCATGTCATCCGAAACCGTGTTGAGAATATCGGGTAGAGCTAAGAAGGCCTTGGGACTCATTACCTTTGCACGTAGTGCCTCCAAAAACTCGTGCTGACGCTGTTCTCTTACCAAGTCGTTATCGCTGTGCCGAATACGCACAAAGCCCATAGCTTGGTAGCCGTTAAGATGCTGGAACCCTTTTTTCAGATGGACGTGGAGGTGACCCCAATTGTCGTCGTAGTTGAGGTCTTTATCTACATAAAGGTCTACACCTCCTACGGCATCCACGATTTTTTGAAAGCTTTCAAAGTGGAGAGCTACGGTATAGTCGGGGTTGATTCCGAAATCCTGTTGAAGCGTTTCGTCGGTCAGTGCATTTCTACCCCACTCATGGGCTGCATTGATCTTATCAAACCCCCGATGGCCGGGGATATGTACAGCCGAATCTCGTGGGATGGAAACGATATTCAGCGTATTGTTATCGAAGTCTACATGAGCGATTAAGAGCGCGTCGCTACGCCCGGGTGAACCTGGAATAGGGACCGGTTTATCATTATAGTAGTCTGCATCGCAGCCAAGCAGGGCGATGATGAGGTTGTGTTGTTGTGGCCCTTGGAATTGGCGTGAGATTGCATAAGGCGCGAAAATATCGTGATGCGTGATGACGGTTGCGATGTTGTGGGGCGTGAAGTAGTTATTGACCAGTTTCCGTATAAAGGGGCTTCGAGCATAGAAACTTCCGGCGATGACTCCGGTGCCGAGAACAATAAGGGCAACGATAGTAAGTAAACCTCGCTTGAGCCAAATTCCAATTCGGCCCCCTTTGCTCTGCGTATTCTTGACGCTGTTTTGCGTTGGGCGATTCTCTTTCATATATCTGCATTTCCTTCAGGCGTAATCCATCTCTGACATGACGAAGAGAAGACGCATGGAGAGAGAGATTGAAATGATCGTCCGTGTAGAAAGGTGTAACCTTCCTTTACAGCACGTCTCAAACAAGTATAGACTACCCTCTTTCCATCTGTCAAGGGCAAGGCAGTCGTTTGCTCCACCTGCTTCCTATGAGCCGACGCCGATAGATAGGCTCCTTGCGGCGTGAGATGTCGTTTCTGAATCTCTTTTACGGAATTCGAGGCTTAACTATTCGCCCTCTGAGTCATAGCCGGCAGGTGACAGGGGGTTCTCTGTATAATTTAGTAGGGAGTTTTTAAGGCAAGGTTGTTCCTTGTCGGAACATAACCAGATGGAGAGTGAGCAATGAGTCTGAAGAGTTCTCGACGTGAATTTTTGGGCAGCGCCTTGATCGGTGGTTTCAGCATATGGATCGCCGATCCGGCGCGCGCTCAGGGAGGAAAGTCGCCAAACGAGCGAGTTCAGTTTGCTTGCATCGGCGTGGGAGGCAAAGGGGATAGCGATACGGCAGATGCCGCTCGTTTAGGGGATGTTGTGGCCATTTGCGATGTGGATGAGAACACACTCAACCGCGCCGCCCAGAAGTATCCGATGGCCAAAAAGTACAACGACTACCGAAAGATGCTAGAGGAGATGGGTTCGAGCATAGATGCAGTCACCGTAAGCACGCCAGATCATTCGCACGCACCGGCGGCCCTCATGGCAATGGAGATGGGAAAACACTGCTTTTGCCAGAAGCCTCTCGCCCACAGCATCTATGAAATCCATCGTATGATGGAGGTTGCGCGGCAGAAGAAGCTAGCAACCCAGATGGGCAATCAGGGAACAGCAGGAGATAACCTGCGGCGATTTGCGGCTATGGTACGCGCCGGGGCTATCGGCGACGTGACGGAGGTGCATGTGTGGACAAATCGGCCTATCTGGCCACAGGGCATCAGCCGTCCACCTCAGGCACCGGTGCCATCTTACCTTCATTGGAACCTATGGATCGGGCCGGCTCCTTTCCGACCTTATGCACCCGGCTATCACCCGTTTTCGTGGCGAGGCTGGTGGGATTTCGGCACAGGGGCTTTGGGCGACATGGCCTGCCATACCATGAATCTTCCTTTTATGGCGCTTGATCTGCGCGACCCAATCGCGGTAGAGGCCGAAACATCTGGAACGAACCACGATAGTTACCCCTCGTGGTCTATTATTCACTACTATTTCGGTCCGGCTGAGCAGGTAGGGCCGCCCTCATCCGCTTGGCCTGCCGATATGGTGAAGCCGTTCAAGCGCTCTTCGGTGGTGATGCACTGGTACGATGGAGGCAAGCTGCCGCCCGACGATGTGCTTACCGACGTGCCGAGAGACCCTAAAACGGGCAAGATCAGCTCGAGCGGCTCCTTGATGATCGGCACCAAAGGGAAGGTCTATTCTTCGGACGACTACGGGAGCAACAACATCCTGATAGGTGGGGTAGATGTGGGCGAGGTTCCCTTCCCGCAATCTCCTGGCCACTTTGAGGAGTTCGTGCGGGCGATCAAAGAGGGGGTACCGGCCATGTCGAACTTCCCGGATTATGCAGGGCCGCTGGCGTCTATGGCTATCATGGGCAATTTGGCCGTGTGGTCTGCCGGAAAGAAGATCGAGTGGGACGCCAAGAGAATGGTGGCAAAGAACGCTCCGGAGGTAATGCACATCGTTCATCCGACCTATCGGCATGGGTACCACATGTAGCCTATCCACTTCGTTGGGAAAGAAACGACGCGCCTCTCGAAGAGAGAGGCGCGTCAACATTAGTGGGAGGCCGGTGCAGCCTCTCTTGGCGAAAGATGGGTTGCCGTGCCAAAATCCTCAAGTACACATTCCGCTGCGACCTGGCCCGACATAAGCACCATAGGGACACCAGGCCCTGGGTTCACGCTGCCTCCGGCAAAATAGAGGCCTTTAATAAGCTGGCTTCGATTGCCCGTTTTAAAGGCAGAACGCAGCCCACGTTGGGTGACGACCCCATAGATCGCGCCGCGATTGGCCCAGTAGAGCCGTTCGATATCTCTCGGAGTGAGAGCATGAGAAACCTGAATGGATTCTCTTAATCCTGTAAGGCCGCAGCGTTCTAGCTTATCGAGGATGCGCTGTTGGTAAGCGGCACCCTGTTGCTCCCAATGAAAGGCATCGGTGAGATAAGGGCAATGGACCAGCACATAGAGAGCAGTAGTATTGGGTGGGGCTACGGAAGGGTCGGTTATGCTCGGGGCCGCCAGATAGCAAGTCGGGTCGTCGTGAGGGATTTTGTGTTCATAGAGGTCGCGAAACTCGGCATCGCTATCGGCAGAGAAGAAAAAGTTGTGGTGTTGAAGTTGGGGCCATGTGCGATTGCATCCGAGGTAGAGCACAATGCCGGAGCAGGCCGGCTCGAGTTGCTTTTGTCGTTTTGTGAGGTACGCTTTGGCTTCGGGGGCATCAAGGAGCCGCTCGAGTGTGTACACGATATCTGAGTTGGCAATAACGGCCTCGAAACGCTCGAGTTGACCCCCTGAGGGGAGCACACCGACGATCTTTCCGTCGGCGGTTTCGACGTGCTCGATGAAGGTGTTGAGGCGAATGTCCACTCCAAACTCATTACAGAGTTTGCTTAAAGCCCCGGCAATTTCTCCGGTACCTCCCATGGGGTACCAACAGCCGAGACCGATTTGAACCCATGCAATAAGGCAGAGAATGGCCGGAGCCACAAACGGAGAAGAACCCACATATTGTACGAAGTGCTCGAACAGCTGTGCAAGCCGTTCATCACGGAAGTGCTTGCGGATCGCGCCATGCATGGTGGTGAAAGTGTCCATTTGGATGGCAAGAAGAGCCGATTGAAGATTCATCGGGCTGGCTGTCATGAGATCGCTCAGGCTGCCGTAAGGTTTCCAGTAGAACCACCGCTCCGCAATCGAGTTCATGCGATGGCCATAGCGAAGAAATCGGAGATAGTTAGCCACTTCCTGTGGTGCAAACCTCTGCAGCTCGGCATTCATTCGATGAAGAGAGGAGTAGAGGTCAAGGTGCGAGCCATCGGCAAAAAAAGCGCGCCATTGCGGATCAAGGGCAACGAGGTTAAGGTAGTCCTCGTGATGACGGCCTACGGAAAGAAACAGTCGTTCGATCACTGCCGGTTTTGTTATGATGGTAGGCCCCATATCAAAAGTGAAGCCGTTGGCTTTCCAGACGTTCATTTTGCCGCCGAGATGGCTATTTTTTTCATAGAGGGTTACGCGATGCCCTGCGTGCGCGAGGCGCACGGCTGCAGCTAGGCCTGCCAAACCACCCCCAATCACTGCGATCCGCATTATCCATCTCCTCGATGAGTATTTTTAATCGAGCGCCGATATTCTCTTCTCCAGCTTTGCACGGCAGTGAAGAGAGAGAAAAGCCCTTTAAGGCGTAGGGAAAACGAAGAAGGTTTGTTGAGTTTCACAAGCGAACGGAGTATTTGCACATTGGCGCAATAATAAGGAAAAAGATGGTATCTCCGTTTTGACGGTGACACAACCTGAACGGCCTTCCATATCACAAACTCATCCAAGCCCTCGCGCCCGCGTTGCTTGCCAAAACCGCTTAGACGCCATCCACCAAAAGGGATTTCGGGGTTCGCGGCGACGAGCAGTTCCGTCTCGTTGATGGTGACGACGGCAGCCTGCAGTTGCTGAGCTATGAGGCAGCCGTGTGCTCTATTTTTTGTCCAAACGCTGGCACCGAGGGTGAATTCCGTGCGGTTGGCGCGTTCCACAGCCTCTTCATCGTCACGAACGGATGAAACGGCGAGTACAGGCCCAAAGAGGTCTTCCTGCATAAGCGCCATGTCGTCGGTGCAGTTGGCGACGAGCGTGGGGGCATAGAAGTAGCCGGCGCGTGGAAGGGGGTGTCCGCCCATAAGCAGCACCGCTCCCTGAGTACAGGCTTCTTGAACCCGTTGATGCAGGGAACGCCTTAAGTCTTCTGTACGCAGGGGGGTAAGATCACGTTCGGGCTGCAATCGCTCCATTTGTTTTCGGCAGAGAGTAAGGAACTCATGATGGCACCGTTGATGAACGAAAATACGTTGTGGCGCAACGCAGCTTTGCCCTGCATTGCAACAGCGTGCCCACACAAGGCAACGAGCTGCAGACAGCAGGTTTGCATGGGCGGTTACAATGCTGGCATCATTGCCCGATAGCTCCATGACGGCAGGAATAGGCCCTTGTGCCAAGGTAGCAAGGATGGTGCGACCTGTGGTTAAACTGCCCGTAAAAGCAAGCTTCTGAATGGTGCTTCGACAAAGGGCTTGGCCTGTTGCGGCATCACCTATCACAAGAAAGACGGGGAGATTGGCCTGTTCAAAGCAGTTTTGCAGAGCGCAGGCTGAAGCGATAGCCAGTTCAGATGGCTTCCACACCACGGTGTTGCCGGCTGCTAAAGCCCAAAGAATAGGGGTTAGGTTTAGCCAGAGGGGATAGTTCCACGTGCCGATAACTCCCACGACGCCGTAGGGTTGGGGGTAGAGGGTTGTTTGGTGGAGATGGCGGGGACGAAGGAGTTGGGGAACCTGTTGTTCAAGCCATTTAAGGGCTGCAAGCGACGGCAAAATTTCGGCTCCGTAGACCTCCTGCAGAGGTTTGCCGATCTCTTGATGGATGGTGGAGGCGAGCTGTTCTGCTTGGGCGGTCAGCACCCCGCGAAGTTGCCTCAGATAGCCACAGCGTTGGCGAGGCGTAAGGCGTGACCATTGAGGCAGAGCTTCGTGTGCCTGGGCCACGGCGGCGGCGATCTCTTCTTCGGTTGCGCTGGGGTAGCAACCGATGGTCTGTTGGGTAAGCGGGGATATAGAGCGAATGATGCGCATTTCGTACCGAGATGGATTATATATTACCCTTCAATAATACGTTCTCTCTTCAGAGAAAGTGGCTTGCGGACGAAGCTTTAAGAATAAAAATGGCGGTCGGGGGGAACCGACCGCCATTAAAAGGGGCGATAATGGGGTTTTCCTTTCTCTACGAGCATCTTTGCGAAAGATGCGGAGGCTCGCATCTTTGCAAGTTAGCGATGCTTCGTTTGAGGTGGAAAACGTCTTTTGATAAAGACAGAGATATTCTATCACCCTAACGTGCGGCTGTCAAGTACTTTTTTGGGTTTTTGTAGGAGCAGGCCAAAAATTTTTCCGTTTTTCCTAAAAATAGGGGATATTTATGTATGATTGGCACGCAAATTGCAGTAAGGATTCTGGTGCACTCTTTGTGAACGTGAGTTGTTGACGCTCCAAGAGTCCGCACTGAAAGTTGTGCAGGTCTTAGGAGTAACGGACAATATGCTTTTGGGCAAAGTAAAGTGGTTTAACAACGCTAAGGGCTATGGGTTTATCGTTGCCGATGACGGGGTAGATGTATTTGTACACTACTCAGTGATTCAGATGGAAGGGTTCCGAACGCTACGCGAGGGACAGCTGGTCCGTTATGAGGCAACGGAAGGGCCGAAAGGCAGGCTCGCAACCATCGTCATCCCCAAAGTGGAGGATGAAGAAAGCCCGGCTTAGCGCAACAGTTGCGTCCTGCCTCTGTCTACGGACAGGGCAGGACGCAGGTAAGATTCGACGGCTGTGCGTTGCGGAGGACGTGCGAATCGCGTTTTATGTGCCTGTTGGACGATCCTCTGTATCTTCAGAGCCATCTGCTCACTGAGGTACTCCTGCTGTAGAGCGGCTGGGTCGTTTGCTGCAAGGGGGATATCCGCTTTGGCCGTGCGGTTCAGATGGAGCACACCGACCCCATAAAGGGCTAGGTAGCCGAGAATGGCCATGCGCAAGGCTCCGGCAACGAAACGTGGATGGCGCTGACGTGCCCACTCCATAACCAGCAGTGGTCCAATCAGGCAGACGAGCTTAGCAACAATAAAAGCACCTAGTCCCATTTCCCAGAAATGGCGAAAGATGGGGTTAGCCTCCTGTGCGCCGTGTCGTTCTATAAACAGGATGGTGCTGCCGAGATCGGCTAGGCCAATAAGGGCCATGAGCCAGCTTTCGATCGCGAATCGCGTTTTTGATGTCCTCATCTCTAACAATCTCCGCTTGTTGAGCCGTGCATTTGGGATGGAGTGTTGTTGATATTCGGATAGACGACTCGATTCCTGTAGAGTTTGCGGGGTATGTTAAAACGAAAATTCTGCGGATGAAGGAGGCGACATGCCCTTAAAGCTGGAGCATGAGTTCGGCAAATACCTCGATCCCGACTACTGGAAAAACGTTTGGCATCTGCTGGTGAACCGAGGTTTAGAGGCCTTAATTCAAGTTGCCGTACTCATCATCATCTATTTTGTATTGCGTAGCATGCTGTTTCGCGTTGTAGATGGAGGTATGGCGCGGATCGTGCGGCATCATCCGGATGGAGCCGGGCTTGGCCGCATGAAGACCCTACAGGGGTTGGTGCGCAGCATTTTAAGCTATTTGCTTTTTTTCATCTTTGGCGTGTTGATCCTCAAAGCGGTTGGGGTGAACGTAATTCCGTTTATTGAGGCGGCCGGCGTTATTGGGCTGGCAATAGGATTTGGCGCTCAAAAGCTTGTTAGAGATATGATCTCCGGGTTTTTTATCATTGTAGACAACACGTTTATGGTAGGGGAGATGGTAACCATTGCCGGAGTGACCGGGGTGGTGCAGAACATCGGGATGCGTGTTACCCGTCTTGTAGACAATTCGGGCCGCGTCTATATGATCGCCAACGGGGATATAGGCACGGTGACCAACCTCTCCCGTAATCCTATTGTAGATTTTGTGGAGATCAACATAGCCGCTTCAGCTGATTTGCAAAAGGTCATGGAGATTATTGAGGTGGTAGGAAAACAGCTATTCGAGGCACCGGGCAGCGTTCTAAAGCAGGCCCCGACATTGGAGGGAATCACGGCATTCTCTGCGAGTTCAATGACGATTCGGGTAAGTTTGGCTACAGACCCCATTCATCTCTTACAGGAGCAGATGCGTTTACGTCGTGCCTTACGGGAAGCGTTCGTTGAGGCCGGCATCGCTTTGGCTTGAGAGGCGCCCTACTCAGGGGCGCCTCTCGGTTTAGCCGCTATATCTTTTAAGGAGAATAGAGCCGTTGTGCCCGCCGAATCCGAACGAGTTTGAGAGAGCGATGTTCACTTCGGCCGGTCGTGCTTTATTTGGAACGTAGTCTAGATCGCAGTTCGGATCGGGGTACTCGTAGTTGATGGTTGGTGGAATGATGCGATCTCGAATGGCGAGCGCGCAGAAGATGGTCTCAACGGCTCCGGCAGCCCCTACCATGTGAGCGGTCATAGATTTTGTTGAGCTGACCGGGATGTGGTAAGCATGTTCTCCAAAGACCGCTTTAATGGCAAGTGTCTCAATGCGATCGTTTAGCTCGGTCGAGGTGCCATGTGCGTTAATATAGTCTACCTCTTCCGGCTTGATGCCGGCCTCATTGAGCGCGGCGCGCATGCATCGGATAGCCCCGTTGCCGTCGTCTGGCGGCGCTGTAACATGATGGGCGTCGCCAGACATACCGTAGCCGATCACTTCGGCGTAGATTTTGGCGTTGCGGGCTAGGGCCGAATCGAGCGCTTCGAGTACCACGATGCCGGCTCCTTCTCCCATCACGAAGCCATCGCGTTGCGCATCGAATGGACGGCTTGCTCGGGTAGGTTCGTCGTTGCGGGTAGACATGGTTCTCGCAGCACAGAAGCCCGCGATGCTGAGGGGGGTAATGGCCGCCTCGGCTCCCCCTGCGATCACGGCGTCGGCACCGCCGCGTCTGATAAGCTCGAAGGCATCGCCGATGTTATTTAGGCCGGTGGTACAGGCGGTGGTAATGCAGGAGTTTGGCCCTCGGGCGCCGGTCAGTATCGAGACCATGCCGGCCCCCATATTACAGATGATCGCGGGGATAAGAAACGGCGTAATGCGATCGGGGCCACGCTCCAGCAGCGTTTTGTGCCACTCCTCAAGAGTTGCCAGCCCGCCGATGCCGGAGCCGATGTAGACGCCTACACGCTCGCTGTTGTCCGGAGTGATCTCGAGCTTGGCGTCTTCTAGGGCCATACGCGATGCCGCGACCGCAAACTGCACGAATCGGTCAACACGGCGTGCCTCTTTTCGGGACTCGAAGTAGGGCGAAGGATCCCAATCTTTGATTTCGGCGGCTATGCGGGTGCTATAGCCACTAGCATCGAAGAAGGTGATAGGACCCACACCGGAGCAGCCGGACAGGCAGGCTTTCCAGGTGTCTTCTGCAGTAAGCCCGAGAGGGGTTACTGCTCCGACGCCTGTGATCACCACTCGCCTTGGCTCAGTCGGGTTATGAGATGGCGTTTGCATAGCCACTCCTATACAAAGGTTCGCTAAAGTAGGGGCACTTCGAGCGACGGCTCATGAGGCCGCGGCCTTTTTGTCTATATAGTCCACGATATCTTGAACGGTGACGATCTTTTCGGCGTCCTCATCGGGGATATCTATGGTGAATTCGTCCTCAAGACGAAGCACGATCTCTACGACATCTAGGGAGTCAGCTTTCAGGTCATTCACCAAAGAGGCTTCGGGAACGATCTCCTCCTCGCTCACATCGAGCCTCTCAAGAAGCACCTTGCGCACACGATCAAAAGTTGTAGACATGTATCGTCCTCCTAAGTTAAATGTTCTTGTTTAGAAAGCCTCTCTTAAGGGTGAAGGAACCCTCTCTTCAGCCGGTTCCGCGAGAGGCACACCAGGTTATTGTAGCACGTGGCGGGCAGCACAGGTATTCACATGAACAGCCCACCATCCACGGTAATGACCTCCCCATGGATATAGGAAGCGTCGTCCGAGCAGAGAAAGACGGCAACACGTGCGACTTCTCGGCTACCTCCAAATCGCGCCAAGGGAATCTGTTTTAGCGCGGCCTCGCGTTGTTCGGGTTTCAGCACCTCGGTCATTTCGGTTTCGATGAAGCCGGGTGCAATGGCGTTCACGCGAATGTTGCGTGAGCCTAGCTCCTTTGCGAGCGATTTGGTCAGGCCGATCAGGCCGGCTTTTGAGGCGCTATAGTTTGCTTGACCCGGCCCGCCAACTTTACCGATTACGCTGCTGATGTTAACGATGACTCCGCTACGTTGCTTGAGAAAGATGGGAGCTACCGCACGCGAGCAGAGAAAGGCCCCCTTCAGGTTGGTATTCAGCACAGTATCCCAATCTTCTTCGCTCATGCGCATGACGAGCTTATCACGGGTAACCCCTGCATTGTTGATGAGAATATCTACCCTACCGAAGCGTTCGATGGTGCTTTGCACCAGTTTTTCCACCTGAGAAGCATCGGCAACATCCGCCTGTAAGGCCACCGCCTCTTTCCCCGCCTCTAGTAGGGTTTTTACGGTCTCCTCGGCGGATGCGGCATTGCGATTGTAATTGACAACCACTTTTGCGCCTTCGGCAGCGAGTTCAAGGGCGATGGCCTTGCCAATGCCGCGGCTGGCTCCTGTGACGATGGCGACGCGATCGGATAGTTTCATTTTACTCCAAGCTCTGCTAAGTGATCTAACTGTTCTGCAACCTTAGAAAGGCTTTCCGCATCGTAGGCGCTAAGCGCGATAACGTCGGGTGCGATACGTTTCATAAGGCCGGTGAGCACCTCGCCGCTGCCAAGTTCAATAAAGACACGGAAACCATCCTGAACAAGGCGCTGCATGGAAGGTTCCCACAAAACGCTGCCGCTTACCTGCATGGTAAGCCCGGAGATAATGTCTATGGGTTGTTCGACATAGCGAGCGTTGATGTTCGCTATTACCGGAACGGTGGGTTTTCGGAGCGGTACGGCGGCGAGGTCCTTGTAGAGGGCATCACCGGCTTCCACCATGAGCGGTGAATGAAACCCACCCGACACAGCTAAAGGAACGACGCGCTTTACCCCCTGCTCTTTTGCGAGTTGGGAGGCCTTCTCGACGGCAGCAGGCTCACCGGAGATAACGATCTGTCCGGCGCCATTGACATTGGCCACGCTTACGATGCCGGCATCGCGAGCGGCGAGGCAGACCTCTCTAGCCATTTCAAGAGTTGCCCCGAGGAGAGCCGCCATAGTGCCGGGGCGTTTTTGAGAGGCATCGCGCATCAGTTCCCCACGGCGGCGCACAAGTCGAAGGCCCTCTTCAAAAGAGAAGACCTCGGCCACGGCCAGAGCCGCGTATTCACCCACGCTATGGCCTGCGACGGCATCCGGGCGACGGGGGCGGAGGGATTGCAGACAGCGATAGGCAACATAGCTTGTGACGTAGAGAGCGGGCTGGGCGTTTTCGGTGGATTTAAGCACCTCTTCGGGGCCTTCAAAGCAGAGATCGCTTAGTGAGAAGCCGAGAAGGGCATTTGCCTGCTCGAAAAGCGCACGAGCCTCGGAAAAATTCTCGTAAAACGAGCGTCCCATGCCGACTCGTTGTGACCCTTGACCTGGAAAGAGAAAAGCAACCTTACTCATAGCGGTTCTATTTTGCGCTCCATCGGATGATGTTAACCCCCCAGGCAAGCCCGGCCCCAAAGCCGGCAGTTACCACGATCTGCCCTGGTTTGAGGCGCTTTTGTTGCACGGCCTCGGTGAGGGCTATGGGAACCGAAGCCGCGGAGGTATTGCCATAGCGTTCGATGTTGATGAAAACGCGATCTTTAGGAATATGCAGCCGTTCCGCGACGGCCTCCACAATGCGGATATTCGCCTGATGCATAACGAGCCAATCCACCTGGCTGGGGCTTAAGCAGGCCTTTTGAAGCGCCTGCTGAATGGCTTCAGGAATGACCTGAACGGCGAAGCGATAGACCTCTCGGCCCTGCATGACGAGCTTATCTTGGCGGTTTGCGATGAGTTCGGGGGTTAGGGGGCTGCGGGTACCACCATGAGGCAGCCACACCATTTCAAGGCCATCGCCATTGGCACCCAATACGGAGGTAAGAACGCCCTGGCCGCTATCGTTAGGACCTAGAACGGCGGCTCCGGCACCGTCTCCGAAAAGGACGCAGGTGGAGCGGTCGTTCCAGTTAACATGTTTCGAGAGGGCATCGGCCCCGATGAGCAGGATACGTTGGGCAGCATGGCTTTGAATGAAGGCCCCTGCAACCGCCAGACCATAACAGAAGCCGGCGCAGGCGGCGGAGAGGTCGAAAGCCCCGGCCCGGTAAGCGCCTATCTTTCGTTGCACCACACAAGCGGTAGCCGGCCAAATGTAATCTCCGGTGGCGGTGGCGCAGAGAATGAGATCTAGCTCATCGGGGTGGACATTCGCATCGGCAAGCGCGCGTTTGGCAGCCTCTGCAGCAAGATCGGAGGTTGTTGTGTTTTCATCGGCAATGTGGCGTTGACGAATGCCGGTGCGAGAGGTTATCCACTCATCGCTTGTATCCACCATTTGGGCCAAGTCGTCGTTAGTAAGAACTCGCTCAGGCACACACATCCCCAGTCCGAGGATGGCGGCCAAGGGTTGTTTTGTTGGTATCAGGGGACTACTCATCGGGTTTTTCTCATCTTTCCGGTAGATTCCTTAGGTGGCGGGAGGCATTAAGGGCGCTTTGCACACGCGCGAACGGATAACCTCTACGATGTTATGTTCCACCGCTTTTTCTGCGGCCCGACAGGCATTGGCCACAGCATAGTAGGTGGATCGCCCATGTCCTATGATGCAGATTCCGTTGACGCCTAAAAGAGGTGCACCGCCTCTCTCGGCGTAGTCTATACGGGTTCGCAGGCGTCGCATGGCCGGCATGAAGGGGGCGACGAGGGGGCGCATCCAGAGATGTCGTCCTAGCTCCTGTTTAACAAGCGATAGAACCATTTCTGCGACCCCTTCGGCCGTTTTCAGCAGCACATTGCCGGTAAAGCCGTCGCAGATCACCACGTCGGCCAGCCCTTTAAAGAGATCGCGCCCTTCTACGTTACCTACAAACTCAAACGGCGCCTCGACCTGTGATGCGCTCAGAAGCAGTTGATGGGTTCGTTTAACCAGCGTATTGCCTTTATTCATCTCCTCGCCATTGGAGAGAAGCGCCACACGCGGTTTGGGCACGCCAAGCACATGCTCGGCATAGGCGCTGCCCATGAGGGCGAACTCATAGAGGTTGTTGGGGTCACAATCAACCGTCGCGCCGGCATCGAGCAGGATAACGGTGCCGCCTGTTAGGGAGGGGAGGGGAGTGGCAATAGCCGGTCGGTCTATCCCTTTAATACGGCCTAGGGTAAGGAGGCCTACGGCCATGGCGGCACCGGTATTCCCAATGGTAACGAACGCATCGGCCTGTCCTTCATGAACCATGCGGGCGGCGACGACCACCGAGGCGTCGGGCTTTTTGCGCAGCGCCACCGCGGGCTGATCGGTCATCTCGATGACTTCGGAGGCGGGCACGATCTCGAGGTTTTTAGGGTGGTTATGCCACTTTTTTAGCTCTTGTTGAAGCACATCGGGATGGCCTACGAGGTAGAAATGGGATGGCGAATGGAGTGCCGCCTCATAGACCCCACGTGCAACCTCTGCCGGGCCACGGTCTCCCCCCATTGCGTCAACGGCGATTCGCATCGAGTGAGCCATAATGTGGGAGCGTTTCCTGCCTACTTATTCTGGGGTTTATCCGTCATCTCAAAAACGACTCGCCCTCGGTAGCGCCCAGTGGCGGGGTCTACATGATGCAGAAGGGTATAGCTACCAGGTTGCTCGAAGCTGGGAACCATAGCCGGCTTATGTGCCAGCTTATAATGGGTTCGTCTTTTTCGGGTTCTCTGGTTCGAGTGACGTCGTTTTGGTAAAGCCATAAAACACCTCTCTTTCGTATTCTCTGAATTCTTACGCACACAAAAAGAAGAGTCTACCCTAACCAAGGTGCGTCCAAAGCAGGCGCGGTTTTCGTTAGGGCTGCTCTTCCAATAGTTCTCGCAGCCGGGCGAAGGCCGGATGGCCGCCAGGCTCGATCTCCTGCTCGCCACCTAGCCCGGCCAGGGCCTCCTCGGGCCGACGATGGCAAAGGGAGCACACTTCGTTCTGCTGAGGCGGCAAGGGTTGCGTCGGCTGGCTCAGCAGAATGTACTGACGGAGCATTTCCGTGAGGTCGAATACGTTGCCATCAAACAGTTTACCGGCGATGGGGCTTTCGTCCTCTTCAACCACCACGATGTGGGGTAGAGAGCGCGGCCCGGTAGAGATGGATCGTAGTTCGAACTGTTCTTCAATGACGAGCGAGACCGGTTGCTGATAGTAGGTGCAGCAGCGGCTGCAGGGCAACATAACGCATGTATCGCAGCTGCCTCGCAGCAGGAGGGCATCGCCCGTATTGATGAAGTCCAACTGTCCGATGATATCGTCAGTGCATTCGATATCTTCATCTACCAGGGGCGGTTCATGCACCGTGTAGTGGGCGCTTTTCCCCGGTTCTCTTATGATCTCGGAGATATCGAGGCGCATAGGAGTTCTCCGTTATTTTGGGTTAGAGAGCAGTTCTTTTCCCTTTTGCACTTGTAGCAAGGCGCGTTGCAGCACCTCTTCCATGTTATTCAGCACGGTTTTTGCGTACTCATCCGCACCATGTCGGGTGGCTAAGGCATCGTTTTCCGCTTCGAGCCGAAGGGCTTGGGCGCGTTTTTCGGCCTCTTTATAGATGGCGCTTTCTGTGATAAGATGGGCGGCTCGCGCCTCTGCCTCTCTAAGGATTTGGTGTGCCTGTTCACGCGCCTGGTCCAAAATTTTTAGGGCTTCTTTTTCCAGCCGTTTGCGCTCTTCTTCTAGCTCTTGTTGCATTTTAAGGCGCATTTGGGCTAACTCATTCTGTCTCCGCTCTTGTTCCGCCAAAGCGCTCTCTTTGGCTTCTTGCCGGATGCGCTCGGCCTGTTGGCGGGCCTCTTCAAGCAACTGCTCGCGCTGTTTGGCCAAATTGGCGGCGCGTTTCACCTCTTCAGGCAGGTTCGCCCTAATTTTCATCAGGGTTATGTGGAAGCGCTCCTCCGGAAACCCCAAGAGGATGCCCATGGGGCCACGCCGGGCGTGATCCACCATATCCTCAAGCTCCGAGAGCAGTTTGAGGATGTCCATATTTCCTCTTGTGGGGGCCACAAACTGTGGGGCCTCTTCAAGTTGGCGTGCCGCCTGCCGCATAGGTTTAGGCATCTCGTTTTGCGCTGCCGCGCTTGCGGCCTCAGGTGCTGTGGACGGAGTATTTTTCTCGGAGACGTCGCTGGACAATTTCGGGTACCAATCCTTCCACCGACCCGCCGAGGCGGGCGATCTCTTTAACGATGCTCGAGCTTAGATCGGAATAGGGAGCGCCTGTGGGCAAGAAAACCGTTTCAATGGCGCTGTTGAGCCGACGGTTCATCAACGCCATTTGCAGTTCATACTCGAAGTCCGAGACAAAGCGCAGCCCCTTTACGATCACCGTGGCACCGCATTTCAAAGCGTAGTTTACCAGAAGACCATCGAAAGAGTCTACCGTTACACGGGGGAGAGGTGCGCACACCTCTCGCAACATTTCGAGGCGTTCCTCCACCGTAAAGAGAGGGGTTTTCGAACTGTTGCGAGCGACAACCACGCGTACCTCATCGAAAAGTTCGACAGCCCGCTGGATAATATCTAAATGTCCATTGGTAACGGGGTCAAAGCTCCCCGGCACAAGCGCTAAAGTCATAAAGTGCCACTTTTTCTTTATATTGTACTACAAACTCGCAGAAAATGTTAGCTTACGGAGGCGAGTTCGAGGTGGGAGTGCATTCGCTGGAGGGCTTCTCGCAGCGCACGATGCTGAGGATAAGAGAGGGTAGGGTCTTGTTGTACGAGGTCGAGGGCGGCGTTGCGCGTTTCAACCAGGACGTCGCGGTCTGCCAAAAGGTCGGCGATATGGAGGTCAGGCAGGCCACTTTGCCTCGTGCCGAGGAACTCGCCGGGCCCGCGCAGTCGCAGGTCTTCGTCGGCGATGCGAAAGCCATCGCAAGTTTTTACCATGATCTCCATACGCGCCCTTCCTTCGGGGGTTTTGGGGTCTGCAAGCAGGATACAGTAGGAAGGGTACTCTCCACGGCCCACGCGACCGCGCAGCTGATGTAGTTGCGCTAGTCCAAAACGGTCGGCATCCTCGATGATGATGATCGAGGCGTTTGGCACATCTATTCCTACCTCAATAACGGTGGTAGAGACGAGCACGTCAAGCTCGTGAGCTTTGAACTGCAGCATCACCTGTTCCTTTTCCGAAGGAGGCATTTGGCCGTGAAGAAGCCCGACTCTTCGATGGGGATAGACTTTATTGGCGATATAGGCATGCAGCTGTGCGGCGCTTTGTGCCTCTAATTTCTCACTTTCTTCGATAAGCGGGCAGACGATGTAGGCCTGACGGCCTTCCACAAGCAGGCGTTCGGCGGCAGCGTAGACCTGTTCGCGTTTGGAGCGGCTGCGCCAGTGGGTGGTGATGGGTTTTCGCCCCGGAGGCAGTTCGTCGAGCACGGAGACATCGAGGTCTCCATAGAGCGTGAGCGTGAGGGTGCGCGGGATGGGGGTGGCCGTCATCACAAGCACGTGGGGTTGTTCGCCTTTACGGGAGAGCGCTCGGCGCTGAAGCACGCCAAAACGGTGTTGCTCATCTATGATGGCGAGACCGAGTCGGGCAAAGCCGACATCCTCTTGGATGAGCGCGTGGGTTCCAACGGCGATGAGGCTTTCCCCTGTGCGCAGTCTTTCATAAACCTCCTGTTTTTCACGTTTGGAGAGGCTGCCAATGGCCAGTTCCACGCGCAACTGGAGGGGTTCAAGAAGGCGTCGGAGCACGATGGCGTGCTGTTGCGCCAGAATCTCGGTGGGGGCCATGAGGGCCGCCTGATAGCCATTTTGCACGGCCATGAGAATGGCGGCGAGCGCCACCATTGTTTTCCCGCTGCCCACATCGCCCTGAACCAGGCGGTTCATGAGGCGGCCGCTGCTCATGTCGGCAGCGATATCGTGAATGGCTCGTTGCTGTGCTTTGGTAAGAGGAAAAGGGAGGATAGCTTGAAGCGATTGATGCAACTCCTCAAGAGAGATGTGAAAGCGAATGCCCTGTGAATTGGCGTGGAGTTTGTGCCTCTGGAGGGCCAGATAGAGTTGCATAAGGAAAAACTCCTCGAACACGAGACGCCTGCGCGCGGCATCGAGGGCCTCAAAACTGGTGGGATAGTGGATATTTTGCAGTGCCTCGCGCAGCCCCATGAGGCCGTGTTTTTGGCGTAGTTCGAGCGGCAGTGGCTCTTCGATTAGCGGCAAGCATTCGCGCAGCACATGATCGGTGAGACGACGAAGACGGGCTTGGGTTAGGCCTTCGGTAGCCGGGTAGACGGGAGTAATGCGTCCACTCGAAAGGGAGTCGCCGGCTTCATCGAGAGGTTCCCATTCTGGGTTTTGGATTTCGATGATCCAGCCGGAGCGTTTGGTCTGGCCGTAGACCACGACGGGTTGTTTTGCCATGATCAGTTTGCGAAACACCTGCTCCATGTAGGGCTGATTGAACCAGACAAGCGCGATGGCCGCGCCCTGATCGTCGAGAAGAGCCTTTGTGAGAGATAGCCCAGGTCGCGGATGGGTGGTGCTGACAGAGAGAGGCAGCCCGCAGAGCGTAACAAACTCGCCCCCACGCAGTTGCGCGGCGTGGGCAAATAGGGTTCTATCCTCCCATCTTCGAGGGTAATGATGCAGAAGGTCATTCACCTTCTGGAGGTTTAGTTTTGCCAGCCGTTGAGCTATGTGTGGCCCCACACCTTTCACATATTGGAGGGGCGTATCGAGGGTAAGGGGCACCGTTGGTTTCTCGGGCATGACTGTGGCTCATCTCTCCATGTTACGGCTCTCGGCAGGATATTGTAACAAAGTGCGTGATGGGCTGTCAATTTTGGAACTGCGTCTAGACGTTGACGCATAGTGAGGCTTAAATGGACAGTACGCTATTGAGAACGGTGTCTTAAGTGCTGGAGGTGTCAGTTGCGCGCGCCTTTGGGTAGACGTTGCCGAGAGATGGTAAGCGCGATGCCAGAAAAGACGAGCAGCGCACCAAGCAGCGTGTTAGCGTGAAGCGCCTCTCCGCGTAAGAAATGGCCGTACAAAGGGCCGAGTAGAGGTTGGAGAAGAATGAACACCCCCATTTGGGAGATGGCATGGCGGGAAAGAAGGCGATACCAGATGCCGTAGCAGAACACCGAGCAGACAAGGCTGAGGAAGGCCAGAGCGCCCAGAGGGCGAAGAGAGACCCCATGAGGATGATGAAACCACTCCCATAGGGCAAGTGGGAGCATAAGCACGGCTCCGATAAGCATTTCATAGGCCACCACAAGAAGACCCGGGTAGCGCGTGGCCAATCGTTTCGCCGGCACGCTAACGCAGCACTCGCAAGCAAGACCGGCCAGAGCCAACCAGTCGCCCAATGCACGGCCGGCGATAAGCCAGATGCCGGTAACGCCCACTAAAAAACCCATCCATTGCAGCCAGCTGAGCCGTTCCTGGAGGAAGAGATAGCCGAACAGGGCAATGAGAATCGGTTCACATGCAAACAGCAGCGAAGCATCGGTAGCTGTGGTGCGCTGAAGGCCGAAGTAGAAGATACCGTAAGTTGCGGTAATGCCCACTCCGCCGAGCGCCAGGAAAAGCCGGCGATCTTCTGGGGCGATAGGGGGCACCCGGCGTCGTAAGCGTGCCAGTAAAAGAAGAATTAGCCCTGCCGGGAGGAAGCGAACGAACGTAAGGGTGAACGGCCCGAAGGCCATGAGCGCCGTTTTGGAGGCCACCGAGGAGGCGCCCCAAAGGATGTTGATGAGGGCCAGCTGCAGAATGGCGTTCAGCCGTATCTCATGCGATTGGCCCTCTACGGGTTGTGTAGCGGAGGCGGCGCTCACTCTGAAAGCCCTTGTGTTGTGGAGATGAACGGTAAGGGCACAACAACGGCCACTTTCTGCGATGCGCCCACATGCAAGCGGGTATTCGGCTGAGCGAATTCATGTCGGACAAACGCGAGGGCGATGGGGCGATTGTCCATGGCGGGCGAAGAGGTGGCGACTGAGGTAATGCGGCCAACCTCACGGGCAGGCTCTTGCAAGGGATAGAGGGTTTCGCCGCGCTCGGGAATTTCGTTTGGAGAGAATACGAGGCCGGCAAGGCCCCGATTTGTATGGCCTCTTGATTCGATGCGGGCCATGATCTCCTGCCCTACATAGCACCCTTTTGTAAGGCTGATATGCGTTTGTCGAAGATTGGCCTCTAAGGCGATAACGCTCTCATCAAGCTCCGCACCATATTTCGGGATGCCGGCTTCGATGCGCAACAACTCGATGGTCGGCTCATCTAGAATGGGGATGGCAAGAGAATGAAGCACGGTGTCGCGTGTCTCGCGAGGCAGGTAGATGTCGAAACCTCCACTACCGGTATGGTCGGCTTCGACAATGACGCACGGCCCCAGATGGAGTTGTTGAATCTGTTGAGCGGCCGCAGGGCCTTGAAGAGAGAGACATGCCAGTTGAGAGGTTACATCGTTGAGTTCAACGTCTTCTGTGATGAGGAAACGGTCGAGCAGGCGGCCGATCTTCTCTTTATTTTCGCGCGGCATGTCAAGCAGGATGCAGGTGGGTAAAGCGGGCAGTTGCCCCTTGGCGATAGCGATAAGCGCCAAGTCGGTAAGCACATGGCCGGTTGGGTTTAGGATGCAGGCTTGTAGGCGTTTAACGCCCTGCTCTAGGAGGCGCACATCGTTGCTTACCATTCCCTGAAGCCACGAAAAGCGGTCGAGGCCGCTCACGCTTAGTAGGCCGATCTGTTCGGTTCTATCTATCCAGGCGGCGTGTTGCCGCGCGGCGCGGTAGCCTTCTAAACTCTGTATTTTCATTCCACTCGTCCTCAATATTCATGATACCTGAAGGGGCGCATTTACGTCTGTATGTAGAATCCGCAGGAATCGCGTCGAATGGAGTGGTTTTATTCGCTAGCTATCAAGAGAGCACAATGCTTTACACGAACTTTTTGTAGGTTTTGGGAATTTTTTTTCATCGAAAACTGTCTTGATAGATAGGAGTAGATCACTCCTCTATCGGCGGCCCGAAAGGAAATAAAAAAGGAGCTCAAAAAGCGATGGCTGTCACACTTGGACAATTAACCGACATCTTTAAAGAGGCGAATGCCGCTGTGTTCACCGATAACGAGAAGATGCTGCTCTATCCTTTCGTGCATCAGAACCAGCAGATGCTCGTTTACATCACGTTGGCAGAGGATGGGGAGTATGTGCGTTTCATTATTCCCTGTTACCTGAATTTAAATGTGGCTCGTAATCGCGAGGCGTTGCTGATGAAGTTGATGGAACAGAATCGTACTCTCAAATTGCTGAAGTTCGGTGTAGACCCGGAAGATGGGGAGATTACGGTAAGCATCGAACTGCCCGTGGAGGATAGCCCCCTTACGGCAGGCCAGGTGCACCGCTGCATGTACACGCTCACTCATGTAGCCATGAACGAGCGGGAGCGTCTGCTTTCTTTAATTCAGACGGGCATCTACCCCGACAGTCGAAACGAGGAGTTCCAAACGATAGTGAGCAATCTATTATCGGGCGATGAGGAGACGGAAAAGGAGCACGATTCGGAAACGGAGGAGACCGATTGGCTCGATGATACCGATGAAGACGCTGACTCTGAAGAGTGATACGGTACATCTGGGTTGTTTTGGTGCGGTCGAGAACAGGATGGCTGTTCTCGACCGTATTTGCATGCGGATAAGGATAGCTTCCTGATTTTTAAAGTTTGGGCAGTGGCCTCTGCAATTGACAAGGAGGGCCATTTTGCTTATACTAAGGGGAGAGGAATAGGGCGGCATCACGCAGGCCGCACCGTTTCGTTAGAGAAGTTTGGTTGGAGAGAGATTCGCCAGGAGGTGAGATTATGAGCAAAGGCTCTAACAACTGGGGTGGTTATGTCGCGTGCTTCATGTTGGGTGCTGTGACGGGAGCAGCCATTGCGCTGCTTTTCGCGCCACAGGAGGGGGCCGAGACTCGAAAGCAGCTTGCCCAAAAGGCTAACGAACTAAAGAGCAAGGCATCGGATAAAGCTGTTGAACTGAAGAGCAAAGCCTCCGATCTGAAGGAAAAGGCGAGTGGTTACTCCACCGAAGTGGCCAAGACCGCCAAAGAGCGCTGGGGGAACTTAGTGGAGAACGTCGCTTCCTCCGCACAGGAGGTGAAGCAGCGCATCCAAAGTGCGGTGGTCAAAGATGGCAGTAGCTCGACATCTGCCGAATCTCAGCCATCGCTTGAATCGCAAGAAGAGGCATAAGCCCTTTGGTGGTTTTGTAGAGAAGGGGGCTGGGCGCAAACGCCCAGCCCCCCTTTTGTCGTGAGGCTCCTAAGCCAAAGGATGTTGTCTATAATCTTCGCAGCAAGTCGCTTAAAGAATACCAGAAGCATTGTCTACTCTATCGCCTCATCATACCGCAGCAAAAGACGCCACTCCCCCGTCTCTCTGTTGAGACCATACACATAATGCTCATTCCATGCATAGACATAACCGTCCTCCCCAAACACAAAATCCCCTATCCCATGCATCGCCTCACCCTTCCCATACTCCGCCTTCCCCTTATAATACGGCAAACGATACACTATCTCCCCCTCCTCTCTCCCCACTTCCCAACGATAAATCACACGACCCTGTGTCCCATAAATCCGCCCGTCCGTACCCAGAAACCATGACCAGCTATGATAATCCCTCCAACTCACCGGCTCCTCCCCAAGCACAAAAACCACCCGCTCCCAACGACGCTCCTTCACCCAATAACGATAGACCTTCTGCTCCTGCACAGAACCCGATGGCGTGCCCTCCGAGGAAGAGGAATCTGCTGCCCTCTCCTGGCCAAACAGATTAACAAACCGATTAAAAGGATAGTACAAGGCGCCCTGTGGGTGCCATAACAGACTGGCACCTCCTACTATGTCCGAAG
>Ga0209061_1001589_pt1 | contig 35985 bp, 31 predicted proteins | sample Coa_R1_10_FD_187157 | JGI IMG/M metagenome (GOLD analysis project Ga0209061, IMG submission 187157) | Surface soil microbial communities from Centralia Pennsylvania, which are recovering from an underground coalmine fire - Coalmine... | ecosystem: Environmental > Terrestrial > Soil >... | reverse complement strand
TGTTTCCAACCCGAACGGGCGACCTCTGCTATTTAGCCTGCGGTGCTTGTAGTATAGCATGAGAAGCGGGTTTATGCAAGGGTTTGCGAGAGGCTCTTTTTTGGGAGCCTTTGGAAAGGAGGTAAATAGGACTGAGGTTGTCCCATTTACCCTCTCTGTGGGCTTGCAGAGCCATGCGAGAGGCTACGCTTAGAGAGAGACTCTCCGAGCCTCTCGCGGCTGAGCTTAGACGATAAAGAGAATCTCATCCCTTGGCGGAGGATCACCTATCGTCTCGACTTTCTCCACACAGGTGGCGCATAAGGGATAAAAACGCACGCTGTCCTCTGTGTCGATGAGATATTCGCTCAGCTTTGACTGCAGCAGGAGTACCTCTTTGCGTGAGAGAAAACATTCGAAGAGAGAATACTGCGTCCATTTGCCGAAGCCGGTGAGTATCTGATGCACTTTGCTGCGACGGCGATCATCTGGGATGTCGTAGGCGACGACGTAGCACATCGTCTGCATGCGGCTCCCCCTCTTGCTCTTTATCTTCACCCGTTCCTCCTATCGAATGCGTAGTGGTGGATACGCATCGATTTCGCCAGTCAGGTACTTGGCAAGGAGTCTGACCTGGAGCTCAATGCAGCGCAGGTAGCTGGTTTTGTAGCCAAAGAGTGGGTGTTGTACCTCTTCGTTGAGACGCTCCTCAAATTTGCTGAAGAACACTTTGCGTTTCTCATCTGTGAGACGATATGCCCCCACCTCTGCGACAAAGTCCTGTGGGGTGAGCATGCGATTGTTGAGCATGGTTAAGACCACCGAATCCACGATAATCGGGCGGAACTCTTCCACCAGATCAAGGGCCAGGGAGGGGCGTCCGTAGAAGGAACTGTGCAGATAGCCGACGAAGTGATCGAAGCCGACGAGTTGGACGGCGCTGGCAACTTTGTTGGTCAGCAGGGAGTAACCGAAACTGAGCAGAGCGTTGACCGGGTCAGTTGGTGGGCGCTTGGCTCGTCCCGGGAAGGGCCATTGCCTGGGATCGGTGAGCAACTTGCCGAAGCACTGGAAGTAGGCCGCGCTGCCCATTCCCTCCATAGCCAGTATCGTTTCCAGAGGCGTACCCTCGATGCGATTGTCTCCGCCCACGAGCTGTTGTGAAGCGTGTGCTTGTTCCACAGGTAAGGCGGCCAATTGTTGAAGCAGTGCGCTTATCTGCTCAATGGAGCGTTGCATCTCAACATCGGATTGGCGGCGCTGGTAGCGTTGCAGCAAGGTGCGCTGATTCGAGAGTTTGCCGATCACGAAGCGGCGCGCCAGCTCGCAGCGTTTTGCCATGTCCTGGTGGGCGCGGTACTGTGCCATGCGCAGGATGGCATTTTTGGAGAAAGGCGGCGAGAGGCGACCTTTGAACTGGCCGTAATAGCCCAGAAACGTGATCTCGATATTGCGCTCCAGCAGCAGGTGCATGGCCGAGGTGGTGAGGGTCACTTCGCCCAGTACGACGACTTCATCAATTTTGATGAGAGGAATGTGTTCTTTGCGCGCAGGCGAGAGCAAGGTTCCTTTTTTCCCCGGCTTGCCGGGAATTTCTACCAGCAGGCTATCTTCGCCATCACGGCGCACAAGGGCATACTCTTGATTCAGATACAAGGTTGGCATGATTTGTTCTCCTTCGCACATCATGAGCGAGCATCGACGCTTTACCGTTTCGATTGCAGCATGCGTACTTCTTCCGGCAGGCAGAGGGGCAACAGGCTGCAATTGGTGCAGCGTGCGGCTCGTTCTTCCGGCAGCGGTGGTGGTGGGGTTGCAAGGGCTGAAACCTTTCGCGCTAGGGCAATGGCAGCTTCTGTCCTGGTCCGTAGTTGCCCGGTGAAGTCGACCCGCAATCGCCGCTGCGACCCAATATAGTAAATGTAGCCGTGCGGGATGAGGGGTTTGCCCGGCTGTCGTTCTTCCAGGCACAATGCCTGCGCGCAGAGCTGGACCTGATCGTTGAGCCACTGGCCTTGCTGCCCATGCTTGTACTCTACGGGAACCAGCATGTCTCCTCTCTCCTCCACCACATCGGCGAAGCCGGTCAGGCCCAGGGTTTTGCTGAAGAGGTAGAGGCGAGTCATCTGCACTTCCCCTTGCTCTGTCACGTGCGTTCCTGGCTGATCGACATCGCGGTGAGCCAGCGTTCCCTCCAGCACCAATTCGTTGCTCAGCGTTTCTCCCTGCACAAACTGATAGTAAAACTTGCGCGGGCAATACTCCAGCGCATTGAGCGAGGAGATCGGGATCATCTCCATCTGGGACATATCACTCATGGGTTGCTTCCTTCTACATGTCAGGCTATCTTCCCAGGATGCTCATTTGTCGATAGGTACGCAACTGGACGCCGTTGGAGGTCGCAAAGACGCTTCTCTGTTCTCCCACGTGTTGCCAGTAGCGATTGAGCAGCCAGTCGCGGTCCTTGCCGGGGTGGCGTTTGCTCGCCCATGTGAGCAGGCGCTGCTCCACCAGCTCATCGTAGCGACGCATCACAGTAGCTTCGACGACGCCGTTGTAATAGGCCACCCATCCAATGATCAGCGGGTTGAGTTCTGCGATGACCCGTGCCTGGGGAGCCGTTTGCAAGTGCTGCAACCTTTGCTCGATAGCAGCCAGGTGACGTTTGCTGGCTTCTTGAGAAGGATTGATCACCGTCTTCACTGCTGTCACGGACTTCTCTAAAGCCTGTCGATGCATGGGCGGGCGGTCGACGGACTTCTTTTCTGCCACGGGTGCCTGCGGCGCACTCTTTCCTGAAAGATGGGCCTCTCTCGCTTCCTGACGGATATTGAAACCCAGGAAGTCAAAGCCAGCCGGACCTTGATAGGGCGTCAAGGTATGGCTGATGCGGGTTTTGTCGGCGTGGAACTGCAATCCCATCATGGCTAACCAGTGCCGCACGCGCCGGACTGCCTGCTGCAGTTCTTTGTGGTCCGCGTGCAGGATCACGAAATCGTCGGCGTAGCGCACCAGCAGTGGTTGCTCCCGGCCACTTCCCTGTGTGACGACTCCCTCCATGCCATGCAACGCGACATTCATCAGCAGGGGTGAGAGCACACCGCCCTGTGGAATGCCCGTTTCGCCAGGAACATAGGTGTCGCCATCCATCACCCCCACCTTGAGCCAGGTGATGATGGCCTCGCGCAGCGCCGGATAGGTTTGCAGTTTTTCCAGGATCACTGCCTGGTTGATATGATCGAAGGCTCCTTCAATATCGGTGTGGAACACAAACATGGGATGGCGTTCAATGGCCACCTGAATGGCCGCTATGGCATCGTGCGTGCTGCGACCGGGACGAAAGCCATAACTATGGGCTTCAAAGCGCACCTCCCATTCCGGTTCGAGCGCCAGTTTCGCCAGCGCCTGTTTGCAGCGGTCGATCATGGGCAGGACAGCGAGTGGACGCCGTTCAGATGTACCCGGTTTGGCAATCCAGACGCGCCGTCCCGGCAGAGGCGGCTGATGCTTCCAGTTTCTGGGGTGAATGGCTGTTGCCATCGCCAGTTGCTGTTCAAACGTCAGGGATTTGACGCCATCGACTCCAGCAGTGTCCTTGCCCTGATTTTCCTCGGCTACCCGGCGCACGGCCAGCAGCCGGGCCGCCTCCGATTCCATCAAGCGTTGTTGCAGCACGTGCATGGCCTGCACATCACCACGCTGACTGGCCTGGGCGATCTGCTTTTGCATGCGCACCACCTGCTGCTCCAGGGTTCCCCACTGCAAGCGACTGTGGCCCTGCCTGGCGGAAGTGGGCGTCTCAGGGTGTTGGTGATTCCCGTTTTTGGCTGATTTCCTGTTATTCATCTGATAGCGTGGCTCACTTTCCATGATGTTTGTAGGGGTGCAATGCCTTGCGTCTGGTGTGCCGTGAAAAATCAACCTCTGGGGCTATTTCCCGACAGGCGCAAGGCATTGCACCCCGACGCTTCAGATGTGACAGAGGAAGCAGCGCTTGTTCCTGCGCTCCACGCTCTCCGTATCCTCGTAAATGCTCATGCAGCCATTGTTCTCATAGACGAGAACAGGTACATGCCTCCTGGCATCCGTGTACTGGTTGACCAGCACCTCCACCGCCATTGTTGCCAGGGCAGCGTTGAGCGTCTTGACGGCTGGCTCCTTGACATCCTGCCCGCTCACATAGCCCCGCTTGACCAGCGCGTCGCGAATCCCCGCATCGGGATGTCGCTCGCTGGCGACCTTGATAGGATTGATGCGGTTGAGGCATTGCAGGCACAGGTAATCGCCCACCCGGGCCGTAATCACCTCGCCGCTCATGTCTTCTAGCTTGCCATCTTTCACGCTGATATTGACCCCGAGAGAGAGCAGTGGCACAAAGTACTGCACCGACAGCTCCTGCGCTCGCAGCCGACTGGAATGGTTATCGGTCGCCACGATGATCCAGTCGGAGAGGGCCAGCACCGCCTCCATCTCTGGTTCATGGATATCTTTTTTGTAGGCCCGTACTCTCGCCTTCGGGTTGATAGCGGTGAGATGCCGCCTGACCACCTCCACTTTCGGGCGTTTCTGCTGCGCATCCTCGTAGTAGGCTCCCACCACCCGGTTCAGGTTCGAGAGTTCCAGCACGTCAGGATCAATCACATTGATCTCGTGGAAACCCATATGGATCAGATGTTCCGCGACGATGGAGCCCAGGCCGCCCACGCCGACGATGGAGATGACCTGGCCGTGCATCATGCTGCGCAGCGCGTCCAGCCCCAGCGCCAGGATACTGCGGTCGAATACTCCTTCTGCCTCTGCCTGAGCTTTTTTTTCCTGCCGTTCCTCCATGCGAGCATCCGAACTGGCGATGCTCTCCGCGCTCGTCTGTGTTTTGAGCAGCGCGCTCCTGGCGACGATGGAGCCACCATTAGTGACGGTCCAGACACGAGCCGAGTAGCGTCGCTGCGAGAAGACGATGCTGGCGTAATGCACGCCCTCAAACGTTTCGTTCAAAAACTGGAAAAAGCCCTCTTCGTCGCCATCATCGGTGGCCGAGAAGGAGACAGTCTGCGGGGTAAAGGGATGCGTATGCACATCGATAATGGTATCAACATCATAGCGGCTCTTCAGTTCTACCAGCGCCTTATGAATGAAGTCTTTCCTGATGCTCAAAAACGCCACGCTCTGCTGGTTATAGTCGGCATGTCCGGGAAAAAGAAGATCGTTGACCGTAATAATCGTGTTGCCATCGACCTTGTGCGTTTTTCCCAGCAGAACCGCAAAATGCTCCTTTGAACGATCCGCCAGCAACCTCTCTCGCAAGTACCCAAGATCGCCATGCTTAAATTTGATGAGAAACCGAGAAGATGTATTCACTGCCTCTTCCTTTCGTCTATGCACACTGGATTTCGCCAGAATTCTATGCGTATGGCTCAAAGAGCGCATGATGATGAATGGAGCCAAACCAGATCGGCGAGGGCAAACTGTAGGGACAGGGGGTGGTGCGGGGATAGGCGGGGAAGACAGCCCCTTGTCCCTACAGTTTGCGATTACCGATCCTGGTTGTTAAGCCTCATGATCGTGGCCCTTTAATCCTCCGTACCGGACAATACTTCACTGATCAGCGTGAAGTAGGTCCAGAGATTGTCGCCCTTGCGCCAGTCACCGGGGCGTTGAATGGGAGCGGGCTGCCAGCTCCCGGGGTTGATATAGACGCAGTACCACTTCCAGCCCTGGGTCAGAGGGTCGCTACAGGCTTCGTGATAGGCCGACTGGTAGAGGTGGCCGTTGACGGAGAGCGGAATGTCCTCCTTCAGGTAGAAGCCGACCGGGGGCAGTTCGGGATACTCCGTCGGGAAGACGATCAGCAGATCGGTTGTCCTGGCGATACTGTGCCAGATGGGCGGCAGCACGTATTGGTTGGCAATCATCCAGTCGGCGTGTTCCTCGTCGAACGAGATGCCGCGTTTGAACAACTTCTCGGCGATATCGTAGACCTGTTCGGTGATAATGCGCCTGGACAGGTCGCTGCGATCTCCTCCGTAGGTCACACCCTTGGTGCGGTCAGGAATCGTCGTGATCTTGACCGGATTGCCGAAGCGATCATACAATTCCTCCTTTTTATAGGTGCGGTTAGGCTGAACGGCATTGAAGGCCGTCCCTTGCTGGATGACCGGTCGCCGTCCAACGGCTGGACTCAACTGCTGAATCAGTTGCTGGCCGGTAATGCCCTGTGGTGGCACCTGAATTCTTCTGCCGTTAATAATCGCCATGTGGGTAATCCTCCTTCATTTGTATTTGTTGCTCGCTGGCGAGCACATGTCACAGACTCAGATCGTCGATGGAGTCAGAAATGAGGTCAGGAGCGAGAATCGTCGTCTCTTTGACCGTTGGATCGACCGGGATTTTCACTGTATCCTCATCATCACCCGCCTGCGACTGGATGAGGTCGCTGTACTGCTCTTGCACGCTGTCCTCGCCCGTCTCGCTCTCCTGAGCGGCGACATAGCCATCGTAGTAGACCGCCAGGTTGATGAAGCCGGAACACTTGAGCAACATGTCGGCCCCGGTAGTCTCTTCAAACGCCGCCACCTCGACGCGAATGCCCCCTTTTCTGACCTCCTGCACCAGTGGGGCAAAATCCGCATCGCCACTGGCCAGCACAATGATATCCGGTTTCACCTGGTAGGCGGCCTTGAGCACGTCCATGGTGATCTCGACATCAAAGTTGCACTTATAGGTGCCCCCCGCGATACTGCCCAGCTTGGTGATGACGATGTAGCCCGATTGCCACAGCTCTTCGATCTCAGCATCCCGGCGATGCTCATTGCGCGGATTGATCGGGACATAGCAATACGCCTCGACGAGGAAGCGATGCTCCCCCACGTAGTGCAGCAAGTCCTGATAATCCATGCGATACCGCTTCTCCCTGACCGCCCGGTTGATATTGGCGTAATCCAGGAAGAAAACCACTCGTTCTTTTTCCATGAAGCTTTCTCCTTTCATAACTTACACACAAGGAATGCATTTGCATCCTTGCCCTCTATCCTACTGTGCGGTATAACATAAATGAATAAAGTGCAGATAACATGTTCTTATCATGTTTTTTCTGCGCCTTAACATACATTTTCATCTTCCTGACCTCTAAGCAGAGGAAAGTGGCTCTTATGCAATACCAGCAAGGCGATTGTGCCAGGAGGAAGAAGCTCAGCTATGCAGAGGAAAAAGGCCTCCGACCAGATTCCCAATAAACGACTCAGAGAGCAGCGCGAATTCAGAGGTTGGACTCAAGAGGAACTGGCTGAAAAGGTTGAGACTTCCGCAGTGACAGTGAGTCGCTGGGAAAGTGGAATGCTTCCCAGCCTCTACCATCGTCGCAAGCTCTCTGAACTCTTTGGGAAGAGTCCTCAAGAACTGGGCTTTATGCAAGAGGAAATTGACCAGGTGAGCAACACTACCTCTACGGGAACGCTATTATGGCCCCCAACTATTCTTGATGAACCCTATTATCCCCTGCCGGGACGCGAGCAAGACCTCAACCTCTTACTTCTGGCCTTGCAGGACGCACAAGGGTCATTGTGCATCGCCATTGATGGACTGGGTGGCCTGGGCAAGACCTCTTTCGCAGTGGAACTGGCCCGTCGTGCCATGCATCATCAGCTTTTCGAGGGCGTTATCGGTGATAGTGCTCAGCAAGAGCTGTTCACAGGCGGAGAAATCATTCAGGCCCACGAGGCAGTTCTTGACTTCGATCATTTACTGGACGCTCTTGCTCGCCAGCTGGGACGCTGGGAACTGCCAACGCTGAAGGAGGAAGAGAAGCGCTTGCATCTCGCCCGTATCCTACGACAGCATCGCTACCTGATCCTGGTTGATAATCTGGAAACTGCTGAAAACGCCGCTGCTCTGGTAGCTCACCTACGCGGCTTGCTCGGCACAAGTAGAGCCATCGTCACCAGCCGTCAACAGATCCGCCACGATTTCGTTCAGGCGCGCTCTCTCAAAGAACTCGACCTGGAAGATGCGCTGTTGTTCATACGAACAGATATGCAGCAGCGTGGCGGGCATCCACTGCTGTATGCGCCTGAAGAGAAACTGGTTGACATCTATCGCGTCACGGGTGGGGCACCGCTGGCGATGAAACTGGTTCTCGCTCAAGCCAGGTTTCTCGATCTCGGACTGGTGCTGAAGCAGTTACGGCAGGCAAGCGGCGACCTCTACACCTACATCTTCCGCCGGAGTTGGCAGCAGCTTGCTGCACCGGCGCAACGTGTTCTCATCTACATCGGCAAAACAGTGATGACCACTGTCAGTTGGGAAGAACTTGCCAGTGTTGGCATTGCTGAGGATGAGGAGCAATTGCTCGCAGCGATTGACCAGCTTGTAGCCTATTCGCTGCTGGATGCTTCTTCTACAGGCGAGCAGCAACGGTATGGGGTTCACCAGCTCACTCGTCAGTTTGTCAATAGCGAGTTGCCGAAGATCTGGCAGGAACAGGGACAGTCATAAGCGATTATGGCACAGGAAATGCTTACTGTGCCGCTGAGAACAAAGCGATGAGCGTGCAGAAAGACAGTGATACCCGGCTTGAGAACATGACGTTCTTCCATCAGGCGTTGGAGAAAGCCATCGCCTATCGTCTATCATTTGCTTGCAGAGAGCGGCAAAACTATCATTTGCTAGAGCGCGAGATGCCCAATCTCTGGGAAGCCATCCGGCAAAGCTACCAGCGGCAGGCCTGGGAACAGGTTACGGCCTTTCGCGATGCGCTGCAACCTTTTCTCGACCTGCGCGGGTATTGGGCGCAAAGTCTCACCTTGAACGAGTGGGCCTGTGAAGCTGCGCAGGCGCTGGGAGATGCCGTCAATGCCGTTCGCTGGACGCATGAGCGAGCCGACATCCTGCATCAGCGCGGCGATTACCACGAAGCGGATCAGTTGTATCAAGCTTGTGAAGAAGCCTATCGTGCCTTAGGTGAAATCGCGCTAGCTCTGAAGAGTCGCCACAAGCGCTCCCTGGTTGTACGTGCTCAGGGGCAGCTTGCGGAAGCTGAGCACTTATGCCGAACAACGATTAACGAAGCAAGGGATCTGGGACTCGATCACTGGGTGGCACATCCTCTGTATATGTTAGCCCTGCTCATGCGTGACCAGGGCGATCTGCAGAAAGCGGAGCAATGCATAGCAGAAAGTTTTCGCCTGGTTGATCCCAACGACATTGAGTTAATTGCCCATGACTATCATTTCCTGGGAGAGCTTGCGTTCCTGCGAGGAGAGCTGGCTCAAGCTCGTATGCACTTGGAGAAGAGCCTCCAAATGAGTCGGCAGATGGGAATTATGCGCCGGATAGCAGCCACGCAGCGACTGCTTGGGGACGTAGCACGTGCCGAAGGGTGTTTCGAAGAAGCTGAACACATCTATAACGAGGCGTTGGAGATAGCCACGCAACTGGGAGATCGACCTGTATTAGCCCGCCTCCTGTTGTCAAAGGCCAAGCTGTTGATGCGCCGAAAACAAGCACAGGATGCTACATCACTGCTCAGGGGAGCACTCTCCATCTACAAAGAGATCGGTGATGCCAGGAGTGTAGGAGGCATTTCTCTCCTCATGCTGTGGCTGCTCCTGCAACAAGGGCATTGGTTACAAGCACCGAGGGTAGGCCTTGCAGCTTTCAAAGTGGTCCTCTCATCAGGTCTCCTGCTGCGTGTCCTCTTCAACCTGCGGCGCTTGCGCACATGGTGGAGCTTGCTCGCCTCCTGACAGTTGAACGGCTGCTTGCAATTCCGCCAGTTCGCGTGCAAATGTCTTCGCCATCGTTTTTTGCCGTGGATCGTAGCTGTGTTCGAAGGCTTTTGCCCACTGTTCCCAGGCTTTGATTGCCTGGGTTCTACTCCCTTGCCCAATGGTGAACTGCGAAGCTATACTTGCAAGTTCACTACAGGTAACGCGGCGTTGCGTTGTGGCGGGTTCTTCCCCTTGCTTAGCAACGTGAGCGAGCGTTTGCCACCCGACAACAAGATCGGCCAGCGTGACGTCATTCGGCATATACATACTCAACTGCTGCAGCGTATTTGCGGTTGCTATTGCGCGGGGTGGTGGTTGCATCTGCACCTGGATTGCTTCAATCAGTTGCGCAAAATTTGCTCTCAATATTCTTCTCCCCTCTACTGGAGCGGGTAGGCTATGCGCATTCCGTTGTTCTATCACTTCCCTGATACCAGATCACAATTTGCAATCCTTCATGAGTTGTTTTTCCACGCCCTCATCTTCATGAGCAGAGGAGAATGATTATTGCCACAAGCAGCCTCCCCTCCTCCTCATTTATAAGTAGTCGATATTAAACTCGTAATAACATCATTTAGAAGCCTTCCGCGCATATTTGCAATAGTTATATTTCGTTTGTTATTTAACTCAGCCCATTTATCAGGCGGAATAGCTCCCTGGTCTGAAGGCGCATAGACAACAAGCGCTGTGCCGTCTTTTTTAGCACGCAAAATTTCTGTCATCTTATCTTGCCAGTTATGCCAGAAAACCAGGAACAGGGTGGCCTGTTCTGCCCTGCCGAAATCACCATCAGAAGCAATGTCAATGATATTCTTCTCGCTAAAAAGCTTCGAATCCACCAGTAAAAATTTCAGCGTTCCCAGATGATCCCCTTTGGCAAATATGGCAATCTTTCTCTTAGAAAGCCCGTTTCCCAGCCTGATGAGAGCAGGAAGTATCCCTTTCACCCAGGCATATGCACCCAGTATGAGTGTCAGCAAGAAAATGAGTGAGGTCACTCTCCCCACCCAATCGAGAAGTGAAATGAAATCCATCATGATAACTCCTGCACATCAAATAGTTCTCACCCTGAGTGGAAAAGCAACATCTTTTGAGACTCTGTAGTTATACTCTAGCATGAACAAAGAGCGAACGCAAGAGCTTAGGGATGAAGCTTGGCTCCAAATGGGTCGTCTTACAGAGCCTTTTCCAGCCATCTTCGGATTGTACACAACGGCCTCTTTCGTCACCGTTCTAATGAGCGGGGCAATATGCCTGGCCTGTTATCTCTTCGGACGCAGTTTCAGTTCAACGACGATGCGACCATCGGCTTCCTGGCGCAGGCCCGTTATGATAACCGATATTCTCTGACTCAGCGGTCGGTCTACCAGCCCTTTCGGGATAAAGCCAATAATCCGTGTGGGGTTCCAGTTCCAGAATCTGACTTCAATGCCCTGCTCGCTTTGAGCGAAATTACTCATGCCGCGCAACTCATTGCCGATATAAATGACCCCCGCCCACTCAGGTGGCAAGAGGGGCAGGTCTCCGTTTTTTTCCGCCGGGTCCTGCTCCACAGTCGCGGCCTGCGGGGATGTTTCAGACTTGCCATCCTGTTGGTCCAACCGTGCAGGTTGCTCCACTTGGTGAACCCGCGACTGACGAGCCGGGATATCTTGCGGGTGCGACTTGTTTTCAAAGTATGTAGTGTCGAACTGCGTTGGATCAGGCAATACTGGACGATCTCGGTATTCCCCAAGCTCCATATAGCGCGTATTGGGATGCTCCTCAGCTTCCAGATACAAATCGCCGTCTTTCTCTGCCTGGTAGCCCGGCCATTCGAGTAACTTGAGTAGCATAGCGATGCGCCGCATCTCTGCCAGTCGCGTACATGGTGGATGAGGATTTAGTTGCTCTAACAGGTGTTTCTCGAAGAGGCTCGTGCGGGAAGCCAGCACGTCAGGGACGGCCAGATCTTCGCCCGCCTCGCTCGCATCAACCTCGCCCAGTTGCCAGCTGTCGCCACTATCATTAAACAGTTTCTCGTAACGCCGCGAGCGGTTGATGAGATGCAGCCGGGCATGGAGTTCGACAGCGCCCATACCCAGAGGTTTGCCCATACCGAGATGGTGGCAGTAGTGCCGATCAGGCTCACCGTGAGGGTGCATCGTCCAGCAGAGCGCGCCCAGTTCGCGATCGGACAGATTCTCGAAATAGACACGGAAGGAGAACTGGACTCCCGGCTTCAGAGGCCTGAAGAACGTGTGCTGAGTATCATCCGGGCTTACCTTACCGGGTTCCTTGATCACGTTACGAATCTGCTCAAGCGTGAGCTTCTGCTCAGTACCCAGGCCCAGACCCTGGTGCCAGTAGAGCTTATGGCCGCGAATGGTGGTCTCTTCACCATCTACTAGTCTACTATCGTAATGGTTCAGCGATTTCTTCTCATCAGGATGTTGTTGAGTAAGGTAGTGTTGAAATGCTGTAGGCTTTGGCGTCGCCAGTATTCTGGGGTGAAAGGCTTCCGACAGCCAGATATTTGCCGACTCAGACTGGAGTATAGCATCTGTCACAATGACACGCCCTGCATACGCCCGTCGCTTATCACCTTGCGGTATCTTTTCGCCGTCTTTTTCCAGTTCTTTCAGCTCGTCACGAGAGCGCACGAAACCGAACAACGCTTCGGCGTAATCGATATGCCTGGGATTGTGGAGAGCCGAGTCGACCAGCTTAAACGGTGAATGCTCGTAGGGCAAGCGGAACATTTGCGCCCTCCCAAAGAAGACGAGGTTCCTCTCTTCGTCGCGCAGGAAAAAGACGGGATCACCATCAAGCAGGTGTCCAGCTTCCTTTGGGCCACTCGGTTGTCTATTGGCCGGAAAGGCTTTTTTCTGCCACTGCGTCAACTGATCGTCGTCATGAAAACGGTCAAGTAGCCGCCTGTTGGGATTCTGCTCACCAGGATCGTTCGACACCTCAATAGCATCAATAGAAGGAGCGGGCTGCTCAAGGGGAACAAAAAGAAATGCCATGTGCTTGTGATTCATCTGTCCGGTCAGCACCAGCTTGCCTCGTTTTTTATCCTCTTCCGGGGTCAGCGCCAGATTATGAGCGCGTCGCAGGCTCAGGTAAAGATCAGGATGACGTATTCCTCTTCCGTTTCTGCCGGGTTGTGCGCGGAAAAATTCGTCTTTCTCGGCTTCATCGACGGCTGCCCAGATTTCTCGATGCTGGTACAACCATCTGGGTGTCTGATTGGGATCGTGTTCATTCCTCGTCGTCACAGCATGACCATTGACCTCATACAGTTCATGGGGATGTGTCAGCTTGAACAGCCGTACCAGGTCGAGTTCTTCGACGCGGGCAAGAGTGCATTTTTCGATGAAACAGGTTCCATTTGTACGAACGCGAAAGAAACCGCCTTCGACGCGGGCGCGATAAACCGAGGCACGTGGATGTGCGGAGTGAATAGCACCCAGATCTTCGACCATGCGGCGGTTATAGTATTTTCCAATCGCAGTACGATCCACCGTGCGGAAGAATAATTGCTTCTCGCTAACCCACTGCATCTTGCTATAGCTGACGATTTCGAGCAGCGAGCGGAGCATGCCACGCAGGCTGCTGCCGGGAATTACCGGTCTGGCTTCGTCGCCGCTATAAAAGAAGGCAGGATTATCCTTTACCTCTTTCTCTTCCTGGCGCGGTAAATCTTTTGCCGCGATGGGGCCGCGAATATAGAGGGGCGAGACCGTTGTCAGCGTCACATCGAAGTAGCCGCTATGGTAGTTGGGTTCGGGGTAGTACCTGTCGTGATCTGGTAGCTCACTCGCATCGGAAACGTCAGGGATAATCTTCTCTGGCAGTGGCACAAAATTGTACGGGGCGCTGGCAGTGTGTTCTGAGCCGGGATTCTGGTGTTCAGGCCAGGGTGTGAAAATGGTCATATATTGCTCTCCTTCGGTTGCAGGTCAAAGAGCCGACTGGCGTCTACCCGCGTGAAACCATATGTATCTTGCTGTACATAGTGGCGAACGACGAGCCGCACAGGGCGTTTTTGCTCGTCGATTGGCCCGTTAAGCGGGAGCGGCATGGCGTGGCGGAGTCCCTGCGAACCCTCGCTTAGCAGGGCGAAGTCCTGCTCAAGACCCTCTGCCTGTGTACCCAGTACGATTTGCTTCTCTTCAAAAGCCTTTTCCCAGCTGGCGCTCGCGTCCTCCAGTTCTTTCTCAGCGATCAGCCGGGCAGCCCATTCGCCCTCTTCGTTGCGCCAGACGAGCAACTCGCCGCCGGGCGCGAAGATCCGCACACTCCAGAGCGTCTCGATCCGCAAAGACGGAAGAGCGTATTGCGGTGGTGCTACATCGTGTGAGGTAATCAACTTCTCACCGTCAAATCGGCCCCATATCACCCCATCCTCAGCATGGGCCAGCAGATAGATCAGTTCGTGTGCGCGCATCTGCTCAGAGAGCCATGTGATCGGATCGCTCGTAAAGTTATCTATAGGAATGAGCTTACATGTCGCCGTCGTGTTGGTAATTTTCCGCATTATGATCTGCTCCTGCTTAAATGTGTCTGTAAATCCACGACGTAATGTTCCAGTTCCTCCGGATTGCCCTGCTCCATCTTCAGACCATCAGTTCCGCTTGCGCTCAACTTCCAGGTCTGCTTCTGACCATGCTGGTACTCCAGTTCGCAACTCTTGCCACACAGCCGCCCGCGACCGACAGAGATCTCACCGCCTAGCGGCAGGTCTCCGCTCCAAAGGTCTTTCAAGAGTAAGAGCAGCAGGCCAATCTCATATTCCTGTGGGTTCTCAAGTTGCACATCCACGGCGACCAGCGATTGCGCGCTGCCGAACAATGGCTGCTCGTTGAACAAGGCTCCATCGCGCGTACCGCCGGTAAAACGGTCGATGCTCACCCGGTTTTGTACAAACATAGTTTCGACGCCGCTTACCTCGCGCTCGTAGACGTGCATACGGCTGCCGACGGGTGTTTTGACAGTCTCCATGTCGGCCCCGAACATGCCGTCAATCAATTTGCGGGCGGCCTCTTTGCCTGCAGGGGTGGGTGGCGCAATCAGGCGGGCGATCTTGAAAGCCCTGGCGCGCAAGGCACCGTTAAGGCTGGTACCGGATAAGACGGGGCGGTGTTCGCGTTTACCACCAGGCGACAATGCCACACGTAGCGAATGCAGATGCATGGTGTCAGGTCGCTGGATTTCCGCCTCGTCCGCGCTCGCCTGATCGATGTCCGGCCCGCTGCCTGAGCGAATGAGCAGCGACCCATCCAGCGAGAATTTGGCCTTGAGGCGGAAAGTGCGCCGTTGATCGGCTATCAATTTACTGGCACCGGTCGCCTGCCTAATATCCAGGCTGGTGGGAACGCTCAACTCCTTAGCGCCGTTCTCGATCCAGTCCAGCAGTTGCGCAGTGTCTGTCAGATCGTATTCTTTGACACGCCATTCTGCGACGCTCACCTGACCATAGCCGCGCCGCTTGCGCGCTCCGATGGTGATGCTGCCATCGTTAAAGCCGACGAGCGCCGTAGCCAGCGCCCGCTTCAGCCTGAATGCATCATCGCGCTGGCGCACAATCAATTCAAACCGCAGAGGAAATGTTGTACCGGCCCCCCACATCTCAAGAGTGAACAAGGCATCCTCGGCGCTGGTACGGCTGTCTCCCGCGAGGCGCACACCGTCGCGCAACTCAATAGCTGCGTCCTTTCCATAAGCGTCATCGACGATCAGTGGACTCTGTTCGCCATAATCATAGCCCTTACTGCTGCCAAAAAGGAGGACGCTGGCCGATGTTCCTGCATCTGCATCTTTAGCAAGTTTCTCTCGAAAGCCGTGTTCGCGTTCGCGTAAATAGTTGCGTAAGGTCCCGGCAATCGACGCGCCGGTCAGCAGGGGTGTCTTTCCGTCCAACGGGTCGGTTAGCAATGGCATATCGATCAGGTCATCGCCGTCACCATTGCCGAAATGAGCGGGCGTCTGCAGAACGAGATCACCCTCGACCACGATACGCCGCACGATTTTGCGCGAGACATCGGGAGACCACGAAGGTTTGGGCATGGCTAGTTCTCCTCTCGGTGTTCTTTGGCCGCGTGTGCCAGCACAAGGTCTATGAGCCGCAGAACGTATTCCAGACGCAGGCCGTCGTGTATCTCCGCGTTCACCTCGCCAATCTTGATACCAACCTCAACATTGCTTATACGCAGCAGGTTTTTCCACTCGTGGTCGTCCATCGTCCACGCGCCATCACGTCCACATCGGAGCAGGTCTTTGAGCCAGCGAAGCAGAGGTACTCCATCGACAATGCTCCGTTCGAACTGGCGGCGCGCGCTGCCTCTCTTTTCAATGCTCTTGAGAAACTCGTCTATCCTGCCGGTGTTTGGCGTTGCTTTGCTCATTTCCTCAAGCACAATGCCCCGCAGGCGCGAAATCTGTGCGTTGGATGGGGGATTCTTGATCTTTCTCTGGTTGGCCGCTGCCAGTAGCCCCTCGTCCAGACGCTGCCTGAGCATGCGATTGACCATCCGTCTGGCGAGCGTATTCTCCGCTTCGCTGAAGGTGAAAACGGCCAGCTCACGACTTTTTGGCGTATAGTCGACCGCCAGCTCTCCCACACGCTGCGAGTTGAAGGCGATGCGGCCAAAGCCTTCAGCACGACGCTCGCCAATGCCGCGTATCTCCAGCTTATCTAGCAGTGTGGAGTCATAATCATCAGGAAGAGCTTTAAAGACTAGCACGCTGCCCATGCGCACCGCGAGCGCCTGGGGCAGTGGTAAACCCCATGTGCGGTTGAAACCGCCGATCACCGAGGTCTTGAGAAACGCATCTTCGAGTTCCAGGATCACTCCTGAATGCCTGCTCAACACCCGGCACAACAGTTCGGGGTCAACGGCAAACTGGCCCCGCTCATCGCGCAGCAGGACATCGCTTTGCAGCGTGACGATCAATTTCCCCACCGCCGGCTCCTCCTCGTCCTCAACCATGCTCCGGTGTGCATGATGGTCGTCTATCAGGCTCACGCGGGCCTGCCCATAGCCGCCACTGCGCGAACCGCCAAGCCTCACATGGGAGCGTGTTACATCCTGCATGAGCTTCCTCAGAGTCGGCTCGTCGTCGTCATGGTCACAGATGATGGCTGCCTGGAATGTCTGCCCGGCGGCCAGTGCATCGTAGCGATATAGAGCGCCAGGAATTTCGTCACTATCGAGCCAGTGAGTGGGCCTCCCGTCTGGTTGAGCGGGATTGACAGGGCGCAGCTCCGGCATGGCGCGGCCAAAGCGTGCCGTGCGCTGAGTATGCACGGCAATAGTGCGCGCCGGTTGAATCAGGCCCACTTCGCTGCCAGACTGTGTGTAAAACGGCGCTGAAACCGGCTGCCATTGCTGCTCGCCATCCTGCATCTCAACGGCGAAATCGAAAATTACGTCTTCCTCGCCTTTGACGTGTTGCCAGGACACGGGTACTGGAAAGCCGGGTCGACGGTTGTACGTATCCAGAGGGTAGCCGTTGAGATAACGAGTAGTACCATCAAAGAACAGACGCTGCACTGTGGCATCGCTGACATCAAGCGACTTCGTACTGAAATACTTGCCGATCAACATCCCGCGTAAGACGCTGCCCGGCAGGTAATCAAATGCTACTGCACTGTTGGGGTCACCTTGCAGAGATCTGACCAGTGCTGGCTCCAGCAGGTCTATACGATACTGGATGACTTTCATCCCTGCCCTCCTCTCAGGAGTTGCCTGAAATGCTCAAAGTACGGATCAGTGATATCGGCACCTTGCTCATTCAGCAAACGTAGGCTCAGCTGACCGCGACCACGATTGCGACCGATACCGCCGCGACGCACGCTGAGCGTACAGGCTGCCAGCAAGGCTAGATCGTTGGCATCGTCGGCGTCAGGGTCGCTGACGAAATCGAGCCAGGCCCGCAAGTTGGTCTGATGCAGCACCACGCGCATTGAACGCAAACTGCCCTTCTCGGGCGCGGCGCTTCTCTCGTCAACGGCGGTCTGATGGCGAATCGCGGTAACAGATTCCAGCACGGCGGCGGGCAGCAACGGGCCGCGTTCTATCTCGTAGCGCACAGCACTGCGCAATTGCTCAGGGAAGAGCGCCGGGCCAATATGCAGCAACGCTGTACTCTTCACATCACTGCCAGGGCGACCGAAGAGCCGCTCTGCTGACTCCTCAAGCGCAGGCAGCACGGACACCGATACGGGCGAACTCGCTGCCTGCAGGGCGAACAACAGGTTGGCACATTCTTCCACCAGCAGCCCCTTCAGCGTGCGGCCCCGCACAAACGGCAGCCCTGTCGCGGCGTCGTATTCTACCTCTTCATCCACCAGCCCGGCCAGTCCCTCACCGCGTCCGAACGTGGCGTCGCTTTTAAGATGCAGGTTCAGTTGCAAGCGTTGCATCAGCCTCTCCTTCCAGTGGAATGAACCAGTCTACTAACTCGATGGCATCGAAGTACCCACAGTAGCGACCTTGCCAGCCAGTCAAGGGCCACTCATTCGTTCCTGGCGATACCGGTGGCAGCTGCGAGCCCTTGTTGAACGCCGTTCTGAAATGTTCCACCGCGGCAGTTCCTTCGCGCAGGGCGTCGCGCAGCGCCTTGATCTTGTTGCCGCGCCCCGACCAATCCTCTTTCTGAAACGCTTCGATTCCGGCCAGCACCACCGGCCATGCGTTCTCAGGGTGTTCGAGGGTGGTAGCCAGCGTGACAGGGCGCAATGTCAGCGAATCGTTTTTCCTCACCATGTACTCACGGGCGCGAATTTCCGTTATGGATCCGCTCAGACCACTCAAGGCAAAATGCCAGTCGAGACAGGAACCAGCAATTTTCTCCCGCCTGCGATAGGATTTCGCCGATTTGCTTAACTCCTCGGCCAATGCGTAGGCGCGGGCAAAGGGGTAATGGCTCTTGACGATGGCTATACCTGCGCAGGCTGTCAGTCCACCTCCATCCTTCCCCAGCTTTGCGGCAGCGGTACGTTGCTCAAATTCACGCAAGTACATTGCAGCCAGTGACAGGCCCAGACGTCCATCGCAGACAAAGGTCACATCATCGCCACCGAAAACGATAGGCCGGAAGGGGAGATAGTAGCCGTTCTTCGCGCTCGCCAGATCGATCTTGATCGACAAATCCTTGTTCGGGTGAGCAATGCTCATGCCGCTGCCTTTATCGCTCTCTCTCTTGAGCCTGACAAGTACCGCTGTGAGGGCTTGCCGCGCAGCCTGCGCGAGGCTGATAGAGAAATGCCTCAAGGCCAGCACAAGCGCACGGTTCTCGTCCGGCCTCGCATACGTATCGCAGATCTCATGGATCCGCTGGCTCATACTGTTGCCGTCCGCATGCACAATGGCGATATGGCTGTATTCGCCAGCTGTGGCCCCCATGTCTTCAAAATCGGCGGGGTAACTATATCCTTCCGGCAGCCCGATGAACTTTTGCAGCCGTTGATCCGCCTTGCTCGGCCTGTTTTGCTGTGGCCACGCAACAGCTACCTTCGCCTGAATCTCATCGGAAGCCAGGTAGCTGGGTTCGCCTCGAATACCTGGAACCAGTCCGGTAGCCGGTAAGCCGGTCGATCTGCAAGACGCCGTCACGCTAAGTCCGAGCAGAGGAGCCGACCAGGCATGCTTTCTTTTCCGCACAGCCAGCAGGCGAAAGACCTCGTCACGCTTCTCACAAAGCGCATCCCTGTACCAGTCCATCTCCTGGCCGGCGATGGCCATTTGCAGGCCAGGTGCCTCCCATAAAACATGTTCTGACAATATGGCAGTAAATGCCTGCGCAGACTGCTTCGCCTTTTCATCATCGCCGCCAAACAATACAACGAAATTGCCGCCGCCTGCATACAACACCTCGGCATCCAGGCCATTCTCGATCCAAGCATCGTCTATCAGCGAACTTCCATCTCCGATATTGTTCCTGGGCGCGACTTCTTTCACTGCGTCGAATGCCCACTCTCCGGTTGCGGCATCGACGAGATAAGATGCGCCGACGTTCTCGCGCAGGCGGTTACTGCCAAAAATATATGGCTGTATCTGCATCGTATCTACAACAACGAGCCACATGTTCATCCCTCCTTACTCTGCTGGCGGATCCAGTCCGCGATATACTCGGTGAGATTTGCGAGACGCTCGCGACCGAAAACTTGTATGCGACCCTCCGGGCTGATCTCGCGGCGCATCTCTTTCTGCAATTTGCCGACCTTATCCTGCTCCATACAACATATCAAGGCAACGCAGGCCTCGTCGCCGCCCATCTGTCGCGCCCGTACGTATGCCTCGAACAGCTTGGACTTCAAAAGTTCTCTGCCCCCTCTTTCTCTGGCACTCTCGGTACTGCAGGAAAAGGCGAAGAGCTGGTAGCCGCGTATCGCAACGACATCGAATTGAAATTCTGTATCTCCAGCCTTCTTGCCCGAAGTCTGGAATGCTGTGTTCTCTGTCTCATTGTCAGGTACTTTGACTTTGAGGTCCATAGAACATTCTTTGAGATGCAACTCCTCAGGACAATGGAGCAGAGCAGCCAGTACGGCAGACTCCAACCAGGTTCCACTCAACCACTTGCAAAAATCCTGTTCATCCTTGCAACCTTTTCCTCTCCCTGCAGCCAGATTGAGGTAGCTTTCGTGTTGGCCAAGCTCATTGCTCATAGCTTTCCTGAATGCTGGCAGATCTGGGGGCCATGATATTGCCAGCTTCCGTAAATCAGTGTTGTTTTTCCACTTGGAATCAAATTTGGTTTGCCTTACCTCAAGCTGCCCTTCTAACTCGTTCCCCGCCTGGAACACCCAGAAAGGAGGATCGATGAAATCCGGTTTTCTGGCGCTGCGGAAAAGACTCTCATAGAGCCAATCATTCCATATCGTAGCATCAGCCTCACTACTATGAATGGCGAGTAGAGCTGTTGCGCTCTCTGGTAGCACAGGGGTAGTGGTGGGCGAACCTTTTCTTAGCTCCCAGCCATGCAACGTGAGCAGATCGTGGATGCCGATTTCAACTTTCAGACTAACGCTGAATGGGAGGGAAGGTCTGTCACCCATTTGTTCAATGCGCATTTGCAGAGTGCGTGCATCGAGATAGCTGAAAATAGCTGCTCTCTTGTGCCTGCTGGCCCATTGCTCCAGCGCACGATAGGCATGCACCGACATCACTTTGCTGCCGCCTGTGTAATTGAGGCCCATACGAGCGGCACGTGCCGGGTTTGTTCCGGCGACCTTGCTTTCATATTGCTCAATCGCCGCGAATACCTTTTCGCGAACCGAGTCCGCATTCGACTCTTGGACTTGAAAGACTTCAATATCAGCATAGCCCTCGTGACGAAGCCAAGCTCTCAATCTTCGAGCAAGAGGAAAGCCATCCTCCGAGTGAATGAGGGTAATCGTGCCGCCTGGTGCAGTGAGCAATTTGCCAGCCACCGCGTTAGGCAACGGATTGGAGCCGACGAGCAGCACAAGGTGATCAACCTGGTAATCTTGTAAATCGTTCATTACCAAACCTTGATCTTTCGTTTTTCAAGAGGCGAGGCAGTGTTCTGGCGTAAAGAAAGGCTATTTGAGGGCTTTACTTTCATGCTTTCTCTTTCTACTCCTCCAAACATGTTTTTTAGCATGATTCGTACTCAGACTGAGTATCAATGTTGAAATTTCGAGTGTAATCTATTCTATCAGCAAATACTGTTGAGGTCAAGTGAGCAAATTTTCACTGTTGATCTTTTCTCTAGCTTTTCACTGTTAAGAAATATAACTGGACAAGAGGACAACCTTATGATATATTCTTTCCAGCAACTGGTGGCAAAATGTCCCAAATCTGTATCGAGAAGAAGTCCTCTCCATAACGTCTTCATCGTCGTGAAAGAAACCGCTCTGATACGTTGCAGAAGATATACCAGGACCATTTCTACAACGAAGAAGAGAGGTTACAATGAAGGTTCAACGAATCCGTCACCCTGAGACGAATGAGGCTTCCTGGATTGTGCTTGATGATGCCTACTTACCCATCGAGCCAATCACGGCGTACCTGGCATTTCTGGAAAGCCTGGGGCGATCTCCGCATACTCGTCGCGCCATCGCCCATCATCTCAAGCTGTTCTGGGAATTTCTTCGCACTGAGCAGACCGATTGGACAGAGGTAGATATCGCTCGGCTGGCCGGCTTCATTAGTTGGCTGCGTCGTCCAGCCTCGGCACTCCCCTCGATTGCTCCCCAAGAAGCCAAGCGCACTAACGCCACCATTGATCAGATGCTGGCCTCCGTTCACGGTTTTTACGATTTTCATATGCGGCTGGGAGCCATCCCAGAACAGCCTTTGTATCAGTTTTTAGCCCATACGCCGCGTCGCTACAAACCGTTTTTGTACGGGATTGCCAAATTGAAGCCGATTCAGGCCCGTGTGGTCAGGGTGAAGCGGGAGCGACGGCATGTGAAAACATTAACTCAGGATCAAATTGATCAGCTCATTGCCGCATGCTCTCGTATCCGAGATAAATTCCTGCTGACACTGCTTTCTCAAACGGGTATGAGGATCGGGCAGGCGCTCGGACTGCGCCATTCAGATATCCGCGTCGAAGAGAACGAGATTCACATTGTGCCCCGCGAGCACAATGTGAACGGCGCACGGGTAAAAAGTCGGCATGCCTACATCATTCCCGGTGTTCCGGCGTCCGTCATGCAACTCTACACCGATTATCTCATTGAAGATCTGGGAGCGCTCGAGTGTGATCATCTGCCCGATTATGTGTTTGTCAATCTGTGGGAGGGGGAACGAGGCCACCCCATGACCTATGATGCCGTGATGTCACTCATGCGTCGCTTGAGGAAACGAGCGGCCATCCCAGTGACACCCCATCAATTTCGGCATAGCAGGGCCACGAGCTGGCTGCGCGACGACCAGCTCTCGTTGGAGAGTACCTCAGCACTCCTGGGCCATGCCAGCATCGAGACGACGCGTGCCACCTATGATCACAGGAATCTGGACGACGTGAAGAGGGAATTGCAAGCAGCCAGGAAGAGGAGGGAGAGCAGGCATGAACCGTGAACCAATCTCGTGGTCGGTAGAAAAGCAGCAACATCTTGCCCATCACTTAACCGGCTTCTGGACAGAGGATACCTGGCTTTTTACCTCGAAGCAGGGCAAAGCCTACCAGATGCATTTTTCTCTCCAGGCACCAGCATTACAGACAGAAATCAAGTATGCTCTGTATGCCAAGTTTGAAGGTGGGCGATGGAAGACCGATGGGAATCTCTCACCGATGTGTCGTGACGTGAAGGCCATTGTTGAGTGGCTCAATCAGCTTCCGCTCCTTCCAGGCTCATTTCTCCAGAAAACTGCTGACTATTGGGAAGTGTCTCTGCGGTCCTATCTGCTGCAAACTGGTCAATATCGGCGACGAACAGGGAGAATATTGCACGCCGATCAGACCTATGTGGAGCGATGGGAGGAGGATAGTCGTATTCGCCTGCTGCGTCAAATCTACACGATCGTTGCCCAAGCATATGATGAGCGAGAGGAAACAGAAAAAGATGTTTGGCATCTGGGCAAACTTGGCTTAGCCATCAATCCCAGCCGCCCCGAACCCCTGCTGAACTTTCTCCCCATTGTTCAACCCTGGCTCCGCCAGCTTGCCAAAGACTTCATGAGGTACAATATGTCCATTCGCAGCCCTGGAGATTGCCTGGCGAAAGTGCAAACGCTTCGAGCATTTTCACGCTTTCTCACCGCACACCATCCCACCCTGAGTATTGCAGAGATTGACCGGGCGCTCATCGTCTCCTTTCTCAACGACTTGAAAGCACAGGGGAAAACCTCCCACCGGATCGTGACCCATCTCGTCCACCTTAGGGCTTTTCTCGAAGGATGTGCCTATCATCTCAACGTAGCAGGACTCACCAAAGCACGCCTGATCCTGGAGGGCGATTTTCCCACGCTGCCTCAGGCTCAGCCGCGTGATCTTCCAGCAGAAGTATTAGGACAACTGCACGACCATCTAGTACTAGTATCCACTGCGGAATGGGGCTTCTGAAGTAGCCTGAGAGCGTGTTGAGGGGGTCAGGGATATGGTAAGATAGCCAAAGGAAGCAAACAGAGAAGCAAGGAGGCCCTCGCATGCTGGTGGATCGCTACGAAGCTGAAGATGTGTTTAGCCGGGTGCCGCGCATGGCCAAGCGCATCGATCCGGTGCTGAGCAAGCTGGATCGGTTGCTCGACGATGACGAGCTGTACCAGCAGGTGCGAGCCGACTTTGGCAAGCGCTACCGCTACACGCTGGTCCATGGGCGCCACTCTACTCCGGTGGAAGTGCTCTTACGCATGCTCATCGTCAAGCACCTGCATCAGTGGAGTTATCAGGAAACCGAAGAGCAGGTGGACCAGAATCTGATCCTGCGCTGGTTCTGCCGCCTGTACTGGGCGCAGGTGCCCGATGAGAGCACACTGGTGCGCTGGGCCAACACCTTGCGTCCGGAAACGCTGCATGCCCTCAACGACCGCGTCGTCGAACTGGCCCGGCAGGCGAAGGTAACCAGGGGCCGCAAGCTGCGGCTGGATGCAACCTGCGTGCAAACGACCATCCACCATCCCACCGACAGCGGCTTGCTGGTTGATAGTGTGCGCGTGCTCTCGCGGCTCGTGCAGCGAGCTAAAGGAGTGGTCAAGGACCAACTCTCGAATGTGCAGCAGGTCTGTCGCTCGCGGCTGCGCTCGGCCCGGCGGATCGCCCAAACGCTGCATCGGCAACTGCGACGCACAGTCGAAGAGAAAGAGGCGCAGCAGCAGGAGCTCTACCAGAAGCTGATTGAGACCACCGAGCAGATGGTGCGCCAAGGTCAGCAGGTGATGGCAGCGCTGGCGCAGCAGACGGGGCGGGTCGCCCAACGCTTACTCAGCCAAGCTAGCGAGGTGCTGCCGCTGGTGGAGCGCGTGATCGCCCAAACGCGCCGTCGTGTACTGGAGGGCAAGAAGATGGCTTCCGACCAGAAGGTACTCAGCCTCTTCGAGCCGCACACCCGCGCCATCCCGCGTCACAAAGGCGGCGCGCTGGTCGAGTTTGGCCGACAGGTCATCCTCGATGAAGTGGACGGCGGCATCGTGACCCGGTTCCAGATTCTCTCGCATCCCAACGAGCATGGGCAGGCGCTGGAGGCGGTTGCCCATCACCAGGCGCTCTTTGAACATCCGCCCGATGTCGTGGCTGGCGACCGGGGCGTGCATTCGCCGGACACCGAGGGCGTCCTCACTGCAAAGGGCGTCAAGCTTGTGGCGATCCCGGCAGGCGGCAAGGTGTCTGAGGAACGCCAGGCGCTGGAGCCTACACGCCGATGGAAGCGGGGCTATCGCTGGCGCGCGGGCATTGAGGGCCGCATTGCGAGTCTGAGGCGGGATTTCGGTTGGCGCAAAAGCGCCTATCACGGGCTGGATGGGATGGAGCGGTGGTTGGGCCTGGGCGTCATCGCCAGCAATCTACGCCGCATCGCCCTGGAGAAGTAAGCCCACCCTCTCACCAGAAGAAAGCCCATCTATTTAATTCACCGATAGCTTGCTATAAATCCAGTTCTTAAGCCTGTTTATCCATTCCGCAGTGGATACTAGTACTAAGAACTTGTAGCAGGTAGCATCAACCATTACAGTTCCATGTAATACCCCACGTTGCTGGCGTCAAGCACAATCGTCACGGGATCACCTTGTGCGCAGCGTGGTGGACGGTCAAAGACCTGCCGGAACGTGTAAGCCCTCTGCATCTGTGGGTCTGTCCCGACTGCCGTGACAACGTAGAAACCATGGGGTCCCTCCGGCCCCATTACCATTGGTCCCAGCCAATGCACTCGTGTTACGGTTGCCACGATGCGCCTTCCAGGTTGTGGTGATCCCCCACCTTTCCTTCTCAGGGAAAGAATCAGCATGACTACGAGCAATGCACTAAAGAGCACACCGATGATCTCTCCAATACGTTTATAGATCTCTGTATGAGCTGCCCCTACCAGAGAAGAAATCAAGACACCGACACCAGCGACCGCGAATCCTATCATCGGCAGAATGAGAACCACTGCGCTAGCCTTTCCTCCACTCAGGTCATGAACCGCTTTGATCATCAGGATACCCAGTACCGTATTATAAATGAGCCAGGCGGAGAGGAATAGCCAGCTAAAAGCTGAGAAAGCAGTCAGTACAGTCAGAACTTCGACAATCATGCCGCCTGGCACGAGAAACAGCAGAGTGCTATAGCTTTGAGCCAGGAAGGTTCCCTGCCCACCGGCTCTTCTAGCAAGCAGATAGAAAACGCCGACCTGGATGAAGAAGGAGGCTACCACAAGGACAAAGGTGATGAGAATAACACTGATTTCAGTGATGTAAAGGGCCGAAGGTGAAAGTTTCGTTCCACTCACAGCCAGATAGAGTAGCTCGAGAACTAGAAGTGCGGCCATCAGCCCAGAAAAGAGGGCGAAGCCCCGCAGTTGTATCCAGACGCTGCCCCAGCTTGCCTTGCCCATCTCCTCCCTGAACGTTGCCGCCGCCAGCCTGGTGAGAACTCTGAAGTACTGGCGGGGCAATTGTGCCAGCGCTTGCCCCAATGGGAGAGGCGCAGCCTGTGCCGGGGGTGGCGTATCACCTCCGCTTTGCTGATAAGGGAGATTGGCAGAAAGTGGAGGAACACCATCAGATCGAGGTGGAACGCCGGGGGGATTCAATGGCATCCCGTAAGACCCTGGTGGAACGCCATAAGGGTTCTGCGAAGGATCATATCCTGCACGAGGACTCTGCCCACTATTTATCTGCCCTGGATTCTGATCCTGGGGCCGAGTGCTGGATAACGAGATGATTTTACGTGTTTATGGCACGGCGACGCCAAAGTGTTGCATCAAGATAGATAAGCCTTGATGAACGGCGTGCCTGTAAGAGCGTCTAGTTCCATCTGGTTGATGATCTCCTGCTTTTGCCGGTGACGGTGCCACAATGCATCCCAGCTTCTCTGCTGGTCACGTAAGGTATCAGTCCACTCCTGCATCACTGAATTCATCATGCTCAAGTATCTGAACGTCCCTCCAAGTTGCTGCATGATTTGCAGGTATTGCAGCGAAGGACCAACAACACTGTTCCCCAGCTTTTCCATTAAGAAAGCCACATCTGCCAAAACCTTAGCACGAGCAGCCCGCAGATTTTCCTTTTCCTGACCATAGAGCGCGTTCTCGCACAGTGCAGACAATTGGTGTATCGTCTGGCTGACCGAAGATGGAGTGAAATTACCATTGCTGAGAACCTCAAGCATCTTCTGAAAGTAAAACTGAACCTCTGGTGGTAAAGAAGGACAAAGCGATTTTTCGATATCAATCACACGAAACACTTCGTTCCATGCTTGTTCTGCCATCGACCGCCAGGCTTGACAAGAGGTACACATTTCTCACGCTTCCTTTCTATGGCTGGTTTCCTTTATTTAGTATGCCTGAATAGACTAACCTGCTATAATATCAAGTGTTATCATTTTGAGCGTAGGACTTATCAACTGCTTATCATATCCTGGAAAGCGCCATGCCATGAAAAAAGCCGTGGAAGCCATCCCCAATGTGCGCTTGAGTCGCGAGCGCGAGCAGCGCAGCTGGTCCCAGCAGGAACTGGCCGACCAGCCCGGCACTACCCCCGTCAACGTCAGCCGCTGGGAACGCGGCCTCACCACCCCCAGCCCCTACTTCCGCCGCAAACTGTGCGACCTCTTCGGCAAAACCTTCCAGGAACTGGGGCTGGTCGAAGACAGAGCTGACAGCCGCAGTGAGCAGGCGCGTGCAGAGGCATTGCCAGGACAAGCAGTGACGACTGCTCCTTCAACGGGCATCGCGCCCCTATGGCACGTGCCTCACCGCCGCAACCCCTTCTTCACCGGGCGCGAGGCCGTGCTTGCGCGCCTGCATGAGACCTTGACGACCGAGAGGACCGCCGCCTTGACTCAGCCCCAGGCCATCAGTGGCCTGGGTGGCATCGGCAAGACCCAGACGGCCCTGGAATACGCTTATCGCTATCGCAGCGAGTACCAGGCCGTCTGCTGGGTACGAGCAGACACCCGCGAGACGCTGGTGTCCGACCTGATGGCCATCGCGGATTTGCTGCACCTGGCCGGGGCCAACGAACAGGATCAAAGCCGGGTAGTCGAGGCCGTCAGGTGCTGGCTGAGTGAGCATGACCGCTGGCTGCTGATCCTGGATAATGCCGATGACCTGGAACTGGTCAGCGAGTTCCTGCCCACCAGCGGCACGGGACATATCCTCCTCACCACACGCGCCCAGGCGACTGGGCTGCTGGCTCACAGCATCGACCTGGAGCAGATGGAGCCGGAGGAGGGTGCCCTGTTCCTGCTGCAGCGGGCCAAGTGAGCCTCCCCCGATTTGGTAGAGTCCCCAAAGCTGAGATATACTCTAGCAAATCGAGAAAGGGATTCACATGGCAAAGGTCCAAAAAGTCTACACGCGAGAATTCAAAGAGCAGGCAGTACAACTGGTCCAGACCAGTGGCAAGCCGATTGCCCAGGTCGCCAGAGAACTGGGCATCTCAGACACCTCTATTCACCAGTGGCGCAAGGAACTGACTCAGCATGGGAAAGAAGCGTTTCCAGGCAGCGGACATCAAACGCCCCTGGAGGAGGAAAACCGCCGTCTCAAAGGCGAACTCGAACGAGTCCAGCAGGAGCGCGATATACTAAAAAAAGTTGTGGGCATCTTTTCACGGGAATCCAAGTGATCTATCAGTTTATCGACCAACACAAGCAGGAATTCCCCGTTGTCGTCATGTGCCGAGTGCTTGAGGTCTCGGAAAGTGGCTTCTATGCCTGGCGAAAGCGTCCCACCTGTCAGCGCAAACGAGAAGATGCCCAACTCACGGAGGAGATTCGACAGGAGTTTCACGCCCATCATGGCAGATACGGCAGCCCGCGCCTGCATGCCGAGTTGCACGATCAAGGACGAAGCATCTCTCGCAAACGGGTGGCCAGGCTGATGAGTGAAGCAGGGTTGTGTGCGAAACGCAGCCGGCGGCGTGTGCTGACCACACGCCAGGACCCGACTCATGCGGTGGCTCCGAACACCTTAAATCGGGATTTTACGGCACCAGGGCCCAATAAAAAATGGGTAGGCGACATTACGTATATCCCGACCGCACAAGGATGGCTCTATCTGGCGGTCATCCTGGCTCTGTATTCACGAAGCGTGGTAGGATGGTCGATGTCAGCCAAGTGCAATGAAGAGCTGGCAGAGAGCGCACTCGAAATGGCTCTGGCTCGCCGCCGCCCCGAGGCCGGACTCCTGCATCACAGTGATCGAGGAAGCCAGTATACTTCACGAGCGTATCGCCTGAGTTTAGAACAAGCCGGGATCGTGGTCAGTATGTCACGCACCGGCAATTGTTGGGATAATGCCGCGATGGAGAGTTTTTTCGGGTCCTTGAAAGAGGAATGTGTCGGCAACACCATCTATGCTTCTCATGAGGCAGCGCGTCTGGCGATCTTCACGTACCTGGAGGTCTATTACAATCGCATTCGCCGCCATTCAACGCTCGGATACGTCAGCCCACTTATCTATGAGCAGAGGACTCTGCACCAGGCGAAGCAAAACGTTTGACGTAGAACGTTTCTTATAGTATAATAACGACGTTAACGGTACATAACGTAAAAACGTCAGATATCCTTCTCAGCTCCAACCTGGAGAAACTCTACGAAAACGGGGCAAGCTCAGGCTGCGTAACCGTATGGACTATAGAATTAATCAAGCTCGCATAGAAATCGAAAGCAGAGGCGGCATTCCATTTGAGTCATCATGGGAGGCATGGGATGGTTTTTTTATACACTTCACTTATGGACGGTACTATCAACAAGAGGGTTTATTCATTGGTAATTTGCCACTACCTCCTTCTTGGGCTGATGCAACAGTTGCAGGCGTTAAATTGCCCAGTAGCTGGTGGGGTTACTGAAAGGGACATCTCTACAATAAACTAATCCAAGTTTGAAAACGTTTTGTACAAACTCGAAACTTTCTCAAAGTGCTATAATATTCGTCCCTATGCCCAAAAAACGGATATTACAAGCAGGCAAGTCGAAAGAAGTATATCGAGCAAGCGAAGATAGTACTAATGGAAATGTACCACCTGTCTCACTTGAACGAGCTTATACAACGGAAGATACAGAGTTTCACCGTTACAGCGAGATATTGAGAGGATTTTTCGAGATGCTTGCACGTTGGCAAGCAATAGCTAAAGAGGAAAAATTTATCTATTCTCAGTATCCACTTAATTACGATCCCGCTGCTAATATTATATCGGAGGCTTGGGAGAGCCAATTTGAAGTACGACAGACCGCACAAGGTAGAGTAATTGGTACTGTTTCTAATGAACCAGATGGTAACAAAAAATCTACCAGGGTACTTCATGCGCAAGTGAGTTACGATCAGTCTCCTCCACATGGTTCACGCCCTGACGGAAAAGGAACATATGGGGATACAACTTTAATGATGATTTTTAAACCTGGATTAGCAGGAGAACAGTTAGTTGTTGATCCAGAGGGAAAACCCTTAGAAGAAGTCCGCATTGATTTGGCGTCAATTTGGGCAGGCGATTGGAAAGAGTTTTCAATCTATGCCATTTATTCGGTCAAGTGGAATAGACCAAAAAAGAGCAAGAACCCATGCGCCATGTACGCTATACGGTTAAAGATAGTACTTTCAAAGTTGGGTCATGTTTTATGAACTTTACAAATCCCACCATGTCAGAAGTATATGCTACTCACCTTTTTAACACCATTGATGCGCTTATCCCAGGCTCACAGCCAATAACCCCACAGCCTGGACAAAGCACGCCAGAACTACCGGTGTCTCGACCACTACCGTCACAGCGAAGACAACCGACAGGACGATAAAATAAAAAAGGGATGTTTATGCCCTTTTCTTTTGGAGAGATATGTTACCTATCCCTGATCTTGCCTATCGGAGTCAAACGTCTTTCCCTCTCGTAAGAAGGCGTTTAAATCTTCCCGTTTAATTCTATATTCCTTGCCACCGATACGATAGGCAAGCAACTCTTTTCTCCTGATCCAGCCTCTTACCCGCTCAGCAGAAACTTTGAGTTCTTTTGCTACGTCCTCAACGGACAACCACTCTGTACTCACGGCGCACCCCACGCTAGTTTTTTAGGCATTATAAGCTGTTTCTCCACACTCGTCAACAAAAATAAACGGTTGGGGGTATCGTTTCATATAAATCAATATAAGTGCATATAATCCTTGATTTTTTCGGTACCCTATAGTGTACTATGAGATATATCAATATCATTCAATGTCTTTTCATAGAAAGAAGGTGATAAAAAAACGACTCTACCGTGAATCAGACGGTAGAGCCTTGAAAGTGAGAACGCAGCCCCAGGTTAACAGGTAGTCGCGTTCTCAGTTGTGAGTTTCGCACCTGAGAACGCCTTGTGTCAAGAAAGGTAGACACAATGGCAGGACACGGGCAAGCAACCGTTATTTGTCGCCAGCACAAATGGGTAAGAAGTAGTACCCCAGGTGTCTTAATCTGTAGCAAGTGCCAAGCAACAGGCAGGGAGAGACAGCAGTACCCCAGGCGTGAGCAGATAGCACTACAACCCCCGTATCAGGGAGCATCACCCCATTATGCTGGTCATTATGCTGGACTTCACCCCGAAGACCAACCATACACTACAGCACCGCAACATACCCGTAGTGACGTAACAACATATGAGGAAGAGGACGATGTACCCGCCTCATATTATGAACCTCCCCGTTTGCCAAACAGCGCACGACGCTACATAGTTCATGACGAAGAAATTGCATTGCCACAAGGACGAACAGCAAGAGCAGGAGCCGCAGGAGATACGCAAACAGGCGCAGCAGCCCAAACACGCAAGCGTAAGCGAAGGCACATACACCCGCTTCTTTTTTTAGGACTTGGGATGATAGCCATGCTTGGTCTATGGGTTGCTGGTACATGGGTATCAACCAAATGGACAGATACTATGAACGACTGGACGTATACCCAATCGTTTCGCACATTCTCGGTAGATCACGTCGTCGGCCACAACGGAGACAGCAGCGTACACCCAAGCCATTTTATTGTCCAAAACGACAAACGGCAAATAGTCATCATCGAGTTTCCCGCCGATGACGAAGCGAAAGCCATCATCTACATAGGCCCGCAGTTGATAGGCGATGGGCAAGACCGCGTACCTGTCACCGTTAGTTTCCAATTAAACGCGACAACGGGCAAGGTTGATATGGTGCTGCATGTCCTTGACCAGACCTATGTATTCACCAACAACGGGAAGAAGTTTGTTCCACCGCATCAATAGCAATTCCCATAGTTGTCAGGGAGAGAGGAAGTATGAGCAGCAGATATGTAGAGAACATACCGCACATTCTTGCGACGCTTCAGGGTCAGACAAACGGCGACCAAAGCCAGCAAGATCAACCCGTAGGGGAGACGGAAACTATACACATCTACCCCGTTGCAGGCGGCGGTATTTTCTTGACCAAAAACCCCATAGAAAAAGAGTCTCAAGAGCCGCCCATTGTGGAGAGTGACACCCCCACGCGCCCACTAGCACAACCACAGCACAGAAACTCTCCCCGTGTGTTGCATTGCATACTGCTTCTCTTCCTGTTTTTGCTGCTTGATAGCGCAGGGGGTATACTAAATGACCTGTCTACCCCAACGGCGACTATCACCATAACCCCAAAAATTCACACCGTAAGTGTACAGGGAAGCGTCAAACTTGGAACGCTTCTTAACCCCATCACCTTGAGTGAGAGTGAAACCGTATCCGCAACTGGTCACGGCCACCAGGACGCAACCTACGCTACCGGAACCCTTACCCTGTATAACGGCCTCTTTACTTCTCAGTTCATAGCACAAGGAGCGGTATTCACTGGCAGCGACGGTATACAAGTCGCCACAGATCAAGCGGTAACCATTCCTGCTAACGCTCCACCAGTAGACGGACAAGCAACGGTTACGGCCCATGCACTTAAAAAAGGCGCTAGCGGGAACATAGCAACGGGTGATATAACCATCACCATCAATAACGGGCTACTGGTACGAAACAATCAGTTTAGCGGGGGACAGGATAGCAGAGATTTTACTATTGTGACAAAGAAAGACCTCGACGCGCCAGCCGCCACACTTCAAACAAAAGTCACCGATAGTATGACCGCAGCTTTGCAGCAGCAACGAACACCCACCGAGCAGTTACAAAAAGTGCCTTGCACTCCTACCGTTACCGCCAACCATGCGCCAGAGGAAGAAGCCCAAACGGTTACGGTTACGGTTTCTGAAACCTGTACGGCTATTGCTTATGACATAAGCACCCTACAGGCAAAAGCTATGCAGCTACTAACCGCCCAGGTAGTTAAGACAGTTGGGAAGGGGTACATGGTCTACGGAAACATCAGCGTTACCATCACGAAGGCCACCACTACACAAAAAATAGTAGTTCTGTCATTCTCCACTTACGGGACATGGGTATATCACATCAACGGAGAAGCTATACAAGCCCTGGTTAGCGGCAAGCCCCGCCGTACCGCTTTGCAGCTTCTTACTCATCTCAGAGGGGTGAAACGCGCCAGCATAAGCGGAGTTGACTCCGACCAGCAGCTACCAACCGACTTGCAACATATTCACCTCTTGATTGTTTTTCTTCCTTAGTTGGAGGCTTGACAATGCGCAGGTTAGCGGGTATATATACTAACAGGTATCCTCAACAACAAGCGCGGAAAAGACCACCTGCAGGAGTGCAGGCACAACACGTTTCCGCGTGTTTCTCATTGTTCCTCATGTTTCTGCCTCTACTCTCCATACACAGTATTGGAGAGGTGTTTGCATGTCAGAAGAAACCACCGTAGAAAAATCTCAAGTTGTGTTACGCCATCTTGCAACAGTCCCACCTGCCTACCATCTCATACCCAAAGCAGAGGCATTACAGGAAACACCGTTGCAAGGGGAACCGCTTTCCTCAGATGTTCGTACATTTTGTGCCTTGATTGCCTATATTATGATGCGTTGCCTTAAAGAGAGAAACCCACGTGTGATGGAATTACTCTCTTTCCCATCGAAAGCAGAAGAAGCAAAAGAAGGAGGAAATTGTGATGCAGCCTGATTATTCTCACCTTGCTACGGTTATAGCCGTCGGGTATGTCCGCCGTTCCAGCGAGATGCAGAAAGACAATTACAGCCTCGACGCACAGAAGCGAGGCATCAAAGATGCAGCAAAATTCCGCCAGCTACCAGAACCCATCTTTTTTGAAGACGACGAGCGAAGCGCGAGAGGGGAGCAAATAGCCAATCGCCCAGGTTTTAAGGCACTCCTTGAGTATGTGCAAGCCAATCCAGGCCGCGTGATTGTGTTTGTTCACTCGTTTGATCGCTGGTCCCGTAATGTGATGGTCACGCTGCAGAGTTTCCGTATACTCTCGCAGCACCACACTGCGTTTATCTCGTTATCCGAGCACATCGACTATTCCACGCCGGAGGGCAGGCTCCAGTTAACCATCCTGGCCGCCTTTGCCGCCTACTTTTCGGATATGCTGGCCAAACACACCAGCAAAGGAAAAGGTGAACGTGCGGACCAGGGCCTGTATAATGGAGATGTGCCCTTCGGCTATCGCTGGACCGGACAGAAATTGCCCCCGGAGTTTGACCCCGACGAATATCCTGGCCTGCGCATGATCGGGGAGCTACGCATGCAAGGCAAGACCGCAGAAGAAATCGCGGATGCCGTCAACGCGGCAGGCTATCGCACTGGCAGCAAGCGCTTTGGGGCCAGGCCCTTTACCATCGACACCATCAATGCCATCACGCGCTGTGAGTTCTACGCCGCCTTTGCTCCAGGGGATGATCGGAGAACGGTCGTCTATAAAGATCAGCGCTTTCGCGGACAGCATCCCGCAGCCTTCACCTACGAAGAATGGCAGCGCATACGCATCGGCACCCGCATGAACTATAAAGCCCCGCAGCGCAGCGAGCAGGCCCACCGCATCTATGAGTTTTCGGGCTACATCGTGTGCGTGCATTGCGGGCTGAACCTGCGCTGTCGAGGGGCAAGCGCCAATGTGGACTACTCCTACTACAAAGACATGGCAAAAGCGCGGCAGTATGACTGCCCGGCGGGCGGCTACCTGCAAGTGCGTACCGACCTGGTAACCGCGCAATTCGGAGACCTGCTCCAGGGCCTGCGCTTACCACCGTATTGGCGGGAAATGATCCGCGAGAAAATGCTCGAGGCTGCCAAGCAGACGGGCGTGGATACCGAGTCCATCGAACGCGAAAAGGAGCGGCTCAAGCTCAAGCGCGGGCGTGTCCTCAAGCAACACCGCGAGGGCTACATCGATGATGAAGAGTTTGAGGGAGAAATGGCAGCGGTCGAACTGGCGCTGCACGCCCTGGAGGTGCCAGAGCTGGACGGGATCAGCCTGGATGATGTGATCGCGGCAAGGGAGCGGCTTCCTGGCATGACCTCCTTGTGGAGCGTGGCAACGGCTGAAGAACGGCGCGAGATGGTGATGCTCATTCTAGAGCCAGGTGGACTCCACTACGATGTGGAGATGAAGGAGATCGCCGCCATTACCCCCCGCCCGGTGTTCTTGCCGGTGTTGCGGCTCTTGGAGGGGGTGGTTGAGTATGAAGAAGCCACCGGCACGCTTGTCACGATACGGTGGCAACAGCGGAACCGACGGGCGTCGGACTCTCTTCAAGAATACCACGTGACAGCTAGACAAGCTGGTATTGCAGTTTATCCACTTTCCTATTATAGCAGACATGGAAGGATTTTCGGCAGGTTTTATCGGTTAAGAACTTCGGTTTTGCTGTCCAATACGGGATGTGGCAGAAGAGGTTTTCCGGTGTTCGCTTGAATCTTCTCCGCGCTCTATTCCTCGTGTGTTGTTCGCCACATATCGGGGTTTTTCGCCAGTAATCGTCGGCGTTGCTACATACATTGCTACATTTTGTGGGAAGCGCCGAGCAATGGAACGGCCCAGGCCAGTTTACAGGCGGCCTGGCTACACGCGGCAGGAAACTGAGGAGCAAAACTGCCGATCCTTCTCTTGTAGAGATCCAACTGTAGAGATCCAACGTGCGAACAGGAAACCACAACTGTTTGCCTTTTCACGCGCCACGGTGCGCGTTTTTTGTTGTCCTCTTTGCTTTCAGGAGAACATGTCATGGATCATCAGCTTTCCCTGTCTGAGGACGGGGGCTACACCT
>Ga0209061_1001587_pt1 | contig 36019 bp, 32 predicted proteins | sample Coa_R1_10_FD_187157 | JGI IMG/M metagenome (GOLD analysis project Ga0209061, IMG submission 187157) | Surface soil microbial communities from Centralia Pennsylvania, which are recovering from an underground coalmine fire - Coalmine... | ecosystem: Environmental > Terrestrial > Soil >... | reverse complement strand
TAGGAAAGATGAAGGCGGTAGACCGGCGCTTCCTGGACATGGAAGGGTATGGGGGCGAACCACTGGTTGCCCATAAGCAGTGCATGGTAAACTGAGGACGAGATTGAAAAGAAGGAAGGTCATATGCAAGAACCGTCACAGGTCTGGGAGCGCATGTTCGCCCGCGAGGGGCTGGTCTTCACGCAGCCTCACGAAGACGCGGCCCGACTGGCCGACCTGCTGCACCGGCGCGGCGCCCAGACGATCCTCGATCTGGGATGCGGCAGCGGCAGACATATCCTTAGAATTGCGCGGTGGCAGTTTCAGGTATGTTCTCGTTCATCCTTTTAGCTTATAATGCTACTCCGAAGCCCTCTAGAAGGATGAGTAGAGAGGCAATATCATTCACGGTGCCCGCTGCTGATTTAATGCCATTCAACCAGTCCTGGACAACGGCGTGATCACGTTTGAGCGAGGCGTGCACAATGTGAATAGAATCGGTTGGATCTGCGTAGGCAGATAGATTCTCTGTGAGCATGAATATATGCTTAATCTTATTATATACCTCTGTAGTGATCTTGCTATGATTTGGGGAAGTGCCAGCAGGAAGCGCATCCAGGATGACGTTGATATAGCTCTCTGCTCCTTGAGTTGGCGTAGACTGTGTTGCCACCTGTTCCGTAGCTGTCGCTAATTGCCATACTTCCCCCAGATCTGCTGTATAGAACCTGGCAGTATCGTAAAAATACTTTGGCTTTTCTTGAAAGTCTCGCTCAACCATACTATGTAATTCTTGTGGGACTTTGCCCTGTATCTCGCCTTGTGGTGGTAGGTTGAGTAGATCATCGAGTCCAATCGAGAGCTTTTCAGGAGTACTATTACTAACTTCTCTTATGACGTGCTGGAAAAACTGGGTGGAGTCACCATTGCGCGTTTTGATATAATTCACAAAGATTCCCTTTTCGCGGTGGGAATTCCGGATTCTGACTGCCCAACAAAAAGCTCCCAGGTCTTCATAAGCTGCAATGAGCTCGGCGAATATCCTGGCGACCATGATACTCTGTATACTTGCAATTCTTGCTTGCGAAAGTTCATTGACAAGGGCTTCCTGATGGGCTGATCCCAGCAGTGGATGAGGTTGACCGTGAATGCCTCGTACCGTCAGGTTGGCGATGGGTCCAGGGTTGGTAATTGATTGTGCCAGTGTATACGCGGTTGCAACGCGGTTCATATAGATAAATTGGGCCACATTCAAGAGAAATGCGCGATCTCGTTGTCTCATCATCCATTGTTCCTCAGCTAGTCAAAAAGGATGCTCATCCAGGAAACCAAGATCATCTTCCGGTTCATTATTTCTACCTCTGATCTTATCTTGCAAACTTTTTATCTTCTCAGGTGCGATATACAGATATTCTAAAAAAGCATCCATAAATTCACGAATAATAGGGACATCTTCTTCTTTGATCTCGTAATCATTTTCATTTGGATGAGCTGCCAGATTTCTTAACAATCTTAACTGTGTAGCCATATCGGCGAGAACCTGTGGAATGCGCTTGGAGGCGGCCAGACTCTCAATTTTATCTGCGAGTACTTTTCCTGGCGCCTTCTCATGGTTGCATATCTCCTCGAGAGTTCGGCCAACCATGATAGCGAAGGCTCCCGCATCGGCCCGTTGTACTTTCAGGGCAGCGGAATATGCCTGATAAACCCTGTAAGGCAAAGCCAATTGATTTTCAATGGCATCATCTTGAGGGTATAGTATTTTATCAGTGTTAGAAAACTGGCTATATAACTGCAAAGTAGCCAGGCTATCAGCGTCAATACTCCAAAAGCAAGGGTCTTTCTCAAAAATCTCCAGTTGCTTGTCCAAGTTCTCTGGCTCTACTATAACAGTCTCGCCTAGAATTGGCCGGGAGCAAGCTGGACATTGAAAAAGAAACCACATTCGTTGCTGCCGCCAATCACCTTCCCCGAAAATGTCGTAGGTGTATGAAGCTTTTACCTTACAAATTCCTATATTGCCGCAATGTCCGCACTTTATCGGGGCCTCTAACTGCTCCATCAGTTTCTCCTGTTGTCATAAATCAAAACTCATATAATATAAAGGATAGAAATGATTCCCTATCTATTCGGTTCCACTACTTTAGCATAGCCCCGATGCATAGACAATTCCTCCACCTGAAAAGGCTATCTATACTCAGAGATTATGCGTTGCTCTTATGGAGCCGGTACAGGATTGATGTGAGGAGAGCGCAGTAGCAGATCTATCGCTCGGGCGATGTCAGAGACGGCTGCGCCTTCCAGTAGCAGGCCAAGCTCGTGATTGTCCATAAGACCGCGCAGGGAAAGATTGGCCGAGCCTACCAGAGCATAGCTTCTATCCACCATGATGATTTTCGCGTGCAGGTCAGCCTGGCTATGCTGCGGCACAAAGGAGTAGAGCTGGAACAAACCAGGGAATTGCCGCTGGAGTCGTCCCATTTCGTTCTGGACCGATGGATGCTGCTCATCATAGCGGTTAATGAGCAGCCGCAGCCTGATGCCTCGTTGCAACAGCAAGGTGAACTGCTGGAACAGGGCAGGAGCCGCCGAACTGATGGCATAGGCAACGATGGTGACTTCGTTGCTGGCTCTGATAAACAGACTGTGAATGGCGGAGTCGATTGAACCGAGTCCGCTTCCCATCCAGGAACTGCCGCTGACCACTACACGGATATCGCCGGCTGTCATGGCAGATTCTCCTTGAGCAATGTGCGATCCAGCCTTGTATTACGATGCTCGCAGGAGGTCTCCGAGACCAGAAGGCAGGCGTAGCAGGCCGAGCCGTTGTATCTTTCATCGCCGAACTGCATTTCACTGCATAGTGGATCATTGGAGCAGGAGTCGATGGTGGTAAGCGCGGCGCGCAGCACGCGATCAAAGCCGGCGGCAAGAGCCATCATTCCACCCAGCGTCCCATCCCCTCCCGGCTGTACAGTATAGAGCAAAACGCCACCACGTGCTCTGCCGCTTGCCTCATTAATGTCAATATAGACACGCTCGCGAACGGCGGCTGATGAATAGCCAGAGTCGATGGAGAGCGCATTAATCAGGCGATGCGCGAAGGTATGCCACCAGACAAAGACGGGGTGCAGGTAATCGCGATCCTCGTTCTGGATACGCTGGTGGTAGCCATCAGGATCACGCCAGGCATCCAGCCACGTCCGGCTTTCGTGCAGGTCAAAATGGTAGCCATCCAGTTCAGTTGACGGCGCAAGGTCGATAAAGATGCCTTCGCCAGAGAGTTCAACACCGGGATACCACCTGCGGTGCTCGTCATCGGTGTAGACGATATCAACAACACGACCCTGCAAAGGATCAAGGCGGCGGTAGCCCGTCTGTACCATAACCACACGCAAGCGAGAGATGGGCGTCACACGCAGAAGATGCCCTCCCGGGCCTCTGCATTCGTGGACATCCTGGCGGATCACTTCAAATTGTGGCGGCCCGATGCGCGTACTGGAAGGTATCGCTGGCGCACCTTCCAGGGCTGCTCTGCGTAATGCCTCAAACTCCTGGAGGCGCAGGGTGCGGTTGTTTTGCGGCAACCTCTCCGAACAGATCTGGGCAATGGCTTCCTCTATCGCCCTGTCATCAAAGCGCTCAAGCTCGACAACGAGTGCTGGTCCGACCCTGCCAGTGGCAACGAGTCGCTGCAAGGCTTCCAGCAACCGCTCTTTGGTAGTGACCAGCCCGGCATCCAGGAGTGTGCGGACCGTTCCACTCTGCAAGAGGCGATGGAGCCTGGTGTCAGCGGGAGGGATTGTGAGGGAGGAAAAAAGTTCCGGGATGCGTAGATTGGCAGCGCCACGCTGAATGATCTTAGCCTCGGCATCACATTGTTCATACCGGATGTTGCGTTCAGGAAGGCGACCGGAACAGTGCCATTCCCGACCATAGGCTACACCGAGATTGATACCACGATGGCACTCGGGGCATTCAATATCAATATTGCGCAGAGAGCTGCCGCCGCCCTCCCAACGTAGATAAAGGGGGCGACTGCACTGGTTTCGGTGCTGGAAAATATCGGTCCAGTTCACGTCATCCAGGTGCCCATTTGGGCATGCCATGATAAAGCGAATAGCCTGCTGGTGGACTCTCTGCCATGCTGCGTTTTCATCCCTCAAAGGATCGCAACGTGGACAGGCCCGATTTGGATTGCCACTCCCCTGTCGTTTGAGGTAGAGGATGTGGTGAAGGGTGCAAAGCGCCCAGGTAGGGAAAGGAATGGTGTTATAGACCTTCCAGGCTTCAGAGAGATTCAACTCGGCGTTGGAGGGAAGACGGACAATACTGGCGCCACCCAGCAAGGCCGAAGAAAGACGGCTGTCGGTGATCTCAAAAGCATGTATTGGACGGTCGGGAGTGAAGACGCCGGAATTTTCCAGCGCAGGAATAATACGCGGTCCCGAAGGACCTTCTAGAATGGCTCCGGGGCCGTAGGTCGTAATGAATTGAGAGCGACGAAGCGCAAGACCTGCCATAACTGATGATTACTCCTGAAACTGAGTGGTTTCTTCAACATCTCGTAATGAGTTCGGGGCATTCTCAAATGCGACGGGGAGCTGCCTGAGCTGATGCTGGGCGTCGCCCAGAACCACACTGCGTTGTGGCTCACGAACCATCGATGATTCTGTATAGACCAGATTATTATTGGCCCATCCACCGACTCGCCGAACGTCGTGAGCAATACTGGCCCAGCGGTCCAGTTCGGAGGCGGCCTCTATTTCAACAATTTGCTCGGGAGGACGACGACCCGGGGGCTGTTCTCTGGCGCGCCGTTCAAAGAGGGAAGGCAAAGCGTCAACCTCCGCACTATGACGGAACTCTGCCATACTAACGGCCTCGCTGTAGATACCACCTCTTACTCTTTGCTCCATGCGCCACGGATAGTCAACCGGGACTCCCTCAATCTCGCGGGCCTGTCTGAGCAGAGCCACTGCCAGCGGCCCAAGACAGCGTTCGCGTGCTCGTGGAGCAAATGGTGCGACAGTAATGGGTTCGACGGCTCGATAAAGCCTGCGGTGATAGCCAGTGAAGAATTCATAGTGGTCGAGGTCACGGGGTCGGCTGACGCGAAAGAAGGTCACAACCAGTCCTCCGCAGCTTCTTCCAACGCGCCCGGTGGCCTGGATATAGGACGCAGTGGTTTTGGGTTGCCCGTGCACAACCATCAGGCCGAGGCGATCAACGTCAACTCCTGTACCAAACATCGAGGTAGCAAGCACTGCATCTTCACTCCAGTGTCGCCCCAGTCTCTCCAGCATGGAGGGCAGGTTCAGAGAACTGGACCGACTGGACAGCTCCATCGGGGTAGAATCCAGGCCGCGATGATCGTCCCAGGATTGCAGGCGCTCAGGAATATCCTGGCGGTAAAGTGCTGCTGCCCCGGCCAGTTCGCGTAGAGCATTAAAGTAGCCGACAAGCGTCCAGAAGCTATCCAGCTCGTCCCCGGCGCCGGCTCGCTGTCGCTCATAGACAGTTTGAAGCAAAGCCGACCAGATACGCACGATGGGCGTCTGGGCGCCCTTGCCAGGAGCACTGACACCGACATAGAGACGACCGGCATCTACGCATTCCAGCGGGTGGCTTTCGTGCGTGCGCGCGAAGAAACGGTCATCGACTCGAAGGGCCGAGGGGGGGAAAGAAGCGAGGCTACGAGCGAAGAGCGCCTGTACCTGATTTTCGGCCTGGCGTACTGTGGCAGAGGAAGCCACATATTTCGGGCGTACCTTCGCTCCAGGAAAGTCTCGTTCGCACAGTGCATCTATGGCCGTCTCATAGATTCCGACCATACTGCCCAGTGGTCCCTCGATGAGATGGAGTTCATCCTGAATGACCAGATCGGGAGGCAGGAAAGGAGAAACAGGGACGCTCAGGTTCTCTACCGGGGGATGCCAGGTGACATCTGTATTGGAGTTGTTTCCCGGAGGGCATCCTTCACGATAGTAGCCCCAGCGGACATGGTAATGTGTCACATTGCCAAACAGACTGGCAGCCTTCGGCTCAAAAGCCAGTCGAGCGAACTTATCAACAGTGGCGATAACCAGCGAAGAGCATTGTTGATAGACCTGTTCATCAACAGTGCAGGCTGGAATAGGAATACGCTCTGCTTGCCGGGGACCACGCCCTTTCCGAACAAAAGGTAATACCTCCCGCCATTGCCAGTCCGCCCGAGTGTGGTCTGCTTCACCAGAGGGACCTCCACTCGCGGGAATCTGTTCACCCCAGTCGTGGTGATTCAACTCGCAGCGAGGATCCGGGCAGTAGATCTCGAAATTATTGGTAATTGCGTTTCCTTGCCGGTTCTGACTCGAAGCGTCACGCTTCAACCAGCGTCACCAGGTAACGCTCTCACGTACCATTGTGGAAGAAGAGAAGGATGACCTGCTGGGGTATTTATCAGAGGTTAGCAGCCAGAGCTTTGATTCTGCACAGCAACAAAGCCTGCGCAGTGCCGCACGCGAAATCGAGAAACTCTATCGGCAGAAACTGGAGCAAGAGCGAGAGCGCTATGATCGGGTCTCGGCGCTGGCCGGCGTTGGAGCGGCTGCCGAACTGTTGACCGATGCCCTGATGCATGAGGTCAATAAGACGGTTATGCTGCTGCGGATTCTCCAGGGAGAAGCTCAGGTTGATGCCAGTCCACGCGTCCAACAAGCAATAGAGCGACTGGCAAGGCAGATGGATCTGATCCATGAACAGCTTGATCTCATGGAGCCACTATATCATCCTCGCAGTCAATTTAATGACCCGGTAGATATCCGAGGAGCCGTCTATGATGTTGTGACAGCTATGAGCCATAGACTCAAAGAGGCTAAGGTACAGGTAAGCCTGCGGTGCGATACGAATCTGATGGTACGTATCAGCAAGGGATATCTGATGCAGGCAATCCTGATCGTTATTGCAAATGCACTGGAAGCCATGAGCGAAGCAGCGCTCTCCGATCCACGGCTTGACATTCAGATCGTCTCAACAAAGGAGTTCACGGGCATCCTGATTGCCAATAACGGGCCGGCCATTCCTGACCAGTTTCGTAAACTGATCTTTGAGCCATCTTTTTCCATGCGGAAAGCCGGGCGTGGTCTGGGATTGCATGTGGCCCGTGATCTGCTGGCAATCTGTCATTGCGCACTGGAACTGGCGGAGGATGGGTCGTCATCGCTACCGGGACCATGTTTCAGGATTCGTTTTGATCGCCGGAAAGTCGTGGATTCGTAAGGCATCCCGGCTCCAACCCGCAATGCTCACTTCGTCATCGAGGTGATGCCCGAAGTGGACCGAGCAAGCCGGGAAGAGCCAGGATATGCACGCCTCACTCGGGCAATCCTGGCTCTTTCTTATCTCCCACAATATCTGGCCCGGCCTCGCCTACCAGCGCACTATAGCGCTCCTTTGCAGCAGCCAGGATACCGGTTGTGTAGAGTCTGGGTTGGTCCAGTATTTGCTCCAGCAAAGCTTGCCAGGCTGATTGCTGAGAATCTACAGGGACGTTCCGTAGGAAGAATGCCCAGGCCGTTATTTTCTGCTCATCCAGCTCTCTCGCCATCGCATGGAGCAGGAACTCGCTATAGTTCTGCTCTGCCACCGGGTAATCCGAGAGCGTTAAAAGTGTGATGCCCCTTTTCCTGATGATAGCATCTGACTCGTTGAGCAGAGCAAAGCCTACCTGCCAGTCGAGTCGGAGCGTCCCGAATCTGTTTGGTAAAGATGCTGTTGCTCCGGGAGGAAGCCGAAGATTACTGAAAATTGCTTCGATGAGAACTTCCCAGAGGATACATGCTCCTTGCTGAATCTTCTCGTCCTGATCCTTAATGAAGTGTGCAAGTTCGGTCAGGTGTTCTGAGGGGATATGGAAGACAACTCGCGCTAAAGTCCACCTGCTTATAGATAGCTCCTCTTTAGCATTAGCCGGTGCGGATTTAGCATCAGCCAGTGTAGGAAGGAGCAAAGATGCCAGTGAGAAAACCGACTGGTCAAAGGAAAGCAATTTGAGAAACAGAAAAACGGCTGCTGGTAGGATATCATGTTGCCGAGTTATTCTCTCAATCAATCTGCTCAGGATCTGTTTGCCCCGGCTAAACGTCTCCTGATCCATCGACCACTCTTGATCGACAAAAAAGTTGAGTATGCGCCAGATCTTTTGCGGTTGATCGAGGCTCCCTTCGATCATCGCAAAGGCGCGCTGCACGAAAGCTGCTGAATATGATGCTCTACTTTCTACGAAGGTATAGGAACAGAGATACTTATCGATAAGCTGATCGGCGGCTATACCCAGCCTCTCTGCAAGAGAAGTCAGTTCGGGCATGTCATCTACTACTCCACTATAGAGGCGCAGTGCAAACTCTTCCTTTTGTTTGATAGAAAGATCATGCCCATGCTTCTCAATAGCCGCATATAGCTGCCGGTTGATGGCAATTTCTTGCTCTCCATTCAAATAGGGGCGCAGACGCTCCAGAGTATCATGGTCGCTATTGCTCTGGCACTCCAGCGCAAGGGCCAGCAAGGGCCAGCAATGGTCTAGCCATCGTTGCTGGAGAAGCGGCAGGAGTAGCTCTTGCTCATGCCATATAGCGCTCTCTTCCAGAAAAGCTGTCACCGTTGCCTCCGCCGGTTCATGGGCATACCAGTAGAGCATCCACAGGCACATTCGCAAAGTGGGGATAAGATCGTCTCGTTTGAGAACCTGATCGAGCGTTTCAAAAAGCCTCAAACGATGAAATCGTTCCCTGCGCTCCCTGTAGTCTTCCTCCAATGCAAGGAAATGAAATGTCATCCCCGGTATAGTTGCGATAGCTTTACTTACTGCGCTATGCTTGTAATATATGGAGACATTGTTTAAGATAGATAAGCATTGGAAAAAGAGGATGATCTGGTCTGCAAGGGTCTGTGGATGTTCCAGGAGTTCTGGCGAGGGCTGAACTGGATAATATCTAAACTTCGAAAGGGCAGTGTATAAGAGGAGATGGAGCCGATCCTCGGAGAGCGCTAATGCTGATAACACGTTTCGGACATAGTGCTCATGATCTTCCCACCACTCCCATAAAAGGAAGGCATCGTCATCTGTAATCCAGAGCTGCCAGTGATTCTCTAACTGCCGGGCCAGCCAGCGAGCATCAACTTTACACTGAAAACTCAGAGCAAGCGCTTCTTGTATATAGCCCGGTTGATTGCTGGCAAGCAACGCTTCCAGTCCCCGGACGAACTCTGGCCGTGGTCCGATAAATCGGCCATAGGTTCTCAGTAGTGCAGGCTGGCAAGGTAGAGGCAACGTGTTTAGCTTCTGTTTGAGGATGCCATCGAGCATATCTCTCCGGTCTTCGGGCGAGAGGCGTTGTAAAGCGGATGTGAGATGTTCCTGGTCACGAGGAGTCATGACCTCATCCAGAACCGTCAATGCATACTCCAGAATGCTGTATTACAGATTGCGGTTCTGAGCGAAAATGCCATCGGCGGCGATGTCGAGGGCCAGCCAGGCGCCGCGCCGCAGATAGCGGTCCGGTCCTTCACGGTCAACAGGCTGGCAGCCTTGAATAAGGATTTTTTCTGCCTCGCCTCTGAAATTGAGGACAACGCTGCCAGCAAAGAAGAGCGCGACGTTATGCCAGTGCGCCGAGCGTGCAATGGCGCGGAACCGCCTAAAACGTTGCTTTGTATCACGCGCCGTTTGCGCCAGATAGGAGCCAGCGAAGAACTCTTGCAACGAGCGCAGCTCAAATCCAAATAGTCCCGGCTCTGGCTCCACCAGCAGCACCAGCCGATCTCGTGCCTCCTGCACCATCAGTTCGACCCGTTGCCTGAGCGCCTTCTCCGGGGAGTGGTGATCGTCTGCGCGTAAGAAGCTGTAGATCAGTTCAGTGAGCGTCTCTTCGGGCAGCAGGGCTTGCACATTCCTGAGGGTTGCCCTGCCGTGCAACTCATAGCCCAGGTAGGCATGCAGATTGAAAAGGGTGGCATCAGCGGTGCGGATCATCCCTTTGAGCTTGGCCTTTTCCCGACGCAGGATGGTATCCCAGTATTGTTGAAAGAGCGCGGTGCGCTGGGCCGGTGGTCGTCCGCCATCCTTGATGATCAGGAGTACAATCGTCACCTGTAACGGCGTTGTCAACAGCCAGCGCGTATGCTCCTCGCGCAAACATTCCTGTAGCGTCTCCCGGACGCGTCGCTGCTCCTCCTCAAGCTCAACCTTGATATTTGTCCAGAGATTTGCATATTCGCGCACCTTTTCCGGTGACATAGGTTGCAGTTCGAGATGCCAGTATTCTTGCGGATTGAACTGGCCGCTGTAGCCCGTTGGTCGTGAGGTGGCAAGCACCTGAAGATTGGCACCCAGTTCTTCGGCCCGCGCTAAAAACTCTTCGATACGTCCGATCATCCGTGCACGCAAGTCCGGGTCCATCACTTCATCTAACCCGTCAAAAATGATGAGAGCCGGGCGACATCTCAGGATCTCCTGCACATGGGAGGCGGATACCTCGCCGGGGCGGGAAGCTCCTTTCGCTATCTGCTCGGCCAGATAGGCTTCCACGCTCTCCAGAGATGGACCGTCAGTGAGCCACTGGGCAAAATATTTGAGCACGATACGGAATGGCATGCGCACTGTCTTGGGTCTGAAGCTCTTCCGCTTTCTGGTCTTGCTCCGGGTATCGCGATGCAGTTCCTCTTCACAATTGAGGAGTATCGCGCGATGGACCTGAGCCAGAAATTGCCCCAGTGTCGATTTGCCCTGGCCCGGCCCGCCGATGATGACTATTTTCGATGAAGACTCTTTCAGCAGGCAATCCATCGCGGACAACGGTTTCTCCTGATACGAGGAAACCAATTCCTGGATATCCAGATCGGATGGTAGCTCTGCCAACTCGAACAGGTTTTGCCGGTCTGTCGTGCGGCGCATGGGCCGTGGCTTGCTGTGTGGCTTCAACTCCAGATCGACGAAGACCTGGCGTAGCAGCGTGGAGCGGTCAGGGTCAGTCTCGCCAGCCTGATCCAGTCTCGCGAACTGATCCTTTTTCCACGAATCGATCAGAAAAAGCCGCAACGTCTTTTCCAGGAATTCGCTTAGATGGCTCGCGGCTTTCACCATGTCCAGAAAGTGCGCACTATTCTTGCTGATATGGCTGGTAATGCTCTCTATCGTGATCCTCTTTTCCTTGAGATCGGGGTGATCCTCAGCAAAGAGACAGACCCAGTGGCGACCCGGATCATTGACGCTCAGAGAAGATGCCCGAGATACCCGGGCAATCAGTTCCTTACATAACGCAGCAAGGGAATCAGCAGGCCAGGAACGACACTCCGGTAGCATCGAGAGGTGCTGATGGGCAATTACGGCTTCGTAGCTATCCAGATCCGGTCCTCTTGCGAGTTTGAGTTTTTTGAGGACAGCGAACAGGCTTTCGGCATCACACCCACAAAAAGTGCGTAGTGATTCAAAGCCCTCGTCAAAAGGACGACCTGGATCAGCGCAAGTAGTGGAATCGCGAACTGCTTTCAGAAAGTGGTAGGGGCTGCGCGCAATTTTGTTCCGGGCGTGACTTTTCTCATAATCGGCGTTTGAAACAAAATAAAACTCCTGAAACCGCCCCGGAAACTGTTGCTCTAATCCAACGAATCGTCTGATACTCTCCCTGAGAGGTTCGTCGGTTAAAGACCATACGCCGTTTGCTTTTGTTTTGATCTGGTAAGCATTGTAGTGACCATCGGCTAGCTCTCCGAGGAGATCTTCATGCTGCTCACACCAGATGGCTACATAGGGCAACTTCTTGCGTATAGAAGCGACCAGAAGAATAACACCGTAGGCATGCTGATACCGAAAACGTCGCTGCGTTTCGTCGCCGGGATCGGTCGTATTCCTCACTTCGCCGGGCGAAGGGGAGCGAGCTGTATTCTGAGGTTTTGTCTTGTGACTACCAGATGCTGATTGAGGATTTTGCCTCGCCATGTACCGCCTCGCTTCCAGAGTCTCTGATGTAATCTGCGCCTCTCTACACCATGCCATCGGAAAATGGCGTGCCTCTTAAACGACAAAGGAGCATTGCATATTGGTCAGGTGAATGACTTTCAATAGCTGGATTATACAGGATAGTAGGAGGTGCTGCAACAGGTGAAGTCAATGGTAATAGATTGGAGTGAGAAATATTATAGCAAGCAAACGGTGAATAGGGATGATAGAAAGAAAATAGAGAGCAATTGGAGTTGCCCTTGAGTAAAGAAGGGTGTATGCTGATCCCTGGATATCTCTCGTATAGCCGATGGGAGACAATAAAAATGGATGAGACCAGCTATAATGACATTGCCGACTGGTATGATCGCTATTTGCATGAGCATCCACTCTACCTGAACCTGCTGCTCCCGCACCTGGTAGACCTGGTGGGCGAGGTGGAGGGAGAGCTGGTGTGCGATCTGGCCTGCGGGCAGGGCTGGTTCGCCCGCGAACTGGCGCGACGAGGTGCACAGGTGACAGGCATCGATGTGGCTGAACGCCTGCTGGAGATCGCACAGCGCCACGAGCAAGAGGACCCACTGGGTATCGATTACCGGCAGGAGGATGCACGCCAGGCTGCCTCGCTTGCCAGCGGCAGCTTCGATGGGGTGGTCTGCGTACTGGCGCTGATGGATATGCCCGAAATCGAGATGGTGAGCCGTACTATACGCCGTCTGCTCAAGCCGGGCGGCTGGCTGGTCGTGGCGCTGACACATCCCTGCTTTGAGTTGCCTCAGGCGCGCTGGCTCACAACAGAAGAGGGACAGATTCTGCGTGCCGTGCGGAGCTATTTCCAGGAGGGCTACTGGCAGTCGGAGTCGGGCGGCCTGCGCAGTCGCGTCGGCGCCTATCATCGCACGCTCAGCACCTATCTCAACACGCTGATCGAGAGCGGCCTGGCGCTCGAACGCATCGTGGAACCGATGGCAACAGAAGAATATGCCGAGCGGGTGCCGGGGCTGCGGGAAGTGCCTTCGTTGCTGCTGGTGCGCGCTCGCGCCGTCTGAGCTGTCAGTGAGGGCACAAGCCAGGAGGATGAGATGAAAGAGCTGACCAATGCCGAGGTGATCAAAGCGTATGCGCAAATACCCCAATAGGTCATCGAAGACTTCGGAGAGGAAGGGGACCTGGTTCGCAAGTATCTGTTGAATCCCACGATGTTCGTCTTGTTAGGAGAGGTGGGCGGGAAAAGGGTTCTCGATGCCGGATGCGGGCAAGGCTATCTCTGTCGCCTGCTGGCGAAGAAGGGAGCGCAGGTCACGGGCCTTGAGCCATCGGATGCCTTCTATGCCTGCGCATGCCAGAGGGAACAGAGCGAACCGTTGGGGATTCGCTGCCTGCAAGCGGATCTCTCGACCTGGGAGCCTGTGCCCAACGCCTTTGATGCTGTAATCGCCAATATGGTGTTGATGGATATCCCTGATTATCTGCCTGCGCTTCATGCCTGCGTTGCCTCGCTCAAAAGGGGAGGGCAGTTCATCGTTTCGCTGCTGCATCCCTGTTTTGAGGAGCCGGGCGCCGCCTGGAAGACGAAAGGCTACGTCGAGGTGCGCGACTATGTTCGCGAGCGAGCGGTCCCACAACGCTACGGATACTTCATCCATCGTCCTTTGAGCGCCTACCTCAACAGTATGATCGAAGTCGGTTGCAGCATCCAGTGCATCATCGAGCCGCAACTGGAGACGAGCATTGCTCAGCAGTACGATGCAGAGCGCTACTACGACGTGCCAGGCTACATCGTCATCTCGGCGCTCACGACCGCCTGATGATCTGTGCTGGTAAACCAGACGATGAGCGCTCCCCCAAAGAGAGTAAGGGTCCAGAGCAAACAGGCGTTGTAAGCTGTGCTGAAACTCACGACAAGCGCGTCTCAAAAGAGGCGAAATGACCACAGGAAACAAGCGAGCGTCATTGTTATGCATACATTTCGCCACAAATTACCCTTGAAAAATAACAGGTGACGACACAAAGCAAGCAGGTGTTGTTATCTGTAATCAAACGCACGAAAATCAGCGACGAATGTATGACAGGTGATGACATAAAGCAAGCAGGCGTCATTTCCTGTTGAAATTCCACCTCTGTTCGTCGTCAATTTCACCACGCGCTCCCATGTAGTGAACCGGCTGTCCTTGTCCCTCCCGTCTGTGATGCCTGGCTCAAAGGCGGCAGTGCATGGCGTTGTGGCCCCTGAGCTGGTAGGTGGTGAACCAGGTGAGGTAGCTCATACGCACGCCATGCATACCTGTCCGTTCGTCGAAGAGACGTTGCAGAGCCTCCAGTGTGGGAGCAGGCAGAGCGCCGCCTCATCTGAGGAGATGGTGGTAGAGAAGAGCCAGGTATCGCCAGAACCATGGGTTGTAACATCAGCCTCCTGGTCGGCAGCAAGTTTGGGTCCGACCAGAAATGCCGGTACATAGGGGAAAGGCCAGAGACCTTCTTCGAGGCTTCACTATAAACCCACCGTCAATTGATTACCCCCACTCCAGACGATGAAAGTACGCATCGGCATAGTGCTCAAGAGCGCTGTGCTGCTCTTCCTTGGATAGGCCAAAGCGCTGTTCTAGCACCCGAGCCACTTTCCTCTTTACCTCTTGATTCACTTGCAGTTGGGTGAGCAAATCTCCGTAGCGCTCTCGCGTTTGGATCGAGCCACACGCGAGCAGGACGAGCCACAACTGGAGGCGAGTCCGGGGCAGCGAGAAACCCGTCAGTGCGCCAAATGCCTCCATGCGCCCCGGAGCATACACCAGTTCGTCCTGGTAGCTGTGCCAGACGTATTTGCGATCCACCTGATCGGCCTGCTCAATCCGCCATACCTTCTCCAGCGCATGGCTCAGCACAGGCGTCAGATTGCTCCGTTCCCACTCACCCGGCAGAGCGGCTGCCTTGATGCGCCAGAAATGATAGCGTCCCCTTTCGCGCTCTAAAGGATGCATGCGCGGAGGCAAGAACTCCGAGAGCAGAGCGATGAGCATGGGCTCCCCCATCCTCCAGTCGGTTCGCCCACAGGTGATGACGTGGTGTGCCCCCCTGTCATCTTGCATGCGGAAGGTAGACCCGTCCTCATCAAATGTGAAGGCCATCTCCTTGAGATGCCATGCATTCGCTTCAAGGTGAATGCTTCGTCCGGAGACCTGTGCCGCCAGTGATGGGTCAGCCGAGAGCGCTTCGGGCAGCGGCAGGGACAGATGAGCCAGACGCTCCTTGAGCGCTTGCGCCTCATCTGCACGCTCCGGCAATGGTTGCGTATGCAGGCCAGGGAGGAGATGGTCCCAGACGACATTCAAAATCCCTTGCATATTGGAGGTGCCGCTTGTCATCGCCAGAACCACCTGCTGCTTCGGGAGCACGATGCAAAATTGCCCAAAGGCCCCGTCTCCCCGATAGGCTTGATGCCGACAGCGCCAGAATTGGAAGCCGTAGCCCTGGGTCCAATCACTGTTCGGATCATTTCCGCTGGCAATCTGCATGCTGGTCGCCTCCTCGATCCACGCTTCGGGCACGATTCTGTGCCCATGCCACAGGTCCCGTTGCAGATAGAGCTGCCCAAATTTCGCCACGTCCATCGTTGTCAAGCGTAACCCGGTTCCCCCCAGATTGATGCCGTGCGGATTGGACTCCCACACTGGCTGTGCCATCAAGAGCGGCTCAAACAGGCGCGGTTGGAGATAGTCCAGCAGGGTCTGACCGGTCAGTGCTTGCAGAATGGCCGAGAGCATGAAGCTCGCTCCGGTATTATAGAGAAAGTGGGTGCCCGGTGGATAGGTGATGGGGAGCTCCAGGAAGGTACGGACCCAGTCTCCATCATTCGTAAAGGAGAGGGACAATGGCCTTTCCATCTCATCCAAGCAAAGAGCCATCCGACGATCCTCCAGAGCCGAGCCTGTCTGGGAAAACGCTGGCAGAGGTTCCCCGGCAGATAAAAAGAGCCTGGACAGCTTCATCCAGGCCCTTTTGTCTGTCATTGAGGGGCCATCTCCCCGGTAGCAGGGGAAGAAAGAGGCACCTCCTCACTCCTGCTCGGCTCTCTCGCGTTGGCACTGCCGCGACCCGGCCTCCATCGCCTCGACAATCAGCGGCATGGCTGCCTGCGCGCCGATGCGCTCGATCAGTTGCTCCCCATACTGCTGGGCACGGGCCATGCGCGCCTGGATGAAATCGTGGCGCGCCGTGCCCATCGCCAGACCCGACAGCCCGGCGCAGGCCGCCGCATACTCGCGCTCGATCTGCTCGCGCAAGCGCGCTACCTCGCTCTGATTGCCCGGTGTGCTCATGCCTCTCCCTCCTGCTGTGCGTCCTGGAGTGTCGGGCTGCTTGTCTGAGCTTGTTCCTTTCGGTGCTGGCCCACAAAGAAGAGTGCCGCTCCGACGATCAATGATCCGACAACCAGGCTCCCGATCCACCGGCTCCACGCACCAGCCGAGAGCAGGTTGGTCCAGGGGGCGGTAAAGGTGACGACCATCCCCGCCGCACTCGCCAGCACCCCGGCGGCGCTGCACAGCGTGAAGAGCCAGTCGGGAGCCAGGCGCACCGCTTCAAAGGCCGAGCGATACTTGCGACGGATGATGAGCACGTTGACGAAGAGCAGCACCATCGAGAAGCACCAGATCACGACAATCGCGGCTTGTGGGAGGATATAGACTATCGTGGAGAGATCGGCGGCGGGCATGCCCAGCGGGAGGGTGTAGGGCAGGATGACGAAGAGCAAGAGCGTGAGCGCGGTGGCGATGCCGCTCTGCACCAGCACCGCCACCGCCGGCACGCGAGCCGTATTGAGCCGGCTCATGAAAGCTGGCAAGCGCCGATCCAGCCCACTGACGAAGATCAGGCGGGCAAAGGAGTAGTTGTAGACGGTGGTAGCAAAGACGAAGAACCCGATGAACACCAGCGTCACCAGGAGGCCGAGCGCCGCGCCGAGGGGACCGAAGCCGGCGCGCACGGCCTGAGCGATGGCCGCCGGGCTGCCCTGGGCGCTGATGGGCTGTACCGCTGTCATCACCCCGAAGGTCCCCAGCAGATACGCCGCGATCACGACGAGCGATCCCCAGAAGAGGTAACGGGTGATGGCGCGCGTCTCTCTGATCTCCACGCCCATATTCAGTGGCACTTCGATGCCCAGTAACGCCAGAATGACCATGCCGTAGAAGGTCCAGGTGGCAGGCGTTGGTGCCCAGTTGGGCAGGGCATAATTGACCGGGGCCGCCTGGTGACGCAGCACGGTGAGCAGACCGGCCAGGCCCACCAGCAGGATTGCCGCGCCATAGGCCACAAAGCCCATATTAATGACGCGCTGGGTGATGCGCAGGCGCAAGAGCGAGAGCGCGCAGGAGAGCGCGATCACCAGCACAATGACGATGCCCTGCTGCCAGGGGGCCGAGAGCCAGGCCGGGTTGAGTTGCTGGAGGAGCGAGACGACGCCATCGCCGGTGGCGACCAGGCCCAGCATGCCAGGCCACCAGGCGCAGAAACCGGCGAAGAACCCCATGAAGGGACCAAACGCTTTATGCGTCCACAGGTAGAGCGAACCCTCTCCGGGAAACATCCGGCCAAGCTGCCCGGTGATGATGGCGCCGGGAATGAGAAATGTGAGAAAACCCAGCGCCCAGTAGACGTAGGCTGACGGTCCCGCGCCACCGGCAAGAATGGCGGAGTTGGAGAGGAAGAGCACAATGCAGACGAAGATGGCGACCAGATCGAAGGCGCTGAGCACGCGCGGCAGCATGCCGCCGGCGATGCGCTCCGACGGCAAGAGGTTGCCTTCGGGTGTTGCCTCCGAAGAGGCGGGAAGGGATGATGATGTGTTCATAGCTGATCCTTTCTCTTCCGTTGATCGAAACTGGCGGAGCATGGAGCATGCCCTTGAGAGCCTGAGCCGTCGCCTGAGAGCCTGAGCGCCCGGTGTGTCATCCTGAGCGCTCCCCTACATCCTGAGCGCTCCCCTACATCCTGAGCGCTCCCCTGTCATCCTGAGCGCTCCCCTACATCCTGAGCGCTCCCCTGTCATCCTGAGCGGCAGCGAAGGATCTGCCCCGCGTGCAACAAGGGGCCGTCCTCCCTCGCCCTTCCTTGCAGTCGGGCGGGATCCTTCCCCTGCGTGCCTCAGGGCGACGGCTCAGGCTCTCAGGATGACGCCCCTGGCGCTCACGATGCCAGGAGGCGCTAGTACTTCTCAAAATACAGCGCGGCAATGTCCTGCGGCGTGCGGTCCTGACAGAAGGCAACCTCCTGCCGTTTGACCGCCAGGTAGGAAGCCGAGAGCAATGGGCCGAGGGCTGCGGTGAGTACCTCATCCCGTTCCAGAGCCATAAGCGCTTCTGACAGCGTGGTCGGCAGGCGCTCAATGCCGCAACGGCGGCGTTCTTCCTCGCTCAGGGCACCTGGATCGACGGCGAGCGGCGCCCCTGGCTCCAGCCCGCGCTGGATGCCATCCAGACCGGCAGCCAGCAGAGCGCCCAGAGCAAGGTAGGGGTTGGCGCTGTGATCGGCGCAGCGCACCTCGATACGCAGCGACTCGGCGATCTCTCCCCAGGAGGTCGAAGGGACACGGATGGCGGCCTCGCGGTTATCCACGCCTCAGCAGCGATAGGCCGCACTCCAATGTCCCGGTTGCAAGCGCTCGTAAGAGTTGACACTGGCACACAGGAGCGTGACCAACGCCGGCAGGTGGGCGAGCAGGCCACCGATGAAGTGCCGCGCCAGATCGCCAAGCAAGCCGGGAGCCTGGGCATCGTAGAAGCGATTGCGTGGACGATCCTCACTTTCCTCCAGATCCCATAAGGACAGATGCAGGTGCAGGCCATTCCCGGCGAAGCGCTCGACATAGGGTTTGGGCGCGAAGCTGGCGATGAGGCCATGACGCATAGCAACCGCCCGCGTCGTCTCGCGCACGAGGCAGATGTTGTCTGCGGCCTGAAGCGTGTCGGTAGGCGCAAGCGAGATCTCGATCTGTCCTGGCCCATATTCACTCTGCACCAGTCGTGGCGTCATCTCCTGCTTGCTGAGGGCCGTGAGCCAGGCGGCCAGAAAGCCATCATGCTCGTCGAGGGCAGCCGTGCCAAAGAGCGGGGCAAAGTCGGCGGGCTGATAGGGAAACGCTCCCTCACCCGGGCGAGCCAGCACAAACTCGTGCTCGGTGCCCACCTGCGTCTCCAACCCATGCTCGGCAAGCCTGGCGCGCATGCGCCGCAGAAACGCGCGGGGACAGGCCGCCCAGGGGACCCCTTCCAGCGTGTACATCTCGCCGAAGAGGCAGGCGCTCTCCTCCACATAGGGCAGCACCACAAAGGTAGAAGGATCAGGCACCAGCCGAAACTCGCCTACCGGTCCCAGCCCTTCCACCTGCGTCGGGATATCGAAGGCGGTGAGGGCCTGCTGGGCCAGAGGAAAGCCGATCCCACTGTGCATGCGGGTCGGCAGTTCCTCGATCCAGACGGCTTTGGTGCGCATGAGACCGGCATTGTCACAGTAGAGCACGCGCACCAGCCGCACCTGAGCACGCTTCGCGAGCAGCATGATTTCCTGGATATCAGGTGTATGATTCTTCATCGTCATCGTTACTTCCTTCTCCTTAGAGACTGAGGGATGGCTGGCACTCCTCTGGATGGTCCTTCAGGACGGGCCAGAGGAGGGAGTGATGGGGTGGATGGCTCCCAGAGAGCAGGGAGCGCGGCAGGCTCTTGGCGCCACTGCTGCCAGGCCGCCTCGCTGGTGGCGTACATGCTGCCAATTGCCAGGGCGAACAGAATCACGACCAGCACCGCGCCCAGCGCCAGCGTCCAGGTGGTATTAGAGAGCGTGGGCGTCCAGGAGTTGAGCAGCGTATCCGAGAGCACGAAGAGGCAGGCACTCGCCCCCAGCAGGATGCTCCCCCACAACGCGAGACGAGACGCGATCCTCTGAGATGCTCCCCGCAGCAGCACGGCAAACAGGTCGACATGCAGAAACAGCGTTGCCAGAATGAAGAACATCGTGATGCTTGCCAGGGTAAGGTTGTAGACGTTGCTGGCGAGCTGCGCTGGCTGGCCCAGCCCTGGAATGAGCGGCGTCAATCCATCGATGAGCAGCAGCAGGGCGAGGGCCACCAGCGTTTGCAGCCAGAGGGCCGGCACCGGCACGCGGTGGCGCGAGAGGCGCCCCAACTTCGCTGGCAGTCGCCCATCGATGGCGGCACCCAGGGGCAGGCGCGAGGCGGCCACGTGGTAATACACCGGGGAGAGCAGGAAGAAGAACAGCAGAGCGAGGAGCGCCAGATTGCCCGGCACCTTGCCCAGCGTGTGGTCGATTACCCCGATCAGTTCAAAATTGAGGTTCGTCGATGTCGCCAGCGCCGGCCCGCGCACGATCAGCAGCACCATCGTCACCGCCAGATAGCCCGGCACGACCAGCAGGCCACTCCACAGCAGCGGGCGCGTGATGGCGTGCTTCGGGTGGGCGTCGTGTGCCAACTCCCCGCGCATGGTCAGGTGGACGCTGGGGCCGAGGTAGCCCAGACAGATCAAGCCAAAAAGGGGCAGCGACGCCTGCGTCGGCAGCCAGACGCCCGGCGGGGTGAAAGGCGTGGCGGAAGCATGGCCGGCGAGCAGGAAACGCAGGCCCGCCAGCGCGATCAGCAGCAAGGCCAGCAGATTCGCCAGCGCCGTCACATTAATGAGGTGCTGGACCACGCGCAAACGCTGGCAGGCCACCAGCTGCATCACGAGCACCAGAGCGGCCATGAGCAGTCCTTGTTGCCAGGGCTGCGCCAACCAGTGGGCGAAGGTGGCGGAGGGCAGCATGCCTTGCAGGAACGAGAGCAGCGCACTGGCGCCCGTCACGAGCGCCAGTGGGCCGACGACCCAGGAGCAGACCCCGGCAAAGAAGCTCCAGAAGGCCGCCGCGCGGTCAGGTTGGGCCGGACGGGCGAGGGCGTGATAGGTCCACAGATACAAGCCCCCATCGCCCGGAAAGAGCAGGGCAAGCTGGCCGACAGCAACGAGGCTGGGCACGAAAAACACGAGGGCCCCCAGCAGCCAGTAGCTGAGACCCACCGGACCAGCGAGGGCAGCAGTAGCCCCGTTGATGAGCCAGAGAATGACCACCAGGTGCGCCGCCCAGCCATCGAAGGGCGTGAGCACGGCGGGCAGCGCTTTCGAGAGATAGCCCGCCGAAAGCAGGGGCCGCGCAGGAGGCGCGGAGAGATCGGCCATGAGCTTCCTTCCTTCTCTAGATGATAGAATGACGACAGGTTGAGCGTAAGTCCGGTCTTAGACCGGGACCGGTGCGGCTGGGGTGACGGGAGCGGCACACGGCTCGCACAGGCGGGCGATCTGCGGGCGCACCCGGCTCTCCACCCGGTAGATGAGCGCGGAGGCAAGCTGACATTTGCGCTGCTCTTCCAGCAAGAGGCGTTCCGTCTCCGCCGGCACCCTCCCTTCCGGCAGCGCATCGCTCTCCCAGCAGGTTCCCAGATACTCCAGCGCCTCGGAGAGCTGTCCCAGGCTCTCATGGGCCTCATCGAGAGACTGATCGAGCCAGGCCAGCGCCTCAGCCGCTGACAGCTTCGTCATGGGCGCCTCCTTCCTGCACCTTCTCCACAGCAACCCCCGCCTGCGCCCTCTGTTCGCTTGCCGCCCCCTTGCGTCCCCAGAGCACCAGCAGGTGCCAGTGCCCCTCAAAGAAGGGCAGCCGGATCTCGCAGGCGGCTTGTCGCACCAGCTCGCGATACGCCTCCTCGCTCGTCACTCCCATGCGCAGCACAAACGGCTCGATGAGGTCCAGGAAGACGGAAATCACCTGGCGCATCGGGACATAGGCTTCCTCCTCGTAGGGCGAGAAGGAGAGCCGGTGGCGATGGGCGGCCCAGACAGAGAACCCGGCCTCCTTGAGCATCGTGCGCAGGGCGCCCTTGCCGTCCAGATCATGCGCCCGGTTGGCCGGGATGGGCCGCAACCCGGCCCGCGCGATGGCCTGGGCATAGTGCCGGCTCAACGTTTCCAGAGCCAGGCTGCTACTCCAGCCCGCCTCACACTCCACCAGTCGCAGCCATCCGCCCGGCCTGAGCAGGCGATAACACTCCGCAAGCAGTGGGGGAAACTCCGCCTCCTCCAGTCGGCTGCGCAGAAACGAGGCGGTGACCAGATCAAAGCTGGCGCCGGAAAAATCGAAGGGCGGACAGGTGAGATCGGCCACGCCGAAGGAGGCATTATACAGCAGCGCATCGCAGGCGTGACTGTTAGCAAGGGCCACCAGCGCGCGTGAGGCGTCCACTCCGGCCACCTCCAGGTCAGGATGCGCCTCGGCCAGCGCCAGCGCCCACGCGCCCTGTCCACAGCCCAGCTCCAGCACCTGGCGCAGGGCCGAGAGATCGGCTCCCTCCGGCAGCAGATCGGCGAGCAGCGGGGTGAGCAGGTCGCAGAGCAAGCGCTGGCGCACCAGTTCCGCCGCGTCCTCCGCCTCAATGATGGGCACGCGCCCATTGCCGATGAAATCGGATGCGGTAAACATTACGGTATCTTCCTCAACAATCTAGCCAGCATGCACCAGCCGGACCGGTCCGGGCTGGCGGGGGACTGCCGGCCCAGGATGGGCCGGGCCGATCAGTGAGCCGACGACGTGGCGCAACTGCTGCTCGGTAAACGGTTTGGTCAGATAGCCACGCGCTCCAGCGAGCCGTGCGAAGAGTCGATCCACGATGCCGGTCCGGCGTGAGAGGATGACCAGGGGAATGGGCTTGAGTTGTGGATGCTCCTTGATCTTGCGCGCCACCTGCAAGCCGTCCAGGCGCGGCATCACCAGGTCGAGCAGGATCAGATCCGGCGGCGGCATGTCCGGGGTGAGCAGATACCGTAGCGCTTCCACGCCATCAGGGACGGCGACGACTTCGTAGCCCTCGCGCGCGAGCACGACTTCCACGATTTTGCGGATTGTCGGGGAGTCGTCTGCGATCATAACCAGCTTGCTCATTACACGTGTCTCTCCTCTCCATCTTTCCATGAGGAAATATAAATACATTGCCTGTCCCCTTTTTAACCACTGATAGCCTGATCGACTACCGCTCAGGCTCTTCTCAAAGCGAGACGGCGACGGACAGCTCGCCGCTCGCTCAGTTCGCCATACCGGCTCTGAACCATCAATGAAACAGCGCTGGTATGAAAAACTAAGGAGAGTGTAATAGTTCCTTGCTCGAAATACAACAAAGATTGTAAAGCGGAGATAAAGAATAGAATGCATCTTTCTCTTGTGCAACACGCTTTTTCTTTGCAGCAAGGGCATCTTATACATCATCCCTCCATTGTTCTTGCCCCGATGCTGTATTCCTGGAGCATTTTCAGGATGCGCTTTTCATCAAGCGTTCTTAGAGCGTTCTTAATGCATTTCCTCTCTTCTCCTCGACAAAGGCCACAGAGCATGCTATGCTGTATTTAGGACATTGGAGAGTCGTGTCGATCAGGAGGCAGTCGGACATGCGAGGACAGACGCATGAAGCTCCGTGAAGCCCTGCGCTTAGCGCGCAAGCACCTACACCTGTCGCAATTGGAAGCGGCAGCCCAACTCCACATCAGCATGACCACCTATCAGCGCTGGGAGTGGGGCAAAGCTGTGCCTCAGCCCTATCATCGGCGCGTCATCGAGGCTTTCTTCGGAGACACCTGGAGGACATTAGGCATTAGCTTGCCGATGCTGTCGCCAGGAGAAGCAGAGGCGGCAGGCGCCGACGATCAGGACAGGGATCGTTGCCTTGCCAATGGTTCCGCTTCCCCGGAATCCCTCTCGCAGGACGGGCGGGAAAGTGAAAGCGACGAGCCGCAAGACCTCATCAAGAGCCACATGACCAGCTATCTGTGGCATCTGGCTCACCTGCCTCATCCGACATTAGATGAGAAGCGCTGCCAGATCCGGCAGGCCATCGAGGAATTTGACCGCATGAACAGCAGCAATAAAAACCATCACATCAGCCGGCGCGAAGCCTTATGCACGCTGGCAACCTTGCCCATGATTACCCTGAGCCTCAGCCTCCCAGGTAAGACGCTAGAGCCGAAGCGCTATGGCGATTTTCTGGCCCATTGTGCCGCCAGCCTGGAAGCCTGCTGGGAATTGGGGAAGAGCAGCGAAGCGAGCGACGTTGCGTTCGCGTTCAAGAGCGTCTCGAAGTATCTCCCAACACTTGAAACGATTGCACATCTCTCCTCGCAGTATCGGCAAGATGCGCTTGACCTTGCAGTGCGATATGCTCTTGTTAAGACGATCCTGGGAAGGCATTATGTCGGTCCTACAGAAGCTATCCAGTATGCCAGACACGCCGTCGCTCTCAGCAAACAGACAGATGATATCTCTTTACAACTGAGCGCTTATAGTAAATTGGCAGGAACGTATTTCTTCGACAAGAAATATACTCTTGCTCTTACAGCAGCAGAGGAAGCAGAAGGGCTTTTGCAACAATACCATCGACTTTCAAATGCTCAACCATTGCATCCCTGCATATTAGGCGGAACGTATAGCACCTTAGCGCTGATGCAGGCCAAAAATGGGCAGCCATCAGACAACGCCTTAGGGAAAGCTAGTGAGATTGATCCTGGAAATGAGAGCTATATCTTTATGGACTTCAAACGTTCAAGCCTTTTATTAGACACTGGCTGGATCTATTGTTACCAGGGCAATCCAGTGAAAGCAATGGAGATATTAGAGCAACGTGTCGATCCTGAAACATTCTCGCCTAAAATACCGCAAAGTGAACTTGGGCGTTTAGAAACCCTCAACGTCATGGCGCTTTCCTCTCTGAGGACAAAAGATCGAGATAGAGAAAAGACGATCCATTTTTGGACCGCTGGGATCGAGGGAGCAAAAGCACTCAAAAGTGAACTAATATTTAACGACTCTTTAACAACCTATGAATACATGGAAATGATATGGCCGGGGGAGCTGCGCATCCAGGAGCTGCGCGATCTGATTGTCCACTGGTAGCAGTTTGGGGCAGGCTGGAGTCGCTAATAGATCAGGAGCTATGCATGTTTGATCGCGTCAAATCCCTTTATGCCCCGGAGACGTATCAACTCTCGCGCCGCGAGGCGCTCGCTGCTTTGCTCGCCCTTCCCCCGGCGCTGCTGGCAGCCGTACAGGAGCCACTTCCACCAGCGAAGGTGCTGGAAGAGTTCTTGCCTCAATGTGCCGCAGCAAATATAGCTTGTTGGCATCTCATGCGTGGAAAAGACTTTTTATCCATTGAGCAAGCGCTTCCTCAATACTTGCGTCCACTGGAGCAGATTGCCCAACATCCCTCTCCCTACCAGCAGACAGCGGCATATCTGACCTCACAGGGATATTTCTTGCTGGGTCACATTGCACTGCATCGACTCCGTTTGGAGCAACGTGTGGCTGGTTATAAACACGCTGTGGAATATGGCAAATTAGCACGGGATCGCGTTTCGTCTGTCTCAGCCCTGGCAAGTCTGGGAGATGCGTTCCATCAGAAGGGCCAGCTTACAGAGATGCTGCAAACCTATCAAGAGGCAGCACATCATCTGGATCACGAAATACCTGCGGTACTACGTAGTAAGGTGCTCGGGGGGCTGGCTCATGCCTATGCACAACGTGGACAGACACAGGAGGTCCTCCGCTATCTTGGCGAAGCGCGCGTCATCTTCTCAGGAGAAAGTGAAGAGGTTCCAATTTTTCTGAAGATGGATTATGGCATTGTCCAGGCTATTCAGTATGAAGGGGAGACCTTCCTCGAACTTGGGCGACTGTATGAGCATACAAAAGACTTGACCCAGGCCAATACGTACTATGAGCAAGCCGAGGAAGCACTGGCACAAAGCGAAAAGTTGCCAGCTACGACGGTTATCCCTGAGCGAATTCGTGTTGAAATTGCCAATCAGCGGGCAGCAACGGCGCTCGCACTCAGAGACATGGAGCAGTTCGAGAAATACTTCCTTCTCGGCGCTAACGGGGCGAAGGCATTGAACAGTGCTAAACGCAAGCAGGAGGCGCTGGCAAACTGGAAGGCGGCGCGCAAGGTGTGGCCGCAGGAGGGCCGCATCGCCGATCTGGCCGAGGCGCTGATGTGATGAGCGCCTTGTAGCACAAAATCTCGAAGCGAGCATCATATTTGAATGACCATTTCTCGTCCTTTTGGGGAGATTGCTTTCCAAGAAGATGTGATACATTCTTCGATGCTTTCAGCGCCTTCTGGCACTTCACCTCCGGCGATGGACAGACTCAGTGACGATGAAGGTCTGTTCCTGTGGAGGCTCTTTGCTGGCAAGAAGGAGACACGGATAATCTCTCGTGCGAGAATTATTGGCGTCTGTTATCCGACGGTCTTTCTGGAAGTCCCGCCGGGGAAATAGGGAGCTTGCTTAGGCATGGCACGTTCACGGCGTATCCCTTCGAGAAGTTTTTCGCGTGCCACTGGCTCATCTAAATCGGTCAGATCAATATCGTTAATCATAGCCAGGAGACCTTCGAGCTTGCACTTCTGTACACGCACAGGTAACAACGTACCCTGTTTGCCCGCTGGATCTTGCCGGAATGCTTCGGCCCACTCAGCTTGCGTGTAAAGGGCATTCAGATACCCGGGAGAAAGAACGGCAATCGTCCGTTTTGCCACTTTTGTCGCTTCATCCATCGCTAACACAAAGTTCGATCCCGGTCGGAAATCCCAGGCTTGAAGCACTGTGGAGTATCCCGCCTGTTCAAGCTGCCAGGCGATCCACTCGGCCCATTCCCTATCGGAGCTCGTATAGCTAATGAAAAAGTCTTTTGAAGTGCTCTGCATAATGCGAAGCTCCTTTCCGTACTGCCGGTACAGGTAATACCTGCTCATCTGGATATCAACAGGTCGAGCAGGAAAGAGAACTGGCTATGGATGCAATCGAGTATGACGTTTGGTATAGTGCATGAATGCGTCGATGATATATTGGGCAATATCAACAGGTGGTCCGAAATGGGCGCGTTGACTCCATTGCCCATTCCTCCCATCACGATAGACGAGATCGAGCCAGGCCATCTCATCCTCATCTACCTGCATCTGCATGCCTACGAGGTCAGCAAAGCAAACCGCATCTACCTGCTTTTGCGCATCGATATATTCAACAAAACCCTCCGGCGTAAGGACCAGGAGCGCATCTGCATACGGAACTCCTCGTGATATAGCGGGCGCTTGCTGGATCGCCTTTACCATCAGTACTGCGAAAAAAGCAATTGCGATACTAATGCAAACAAGCACTATAAGAAAGATAAACCATCCAGTTATTCCACTATCTTCGGCTAATACGATGATGAGAGAGCCACCACTGATCATGAGAAAAAGATGCAGGATAAAGGCTCTCATGCCTGCTACATCAAGGCCCATCACCAGGTCACGAAAATCAGAAAAAGAGACTTTCTCGCTCCGAAATACCTGCCAGGTATCTGGAGCCGTTTGTTCTCGCGCCCGTCTCAAAATCTCTTGAGGATCATCCAGGCGCGGGAGGGGAGACATTGGCGCAGGACTTTGGCTGGGGGTAGTAGCTACACTGGTGAACGTAAGTTGCGTTGCGTCTGATGCATAGGCCAGGAGGATTTTGCCTATCTGAATGCTGTCCTTTTGCTGGAGAGGGTGTGGAATCTCAGGAGGAAGACGTTGACCATTCACAAACGTGCCAGATGAACCCTTCAAGTCAGTGATATAATAATTCCCATCTTTCAACGTAATAACGGCATGATGAGGTGAAACAGATGGATCATTGCGGACGATGGTATTATCAGAGGCACTTCCAATCGTCGTCTCACCAGGCCCAAGGTGAATCTGTTCCCCGCTTGGACTATGGAGGGCAGCATCGACGAGTTGGGAGAGCCTTTGAGCAAGGGCCTTGTCCTCGGCAGTCAAATCGTCTAATTCAACCAGTTGGGCGATGGCAGCCATAGCTCTCTCACGTGTTGTGAGGAGAACATGACCCTGACGTTGTGGAGGTAACAGCTCGACGACGGTCTGAGGATCTTTGACCCCATCAAGTATAAGCAGCCAATCTCTGTTCGTTGCGAGCCATCTCTGAAGCGCAGCAATGAGAAGAGCATGATCCGCTCCGTCTTTTTCTGGTAACTCTAGTGCATCGATGATACTCCGTAAACTTCGGGTGAGTGGAGTGGAAGAATTATCGAAGGGATTATCCTGGACCCAGAGAATGACGCTATAATCATATTGATAGCGATATACATATTCTCTGGTCACTTCTGTCTTCCCAACACTTTCCCCACTGCTCGTAAGAGCGTGTGTCACGGCAACAATAGATCCCGTGTGGAGGGTAGTGTAAACCAGCTTCAGAACATTTTCGCGACCCACGAAAAGAGGATTGCTTTCCAGTTGAAAGCCGATCACCCGTGGTTTTACCCCTGGGAATTTGGGAGGGTGTGATGGTTTTGCACGTTCTCCCTTTATTCCGTCAAGTAACATATTTAGAGCAGCCTGCTCATCCTCTCCTGTGAGATCAATAGGAATAATGGGACTGAGTAATCCCTCCGCTTCGCATGGCTGTACCCGAACAGGCAACAAGAGCCTCTGCTCTCCAGTGATATCTCTCTTGTACGTCACAGTCCAGTCAGGCAGAGTAAGCAGAATGTTGACATAATGAGGAGAGAGAACCGCGATAGTCCGCTCCGTCTGAGTAACCGCTTTATGCAGTTCGAGAATGCTGTTTGAACCGGGAAGAAAATCCCATTTTGGCAAGATAACCGAGTATCCGTTCTTTTCTAAATGCCAGGCAAGCCATTCGGCCCAGTGGATATCAGCAGGCGCATAATTAATGAAAAAGTGTTTTCTCGCTTCTTGCTCATCTGGAGAATGTTGATGCTCCATTGCCTTCCTCTTCCTAAGGTCTGCAACTCATACATAACCAAGAAGTTTAACAGCATTTCCTTCTATAGAGATAGACGTTCAGGAGCTTCAAGTTAAAAACGTGCAAGCATTCAAGATGAGAGATGAGATGTTCTAGACGAGCTACTCTATGGAAAAGCCGTTTTAGAAGGCACCAATACTCATCCTTCACCAAGAGTAACGATGGCCTACGAGGTGACTATCTCAGACAAGTTGTGAAATTTTCACGATTTGTCTTCCAGCTTCTCTTTCACGCGGATGAAATGGCGCGCTGCCTGGACGTAGCCCAGAAAAATGGTCAAGACCTGCCTGTTGAAAAAATCCTTTAAGGATAGCCTGTCCTGTTAGCCAGGTTCATCCAGCAAGAAATCAAGAAGGGGCATGAGGACCTGGAGATTGTTGGAGCGCTAGAGGGTCTTGCACATTCTGAATAGTCATATACTGGTGCGGCTCTAGCTCGATAATCACATCTGAAACACATTCAATTGTCTCATCGTGAAGTGTTCTCGTCAGGTGAGCTAGCCAGGCTCTTTTCTCATCGGAAGATCGATCAAGCAGAGAGAGCAGAGTATAGCCCGGTCGCCGAATGGCAAGAAACGTTCTGATACTGGCCGTGACTTCATCAGGAATATTCAGGAACTCAGTCGCAGGCTGAGCAGGTCGCTCTTTCTTTTCCGGGACAGAGGATTCCTCTGGAGGGGTAAGAAAAGGGTCGCCGGCAGGAAGTGACTCAGGATGATATTGCCTCATCCAATCGAAAATATCATTGAGAGGACTCGCTTGCAGGCTGATTTTGCTAAACTCAAAGCAGTAGGAGTCATCTCCGATGAGAGAAAACAGGTAAAACGTCTTGCCTTTTGCTCCTATTTTCTCCCATGCCCCTTCTTCTATCATTTCTTGTCTTCTTTGCAGAAGTTTCACAATATCTTCCTTTTTGCGATGCACGATGGTTTGTGAGTGGCTTTCAATATCGACCTTTTCTCGTAATTCCATGGTGGTTTGATGAAGTGCACTTCTTTCAATCTGGAGATCTTGCCATCTGCCTACTATCTTTTCCTGTTCAGCTTCGCCTGCTTGACCAAGCAAATGCAGCATTTGTTTCCATTCGGTTGATATCTTCTTGTTCTGTTTTTCAGCTTCTCCGAGTTGTTTCTTCACACGTTGAGGATCATGCTTTGCGATGAGTTCGTCGAGGTAGGCGAGCATCGCCTCTTGAAAAGGAACAAACGCATCCAGAAGGAGTCTCAGGTAGGCTGTATCGAGTTGTGCTTCAGTGTTGATCTTGACCTCCCCTACCATATACTGTTGCGGAATGCTGAACTGTTGACGCCTCATGGTAGTTGTTCCCCTTTCTCGCCAAAACGTATGTTCTTTACTATACAACTCGCGTCAAGACAGATTTTTCCGCTTTTTCTGATTTCCTTCCAGGTTTCCTTCCAGAAATTCCTTCTCATTTCCCTATGACGTTCCGATGCCGAACAGATTGCCTTTGCTACTGTAGCGTGTGGAAGCGAGAACGACTCCCTCTTCCCTGGTTTACGAACTGGTTTATCGGTCAACACATGCCCCACAGTTGCATTGTGACTGAAGTGCAAAGGAGGTCTTCTATGCTACATCACGCACGTGATTGTTCGCTCATGCCCGTTATCATCCTCGCGATGATCGGCCAACTGGAACATCTTCCCATCACAGCGCACGCCGCCCTATCACGACAGCAGTCCCATTCTGGCACTCTTCTGGGCCAGGCTCGCGGGGCCCTCCTTCTGCCTGCTCCTGCCTTCACTCCCAGTTCTCCCCCGGCTACCCAGGTCAGTTTGCTACGGTATGCTCATCCTCTCAAGAGGAGCCAACAAGGGAAACAGAAGAGCTGTCGGTCTTGCTGGGTTTCTGAGGGCTTCTGAGGGGAAGAAGAGAGAGTGACATAGAAAGGACCGTGTATGATTCCCTTACGACCTTACCAACGCCTTGCCCTACATCATATCCATCAGCGTCTGCACCAGGGCGAGCACCGGCTCTACATCTCCTTGCCCACTGGCACCGGCAAAAGCGTGATCCTGGCGGCATTAGCAGTTCATGCTGTTGAGCAGGGACGCGTGCTGGTTCTGGCTCACTTTCAGGATCTGGTCGTGCAACTCGCCGGGGAATTGACCCGGCAAGACCTGGAGGTAGGATTGCTCATGCAAGGCCATCGCCAGATAGCCTGTCGTCGTTGCCACCCCGCCATCGCTGCTCTCCGCACTTTCCGACTTCACCCAGGCCAGCCCCGTTCCGGTCAACACCTTGCTCATTGATGAAGCTCATCATGCCGTCCCAGGTTCAGCCTATGCCCAGATCCTGGGTGCTCTTGAGGCTGCCTCCCCGGATGAACGCCTCGTCGCGATTGGCTGTACGGCTACTCCCTATCGCAGCGATACGAAAAGTATGCTCTCACTGCTGTCCACCTGTGCTTTTGTCCGTGAGATCCCGCAGATGATCCGAGAGGGTTGGCTGGCTCCGCTCACCTGGGTGCCGCTGGTGCTCGATCTCGACCTGGCTTCCTTGCCTCTGACACAGACCGAAGAGCCGGACTATGCGCCAGAGGCATTGACGCGCACCTTGCTGCGTACCGCTGTCATGCAGGAACTGGTGCGGCAGGTTGCCCCTCACCTGGAGCAGCGTCCCACCCTGGTGTTCGCGGCTTCCGTTGAGCATGCTCAGCAGCTTGCTTCCCTCTTCTGCCAGGCGGGGCGCAGTGCGGTGGCCGTCTCCTGGCACCTGCGGCAAAGCCACCGCGAACAGATCTATGCCGACTGGAGAGCTGGTCACATCCAGATCGTCTGTAATTGTAGCCTGCTCACCGAAGGCTTTGATTTTCCCGCGATAGCGGCCCTGGTGATCGCCCGTCCTACCCGCTCGCCGGGCCTCTACGTCCAGATGCTCGGTCGCGGCACGCGCACGGCACCAGACAAGCGTGATTGCCTGGTCATCGATGTGGTAGGCAATACCCCGGACCTTTCCCAGCAGATAGTCCTGCCACACATTGTTGGCGTGAGCACGCATCAGGAGCTTCACGCGCTCACCAGGCAGCGGACCGAGCCTGTTGGTCCGACGGAGAGCTTGCTCAAGCACATGCTGGGTGCCAACGTCCAGACCGGCCTGGCTCTCCTGGATCCTATTGGCGCCTCGCCTTATCGTTGGAGCGCCTATCGTGACAGCTACTTTGCCATACTCAATGCAGAGATGGCCGCCATCATCGAAGCTGATCGGGCTGACAGTGGTCTGTACCATTCCCGGCTCTATACGATGCCGCGCGGACAGGAGCCGATCCACGAGTGGATTGAGAAGGCACATCTGCCCTTACGGCAACAAGTGGCCCTGGTCCATGAAGCGACGAGAGCCCTCTATCGTGAGGCTCTGGGGAGCAAAAACGCCTCCTGGTTAGAGGAACCAGCTAGCGAGAAGCAGCTTGAAACGTTGAAACGCCTCTATCCCAGGCAAGCCGCGCGGATCGAGAGCGGATCAATGACCAAAGAACAGGCCTCGCGGACGATTACCTTCCGCCAGCTCCGCTGGACGTTAACCCATCCGCCTTCCCCGAAGGAATGAAGCGGCAGGCAGACGCGTCAAGGCAGAATCTGCCGCGCGCGCCCGTCTTGCTGATCACGGCTCAGCGCAAGTAATGGGAGAGGACGATGCCTCTGCGCCGGCGGCTATGGCCCAGCGATTCGGCGACCTCCTGGGCCGCTTCCAGGTCGTAGTCGCCCGGCTTGAGTCGTTTCGCTTGTGGAGGCGGCAGCCCTCGCCCAGGAGCTTGCTGCTGGTAGCGGGCCTGAGCGAATGCACGCCGGTAACTCTGCACATCCATATTCTTCGGGATATGCTCAAAGAGCCTTTCCTGTAGCTCACGTCCTTCCAGGAGAGCCAGGACGGCTTGTTCATATCCCGCGAGCACGGTGACATCGCGCGCTTTGCCGCCCTTCCCCCGCCGAACATGGACTTGCACACAGCCATCAGGCTGCTCGGAGATGTCGCCCACCCGCACATCGCGCATCTCGCTGCGCCGCAGGCCCGTCGCCTGCGCAAACAGCACATGCTGAGGCCAGTGCTGCGGCTGAAAATGCGCATCCTGTTTCACTGGTTCACGCGAGCGGGTAATCGCTTGACGTGAGCGCCTGGGTAGTTCCACCGAGGCGGCGATTTCTTCCCCGAAACACAGCCGCAGGGCCGAGCGGATCGTGGCGAGCGTTGCAGGACTGCGTCCTTTCTCGATCAGTTCCCGCAAGTACTGACTTGCCCACTCGTCGGCATGGCTATCGAGCCGTGCTGGCGTTGTGCCTGGATAATGCGCTTTGACCCAATCAACGAAGGCCAGGATGTGTTGCTGATAGGTATCTCTGGTTATATAGGAATGGATGTGACCGGTTGAAACACTCCAGAGCTTTTCATCGGTCGCATCCCGAATCGCTTGTTTCGCCTGGTGCCGACTTTTCCCTATCGCCATGAGGCTATCGAGGCGTTTGAGCACAAAGTAGCCCAGGCCAGTATGGATTCTCATCTGGTTTTCTCCGTTTTCTGATGCAATTGGTGGTGATTCCGTTCTCTTGTTGGTCTGTATGCTCGGTATCCGATCAGTACGTTAAGGATTCCTCTTCGGGCCTGCGTCACCTCCTGATGCGCCCCCAGACATCTTTTCTGTGGTCCCTCAAAAACAGCGGAGCTGTTTATATCCCCAAAGGGGAGAGGGTTCATGCGCTGGCGACTGCTGCCTGCCTTCCCCGGCAAGCCGTTCCACCAGACCAAATGCACTCCAGAGACGCACTCCACGAACGACGAACGATGTTCGGGCTGTGGCAAGTCAAACAACCGGATGGGGAGTGACCTGACCAGACTCACCTCAGGCTCGGCATCGGTGGCAAAGCAAGCTCAACCCGTTGGGAGCGAATTGTCCGACCTCTCCGAGCACGGTAACACAGAACGGTTGCTGCAAGAAGATCAGCAACGCTGTGCCTTTGTTCACTACCCTTCGCAAGGGGAAGGCAAATCAAGAACTGTTTTGAGTCTAACCAACCGAAAGGGGTAACGCACCGGTAGGTGAGAGGCAAGGTGGTGTAGGTTTCTCAACTGATGAGCTTATTTCACCTGACCTACCTCTCTCTGCCCCTACGTTCTCCCAGCAGATTCCCGAAGCCTCTCCCAGCGCTGGCCCTGCCAAAATGGTATTCTTGCGGGGGGCACCGTTCATTCCTCCATGCTATCCTTCTCCAGCTTGCTCTAAGCCGATTTCCATGCCCCTTATAAGTATCGGGAGTCTACTGAGCTGGAGCAAAAAAATGCGGTGGACAGGACCGACCACATGAGTGGTAATCTTTTCGGAAAGGAGAGAAGCGTAGTATGCCCTATGAGAAGCTACTGCAAGAGCTTATTGAGTATCTAAAACCGGTGGCGGGCCTCAAAGCCATGGTGCTTGGCGGCTCCTCTGCCAGTGGAGAAGCACGGCCAGACTCCGACCTCGATCTTGGTCTCTAATACCACGAAGACCAGCCATTGGATATCGCCCATCTACGTGCCATTGCTTCGCGGATCAATGACACAGCCAATCCAACGGTGACAGCATTGGGAGGATGGGGCACCTGGGTCAATGGCGGCGCCTGGCTCACCATCGGCGGGCAACGCGTCGATTGGCTTTATCGCAACCTCGATTTTGTCAGCGCGACGCTTGCTGCCTGCAATGCCGGCCAGATCCGCTCCGACTACTGGCAGCAACCGGCCTATGGCTTCCACAGTTTCATGTATTGTACGGAAACGGCGATCTGCCGCCCGCTCTACGATCCCGAGGGAGTGATTGAGCAGCTCAAGAGCCAGGTGGCGCACTACTCCCCGCAGCTCAAGCAGGCCATCATCTCACGGTTTCTCTGGCAGGCCCGCTTCACGCTGGACAACACGGCCAAACCTGCGGCCCGGGCTGAGGTCTATCTCGTTACCGGATGCCTGGCGCGATCCATGCATTGTCTGGTCCAGGTGCTCTACGCTCTCAACGAGACCTACTACCTCAGTGAGAAACGGCTAGCGGTAGATCGCCGCACCTTTCGCCTCCAACCGCAAGGGTTTGTGGAGCGACTCTCCTTGATCCTGGGGAAACTGGAACAACCAGCGCGCAGCTTGAGGAATCCTTGCGACAGGCCGAAGTGCTCTACAGTGAAGTTGCGACACTGGTACAGGAAGGGAGCGTATAGGTCTCTCACATGCTTTTTCATCATGGGGAGCCATTTCACCCTCGTGAAATGGCTCCCGTTCTGGCTGCGCCTCCCTATTTATCTCTCGCCTGACCGTCTCCCCTTCCCACGTGTCGCAGCCTTTCTGCGCCTCGCCTCCCTCGGCCCAGGCATGCGGGTGGGCAGATGATCGCCCGGACTGAACTTGCGCTTCTGCTCCTGGATGAGCGTATCATTCATATGCATATAGTTCTTCACCGTTGCCAGGTCTTCATGTCCGAGCAGTTCTTGCAGCGAAAAGGGGTCATTGCCCAGAACCAGGTAGCGGATCGCAAAGGTGTGCCGCAAAATGTGCGGACTGATGCGCTTGTCGGTGATGCCAGCCCGCTTCTTGATGCGGGCAAACAAGAGCGTCACCCCGTTGGTCGACAGCGGCCGGCGTGTCTCAGAGAGGAAGAGATGATCTTCTCCGGGACTGCCCCAGGCAACGAGCTCCTCCTGGTCTGGTCGATGACGATCCAGGTAGTACAACAGGTGGCGCAAGCAGTTGCTCCCCAGTGCCAGGCGCCGTTCCTTGTTGCCTTTGCCTTTGACAATAATTAGCCCATGCTTGCGATCAAAGTCACCCAGGCGCAACTGGCACAGTTCACCCAGCCGGATGCCGGTATCATAGAAGAGCCAGAGGATAGCCCGATTTCTGGCTGCCGCCCGGTCGGCCAGCGGGCCGGTCTCTCTGGGTGGCGCACAGGCAATGAGCAGCCGTTCAAACTCTTCGGGTTCAATGAGGCGAATGAGCGGGCGACCCACTTTGGGGAAGGCCACCTGATCAAAGGGGTTGTGCGAAAGCGTCCCCCGACGCACCAGCCAGTGGAAGAACGCACGGGCCGAGCGCGCATAGGTCTGGATGGTGCGTTCGGAGCGGATTTTCCCGCGCATACCAGGAGTGCTGCGCAGATGGGCAAACCAGGCACTGATGTCATCGGCTTCGACCTCTTCGATCTC
>Ga0209061_1001585_pt1 | contig 36084 bp, 35 predicted proteins | sample Coa_R1_10_FD_187157 | JGI IMG/M metagenome (GOLD analysis project Ga0209061, IMG submission 187157) | Surface soil microbial communities from Centralia Pennsylvania, which are recovering from an underground coalmine fire - Coalmine... | ecosystem: Environmental > Terrestrial > Soil >... | reverse complement strand
AGACGGCAAAAACCACCAGCAGAACCAGAACGAGATTGAACACGAATACCCTCCGCCAAGAATCGTTAAGGCGACAGAGAAGCAATGCTCCCTTCAAGGCAAGCTTACTCCGCTTATACCTATTGTATTCTGCCATCACGGCTGCAGCCGGTCCGCTAGCTTAAATGCTAGCAGACAACACCGTAGGGCAAGCTGTCCGCGTACTGGAAAATGGGCAAGCTAGCAGCTTGCCCCACGGTTTTGCCCGCCGCTGTAACCACATAATCCTCGCCGTAGTGTTTTTTGCTGTTGAACGATTCCTTTGGGAGTGTACCTCTTGATTTTGCGTAGAGGGGGCTTACGTGCGAGCGGTCTTTTCCCTCCCCCACCAGGAGGGAGTGGAACAAAACTCCTCGGGAGCTGACGCAACCCCGCTCGCCAAAATCCAGAGGAACACCCCCTCCTTGTTTTTCGCATGACGAGAGGGCTTGCCTGCTTGCCGCGCCTTGTTATAATCCGCCGCCGCAACGGAGAAGTCCCATCCCGGTGAGATTGATGCATTCTGTCCTTTTATCCGTCGGGGATCCGATGGCCACAACCCTGTATCTGCTCGGTTGTCTCCTGATACCTTGCCAGCCCAAAGCTCTCGCAAGAGGCGGCGATTGGCTATTAGTGCCGCGCTTGCAGCGCTCGCAGGAGTTGGTCTACCGCGGTACCTTCCGCGAAGAAGGCCGCGGTGGACGTGTACAGTTCAGTCGATCTTACCGTCTGGAAACACGCATTCTCGTGCTCGACACGCCGCCTAACGGTGCCGACGTTGCCGTGCTGACACTGCTCAAGCACCGCTCCTCTGGGGGCGCTGAGGCAACCCCGCTCTCGAGCGAGGCGGCGCTGGTATCGGTTCGCCTTGAGCGCCTGCATGTCGATCTTCAGGGTAAGATCACGGCAGAAGCGAACGTCCCCTTGCTGGTGCCGCTGGACGGAGCGCCGACGTTGGAATGCGGAGCTTTCGTGGCCCTGCCGGGCGGACGTATCAGCATAGGACAGGAGTGGACGGCTCTGGAGGGTGATCGGCCGCCGTTGACATGGCGTGCGACCGGCGCCGAGATAGTTGCGGGCAACCAGTGTATTAAACTGATTGGTGAGCAAAAATCCGACGACTGGGATCGTCCGCGCGGCGATCGTTCAGCGTGGCGGCGGCAGGAGACGGTATGGCTGGCGCCGCACCTGGGTCTGGCCACGCGTCTGGAGCGTGAGATCCTTCAGCGCGAGCCAGCCCAGCGCGAGGCTGCGCAGCAGGGGCTGCTCCATCTGGAGCTGGATAGCTCGTTTCTGTTGTCAGGCTCGGCCGGCGATAGCCGGCGGCAAGAAATCACGCAAGCGCTGGCCTTCCGCGATAGTCTGGCACCGCTCTTGAAGCAGCCAGCGCGCTATGGGCCGCACCTGGCCGCCCTCTTGCGGCGGATCGAACAATATCTAGAAAATCAGCCGGAAACACCCTATCGTCCCGCCATCCTTCAAGTTAAGCGTCGCGCCGAAGCGGCCCAACGCGGTGAAACGCCGCCGGAGCCGGTCACGGACATTCGGCCCATCCTCACCGGAGCAGCAATCGGCCAGCGCGCCCCGGATTTCATTGCCACCAATTTCACCGGCGGTGGCTCGACCCAGCTGCGCCGCTGGATGGGCAAGCCGGTCGTGCTGGTGTTCTATCACCCCGACTCACAGACGACGCCGACCGTGCTGCGTTTCGCCCAGCAGCTATGGGCCAAATATCCTCAGCGGCTCTACGTGGCAGGAATGAGCATTTCGGACAAGGCCGACCTGATAAGGAGGCAACAGGCGGAGTTAGGGCTGACGTTCCCCCTGCTTAGCGCCGGTGGGGTGCGCGGTAGCTTCGGCGTTGCCTCCACGCCCAAAATCATCTTGCTTGATAGCCATAATATCATCCGCGGCGAATACCTGGGCTGGGCCAGCGGCGGCGAGACGGCACGCGAGGTCGAAGAAGAGTTGAGACGCTGGCTGCCACTCAGCGTCTCGCCGCAGCTGCAGCCGCAACGTTAATCGGTTTTCGGTTTCGGATACCGTTTCTCACTGAAAACGGCAAATTTTTGATAAGAAACATGATCCAAAGGAATCGCCCAGGCACCAAGAACACCAAGAAGCAACAAGAGCAAAAAGAGAGGATCTGATTGCACTGACTTTCGGCTTTTTTGTTTTTTCCGCTTTCTGTTCTTGGCGTTCTTGGCGTCTTGACGGCTCCTTGGGTTAGAGACGCTAAATCCGGCTTAGACGTTAGAACCATCGCCCAGAAAGTCGAAAAAGGGCAGATCTCGGCCGGCAATTCTTGCAGAGGCTTGACCAGCGCCGATAGGATTAAGTGCGGGCGAATTGCGGCTATGGCCACAAACCGTTTTCCGCTCTCCGTGAGGAACGGGATCTGAAAACCGGAAACCGAAAACGGAAAACTGTCGATGCGGCCAGGAGGGCAGACACATGATCGATTATCAGATCCAACCCAGCACGCGGCGCTGCTCTGTCACCGGACAAGAGATTCATCCCGGTGAGCACTATTACAGCGTCCTTCTCGAAGAGGACGGGAAGTTTGTCCGGAAGGATTTTAGTGTCGAAGCCTGGCAAGGTGCTCCCGAAGGCGCTTTCAGCTTTTGGAAAGGTCGGCTTTCTCCGCCTCAGCAGGGTAAACGCCGGCTACCCATCGACGATGAGATGTTGATGGAGTGTTTCCAGCGTCTGGAAGGCCAGTTGGAGCCAAGCCGGCTTCGCTTTCGTTATGTTGTTGCCCTGCTGCTGATGCGGCGGCGGCGGCTTCGCTTCGAGCAGAGCGAGCAAGACGGCTCGCAAGAAGTGTTATGGCTGCGCTGTACCCGCACCGGCGCTCGTCACGCAGTGGTCAATCCGGGCCTCACGGATGAGGAATTGGAGACGGTTCAGGAAGATGTGTTTCAGGCCCTCGGCTGGGAGTGAATCATGCGTTCGACCCTTTGCACGGTAAGTCTGGCGGTCCTGCTATCCGCTCTCGGCTGTAACATCGCGCCGCATCAGCGCGGCCGTTTGGCTGGCGATGTACCAGAGCGCAAGCTGCCGGAAACCGCCAAGCCCACGGTGGAGAACCTGGTTGCATACCTGAACAATAATGCTCAGCGCATCCAGCCGGGACAGGCCCTTAACTGCACGAACGTCACCATTGATATTAATGCCGACGGGAGACGGGTCGGCATCGGCGCGATGATGCAGTGTCAAGCGCCGCGCAATTTCCTGCTCTCCGGCGTCATCGCCAGTAATCCGGTCGTGGACATCGGCTCCAACGATAAGGAGTTCTGGTTCTGGAGCAAGCACATCGATCCGCCCTACTTGTATCATTGTTCCTACGAGGCCATGGCTCGCGGTGTTAAAGTGCCGTTTCCGTTTCAGCCGGACATGGTGCTTGGCGCTTTGGGTCTGGCCCAATACGATCCGACCAAGAAGTACGACATGAAGATCGTGAACGACAAAAGAGGAGACCCTGCCTTCATCGAGCTGACCGAACAAGCGCGTTCGCCGGAGAACAAGCCCATCCAAAAGGTAACCGTCTTCAATTACCACCAAGCACCGCTACCGCAGCCGCAGGTCGTGGCCCACATTCTCAAGGATGAGCAAAACAAAGTCATCTGTTCCGCTTCCATTCGCTCAGCCCAACAGGTTGGGGAAAATGGCCCCATCATCCCTCGGATCGTCGATTTCAGTTGGCCGGAGCAGAAGATGAAAATGACCATGACCATTCATAATCCGCAGCTTATCGTCATGCCCCCGGAGAAAGCGGCCCTGCGCTTTACTCGCCAGAACCTGCGCTATCAATCGCTCGATCTGGCCACGCAGGTGCTCGACGGTGCCAGCGTGCAGCAGGCCGGAGCCACCGGGACGATTTATCGGCGCTGATATTTTGGTTAGCCGCGACTCGTAGGAGAACGCGACACGCTTCCCTGCGAGTCGTGGCTAACCAAGGACGTTTGCCTCTCCTCTGGGCATCCATTGCCCAAACGTTTGCCTTGCTTCGTCTGGCGTCTTTCTTCAAACAACCTCTGTCTGCCAATCTATAACTTCTTTGTCTGCAAGCACTTAATCTTCGCCATCTCCCGTGCTCATCGCCTCGGTATTGGATTTGCTAATTGCCCCTCCAAGAATCGGCGTGTCAGCAGAGGAGAATCCGCGTGTGGTCCGCAAGCGAGTGAAAAACGTAGTGGTCGTCGGCAACGGCATGGTGGGGCATCGCTTCTGCGAACGCCTCTGCGAGTTCGATGAGGAGCATCGTTTTCAGATCGTGACCTTTGCTGAGGAACCGCGGCCCGCCTACGATCGCGTCAATCTGACGAAATACTTCGAGCATCGCCGTGCTGAAAAACTTGCCCTGGCGACTCCACAATGGTATGCCGACCGCGGCATCCAGCTTTACGTCGGCGATCGCGTGACAGAGATCGATCGGGAGAAGCGCGTGGTCTGCTCGGCGCGCGGTCGGGAAGTAGTTTACGATTATCTTGTCTTGGCCACGGGCTCGGCGCCGTTTGTGCCGCCGGTGCCAGGCATCGACAAGCAAGGCGTTTTCGTCTATCGCACTATCGAAGATCTGGATCGCATCATCGCTTATGGGGAAACCGTCGGCAAAGCAGCAGTGATCGGCGGCGGTTTGCTTGGGCTGGAAGCCGCCAAGGCAACGTATGATCTCGGTCTGGAAACGCATGTCGTCGAGTTTGCCTCGCGCCTGATGCCGCGGCAGATCGACGATGCCGGCTCGCGCGTGCTGGTTGACAAAATCAATGCTCTGGGCGTGCACGTTCATCTCAACAAAAATACCAAAGAGATCCTCGGCAACGGCAAGGTCGAGGGAATGGTCTTTGCCGACGGCGACGAGTTGGACGTGAAAATGATCGTCGTCTCGGCCGGCATCAAGCCGCGCGATGAATTGGCCCGCGCCTGCGGCTTGACGGTCGGGCCGCGCGGCGGCATCGTTGTGGACGAGTACTTGCGTACTTCCGATCCCAATATTTTTGCTATCGGTGAAGTGGCTCTTTTTAACGGCATGATTTACGGACTGGTCGCGCCGGGCTACGAGATGGCTGAGTTGGTCGCTGCCAATCTGACCGGACAAGACCGCATCTTCACGGGAGCGGACCTGTCCACCAAGCTGAAATTGATGGGCGTGGACGTAGCTAGCTTCGGCAACGCTTTCGCCGATGATAAGAGCGCTCGCCCCATCACCGTCGAAGATCCCTTTAAGGGATCGTATAAGAAGCTCTTGTTCAGCCTCGACGGCACGCGCCTCTTGGGCGGCATCCTGGTCGGCGATGCCTCGGAATACAGCCAACTGTCGATGTTGGCCAAGAGCAAGGAGCCGCTATCGATGCCGCCGAGCGAGCTGCTCTTCGGCAAGATCAGCGAGGGCCGCAGCCCCGGCGCGGCGTTGACCGGCATCGCCAACGATACGAAAATCTGTTCGTGCCACAACGTCACCAAGGGGCACATTTGTGACGCCATCCGCACCAAAAACTTGACCTCCGTAGAGGAAATCAAGCTCTGCACCAAAGCCGGCACCGGCTGCGGTGGGTGTCTGCCGCTCGTCACCGATCTGTTCAAGGCCACGATCAAAGCCTCCGGCAAAAAAGTCACGAACGCTCTATGTGAACATTTCGCCTGCTCGCGTCAAGAGTTGTTCCAGATCGTTAAGATCAAGCGCATCCGCACCTTCGCAGAGTTGATTCGCACCCACGGCCGCGGTCAAGGCTGTGAAATCTGCAAGCCGGCTGCCGCTTCCATCTTCGCCAGCCTGTGGAACGAACCAATCCTCGAGCAAACGACTATACAAGACACAAACGATCGCTTTTTGGCCAACCTTCAGCGCGGCGGCTTGTATTCGGTAGTGCCACGCGTGCCAGGCGGCGAGATCACGCCGGACAAGCTTATTGTCCTGGGCCAGGTGGCGAAGAAGTACGGCCTGTACACGAAAATCACCGGCGGCCAACGCATCGACCTGTTCGGGGCGGCGGTGCATCAACTGCCAGACATCTGGGAGGAGTTAGTCCATGCCGGCTTCGAGAGCGGCCATGCTTACGGCAAGGCGCTGCGCACCGTCAAAAGCTGCGTCGGCACTACCTGGTGCCGCTATGGCGTACAAGATTCGGTTGGTTTCGCCATCCGCATTGAGAATCGCTACAAGGGCATCCGTTCGCCGCACAAGGTTAAGGCGGCGGTGTCCGGCTGTATCCGCGAATGCGCCGAGGCTCAGAGCAAAGACTTCGGCATCATCGCCACCGAGAAAGGCTGGAATCTCTATGTCTGCGGCAACGGCGGCGCCAAGCCGCGCCACGCCGATCTGCTTGCTGCCGACCTCGATGAAGAAACCTGCCTCAAGTACATCGATCGCTTCTTGATGTATTACATCCAAACGGCCGACCGCCTGACACGCACCTCCGTATGGCTGGAAAAGATGGAAGGTGGCATTGAGCGCTTACGCGAAATCATCATTGAGGATTGTCTTGGCATCTGCGACGAACTGGAAAAGCAGATGCAATTCCTGGTAGACAGCTACAAGTGTGAGTGGAAGGAAGTAGTCAACGATCCCGAAAAACGCCGGCTCTTCAAACAATTTGTCAATACCGGCGAGACCGAACCGACTGTTGAGTTCGTCCAGCAGCGCGAGCAGCGTCGCCCGGCAGATTGGACCACATCGTTCATTCCGGTGAGCGAGTTAACGCTGCGCTCAGAAGAAGATACGGTGACAAGGAGACAAGGGGACAAGGTGCCAGTAGAAACAATCGTCCCTCTGGCGCCCGATGGGGCTGTTACCTTGTCACCTTGTCGCCCTGTCGCCTTGTCATCCTGGGTGTTCGTAGGCAAAGTCTGGGATTTCCCCCCCGACGGTGGAGCTGCGGTCAAATACAGCAAGACGCAGATCGCCGTGTTCAATTTCACCAGCCGCGGAGAGTGGTACGCCACGCAGAACATGTGCCCACACCGCCGCGAGTTTGTGCTGTCGCGCGGCCTGATCGGCGATCACAACGGCAAAGCGAAAGTCGCTTGTCCGGTCCATAAAAAGATATTTTCTCTAGAAAATGGCGAATGCCTCAGTGGCGAGAACTACTCTGTGCGTATCTTTCCGGTGAAAGTCGAAGGCGACGACGTGTACCTGTTCCTGCCTCCTGCGGAAGAACTGGACGCCGTGCTGGCAACGGCGAAGACGTGCAACGGCTCGTGTCATTCGTCTGAGCCGCCGAAGAAAACCTGGACACATCGCAAGGCCAAGGTGCCGGAGTTGCTGCCAGCGGACCCGAACGCAGAGCGATTCTAAAAGTGTGTACGAAAACTGGCTTTCCGGGTGCGAATCGAGATTTCTTAATCTGTAGATAGGACTCGAAAACCTTATCCCACAGACCTAACCGAAGAAGAATGGTAGTGGCCGGCTCCTTACCTGTCCCGCCCCAAGTCGGGTGGTCCCCAAAGGCGGCCGGCCGCAAGAGGTCGACCTGCGCCAGGTCGTCAATGCCCCCTTCTCTCACGCCCGCGTCGGCGGCAGCTTGCCTGAAAATGGGCAAGCGGACAGTTTGCCCTCCCCCACAAGGGGGAGGGAGTTGCTTCGTTCGTTTTTAGCGTTTTTCGTTGCGATCGCCGCCGGGCACCAGCGATTTCCAGTCCTCGACCAGCGCCGGCTTGACGGGCTGGTCTTCGCTCAGCTCGCCTTGGTTGGTAACGATGACTTCTTCGTTGCCTGTCAGAGGCCCGATGACTCCACCCTCCTTGTCAAGCAGCTCGACGTTGACCAGCTTGCCATCATCAACCAGGACCTTGACTAGCTGCAATTGCGCTTTGCCGCTCTTGACCACATAGATGTAGTCGTTGCCGCCCTTGTGGACAATCGCCTGGCTGGGTAGCATGTGGACATTTTCAAAATTGCGCAGCACCAGCGTCATCTCGCCGTACATGCCGGGCAGGAGTTGCCGACCGGCCAGATTACCCTGGATCTTGGGCACCACGGGCAAGCGGCTCTTGAGATCGTCGGTCATGCCTTTCTTAAGCCCGTTAAGGAACTTGTTGTCGTTCTTCTTCTGTTCAAACTCTTGCGGCGAACGGTTCCAGAGATCGACCTCGACCAACATGGTACGGTCCTTGTCGGGAGTGATCAGTGCGGGCGAGTAGCGCGTGACTTTGCCGTGAATCTTGACTCCCGGCAGCAAAGCCGTCTCGAAGATGGCCTCGGTCTGCGGCGTGACGTAAGGGGCATAGTTGTCCGGCACCCGCATAACAAGGGTGAGGATGTCGTTGCGCGCGACGGTCAAGAGCGGAACGGCATGGCCACTGCTCGCGTTCTGCACAAAGAAGCCTGGATCGACGTTGCGGTGAATGATAACACCATCGAACGGCGCCTTGATGGTGGCGTAATCGAGCATGGCCTGAGTGTAACTCAACTCGGCCTTGGCAACCTCGACCTTGGCTTCGGCTTCGTGCCATTCCGCCTCTGCCTGTTGGATGCGTGCTGCGGCCGCTTTGGCATCTTCTCGGGCGGAGATCACTTTCTCCTTAGAGGCGTTGGTCGCTTCAATGGCTGCATGCAGTTGGTCCTCTTGCTCATCGACGAGCTGGGCATCGATGGCACGGTCGCGGAGCAAGTCGGTATAGCGCTTGGCCTGTTTCCGGCGAAAGACCTCATAGGCCTGGTCGGCCCTAAGCCGCGCCTCACTGGCATTGATACGGGCCTTGGCGGCTTCATAATCGGCCTTGGCGACCTCGACGGTAGCTTTCCTCTGCTTGACCACTGTCTCGGCATACGTCAAATCTGCCTTGCGTTGGTTCCGCCGCGCTACCAAGTCCGGCACAGCTACCTGGACCAGAGTCTCTCCAGCCGTGACTTGACTGCCAACATCGTAAGGCATCCACTCTACATAGCCCGGCACGCTCGTTACCAGGTCGGCTTTATAGTAGGGCAACACATCAGCGGGGCGCCGCTCGGTCATGCTGAACGACTTGTCATAGCGCGGATAGACGATCTTGACTGGGATTTCGGCTTCGATAGCTTCATCGCCTTCCGACTCATCGTGTCCAGCGGCGGCCTTGGCCGCACCATTGTCTGCGGCGTGATGCATAAAGGCGAAACCGCCGCCCAAAAGCCCCAGCACCACCATGAGGGCCACGCCCAAACGTAACGCCCCCTGCGCTGTCAGAATAGATTTCATCTTCTCTTTCACTCCTCAATGAGGACCGGACGGGCTTGCGTGGGCCGGCCGGCAAAAAATTCAGATGGGGAATATCAAAAAAGAACCCGCCGCAGATACAGTCCTCTCGGCGGGGCTTGATTCTTGCACTCTGGGAGAGAGAGACACCCCTATCCGAGGTTGGACCTCAAAAATAGGGGTCATTAGCGACGTTCTGGAGGGATCATCGCGGTTAATGGCGAACCCCATCGCCGTTCTCATCCTAAAACGCCCTTGTTTCCGCGTCAAGATCGCGACACGAAACGCAAACGATAACGAGAATATTCTACGATGCACTCGCGGACCACGCTACGGCGATTCGGATTACTTTTTCGTAAGGTTAACGAGCCGGAAACACATCTTCCGGATGGCGCAAGAAATGATGCAGCGGGGCGTAGTGCCAGGGCACGTCATAGGTGCGGGCCAATTCCTTCAAGCGGTGCAGATACGTTTCCGTGATTTCCTGACACGTATTCTGATAATTCGGATCGCAGTAGTAGACGCGACAGCCCAAAGGCCGCGGCTGCCGCGCTGTGCAGAGGTTGCCTTTCTGAAAGGGACAGAAATCCGGCGTTACCATCCCTGGCTCGTAGGGCGGAGCACCGTGCAGCAACACTTCGGCTTCGAGGTTGCTGAGAAATAGCATGTGGCCGTATTCCTTGAAGCGACAGCAGCGCCCGCTGGCTACGCACACCGGCCCCGCAGCCGCCACGGCGGCATCGACTTCCTGGTATAACTCCAGTACTTGGCGGCGAAGCGCTTCAGACATTCCGAGGATCCCTTTTATCCCTGCAAGGATGGCTCTTTCCTTTGCTGGCGCCTGGGTCAAGAAGTTCCGCTCCCTCACCCGAACTCTCCCTCATCAGGAGGAAGGGAAATGTCTGCTTGTCTTAAAGCCGGATGACCTGCAAGCGTCGCGTAATTTCTTCTTCGGGAATCAACTCCCCCTGTCCAGAGCCGGGGCAGATTTCGCAGGTACGTTGCCAGGCTTCCGGCGTGAGGACATTGCTTTCCCAGAACGGCCAGGTCCGGCACTGCGGCGGCCGCACTTCGTAAATGGTGCAGCCCTGCTCGTGGTCGTAGAAAATGCAATCGCCATTGCTCTTCTCGCGCAGGGTCCGGCCGCGCGAGGTCCAGCGCGTGTATAGCGCCTTGACCTGTTCGAGCATTTCCCCACGCTTATGAGCGATGGCGAGCAGATCATCGTCAGTGACCCAGACGTAGCCCGGTTCGCCAGTACAGCAGTGGCCGCAGCGCGTGCAGGTGAAACGCAAACCATCTTTGTACCAAGGCTCAGACATAGCCTCCTCCTTGCCCTACAACCATCACTGTACGGTAAGGCCGGCCCCTATTCCAGGCAAGGTCAAACCAACCGGAAAAATCAATGCTACAAAGGTCTTAGGACAGCTTGACGAGGCGAAAGAAGTTTACTACGAAGGAGAGTACCTTAGGCCATCCACTGTGGTGGAAATCGCGCTTGTCGCGGAGGTGGAAGAAGGCCGCCAGATGGCGCGAGGGAACGATCCGCGCCGATCGTAGGATCGGCGAATACGAGTTTATCCGTGGCGCCAACGCCGCGGTTATCGGGAAATAGAAGGTTCATGCCGATAAGACGGAGGAGCGCCAGGAAGCGTCTCTCCGCTTGAGGCTTTCTCTTAATCGAGGGATACTCTGATGTTCGTTGGCAAGTTGTGGTTCACTCCATCTCGACTCAGGGCGGAAACCGAGACGCCCCAATGGCTGCCCCTCGGACCCAATCCTCTTTTCCTCTGCGCGGCACGTTCCCGTGATGAAGAGGATGAGGACGACGAAGAACTCGAAGACGAAGAGGACGAGGACTTCGACGATGAGGACTTCGACGACTACGACGATGAGGACTTCGATGAGGACGAGGACTTCGACGACGAAGACTTCGACGACGAAGACTTCGACGACGAAGACTTCGACGACGAAGACTTCGACGACGAAGAAGACGAAGAGGAAGAAGATTTCGATGATGAAGATATTTGACCTCGTTTGAATCGCCTATGCAACCATCGATGCCAGGGAAGGGCCGGCGTCTGCCGGCTGGTGGAGACCCATCAGTCGGCAGACACCGGCCCTTCTCCTGTTCACCCTGGGAACAGTCTCTAGATCCTTTGCACTTCCTCCACTATCGGTTATAATCAGGAACGGATTAGCACGGGGGGCGTTCTCTCAGGTGAAAGAGACGTTCCTCGCCCATCCGGACCAAGCAGGGGGAAGCCAATGGCGCAATCAGGCAAGCATTTCAACCATAAGCCCGAATCCTCCACTGCCGGCCATCCGTCGGCCCGTATGCACGATCAACAGCAGCTGGATTTCGAGCTGGATTTCTTCGAGGGCGTGCTGAACCGCTGCCCCGATTATGTCGATGTCCTGCGTATCATGGGCAACCTGTTGACCCTCAAGGGACGTTTCGCTGACGGTCTGCAAATCGATAAGCGTTTGGTGCAGCTTCGGCCCAATGATGCCTTGGCGCATTATAATTTGGCGTGCAGTTTCGCCCTACTCAAGCGGCCGGAGCAGTCGCTCAAGACGTTGCGCCGCGCTATCGAGCTGGGCTATCGCGACTTCCGCTATATGAAGGAAGACCGCGACCTCGATTCGATCCGCCACGACCCCCGTTTCCGGCAGCTGATCCGGGAATTTGAGAATCGCTAAACGGCGAGTGGGGTCGCGTCAGCGCCCCGAGAAGTTCGCTCGGGGTGTTAATACCCCCTGCTCGCCTGTGTCCTGCGGATGTGCTTATGGACATCCTCTTTCAGGGTGGTGGTGCCCTGTGGGCGGATCCGTCCACGGATCGCGCCCGTCGATTCTTCGCCGACAAACCGCGAGCTTTGATCGATAAGGTCATGACCGTGGCCGAGGCTGTCCGCCGTTTCGTTCACGACGGCGACTATTTTGCCTGCGGCGGTTTCGGCTGTGCGCGTATTCCCACAGCCGTGCTACACGAGATTTTGCGGCAGGGCCGCCAGCACCTGCGTTTCGCCGGTCACACGGCCACGCATGATTTCCAACTGCTCTGTGCCGGCAACGGCTTGGGCCAGGGACAGACCCTGGCCGCCGTGGACATCGCTTACGTGGTTGGCCTGGAGGCACGGGGGTTGTCGCCGCATGCTCGCCGCGTCCTGGAGTCCGGCGAAGTTGCCTGCACGGAATGGACCAATTACACGCTGGCGCTGCGCTTCAAGGCCGCCGCAATGGGAGTGCCGTTTCTGCCAGTGCATTCGCTGCTCGGTACCGACACGCTTCGCCACAGCGCCGCCTGCGTCGTTGCCTGCCCGTTCACCGGCGAAAAAGTGGTGCTGGTGCCGGCCCTTTATCCGGATGTGGCTGCCATTCACGTTCACGAGGCCGACCGCTACGGCAACTGCCGCATCCGCGGCACCACGGTCGCCGACCTTGATCTGGCGCGAGCGGCCAAGCGCCTCATCATCACTTGCGAGCGTCTCATCCCCAACGACGACATCCGCCAAGATCCCAGCCGCACTGCCATCCCGTTCTTTTGCGTCGATGCCGTCTGCGAAGTGCCCTACGGCAGTTATCCTGGCAATATGCCCTATGAATATTTCTCGGATGAAGAACATATTCGCCAATGGTTGAGCGCCGAGAAGGACATTGAGGAGTTCCGCACTTTTCTCCAAAAGTACATCTTTGAAGTGCGTGATTTCACGGAGTATTGGCAGCGTTGTGGCGGTTTGCCGCGGCTGCAGGAACTGCGGCGCCAGGAGTTTTTGTTGCATCGCGGTTTGTGAGGAGCTGTTATGTCCGCTGCCTACAATGCGATGGAACTGATGATCTGCTGTGCCGCTCGTCTTCTTGAAGATGGGCGAACGGCGGCGATTGGCACCGGCGTGCCGTGCGCCGCGGCCATGCTGGCACAGCGGATGCATGCTCCGCACCTGGTCATCCTTTTCGAGGCCGGCGGCGTTGCTCCGCAATTACCCACCATGCCAATCAGCGTCGGCGATTCGCGCTCGTTTCATCGCGCCGTCATGGCTACCAGCATGGCCGACATTATGGAGACGTGCCGGCGCGGCCTGATCGACTATACCTTTCTCGGCGGCGCTCAGATTGATCCCTATGGCAATCTCAATTCGACTTGTATTGGCGGTGATTACGCTCGGCCGAAGGTACGGCTGCCCGGCAGCGGCGGGGCCAACGATCTCGCTTCGTTCTGCTGGCGTATTCTCGTCGTTACCCATCACGATCGCCGACGATTCGTCGAGAAGCTCGATTTCTTAACGACGCCGGGCTATCTGACCGGCCCCGGCGCGCGCGAGGCAGCGGGATTGCCGCCGGGCAGCGGCCCTTATCGCGTCATCACAGATCTGGCCGTCCTGGGTTACAATGATGAGACGAAGCGCATGGAAGTCTACAGTCTGCATCCGGGCGTTTCGCTGGCGCAAGTCCGCGCCGCTACCGGCTTCGAGCTAGGTGTCCGCGAACCGTTGGCCGTTACCGAACCGCCCACGCCAGCGGAATTGCTGCTGTTGCGCGAGGAAGTTGATCCGCATCGCTATGTCATTGGGCGCTGTTAGGTAGTTCGGTTGTTCGGTAGCTTTTGGGTTACATGGTGGACCAATTCTCGATAATTAACCCGGGCACCATGGTCAGGTCGTTGTCGGCACGGACTGGATGCAATCGCCAGCGCCTCGTTGATCGGCAGAGCCTCCACTCGTGTGCCTTTCGGCAACACGTCCGGAACATCGAGAATGATTTGGCCATTCTTATATAGGGCCCCGGAGAGCCGTTCATACGTTTTCTCCTGTCTCGAGTCGTGGCATCTTCTTTTTCTTTCCAGGCTGGTTGTCATATGGGCAAGTCTGGCTGCTGCATCCGTCAACTGATTTTGAGTGTTCCTCTTGATTTGGGCGTGGAGGAGGGCTTCCGCGCGAGCGGTCTTTTCCCTCCCCCTGGTGAAGGAGGGTTGGGGGAAGTGTATAGCCTGCGGACGCCTTCCCCCTACCCTAGCCCTCCCTCCCCAGAGGGGAGGGAGGGGAAAAAACTCCTCGAGGGCTGACGTAACCCCGCTCGCCAAAATCCAGAGGGACACCCCCCAATTTGTAATCGGCCTTGTTCCCGACGGCACGCAGAGTATACTTCCGCGCACTTGCGGAGAAGGAACTCCGCGCCGGTCGTGTTTCCAAGGAGGGAAAGCAATGGCCCATCCGATCCGGCCGTTCATCGGCATCAACGCCGATTATGTGCCGGCTAGCAAAATCGATTCTCCATTTATCCGCCTCCACGCCGGCTACCTCGACAACGTCGTCGCCGCCGGCGGTCTGCCCGTGGTCGTGCCGCCTTTGGGTAAGGACATCGATCCCGATGCCTGGCTCGATCGTCTCGATGGTTTTATCTTGACCGGCAGCGCTCGTGATCTGGATCCACGCCGCCTGGGCATGCCGCCGCATTCTTCGGTGCAACCGCTGCCCGAACGCCGCGACGAGAGCGATCGGCTACTGGTTCGCCGCGTGCTGGAGCGCCGTCTGCCGCTCTTGGCCATTGGCCTGGGGATGCAGCAGCTGAACGTGGCCTGTGGCGGCACTCTGTACGTGCATTTGCCGCACGACATGCCGCGCGCTATGCCGCACCGTGATCCGACCGGTGCGCCGCACCGTCATCTGGTGCTGATTGAGTCGGGCACGCGCATGGAAGAGATTTTTGGCGCGGGCGAAATCTGCGTCAACAGTACCCATCATCAGGCGGTTCGCCAAGTCGGCGATGGTCTGCGCGTCGGTGCCCGTGCCCCGGATGGGGTCATTGAATCTATCGAAAGCACCGATGCCCACTGGTTCTGCGTCGGCGTGCAATGGCATCCTGAATCCGAGACAGCCTCAGCACTGGATCTGCAATTGTTTGAGTATTTCATTCAGGCGTGTCTGCGTCAGGCCACAATGTCATTGGCGGCGTAGACTGTCGGCGAGCAGGGGGGGTGACGCACCCTGCTCGCCATGAAGGAAAAGGCTTTATGACCTCGCGCTGGCTCATCGGTCTGGCGTCTGGCTCCAGTGTCGATGGCGTGGATGCTGCGCTCATGGAGCTGGAAGGCGCAGGGCTGGAGCTACGTGTGCGCCAGGTACAGGGATTGCATCAGCCTTACGGCCCGGAGCTGCGGGCGCTGATCCGCCGTGTCAGCGCCTCGTCTCCTTGTGAGATACGCCAAGTTGGTATTCTGCATCGTTTATTAGGCGAGACGTTCGCGGCAGCGGCACGGACGGTGGCCGATCATGCCAGCCTGAGCTTGCAACGGGTCCAGTGCATCGGCTGTCCCGGACATACGGTCTGGCATGAGGCGGAAGGGCGTTTTCCCTCTACGCTTGGCCTGGGCATGGCGGCGGTGGTGGCGGAGCGCTGCGGTGTCACCACGGTCAGCGATTTCCGCTCCCGCGACGTGGCGGCTGGCGGCCAAGGCGTGCCGTTGGCAGCGTTGACCGATTACATCCTTTTTCGGCATCCCCAGGAGAACCGACTGCTAATCCATCTGGGCGGACTGGCGCGCATCGTCTTTGTGCCGGCCGGCTGCCGTATTCAGGAAGTGGTGGGCTTCGAGGCCAGTCCGTGCAATGTCCTGCTTGATGCGCTGATGGATCGCCTGACCGGCGGCAAATCGTCCTTCGATCCCGGCGGCAAACACGCCGTTCAGGGCAAGTGCATCGACGCCCTGTTACAGAACTGGCTCAATCATCCCTACTTGCAGCGCCGTCCGCCCAAGGCGCTGCCACGCCATCTGTTCGGCGATGATTTTGCCGCCGCCGCCGTGCAGCAGGTGCGACAGTACAGCGGCAGCTTGCACGATTTGCTCTGTACCGCCACGCACTTCGTCGCCCGTGGCATCACCACGGCGGTACGGCGTTTTCTACCGGCCGGTTCGCGCATCGATCGCATTCTGCTCTCTGGCGGTGGCGTCCGCAACGGCCTCCTATGGCGGCTGCTCGAACAGCCGTTCGAGGGCCTTCCATTGCAGCGCACCGATGAGGTGGGTGTACCAGCAGACGTGCGCAAGGCGCTATCGTTCGGTATGTTAGCGGCGCTGACACTCGACGGCGTGCCGGCCAGCGTACCTTCGGCCACGGGAGCGGCCGGTTCGCGGCTTTTGGGCAGCATCACGCCCGGCTCGTCGATCAATTGGGCGCGTTGCCTGGCGTGGATGGCCTCCCAGACCTCGCCGCCGTTCTGCCCAGAGATCTAACAGCGTGTGTCTTCCTGCGAGCCGGAAGCATAAGCGACGGAACGAATCGCCCCGTGCGGCCGCAGTAATCGGTGTACAATCTTCCATGAAGCACGTGCAAGAACTGCTCTTCGTTACGTGCCTTGATCCACAGAAACGACAGGTGTAGTACGGCCAAGGTAAGCATCGGCAGGGTGGGGACCACCACGACGGAGCAGAGCATCAAGGCGATGCTGAGGGCATAAATCGGATGACGGACGAGGGCGTAAGGTCCCGTTTGCACGAGTTCTGTCTTTTGTCCCGGAACGACGGCCATGCTCCAATTTTTTCCCAGCTGCATCCAACAGACAACCGTGGCCACAAAACAGCCGGCCCCCAAAAGAGCGGCGAGAAACCGCAGTAACAACCAATTGGGACTGCGAGAAAGCGCCAGCCACGGCAATACGTTCCACAGCACAATCACTGGCACCCAGGTCGGCCAGAGGAAGCGCTCAGCGCGGCTGCTTGGCCAAATACCGGCCGAGCGCCCATGCTGCCAGCGATTGACCAGGGCCGTGATGGCCACTCCCGCCCAGTAAGCCGATAACGTCATGCTCAGAATGGCGCTGGGTAGATCGATCCTCATTCTGACTCCTCTACCTTGCTTTACCAGCCCACAGTGCGAGCGAGGGATACAGTCGCCCTCGCCTGCGCTGCAGGCTGGTAAGATTAGACCCTATTCGCGGGCAAGAAGATAGCGGAACAGAACGAAGCGCTCCAGGGCAATTTTTCATCTAGGAACGCATGGATATTTCGGGTATGGCAACACGGCGTTTCTACTCGGAGGGAATTCAATGGTTCGGATGCCGGGAACTTTTTCCCCTAACTCGTGTCTTGCCGCCGCCCCGGATACGGATTGGGAAGGGAGGATCGCGGCCTTGGACGGCCTGCGTGCAGCAGCTATGTTCCTGGGCGTATGTTTGCACGGCGCCGTCAGCTATATGTCCGGGCGCATGCCGGGGCTGATTTGGGTAGTGCGCGATAGCGCCTGCCATCCGTTTTTTGATTTTCTCTTTTGGTGGTTGCATTCTTTTCGTTTGCCGTTGTTCTTCTTCCTGGCGGGGTTCTTCGCTGCTTTGGTCGAATCCAAACGTGGGCCGGGTGAATTGCTGACTCAGCGCGCTCGCCGTTTGTTGGTGCCGTTCTTCGCAGGGTGCCTCATTATCGTGCCGATCACGTTTTACATCTGGGCCGCCGGCTGGTTGGTGAGCGGGCACTGCACGGTCAGACAGATCTTGGCCGTTAAGTTTCACCCCAGGATCCAAAGCGAGCTGTGTGGTCCGCTACACCTTTGGTTCCTGGAGGATCTGTTCCTTCTCAATCTAGCTTTTTGTGTATATTGCTGGCAACGCAAGGCTCTTCGCTTACGCTTCAGGCTCCGATCGGGTCCAGAGCTGCCGCTATGGCTGTCCGTCCCTACTACCCTCATACTGGCAATCAACCTCCAGCCAGTAGTCGCGCATCACAATTCCTTTGTTCCGGACGGCTGGCGCTTGTTGTATTACAGCCTGTTCTTTGTCGCGGGAGTAGCCATGTATCCCCATCGCAAGGAGTTGCCGGAGATCTGTCGCTCTTGGAAGGGATATTTCGCGCTGGCGGCGCCGCTGTCGGCACTGCTTCTGCCGCTGTTGCAACGACATCTTGAACAGCCGGAGGAATGGCCAACTCGCTGGGTGCTCGCCGCCACCCTTTCCTTATTGGCGTGGCTGTTGCTTTTTGGCTTACTTGGACTGGGACTGCGCTACGGCCATGCGCAACGGCACCGACTGCGCTACTTGGCCGACGCCTCTTACTGGGTTTATTTGTGCCATCTGCCGCTGGTCGGCTTGATTCAGCTAGATCTGGCAGGAGGGGTTTTGCCTGCCGGATGGAAGTTCCTCATCGTTATAGGCTTGACGACGTTGCTTGCTCTGGCAAGCTATCATACGCTGGTCCGCTATAGCTTCCTGGGTGCTTGCCTGCATGGCCGCCGGCAACGACTGTCGCTTCGCTCCCGTTTTCGGTTGTCGGTTTTCCGTCCTCAGAGGAGAGATACAGTAGTTATCTGGTCCGAAAATCGAAAACAGAAAACCGAAAACAGGAGCGATGTGGTTACTCATTCTCATCGTGAATGAGCGGCTCCAACTGCCGGGTGTTGCGTTCGACAGCGAGGACAATGGTGCGTTCCTCGACACCATCGGGCGAGACGGCAACAGCAGGAATAATCTGCCGGCCATCGGGTAGACTGAAACGCATGGTGAACGTGCCGTCCGGGCGCAGCTTGATCGGCTGGCCTTGCAATGTCACCCGTGCGTTCGGCTCGGTAGCGCCGTAGACAATCAGCTCCGCATCGAGCTGGAACCAGAACTTGCGCGGCTTGCCTCCGGCACCGAAACTGGTGACGGCTGGTGAACCGAGAGGCCGGCGCAAATGCTCTTCAAACAGTTGTTTCAACTCCAGGCTGCCAGCAGTCGGGTCGAAGCCGCTGGACATGGCATAGATACGGTCAGCTTTCTGGGCGTCGATGTCAGCCCAATTTTCGTCGATGACATCGCTGATGCCCGCCCGCGGCGTGGTAACGACGTTAGAGCGTGCCAGGACGTAAAATTTGCCGCTCTTGGCCAGATAGCCGATATCCACGCGGAAGGACCGCGGCGGATTGGCCACATCGATGTACCAATTGTTGCAGCCGCCATGGATAGGGATGTCGCGGAGGACTGTTTCACTGGTGCTGGTAGTATCGCGGCTGCTGACATCAAGCAAACGCAGAATCGGCTTGGCGGTATGCCATTCTTGTCCCAGGGCAGCCTCGGCGCGGCCGATGCCCTGATGCGTCACTTCCCAGTAGCAATGCAGCCAGTAAGGATCGCGGACCATGAGGACGATGCGGTCTTTGCCGTAGCCAGCCGGCAGGTCCTTGGGCACCTTGGCCGATAAGTCGCGGGTGGGAATGCCCATGTTGTACTTGCTGCTTCCGACTTGCTCTTCCCCAGAGGCAGCGTTGGAAGTGTCACGGGCGGCGGCGGCCGCGTAAGGCGAGCGGGATGTGTCAACGCCTCGGTTTTTCTTTCTTCTGCTTGTCTGCTTACCGAGGCGTTGACATGCCCCGTTGGCCAGGGCCGATATCAATTCTTCCTTGGTCATGTCGTGCCAGCCAGTGATCCCCTGTTTGCGGGCCAACTCACACAATGTTTTTTTGGTGCAGGTTTGCAATTGCTGGCGAGTCATGCCTTACCACTCCCGCGCCGATCCGATAACGGCGCTGTGAAGATGTCCGGGCCGCCATCCCTGAAATGATACCGTCCCGGAGATCCTCTCCTGGGAGTGTTCTCATACAGACCCTCTTAGAACTGCCGGGCAAAACCTTGGGGCAAACTGTCCGCGTACCTGAAAAGGGCACACGGACGGCTTGCTCTACGGCTTTGCCCGCCAATCCTTAGTCTTCGCGCCGCATCGAAAGAAAGAGACAAAAACACGGACGGAAGACAAAAAAAGGCAATTCGCCCACGAGGAGGGAGGATTGCAAATCGAGGCCACTCTTTTTACGACTCGATTGTAAAGACGTTCGCAATGATTGTCAATAAAAAATCTATTGTTTCGCGGAAAAAGCCAGGCTTCTCAACAACAGGCACACGGCCAGCGTTAGCCGGCTGGGGGCTTCCCAACCATCTGACGCCGCTCGTTCGCCTGCTTCGGGGACTTCGTGAAAAATTTCTCGAATCTCCGATTGACTTTCTTTCCTTGGTTCCGAGAATACCCCCACACGAGGAATGTGCGATGCTCCCGGAACTACCGGATCGCAAAGAGATGGGGCGCTACGTCGCCCTGGGACAGATTGGCATGGAGATGGTTGTGCCAATCGTTGCCGGACTGGCAGCCGATCATTACTTGGGCTGGACGCCGTGGGGAGTGATCACGGGCGCGATCCTGGGACCGATCGGCGGACTGGTGCATTTGGTACATTTGTTGAACAAAATGGATACAAAGGATTCTTCCCAATCCGATCAGGAGACCCGGTGATTCGGCGTATGTTAGTTCTTTTTGGCGGGTGTGCCGCTTTTTGGCTACTGGTCGGCTTGCCGGCCCGTCATCTGGGCGGCGGCGATGCGGCCTTGGTCTTTCTCGGCACAGCCCTGCTTCTGTGCCTGGCGCCGGCCCTTGCCACGCTGGTTTGGGGTGAGCGTGCCCTGCGCCAGAGCGCGGACAAGCAATTGGTGATGGTCCTGGGCGGCACCGGCATTCGCATGGTGTTGGTTCTGCTCGGGGGATGGACACTTTACCAGTACGTTCCCTACTATCAGCAGCAACCCCGTTTCTTGATCTGGCTGACGGTGGGTTATCTGTTCACCTTGGGGCTGGATATGGTCTTGCTCCTGGCCAGCCGCCCCGATCGGCAAGCGGAGAAGATTCAGCCACGTTCTACGATACAGTGAGTGCAGAAATGGCCAAGCCCCCGATCCACGAACCGCCTCATCCGTTCGATCACGTGATGGACTCTCCGGTGACGCACAATAAATGGGAGTTCTTCAACGCGGCGTTTGGCCCGCCGGTCGAATGGCATCTGCCTGTCCTCGACATTCCTTACATTAATTCCAACTTCCAGATCGATTGGTATCCGCTCCAGATCACCAAATTCATGATCTTGGAGTTGATTGCGGCGGTCTTGATTCTCGTCATCTACATCCCTCTGGCGCGTCGTTCACAGAGCGGTGAGTTGCCCAAGGGCCGCTGGTGGAACGCCTTCGAGTCGCTGTTGACCTTCGTCCGCGATGAGATTGCCAAGCCCAATCTCGGCGCCAAAGAAGCAGATAAATACGTCCCCTATCTGTGGACGTTATTTTTGTTTCTGTTGTTCTGCAATCTGCTGGGCATGTTCCCCTTTCTCGGCTCGCCGACGGCGAGCATCTGGGTCACGGGAGCGTTGGCCTGTACGGCCTTTGTCATGCTGCACGGAGCCGCTATCGTGAAGCTGGGGCTGGCGGCCGAACTGGGCGACGGCCACGATGCGGAGGAAAGTTCTGGACACCATCTGGCAAGCGGCCCTCACGAGTCCCATAGCGCCGGTCCCCGCTTCGCCGCCTTGCGAAAAGTCCCCATTCTTGGCCCTCTGTTGGTAGGAACGATTTTCTATGTTCGGGCATTGTGGCCCCATATCGAGGTTCCTTATGTCGGCTGGTTGTTCAGCCTGGTCATCTTCAGCATCGAAATGGTAGGCACGGTTATCAAGAGCGGCGTGTTGGCCGTGCGTCTTTTTGCCAACATGTTCGCCGGGCACACGGTGCTGGCGGTAATCCTGCTGTTCATTTACTCGGCGGCCAATGCAGGTAATCTCTTCTTGCTTTTTGGTGTCTCGATTGCCAGTGTGCTCGGCGTGGCGGCCCTGAGCTTGTTAGAGTTGTTTGTCGCCTTCTTGCAGGCGTATATTTTCGTGTTCCTGACCGCGTTGTTCATGGGGATGTCGCTGCATCCGGAACATTGACGGTCTCGTTTGTGACCCTTATTGAAACGGGGAGTAACCTTGTCCATGAAAATCCTGAACCTGTTCGTGATGGTAGTAGGCGTCTTGTTGTTGCTGGCGGCCCCGGCCCTGGCCCAGCAACCGACAGTGAATTCGTTGACATTGTCCGGCCGCGGCGTCGGCGCTGGCCTGGGCGCGGCCGTCACTATCCTCGGCGCTGGCTGGGGCTTCGGCCGCATCGGGGCGGCCGCCCTGGAGAGTATGGCCCGGCAGCCGGAGATCGCCGGACGTATTCAGACAGCCATGATCGTCATCGCCGCTCTTCTGGAAGGCGCCACGTTCTTCGCCCTGATTGTCTGCATCCTCATGGCGGGTGGCGCACAGTTCTGAGGGAAGAGGTTTCTATGCTGCCAGCCCGAAGCGTAAGCGAGGACTATCCTCGCTTACGCTTCGGGCTGGCAGGAAAATTGACAAAATGAGGTAGCTATGTCTCGTGGTTGGTTGTTGACGGCTCTCGGCTTGGCGGCGTTGCTCTGGTGCATGCCAGGCGCGGTGCAGGCAGAGGACAGGCATAAAAAAGGCGCAGCCGTCCAGGGGGACCTGGAGAATGTTGAGGCGGAACTCGCAGGAGAACTCAAGCACGAGGCTGAAGAAGTCAACCGTGATCTGTTCCGCCCGGCGATGGACCTGGGTATCTGGACGCTGGTCGTTTTTCTGCTCTTGCTATTCATTCTCGGCAAGTTTGCCTGGAAGCCGATGCTACAGGGGCTGGAACATCGCGAGCGTGCCATCCATGCCGCTCTGCACGAAGCCCAGCAAGCCCGCGAAGAAGCCGCACGTCTCCGCGGCCAACTGGAAGAACAGCTGCGCCACGCCAACGACCAGGCCCGCCAGATCCTCGACGAAGCGCGGCGTGCCGCCGAACGTACCACGACCGAGATGGTCGCCGAAGCACATAAAAAGATCCAGGCCGAACACGAACGTCTGCAGCGCGAGATGAATCTGGCCTATGCTCAGGCGCGGCGTGATCTGCAAATCGAGGCGGCGCAGCTGGCAACACTGGTGGCCGCCAAAGTCATCCGCCGCCAGCTGAATCACGATGATCATCGCCAATTGATCGAGGAAACATTAGCAGAGCTGCGCCAGACCAGCGACGGCCGGCCACAATCGGCCCTGGTTTAAAAATTTGCTAACATGAATAAATTATCATGACTGAGAGCGAGCAGATCCATCACGCCACTGTTTTCGACGACGCCACGCGGCACGTCGCCCGCATCTATGCGGAAGCGCTCTTGGGCGCCGCCGACAAACGGCACCAGACGCAAGAAGTGCTGGAACAGCTGGAAGAGTTGGTTCGAGAAGTCCTGGCCCGCGATTCGGCTTTCGCTCTCTTCCTTGCCAGCGCCGTCGTCAGCCGCGAACGCAAGCGCGAAGTGCTGCGCCACGCTTTCGAGGGCAAGATCAACGATGTTCTCTACCATTTTCTGCTTGTCCTCAACGATCACGATCGCCTTGGCATCCTCCGCGAAACGGCTGTGCTTGCGCGCGACCTTTTCGAACGCCGTGCCGGACGCATGCATGTCGAGGTGACGGGCGCTATTGCCTTGGACGACGAACAGCGCGAACGTTTGCGTCGCGAGCTGCGAGACAAGTTCCAGCGCGAGCCGATCTTGTCCGTCCGCGTCGATCCCGAATTGCTGGGCGGGTTGGTGGTGAAGGTGGACGATTGGGTTTACGATGGCAGTGTACGGGCGCGTCTGGAACGAATCCGCAATCAACTCATCGAGAAAGGCAGTTTTGTCTATGCGCATTAATGCCAACGAAATCGTCTCGGTGTTGACCGAGGAGATCCATCAGTATCGCGATAAAATCGAGCCGAAAGAAGTCGGCGAAGTCCTGGAAGTCGGCGACGGCATTGCCCGCGTTTACGGCCTATCCAACGTGATGGCTGGCGAGATGCTGGAATTTCCGCGCACCGGTGTGCGTGGCCTGGCCTTCAACCTGGAGCAGAACTCGGTTGGCGTCATTATCCTCGGCGAGTACCGCGAAATCACCGAGGGGGATGAAGTTCGCTCCACCGGCGCTTTGTTGCAAGTACCGGTCGGCGAAGCACTCATTGGCCGGGTCGTCGATCCGTTGGGCAATCCGCGCGACGGCAAAGGAGCGATCCTCCGAGAGCACGTGCGTTTCGTAGAATCGCCAGCGCCCGGCGTGGCTGGCCGACAGCCGGTAGACGTGCCGCTACAAACCGGCATCAAGGCCATCGACGCCATGACGCCGATCGGCCGTGGTCAGCGCGAGCTGCTCATCGGCGACCGCAAGACCGGCAAGACCGTCATCGCCCTGGACACCATCATCAATCAGCGCGACAGCGGCGTCATCTGCGTTTACGTCGCCATCGGCCAAAAGGAGTCGAGCGTCGCCAAGAATGTCGAGATCCTCCGCGAGCACGGTGCTCTCGATTACACCATTGTCGTCACTGCCTCGTCTTCGGACCCGGCCCCCCTGCAATATATCGCTCCCTACGCTGGCTGTGCCATGGCCGAGTATTTCATGTACGAACAGGGCCGCGATACCCTGTGCGTCTACGATGACCTGTCCAAACAGGCCGCCGCCTATCGCCAGCTGTCGCTACTCATGCGGCGGCCTCCCGGACGCGAGGCTTATCCCGGCGACATTTTCTATGCTCACTCGCGCTTGCTCGAGCGCTCCGCCAAGCTGGCCGAACGCTGGGTCATTGTCCCTGGCGATGCCGATGAGACCAAAGTCGCCGACGATTGGGGTGTCAACAATGAGGCAGGCGAACGTCGCCAACAGGGCGAGAAGGGCAAGGTTTACGTTGGTCCACTCGAAAAGGAACGTGCCCTGAAGCACGACTTGCCCAAGTTCCCCGGATGTAAGCTGGCCAAGGTGGCGAAATCCGGCGGTTCGTTGACCGCTCTGCCGATCATCGAAACACTCGAAGGCGAAGTGTCGGCATACATTCCGACCAACGTGATTTCTATCACCGATGGTCAAATTTACTTGCAGCCGGACCTGTTCAACGCTGGCATCCGTCCGGCCATCGATGTAGGCATCAGCGTCTCGCGTGTGGGCGGCAAGGCGCAGATTCCGGCCATGAAACAAGTGGCCGGCGGTCTGCGGCTGGACCTGGCTGCTTTCCGCGAATTGGAGGCGTTTGCTCAACTCGGCACCGAGTTGGACAAGGCCACGCAAGCGCAACTCGACCGCGGCTATCGCATGGTCGAGATCCTCAAGCAGCCGCAGTTCAAGCCGATGAATGTGGTCGATCAGATCATGATTATCTACGCCGGCACCAAGGGCCATCTTGATAAGGTGGCCGTCAAGGACGTGCGCGCCTGGGAGGAGCAGTTCTTGCGTTACATGCACGAGCGCCAACCGGAAGTCGGCAACGCCATCCGCAAGGAGCGCAAGCTAACCAAGGAGATCGAGCAACAATTGACGGCGGCGATCACCAATTTCCAGGCACAGTTCAAGCCCGCTGGAACGTCGCCACGCAGCGACGCCATCAAGGCGCCGCAGGACCAGATCAAACGCTAAAGGTACTATCCAAAGGAACTGCCAAGACGCCAAGAACGCCAAGGAAAGAGCAAGAGAAAAAAGAGAACAAAACACGAGATGGCTGAATTCGGCAGTCCTTGATCTTGGCGTTCTGAGCAGTTCCTTGACTCAAAAGTTGTAACGAATCATCATGGCCACTACCCGAATGCTCGTTAACCGCCGCAAGGCGGTTCGCAACATCAAGAAAATCACACGCACCATGGAGTTGATCGCCACGGCGCGTTTCAAGAAAGCACTCGACCGGGCTACCGAGGCCGAGGCCTATACGCGCAAGATCACCGAGATGGCTGCTGACCTCAGTGCTTCGGCAACGGACATCTCCCATCCGCTCTTGCAAAAGCGCGAGAAAGTGCGCAGCACGTTGTTGCTGGTGATCGGTTCCAATCGGGGCCTGTGCGGCGGTTATAACGCGGGTATCCTCCGCGAAGCCAACCAGCGCCTCGGGCAAATCCGCAGCGAAAACATCCCTTTGCATCTGGAATTGTCCGGTAAGCGGCCCATCACGTTCTTCCGCTATCAGGGCATCAAGCCCGAACGCACCTATACGCAGTTCGAGGACAAGCCGCGCTTCGACGAGGTCGAGGAGATTGCTAACCGCTACATCGACGGCTTCACCCGTGGCAAATACGATCGCGTCGAGGTGGCCTATATGAAGTTCCTCAACGCGGCCCGGCAAGTCCCGGTCGTCGAGACACTGCTGCCGTTGTCGCAATCCAGTGCGCGCGACGAACGCCCTCAAGAGGAACGCCCCGTAGAGTACGAGTTTTTGCCCAACGCTGCGGATATCTTGCAAGAATTGCTGCCGGTGTCGTTCCAAGTACGCTTGTTCAAGTGCTTCCTCGACGCCGCCGTTAGCGAGCAGATCGCCCGCCGCGTCACCATGAAACAAGCCACGGAGAATGCTGAGGAGATGATTAAAATGCTGACGCGCCAGTACAACCGCGCCCGGCAGGCACAGATTACAAAAGAGATCGCGGAAGTCATCGGCGGTGCGGCAGCACTGGAATAGATTTGGTTGTCACAAAGAACTTCTCGGCCATCTGTGTAACTCGACTAAGGCAGCTCGGAGAAACGGGTTTATCCAGGCGGAGAAGAGGAAATCATTCGTTTACGCGAGGATGCCAAAACTGGCCGGCGCCTTGTCTGTTAATACAAGAGATTTCGCTATCACGGAGCCTAACTATGATTACCGCTACTGATCAACTTGGCAACGGCCAGCACACGGGCCGTATCGTGCAGGTCATCGGTTCAACCTTTGACGCCGAGTTTGAAGAGGGCCATCTGCCGGAGATCTACAACGCTCTCCGCATCGATACCGAATACAAGGGGGTATCGATCCACCTGACCGGTGAGGTGCAGCAGCAGCTCGGCGGCAATCGGGTCCGCTGCGTCGCCCTGGGCACCACCGACGGACTGGTCCGCGGCATGAAGGTGATCGATACCGGCAAGCCCGTCTCGGTGCCGGTGGGCAAAGAGACGCTGGGTCGTGTCTTCAATCTGCTGGGTGAGCCGATCGACGGCCGTGGTCCGGTCGATGCCAAGGAGTGGCGCCCCATCCACCGTGATCCGCCGGAGTTCGCCGAGTTGTCGCCCAAGACAGAGCTGTTCGAGACTGGCATCAAGGTCATCGATTTGTTGACGCCGTTGGTGCGCGGCGGCAAAGCCGGCCTGTTCGGCGGCGCTGGCCTGGGCAAGACGGTTATCCTCACCGAGCTGATCGCTCGCATCGCCAGCCAGCACGGCGGTTACTCGGTGTTTGCCGGCGTCGGCGAACGGACACGCGAAGGCAACGATCTGTGGCTGGAAATGCAGGAAACCAAGATCGGTAATACCGGCCGCGAAGTCCTGTCGCAAACGGCGATGGTGTTCGGGCAGATGAATGAGCCGCCGGGAGCACGTCTGCGTGTGGCCCTGTCGGCCCTGACCATGTGCGAATGGTTCCGTGACGCCACCGGGGCCGATACACTTCTGTTTGTCGATAACATTTTCCGCTTCTCACAGGCCGGCTCGGAAGTGTCCGCGCTTCTGGGCCGAATGCCCAGCGCCGTCGGCTATCAGCCGACTTTGGCGACGGAGATGGGCGAATTGCAGGAACGCATCACCAGCACGAACAAAGGAGCCATCACCAGCGTGCAGGCCGTGTATGTGCCTGCCGATGACCCCACGGATCCTGCGCCGGCTAACGCCTTCCAACACTTGGATGCTTTTATCTATCTTGAAAGGCGCATTTCCGAGAAGGGCATCTATCCCGCTGTCGATCCGCTGGCATCGTACAGCAATATTTTGCAAGCACAGTACGTCGGCGAGGAACATTACTACGTGGCCAACCGGGTACGCCAGATCTTGCAACGTTACCGCGAATTGCAGGACATCATCGCTATCCTTGGCGTCGAGGAGCTAAGCGAAGAAGATAAACAAGTCGTTAACCGGGCACGGCGCATCGAGAAGTTCTTATCACAGCCGTTTATCGTAGCTGAGGCGTTCACCGGCAAGAAAGGCAAAGTGACCCCCATCGCCGACACCATCCGTAGCTTCAAAGAGTTATGCGAGGGTAAATGGGATCATCTGCCGGAGTCGGCCTTTATGTATGTCGGCGGCATCGAAGAAGCCGAGGAACAGGCCAAACGCATGGCCGAGGGGAAGTAAGATCATGCCGGAACGCGAACTGCAATGCGTTGTTGTCACGCCGGAGAAGGCGGTGCTTGAAGAAGCAGCTGACTTCGTGGCCGTGCCCATGTTCGATGGCGAACTGGGTGTCCTTCCGGGCCGAGCGCCTTTAATCGGCCGGCTTGGTTATGGCGAGTTGCGTCTGCGCCGCGGTATGGAGGTGCGGCGTTTCTTCATCGATGGCGGCTTTGTGCAAGTACGCGCCAACACGGTGACAGTGTTGACAGCGCGCGCCCAGCGTGCCGAGGACATCGACACCAATGCCGTTGCGCAGGCATTGCATGCAGCCCTCGCCCCGGCCCCCACGCCGCAGGCATACGAAGAACAGCTCAAGGCACAGCAGCGCGCCCGCGCCCAGTTGCGCGTGGCGCGCCATCGGGAAGAAATCCGAACCTGAAGCGTAAGAGCTACTGGACCAAACCTCCTCTCCTCTTGTGAGGAAGGGCTGAGGTAGGAGATGTCAAGGCAATGGAGCCAAGGAGGGGTGTCCCCCACCCCGACCCTCCCCCACAAGGAGGGAGAGAAAAGGCCGCTCGCCTTAAGGGCTAACGAAAAAACCATAGGGCACGCTACCAGTGTACCCTATGGTCTCGGCAAAAGAATTGAGATTACGCATAATTCAATCCGCCGCTGTCTCGCCAGAACTTGCCATTGCTCTGCTCCCTTAAACCAATTCTTATGCCGTGTTTGTCTCTTAATACCTGATTGTACTTATCCCACCACGGCGCACGCCGGGTTTCCAGAGCCATCCAACGGTCGTGAATGTCGGCGAATGGGAAGCACACGAAGGAGGCGGACATAGTTTGCCTTTCCCGTCGAATGAAGACCAAGCCGCCCACCACGATTAGATAGAGCAAAAAGAAGCGAACGATCCAATCGGATAAAAGCATCTGAAGCATCGCCAAACAACCCTCCTTGCGAAACCGCCAGTGGCTTGGGCCGCCACTTTTTAATTTACCTAATGCAATCATCATGCCGCCAGGCCAGAGTGCGGCATTTTGGCCAACCGGCGTCGACCGCTCCCCGTGGCAAAAGAAACGGGTTGTCATGGGGCTGTGTGTATCCAAACCCATGAAAATGAGGCGTTGCCAGGATAGGATGGTGATGGCTCCTGATCGTGGATGAAGGTGGATACCGGACTTGGTGCGTAAAACTCATCGAAACAGCCGGAAACGTAAGCGCTAGCAAGACATCGGTTGCTTACGTTTCCGGCTTGTTCGGGTTCAGGCACTGCGAACGGCGATCTGGCGTGGACGAACCGACTCCACTTTCGGCAAATGCACAATCAGCAGGCCGTTCTTGCATTCCGCCGAGATCCGGCCGGCGTCGATCGATTCGCTGATCGTGAAGGCACGGTAGAAATCGCCTTCTTCATATTCCTGCAACAGCATTGTCTCCCGCTTGGCCGACGGCTGAACGCGCCCGTGCAGCACCAGCTCGCCTTTCTCGTAGCGAAGATCGACATCTTCGGGGCGAACGCCGGGCACTTCGGCGAAAAGTGTCAGCTCGGCATCGCTCTCCACAATGTCTACCCGCGGTGTGAAAAAGACGCCGCCACGCGTCGCCTCAGAACGCGCCTCCGCTCGGTCTTTCGCCGGACGATTCATGATGTTCGCCATGATCCTTTTCTCCTTTCTTACTCCGCCTTGACCGGAATTTTCCGCGGCCGCGCCGATTCATGCTTGGTCAATCGGATGTGCAACACGCCGTTTTCCAGGCGCGCATCGACTTTGTCCGCATCCACCGGGAACGGCAGCGTCAACGAACGGTGGAACGAGCCGAAACTGCGTTCCTGACGATGCCAAACGCCCTTTTCCGGCAAGCTTGGCTTCTTGCGCTCGCCCTTGAGGGTCAACTGATTGCCGCCGCTGACGTAAATCTCCATATCTTTCAAATCCAGCCCCGGCAGCTCAGCTTCGACGTGCACCTCCTCGCCATCTTCCCAAACATTCAGCGCCGGAAAACCGGACGCACCGAAGATGCCGCCATCGCCCCAGCGGTCGAACAGGCGGTTCATCTCCTGCTGAAACTGTTGCAATTGGTCCCAAACTGGGTTAAATGCTTGCCAGCGCGACGACCTCATGTGGTTCTCCTTTCTGATTAGATATGAGTGGCCGAGGGTCCTCTGAGCAAGGGGCGTGCCAAGCACAACTTTTCAGATGAGCCACAAGGACATGATATGTAACTACTGAATTAACAAACACTTGCATCTATAGCCAGGGCACGCCGCCGGGCAATCTCCTGGGAGTGCTTCTCGGATGAGCACCGCCATTTTGGCAGCCACAGATACAACTTTCCCCGGACTGCTCTACCAGCAAGGGTAATCTTTGCTGCCAATCCGCCGCGCCAGCAAGGGAGGACCGTCGTAGAATGAAGAAAGTGCAAGGACCCATCGCCCCTTCCCAAGGAACTCCACGGTCATGCAATTTCTCACGGCCATTCCTGTCTACAACGAAGCGCCTCACGTTGAGGGCGTCGTTCAGGAGGTCCGTCGTTACAGCCCGCGCATTCTGATCGTCAACGACGGCTCCACTGATGGCACCGCCGACATCCTGGCACGTCTGTCGGGACTGGAAGTCCTCACGCATCCCGTCAATCGCGGTTACGGTGCTGCCTTGATCTCGGCCTTTGCCTATGCCCGGCAGCAAGACATCGAGGTGCTGATAACGATGGATTGCGACGGTCAGCATGAACCCTCACGGATCCCAGTGCTCCTGGAAGCGATCCACGACGCGGACATTGTCTCCGGCAGCCGTTATCTCCGCGATTTCCACCAGGACACACAAGCACCGCGCGATCGCCAACGCATCAACCGCGAGATCACCCAGGAGTTGAACCGGCGTTTCGGCCTTCATCTGACCGATGCGTTCTGCGGCTTCAAGGCTTATCGCCGCGAAGCTCTGGAACGCTTGCACATCACTGAGGTCGGCTGGGGTATGCCGTTACAGCTATGGGTGCAGGCAGCCCGTCTCGGCTTACGTATCAAAGAGGTCGGCGTACCGCGGCTATATCTCGATCCCAACCGGGCTTTCGGCGGCGTCCTCGATAATGCTGAGGCGCGTCTGTCCTATTATCGCCAGGTGATCGACGAAGCCGCTCTGCGTTGTCCGTTGGCTGCTTTCCCGTGCCCGCCTTATTTCCCGACCGAGGGCCGATGTCCCGAAACCGATTGCGGATAATGGACAAAATGGACAGCGGAAAGCAGTTAAAAGCCCCAGCCCATGACGGCGCCCTTGTCGCCGTGCCGCCCTTGACCACGGCCGGCGCCGTCCTGGACCTCAATCGCCAATGTCTGCACGAAGCCAGTGAGCGCCTGGTTCTTCTGGGGCGTCCCCTCGCCGAACTGCGCCGCCAGGCGCGAGAACAGGTCCTGCACGCTGAAAGTGGAAGTGACAGACCTCTCCTCGTGGCTGGCCATCAGCCGGAGTTGTTCCATCCCGGCGTATGGGTGAAAAATTTCGCGCTGTACGGTCTGGCTCGCCAGCACCAGGCTGCTGCCCTCAATCTCGTCGTTGATGACGACGCCATCAAAACCACCACGCTGCGCGTGCCTGCGCCTCCCTACATCCGCCGCGTCCTGTTCGATCAATGGACCGGCGCGGTCCCTTACGAAGAGCGGGCCATCGCCGATCGCACCTTGTTTACCAGCTTCGCCGAACGCGTGGGCGAGCTGACACGGCACTGGCCTTATGAACCGATGCTGCCAGCGTTCTGGACCGAGGTGTTGCGGCAAGCCGAACACACCGCCAACCTGGGCCAATGCTTCGCGGCCGCTCGGCGGACTTTCGAGCAAGCCTGGGGCTGTCACAATCAGGAAGTGCCGCTCAGCACGCTTTGCGATTCTGAGCCATTTGCCTATTTCGCTTGCCATCTGCTCGCCAATTTGCCCCATTTTCACTCGCTTTACAATGAAATTGTCGCCGACTATCGCCGTCGCCACGGCATCCGCAATCGTCAGCATCCTGTACCTGATCTCGCTGCCGACGGCGACTGGCTGGAGACGCCATTCTGGTGCTGGCGCACCGGCGCCTCACGACGCGAACGCTTGTTTGCTCGTCTAGCTAATGGTCGAATCGAGTTACAGGCGAGCGGGGTCGCGTTAGCGCCCCGAGTAGAGTTTTCTGGCGCGTTAACGCCCCCAGTAGAGTTTTCTGGCGCGTTAACGCCCCGAGTAGAGTTTTCTGGCGCGTTAGCGCCCCCAGTAGAGTTTTCTCCGGGTGCTAACACATCCCCACTCGCTGTATGGCAAGAACTGCACTCCCGCGGTCTCAAAATCCGCACCCGCGCTCTGACGACCACGCTTTACGTACGTTTGTTCCTCGCGGATCTCTTTATTCACGGCATCGGTGGCGGCATCTACGATGAATTGACCGATGAATTGATGCGCCGCTTTTACGGCATCGAGCCGCCGGAGTATCTCGTCTTGTCAGCCACGCGCTGGCTGCCCCTGCCGCGACCTGCGGCCACACCAGACGACCGCCGCCGTCTGCACCAGCTGCTACGCGACTTGCACTACAATCCGCAGCGCCATCTCGATGCCGGCCCCCCCTGGGACGAACTGGTCCGCCGCAAGCACGAATGGATCGCCCAGCAACCGACCACACGCGCCCAGCGCCGCGAACGTCTCCGCAGGTTACGCATACTCACTGAGGAGCTACGCCGCCCGTTGCAACCACGCATAGAACAGTTGTATCGCCAATTGCAAGAGTGCGAGCACCAGCTGCGCACCAATGCTATCTTGCAACGCCGTGATTATTCCTTTTGCCTGTTCCCCGAAAGCGACCTGCGCCCTTTCTGTACGCAGTTTTTACAAACCTCCGTGTGAAAATATTACCCAGCGAGCGGGGTTGCGTTAGCGCCCCGAGTGCGACGAGCGGGGGCGCGTTAACGCCCCGAGTGCGACTCGCTCGGGGCGCTAACGCAACCCCGCTCGCCCCAGAATTGCGCTAGATCAACTCCGGAGCAAGCCAGACAACCAACGGCTCAAATTGCGAGCGCACATACGCGACCGCTGCGCGTACGGCCTGTCCATCGCCTAATTTCCGCTTGGAGCCGCCGTAGGTCCACCACGTAGCGCTTGCAGGTTTCCTCCAACGGGCGCTGAGCGCACGGCTGCCGTAGGCTTTGAAATCGCCGAGGATTTTGGTCGGGTCCGGATCGCCGTTGACACCCACTACCCAATGGACATGATTGCTCATGATAGCAACGGCCAAAAGCTGCCAACCACGATAGGCCGCTGTCTCCTGGAATTGTTTGAGGAGGACGTGTGCTTGTTCTGCATCAATCCGAATCGGCGCTCCCCGCAGAGATTGCTGCGCGGAATGATACAACCCAGGTAAGTCGGCATCGTAGGGCGTCCCTGGAGCATCATGTTCCTTGCGAACGGGTGTACAAGGATCTTCCGGTCGACTGTCGCGGACCCGAGAGACGAAGCCTCTGGGATCGCCGGGTAACCAGTTCCCATAAAACGTACTGGTGAGCAGCCAGTAGCGATCCATAGCGCTTCTCCTTGGCGAGCGGGGGCGCGTTAGCGCCCCGAGTGCAGCGAGCGGGGGCGCGTTAGCGCCCCGAGTGCAGCGAGCGGGGGCGCTAACGCAACCCCGCTCGCCTCTATGCACAATCAATCGATGATGCTAAAGTACAGCACCACGTTACTATCGAGCCGCGGGTCATAGGGCGTCAGCCACGGGCCAGGGTTGCCGCGCTGGACGATCGTGGCCCCGGCGGCATGCGGCAGGGTGAAATTGGCGGTGATGGTCGCCGGTGCCGTGCCGGCGGGCGGTGTTACCGCGCTGACCGTGACCGTTTCCTCGTTGACATTTCCTGGATCGATCACCAACTGGGTGCCTGCTTGAATCAAGCCGGGCACGCCCGTATTAGGATTGGGGACGAACAGCTGAGCCGTGGCCCCGGTGCCGGTGCCGGTAATGGTGAGCGGCGGCGGCAGGACCGGCAACTGGATGGTCTGGGTGCCGGTGGGATTGATAGGAGTCACACCCGATATGGCCGTCGCTGAGTTGGTTGTGAACGTCGTCAAGTTTGTGCGGTCCACGATGGCAAACATGCGATGGCGGATCTGCTTGCCCTCGCTGGCCCCAAGCTCCGGACCCAGCTGAGGAATGTACGGCATTCCGGGAGTGACCTTCTGCCCAACAGCAGGCAAGATCTCACCCGTTGCCGGATTGGTCATCACCTGGAAGAAACCGACCGTCAAGAACACCGCAAAGACATTGCTGCGTGTGGTCACGTTGTTGAACAGCTTCGTCAGCAGCTGTGTCTGCAAGTAGGGGTGCGTACCTTGCGTATCTGTGTAATTCTGGAATAGCAGCCACTGATTCTGCGGTGATGTCGCTGTTTGTGGTGGCGGATACGCCAACATGTTGCCTGTCGTATTGTTCTTATTTAAAAACGGATTGTTCGTTCGCAGCAGGGTGTCCGTAATAACACTGAAACCGTTGGGGAACTGCAAACTTCCTCCAGAGCCGCTAGCTAGATATTGCCCCGTGCTCAGCGGCATGAACGGGCGATCATCTGTCCCGGTGCCCATATTGACAGGACCAATGGAGACCGGATAAGGAAAAGTTCCGGTGTTGGTATAAGTTCCCATGTTGTAGTAAGCCGGCGAACGCGAGATCATCATGTTGGTAAAGATCTGCGAGACCACATCGCCCGGCAGGTTCAATGGCGTGTTGGCCGGATTGGGAGCGATACCCATGCTCATGTTGGCGTCGATGAGCGCCTGAAGAGTTTCTGCATCCCAAATGGTGTTAATGTTCACCTTGCCGGGGATACGGCCCAGGCCATTGACACCGTAAGCGCGGTCACCGCATTCGAAGAACTCGAAGAGACGATAGAGCCGGTGCGAGCTTCCAGCCGACAGATTGAAGATATCAAACCACCAAGGGCAAGAGATCGGAGGAGGTGTAGTAGTTGCTGTGGAGGCTCCCACACCACCCGGAAGGGTATCCAGCCACGGAGCATAGTGGCCGAAAGTAGAAAGTACCTGTGTCGTTTTGGTAGGATCGGGGGGGATAGTAGTATAGAGAGTGGTCGTGGATTGGCTCTCATCCCCCTGGATGAATTTCTGGGTCAGCTTATAGGACGGCCAGGCCGACACGTGCAGCAGTTCCATCGGGCTGATGGGCGGGCGGTCGAGGTGGACGAGCCAATCGTAATGGTTGCCAGTATTATTCGGCAACGGGTAGTTGGTGCGGCCAAAAGTGTTGGAGACATTATTGGTGGTAACAATAGCCCCCATCGGTGGTGTAGGTACAGCAGCCGCACTTTGTTCTGCCACAGGGCTATCCGTGGGGCTGGCGAATGGAATCGTAGCTGTCCCGTTATTATAAGTAATGGATCCGGCCAACTTGAGCAAACCCGCATACGGCTGTCGTTTGCCGAACGAGAAAATGGATTTGTCCGATTCTTGGATGGGCACGGACGAGATGTAATCGACGGTCACATACGGGTTGTAATTCGGCTTCGTCGGGTCGAGTTGTGGCGGCAGATACGGATTGGCCAGGCGGCGGAGCATCACCGTCAGACCAGTGGTCCGTTCATCGGGATTGGTGGGATTGGCAACCCAGGTCGGCGTGTAAGTCACGCTGTCCGTTTGCAGAACGGGAATATTGGGCGGCAAGTTACTTTTGCCCGTGGTACTGTCAACGGCAAACGGATCTTCGTAGCTGCCCAGGTTTGATTTTGGGCCGATCAAGAAATAATTCCCCGCATCGACGCCCGCGTTGATCGTATAGGGGGCAGGAGGGGTCGATCCGGGAATGGTCGAATTGGGGACAGGGAAGGGAGTTTGATTGGCCGATGCGCTGTTTGGACTGTTGGGAACGACACCAGAAAAATCCGCATCGGTTGTGCTTTGCGGGAAAGGATTCGCTATGTATGCCTTGCCCAACACGTTCGCACTATCATCCGGCAGTTGCGCCGTAGTGCCTGGAGCA
>Ga0209061_1001584_pt1 | contig 36090 bp, 35 predicted proteins | sample Coa_R1_10_FD_187157 | JGI IMG/M metagenome (GOLD analysis project Ga0209061, IMG submission 187157) | Surface soil microbial communities from Centralia Pennsylvania, which are recovering from an underground coalmine fire - Coalmine... | ecosystem: Environmental > Terrestrial > Soil >... | reverse complement strand
TGGCGAAAGAGATGGCGCTCAAGGTATCCATCTACAACTCGTTCATTGTTGCGGCGATGTAAAAAAAGAAGCATTCAGAGAACACACAGAGGAAGGCATCAAAACATCATATTCGTGCAACAGAGCACGCGCTGGATAATGGTATTGAACGAACCATCAGGGTTCAATCTTCCGCATCAAATTTAATTATTAGACTACCGAATAAGAAATGCCTTCGATGCAAACCGACCGCCAAGAAGAGCAAGAGGATGGGATTAGTACGCCTAATCTTGATGGCGGAGATCGGCGGCTCGGGGCGATTATGTTCACGGATATCGCTGGATACACCGCTCTGACTCAGAGCAACGAGGCTCTTGCGTTGGAACTGCTCGAAGAGCACAGGAGAATTCTGCGTCAGATTCTTCTACGCCACGGTGGAGAGGAGATAAAGACAATCGGGGACTCATTCCTAGTCGAGTTCCGAAGCGCCCTAGACGCCGTAAGGTGTGCTATCAGTATGCAACAGGCGTTATCACAAAGGAACTACGAATCCACTTCGATAAGGCAGATTCACATCAGAATAGGGATACATGTTGGAGACGTTGTCAAGGTGGGCGGCGATGTCTATGGAGACACGGTTAACTTGGCACAAAGAATGGAGTCAATCTCTGAGCCGGGCGGAATAGTCATCTCTGCGCAGGTATACGAACAGGTCAGAAATAAGATACCCTTTCCTATAGTGAAGATGGGCGAATATAGACTCAAGAACGTTGAAACGCCGTCGCTGGTCTACATAATACGTCCGACTAGTCGTAGAAAGCCGCCTAAAGAGTCCCTAAAGACTCAGCAGCACCGCTTTGCTGTTCTTCCGCTTCTCAGCATCGGGCAGGCAGACGAGTATCTTGCCGACGGGCTCACAGAGGAGTTAATCTCGGCTTTTTCACATCTTCCTGCGCTGAAGGTCGTCGCTAGAACTACAACGATGAGATACAAGGGCACAAATAAGAGCATCTCAGAAATCGGCAATGAATTGAACGTGAGTACTATTCTTGAAGGCAGCGTCAGAAAATACGGTAACAAACTTCGTGTCACTGTTCAGCTGATAGACTCTTCTTCGGAAGAATATCTGTGGAGCGAGAATTATGATAGAAGTATCGAAGATATACTGGATGTTGAACATGACGTAGCCGAGAAGACTGTTCAGGCCCTTCGGTCGAAGATGGCAGACAACGATTCCGTCGAATTAGGTCCTAAGAGGATTACTGAGAACGCAGAAGCATTTCTACTATACCTGAGAGGAAGGTATCATCTGGCAAGACACACCGAGACTGAAGTGAAACTTGCCATGGACCTATTCGCGCAGGCAGTGCACATCGATCCAAATTTTGGCGCTGCTCATGCCATGCGCGCTCAATGTTACATGTTTCTTGCATTCTTCGAGTTTATCTCGCCGCAGGAAGGACTCAACAACGCACTGCCAGCGCTTAAGCGAGCTCTCGCGATTGACGACGATCTTGACATCGCCCACATGCTCATGGGTCGCCTTCTTCAGGACAAGTGGGACTGGCTGGGAGCCGAAGCGGAGTTTAGGCGCGCGATTGAAATCAGTCCAAACAGTGCGGAAGCTCATTACAGATACGCGCTTTTACTCAACGATATGAGGAGAAGCGAAGAAGCGCTAAGCGAAGTCATGACCGCTGAAGAGCTTGATCCGCTTTCTGTATCCGTGAATCAAATAGCTGGAACCATAATGCACTTCGCAGGTAAGCATCACGATGCTATAGAAAGATTCCAGAGAGCCTTGGAAATCGAACCACGAGCAGCGTTGGCTCAAAATAATCTTGGGCTGGCTCAATTCGAAGAAGGAAAGATAGAGGAAGGGCTAGCCGGGGTTAGAAGAGCTGTGGAAATGGACCCACGGAATATGATGCTTCGGGCCGACTTGTGCTTCGCCTTGTCCCGTTCCGGAAGGGAAAGCGAGGCCAGGGAATTGCTCGTTCATGCACTCGCTCAAGCTGGCACCGGACACGTTTCGCCAGTTGCGATAGCTGGCATGTATGCCTGCCTGGGTGAGGTGGACAATGCGATGATGTGGCTGGAGAAAGCCTACGTTGAACATTCACCTTACCTCGCATCGCTAGGTGTGGAGCGATGGTTTGACAAGATTAGGCAGAATCCAAAATTCGTAGACCTCCTGAGAAGAATTGGGCTGCAGTGAAGAAAAATGATAGCCGAGAGGAACACCTAAGAGATTGAGAGGCTTGGGCGAGAAATGCTCGAGTCCTGAGAAATGAAGAGTTCCTTCTAAGTTGATTCGGATTTCGAACATGCACTTGAGAAATTAGTTGTTGCCCTCCCCTCCTTGCCGTTTTTATAAATGGACTGAATCTGAGATGAGCGCTTAGTGTCTAGACCTCGAATGAAAGTCTCGTCCTCCTCTCGCATAAAGTCTTCATGAGTTACGATTGGAATTTTCGTCGTTTTAGCCCACTTTAATCCAGAGGTCCTCACGGGCTCAACACCGATGGAGCGCTACTTCACATTCACGAACTTCCTCGGGATATTGTTCTATGGTCTACAGGTTTGCATACTGGCTGACCTAATGGTCAGATATCGACTAAAGTGGACAACGATGTTTCTCCTTGGACTTATCTACGGAATATTCGAGGAGGGCTTTGCGGTCTAGACGATGCTATCTCCCACCCCACCAGGGTTCGTCGGAGTCTTCAGAATCGCCGGCCTGAATGTAACCTGGGCCATCTACATTGCTTTGTTTCACACGGTGGTCAGCGTAATTTCTTCGATTATTGTAGTGAAATTAATATGGCCTGATCGCGTATCGCAACCTTTCCTTAGCAGGAGGCATTATGCGGTGATGCTTCCTGTACTTGCAGTGATCTACTCGCTGTTCATATTGTTTGAATCTCGACTGGCAAATCCGCAACCAATTGCAGTTGTAATCCTCGCGCTGGTCTGTCTTGCTTTAGGCGTCACAGCATGGCGTGTCCAGCTTCATGGTGTTGGTTCTGCGGTGACCACGACATCACGAAGGTATGCAGGGTGGAGCCTGACGCTTCTCGTTGTTTCCCAACTTTTTCCATTCATAGTTGGCGCTGGCTCCCCGCCTGGATTTGATTCATTCGCAACACTACTGGTCATCGTAGGCTGCTTCTCCTTTGCGCTACTCTTCAACAGGCTGGACAGAGACAATCAGATCGACTGGATGAAGATGTACTCTATCTTTGTCGTAACTGTAGGATTCTGGCTTGTGCTGGGTACCTTCTTCAGAACCCCTCTTAGCAATGCAGTCGCGTTCATCGGCGTCGCGCTGGAGTTCTACTTTGCACTGCGCCGAGGAGGTAGAAGCATACCAAAGCCTCAAGCTAGCGAAGTCATTGAATGACGCATTCTGCTAAACTCTTACTGGGGCTCAATTATTCAAACCGCCGAAATGAATTCTCTTTGATTCCCACAACTCAGGAGGGCCAATCAGCTAATTACCTCTTCTGATAATCCTCTCTTTTGGGCAATCGGATGCAGTACAAGTGGGTCGCCCTCAGCGTCACGACCATCGGCACGCTCATGTCGGGAATCGACACGAGGATAGTCATAGTCGGACTTCCCACAATCGCAAGAGAGCTCAGCGCAGGTGCGGAGGATGTAATCTGGGTCAGCCAGGCCTACCTTCTAGCGACGACGGTCGGCCTTCTTCTGATTGGACGAGTCACGGACCTCGTCGGGCGCGTAAAGATATACAAATACGGGTTCGCGCTGTTCACGATCGGCTCGGCATTTGCGTCGTTATCCTTCTCGGCTCCTGTATTGATAGCTTCGAGGATGATTCAGGGCGTGGGATCAGCCATGATCATCACGAACAGCTCTGCAATTCTGACCGACGCGACTCCGAAAAATGAGCTCGGAACCATACTCGGAATAAACGTCATTGCCTTCAGGATTGGTTCGATTTCCGGGCTGACTCTCTCCGGACTGATAATTGCTATCGCGGACTGGAGGGCACTCTTCTACATCAACATACCAATCGGGATCTTCGGGACGCTCTGGGCTCACAGGAGACTGAGAGAAATCTCAGTGAGGGACAAGGCCTCGAGGATGGATTGGCCGGGATTTGTCACATTCTCCGCTGGTCTCACGCTAATCCTCCTTGCGATTACTTTCCTGAGCTACGGGAGCTCAAACCTACTGGCCTCTGGGATGCTGCTCGGTGGGGCGATTTTACTCGTCTTCTTCATCAGACTGGAACTGAGGAGCGCGACGCCGCTTCTGGATCCTCGTCTCTTCAAGATCAGATCTTTCGCGGGGGGAGCGCTCGCCCAGTTGTTCAACTCGCTCGCGTGGTCGGGCATCCTCATCCTTGTCTCGTTCTACCTCCAAATAGTCCTCGGTGATTCCGCACTGCAGGCCGGGCTCAGCATACTACCAATCGATGCCACGTACATTGTGGTCGCGCCTCTTAGCGGAAGGCTCTCCGATAAGTATGGCCAGCGCGTGTTCACAACTGCGGGCCTTGCGATTAGCAGTGCGGGGTTCTTCGCTCTCTCGTTCCTCGCCGGTACCACTACAAGCTACGCAGAAATTGCACTCACCCTTGCAACCATGGGCGTTGGTAACGGGCTTTTTATCTCCCCCAACACGAGTTCGATAATGGGGTCGGTTCCTGCAAATAGGAGAGGGATTGCGTCAGGTTTTAGGGTAACGATGTTGAACCTGGGCCTGACGGCGAGTGCCGGCCTCGCGATATTACTTGTTACGGTTGGTATTCCATACGATTCACTATCCTCACTGCTCGCAAGTTTCAACCCACTCTCAGCCCCCGGGGCTTTGCGTGATCAATTCATAAACGGTTTCAAGGTGGCGACGCTAGTCCTCGCAGTCCTCAATTCTATTGCGATTATCCCTTCTTCATTGCGGGGAAGCGGCGAGGTCCGGTCGACGAGCGCTCCGGAAGTTCATGACGTTGTCTAGGATGGATCACTCCCAAGACTAAAACCACTCAGTTTGCTTTCTTCGGAGAAGAGGCAAGGGGAGAGAGAAACCCCCAAAGAATGAGATTATCCCAAAAATCTGATCCGGCGTATGACCACTTTTGATCAGAAGAGAGAGGGGGAGTATGTGCAATGGTTAAGGATGACCATAGGAATTCCACTCTTTCTAGCGGAAAGAGAGAGCAAATCAATTTAACATGAAATCAACGTCACCGGATTAAGATCTCCATTGTCGTCCTTGTCTGAGAGAAAGCTCGCCGCCATAATGTTCACGGACATTGTGGGCTACAGCGCTCTCACTCAGAGAAACGAGGCTCTAGCGCTCCGACTCTTAGAGCAGCACAATGAAATCACGCGGGGTGTCCTTTCGAAATACGACGGCGTTGAGGTGAAGACGATTGGAGATTCATTCCTCGTCGAATTCAAAAGCGCCCTCGCCGCGATAGAGTGCGCGTACGAGCTGCAGAAGGCTCTGCACGAGTACAACGAGAAATCCAACGAAAAATTGCTCGTGAGGATCGGGATCCACATCGGCGACGTTGTTCACAAGGGCAACGATGTCTTCGGCGACGCGGTCAACATTGCGTCGAGAATCGAGTCGTTTGCTGAGGGTGGAGGAGTGTGCATCTCGGAGCAGGTCTACGCCCAGGTGAGGAACAAGACGCTCCATAGAATTGTAAGGCTCGAGCCCCGACAGCTCAAGAATATAACCTTCCCCGTCGGAATTTACAGGATTGTGATGCCTTGGGACGAGAACACCGGAGTGGACTCTGAAATGCAGCTCGACATGCGCCGCCTCGCAGTTCTGCCGTTTGCAAACGTTTCGCCCGATCCTAACGACGAGTACTTCTCGGACGGACTGACCGACGAGCTGATCTCGAAACTTTCCCTGATGAAGGGGCTCAAGGTGATCGCACGCACGTCATCAATGAGGTTCAAGGGAAAGGGAAAGAGCGTAGCAGAAATTGGAAGAGAGCTCGGCGCTGGCACCATCGTCGAAGGAAGTGTGAGAAAGGCGGGAAACCGGATCAGGGTCACGGTTCAAGTGGTGAACGCAAACAGCGAGGAGCACCTGTGGTCTTCAAGTTACGACAACAACCTCGACAACATCTTCGCAGTTCAGTCGGAAATCGCGACCAAAGTGAGCGATTCTCTGCCGGCCTACGTCGTCCTCCCCTCCACCGAGAAGCCGGCGCCTCAATATTCTCAGGACACTAGGAACGTGACCGCATACACTTACTACCTCAAGGCCACACAACTTTTGAACGACAGGACGGAGGACTCACTGCGAGAAGCACTGGAGCTTTTCACCAACGCGACGAAGTTAGATCCTTCCTTTGCCCGGGCATACGTCGGAGTGGGGAAATGCTACTACGAGCTGGGTCTCAGAAACATGATCTCGGTCGAAGAGTCAGACGCGGGAGAAAAGTCTTCGGCCGCAAAGGCCTTGGAGATCGACCCCAACCTCGCTGAAGCGCACTCACTGCTTTCGCTCAACGCTTGGGGTGAGGACAATTTCGAAAAAGCGGAAAGCGAAGCTATGAGGGCCTTGGAGCTCAATCCCAACCTCGCGGAGGTCCAGTTCAGCCTCGCCACGCTAAAATTGACACTAGGTTATCCAATGACTTCATTGAAACTCCTTGAGACAGCGTACGCCCTTGATCCACTTTCAGGCCATGTAGTGCGGTACCTGGGTCTGACGCTGGCGTGGATCGGAAAAGATTCCGAGGCGCTGAACCTGTGGGGCCGTACTGTTCGTGTCGCGCCTTTTGACACTCACCTGGCCTTGATGGAGCACTCGCTGGGGAAACGCGATTACGAAAGAGCACAGGAGGAGATTCGAGCTCTTGAGGAAACCGCTCCGTCCGATTTTCGAACGCTTAGTCTTCGGGCACTGCTGCAGGCTATGACCGGCGACAGGCAGGGAGCTGAAGAAACGCTCGTACGGCTCGGCGGGACATTCGCGAGAGGCGCATTGCTTGATCGCACGTCCGGATACGTCAAATTCCTTCTCGGCGATATGGACGGATTCTTTGAAGCGATGTTTCGCGCCGCCGAAGCACACATTCTCGATCCGTTCAGGATGCGCTACTCGCCCATTTTCGAAGGGGCGAGGGGCGACCCGCGCTATCGGCAGTTGTTCGAAAGACTCGGGCTGGATCCGGAATTGAGAGAGGCCATCTGAAACCCTCCGCAGAGTTAACAAGATATGAAGCTCTGCACTTACATCATGGATGCCTCGCCCCGGTGGACAGGCCAACGCTGAAGTTCTTCGCAAGAACGGCGAAATAGAATACTTCAACTCTTCCACCATAGTTTACCGCCTAGAGTGAAGAAAAAACCCATAATGATGTTCTACTGAACAGAACAGATCCGCAAGATTGTAGTTTCAAATATGACCCGAGCATTCCAAACTTCGAATGAATTTCACCATCACTTCAAAGGCAATTGCATTTGCAGTCATTCCACTGATTGTTGCCTCGGCTGTAATCGGGTTGTACTTTGCGTCCCAGAATCCCACAGGCTCCGCTAATTCAACGAATCTTAACACGAATATCTCAACCCTTACGAATACAAGCACAACAATAGTCGAAGGAAATCAGGTGACTAACTCTTCCGTAAATGGAGGATTGAAGCTATTCGCCGCGATGAATCTCATCACTGGCGAGAGCATTGGGAAACTGAACGTCACATTCCTTGTCGAAAACACTCTGCCACAAGTCAACAACGTATCTAAAGAGTCAAACTGGGCAATCCCAGCTTTTGAAAACAAAACGGCAACGATGTTTCAGTGCATCGGCTGGGGGAATGCGTTAATCTTTCGAGGATACTATACTGCGGAAAACATCTCTGGCGCCGTAAACAGCTCCCTGATGCCTCTCTTTCAGCCTGGAGTCTTTGACAACTGTTCCTACTACGAGTTTTCACATTACTCCTTCCAACCTGCGAGTGCAAACGCGACCGTGTACGGCCAGCAGGGATCTCCAAACGATTACGGTACCCGTCAGATCATCGCCAGCAGCATGGTAGCAGGGTACTACACGGCGAATCAAAGCTATGCGAGGTTGAACAAGCTTGTCTCTCCACTGCCGTTTCCGGTCGGCTCATACACTATCGCCGTCGGGGACGAGTGGGGGCAGCTCGCGTTCTTGCACTTTGATGTAGTGCTTCAACAGAGCGAGGTATCGACGACTTCTTTGGGGCAGTCGGTCTCAACCACCCCGATAAGCAGTAGCGGGCCAAATTCCTCCCACTACGATGAAATTACAGTCACTAGCGAGACTCCGATCCTGACAAGCAACCCGGCGTTTGATTACGATAGGATACCCTACTCGCTCCGCGTGGGTAATTTCTCAATTCGCATGGTGAACAACGGCACCGGGTACACCATTCCACCGATCAACGGCACGTCGAGAATGTACACGGGCTACGCCTTTGCGTTCAATGTAACATCGCCCGATAACGCGACTACAAACGTAGTCTTTGAATGGACGCCCCCATGCTCGACAAATCTCGGCCTTCCGTGCCAGGTGAACAACAAAACTGTTCTGCCAAACCCAGAAAATGTAACCGTTAACTACGAACTTGCTAGTCTTCTGATACTATGGTACAAGAACACGACAGGGCTGTATGTCTCCTTCCAGGAGTGGGACGAGGTTCAGGTCACAACGATTACGACACTATCCTTCATTTCCAGCAGCATTCAAGGCTCCAGTTCTGCTGAGGGAATCGTCTCGTCCAGTTCGACGTGCGTTTATACGCTGATTACTGAGACAGTAATGCAGGAGCAGTACTTTACAAACAACGGAAGCACGACGACGTTAAGCACCTACACCACGACTTACAATCCATGTGGCTAAGATATCGCAGTCTCTCCCTGCGAGAAAGAGGAAAGAGAGTGAAGAACCCCCTTCCGAAATGAGCTTGCTCGCTCGGATTTCAATCGACCACTTGGAACAAATCGTTGGACCCTTATTGCCGCTTGATGACCTGTTTGAAAAACAGCTGCCTAAACGCCTCGGAGTTGTCTATTTGAAGAGACAACAAATTCCATCGCCTCTTTTCCAAGGCGTACCCATTCCACGTTTGATGATGGATTTACCACTAGCCATTCTTTCATTGTCCGCCCATTGCGTCGGGGATCAAAGCGTGTTCCATCTCCGCCAGCAACGAGTTCGTCAACACGGTCGCGAGGCAACTTGACCACGAATTCCTTTGAGGATGACAGAAAAGCAAACATCTTCCCACCTATGTACAGTCCCGAAGAACCGAAGCCTTTCTTTCCCGTCGGAAGAGATACCTTTGGATTTTTCATTAGAGTATGTACGACGTTAGCATATCTGTCTTCGGGACTTGGTGCGGTCAATCCTCTTCTCTTATGAGACAACCAAGCCAGCAACTCCTCTGTCGATTTGATTCAATGCTTCTGGTAAGGACGCCTAATAATAAATTCATGGGTTGGGTGCCATATTATTGAAATCGCCCATCGCTATCTGACATGCCTCTGGCCGAGGAGATGGAGAGATCATCTTCTCCCAGAAAAGAACATGCGCGCTTGTTTTCTCCTCACCCGTTGCGCTCTGACGAAAGAATCTCGTCTATCTTCTCGTCAACCCAATCATCAACGAATATGAAATTCTTCAGTATTCCCATCCTGACCTCGCTCACACCGCCCGCATTTCTCAGACTCTCGCAAATCTCGTCGGCCTCGGGAAGATTGTCCACGAAGAGTGTCAGGAGACAAAGGCCCTTCACGGAATTGTAGGCAAAATCTACGCGGTCCGCAACGCTCCGGGCCATTTCATTTATCCCCTCTTTCTTGCTCTCGGGGCAGAACACCAGAAAGGTGCACATGACTCCCTTTGATTTTCTTACGTTGCGAAGGGGAAGTAGATAACCGACTTTGTCCTCGGTCATCAGCTTGAGCCGTCGATTCACCGTGCGTGTGGAGAGGCCTAATTCCCTTGCAACTTCGTTGGAGTTTCGCCTCGGATCTTTTCTGATCGCCCTTATTATCTTCCAATCAGTGCTCCTGAGTTTCAGTCTGCACGGGGGTGCATCGACCCTCCAGTGAAGCACCGGATCATCTCTCCTTTGGTGGCAGATTTCTCTCATGAGCTCGACCTTTCTCTGGAGCGAACTCTCTCCATTGTAGTAAAAGGCAGCCCTAAGACCTGGTCCGGAGAAATCAAACAGGAGAAACACTCCGTCGATCAATGAAATTTGGGAGATCACCCTGCTCTTTTCGACCGAGGGATCAACGTCAAGCTGCGCCCCAGCGTAACTTCCTCCAAAGAGATGAGGGTTCAGTACGAGCCTCCACCCCTCTATGAATCCTGAATCGAGGGCGCGCTTGAGTGTGAGCCTGACGGTTTCCTCGTCGGCCCCGAGGCTCTTTGACAGCTTGGAATACGATTCTCTGAAATTCCACTGAAGGGACCCAGGACTCGTGAGCTCTCTCAGAACCCTTACGCCCAGGTCTCCCCTTGCTCGCTGCAAAGCAGACGCCTATGGGAGAAACAAGTGGACAGATTTCTATTAAAGTTGACCGAATTCCTATGAGTGCTAGGACACAAGATAAATTAACTTACTTTACAAAATCTTCTGGAGAAGGTGTGCGTATATTCAGATGATGGGTCAGGAGACGACTGGATTGGGAAGAGTTAGCGGGAGTCTTACTTCGAGGAAACTTCGCATTTTGCTTGTAGTGAATCTCGTCATCCTCGCGATACAGGGATGGTTTGGCGACACTGTAAATCTCTTCTTCGCTACGAGCAGCGTGCCTGCTTATCCCTTTTCCTTTAGCGGGTTCATCCAGGGTGTATACAGTCTAGGCTTTACTCTCGAGTATCATGCGTTCGAAGGGATGCTTCTCATGGCCCTGTCAGTGGCAGTGCTTGCGCTCTCATTCAAATGGTCGAAGGCAAGAAGCGTACGAATCTGCGCTATTCTTGGATTGTTCTTTGTCTTCTCTGCGGCAGTGGGAGGCTTTCTGTTTGTTGTGTCGGGATTCTCAAACGGAGGAAACTCAGCACAGATGGGAGGAAGTTTCATCGGCGCATTCGCGCTCTACTTTATCGCGCTATACTACGCCAAGTAATCTTCTTCCTGACCTATACAACTAGTCGGTTCCCTAGGCATCCTTCTCGACTCAGACCACGCCAGCGTTGTGCCCTGATCCCGTCATTTCTCCATTCTCGGGCGGATTCTTTATCTTGAAAGAGAAGACAATTCCCACCACTCCCATGATTGTTGAAGCGAGGAACGCATAGCGGAATCCGTCAACGACTCCGATCGCGGAAGCAAGTTGACTCACAGTTCCAATCGACTGAGGATCCATGGCACTCGAAATTGTCAGGAGTACGGCGAGCCCGAGAGGAAACCCCACTCGCATTGAGGTATTGATCAAGCCAGAGGCAAGGCCCTCTTCGCCGGACTCTGTGCCACTCAACGCGGCGATGCCTAACGCCGGAAACCCAATGCTCGCGCCTAACGACCAGAGAAGCATACCGGGCAAGATTTCGAAGTAGTTTCCTGTAGCAGAAATCTGGGTTAGCAACGCGCAACCGACCGTGATGAGTACCGCGCACGTGATCAAAACCGACCTGAGTCCGAAACGACTGACAAGCCTTGACGTGCCCCACCCTCCTACGACGAAAAACACCGCCGCCGGAGGCAGGAAACCGAATCCCGCAGAGAGGGCAGAGTATCCAAGAATTTGCTGGAGGTAGATTGTGATAATGAATCCCAGCCCGCCGCTCAGAGAGGTGAATATCAGAGCGAGTATGTTCGCATTCAAGACGGTCCCGCGGCGGAGGAATTCCATAGGGATCAGAGGAGACTTTGATCTCGATTCAATGAGGGCAAAGCTAGTAAGTATCACTGCGGACAATGCCAACGGTAGGATAGTTTCAATCGAGGCAAAGCCAGAGGTCCCCGCAACTGTCAGGGCGTAGACTAGGAGGGTGAGGCCACTCGTAATGGTTAGGGCGCCTGGAAGATCTAGATGTGTTTTGATTATCCGATGCTTGTTGTCAGGCAGGTATTTCTGCGATAGGACTGCAGCAGCTGTGCCTATCGGCACGTTGACAAACATGACGGACCTCCATCCAAGAAAGCCAGTGAGAACTCCGCCGGCGATGGATCCAGCAGCAAACCCTGCGGATAGTACGGCCACCATGATTCCGAGAGCCCTGTTTCGCTCTTGCCCTTCAGGGAATGTCGACACGAGAATCGAGAAAGCAGTGACCGTTGAGATTGCTGCGCCAACGCCTTGAACGGACCTGGAGATTATTAGAGTAAAGAGTGAAGGAGCGAGGCCGCCGGTGAGCGAGGCGATCGAGAATAGCGAGACTCCAATGATGAACAATTTCTTTTGGCCGTACACATCGCCGGCCCTGCCGCTGAGCATGAGGAATCCAGCCATGGTGATCCCGTAGGCTCCTACAATCCATTGACTATCTACGAGAGAGACTGAAAACTGAGTCCTGATCGTGGGTAACGCAATCTGGACGATCGAAAAGTCGACCACGTCGAGGAAGACTGCCGCGATGATTAGGGCAAAGACCATGCCAGCGTGTCTAGGTTTTGCAACCGCGGGGGTCGCCGGCGGAGCTTCCAGCGCTTCGCATTCTTGTTCGCCGCGATCACTTTCGCGGAGATTCGAATCTGTCATGCAGCATCTTCACTACTCAATTTCAAGCCCAACACTCTTGACGAGCCGCCTGTGCTGGCCTTCATCCAGCCACTCGACTCGCAGGTATTCGATGATCTGCTTATCGGTCATTCCGATTCGCTTGGCTTCTTCTACGGTGTGCCGATAAGCTTCGATTTCAGTGGGATCATCAACATACTCGAGCTCAGCATTAAAGAGTTGCCTTCCGTCCATGAACTGCTTTACGTGAACGAGCTCGTGGATTACGTCGAGGTATAGCACATTGAATTCGCTGTTCTTCAGGTGATGCGTACTCACGAGTATGTGGCCGTCGGCGTCGCTCACCGCCATGTACCCGAACCCGAAGGAGAAGAATTCCACCTTGAGATTCTTCAGCACTTGCTCGGTCTTTTCTCCGAAAGTGGATCGTACTGCTTCCACATTCTCAAAGCCACTAAAGAAATCGGTGAAGGGGTATAGCTTGACCGCTCCATCTCTATGAATACCCACGCCCAATACCTGCGGGCGAACCAGCCCTTCGTCAGACTGATCTACTAGTGTGAACTCTTCGGATGATCTGAAGCTGTGCGGTCTAACAATTTCCTTTAGCTCTTCTGCCGCGTAGCTCCCTATCTCACTCGCTATTACGATCTGCTTCATGCCTGTTTAAGGTGAATGTTGATATAAATTGGGTTCCGCCCCAAGGGGAGTCTCGTTAATAAAACGAGAGGGCCTGTTTTACTTCTTGCCGAAGCTGAAACGTAACAAGTTGGAGATTTACAACGACGTTCTCAGCGCGATCAAGATAGAAGTTATCAAAGGCGACGCAAGAACAACGAGAGTTCAGTCGCTCAGCAACCTGGCTTACGACAAACTCACCCGGTATCTCGGCGAACTGGAAACGAAAGCGATGATCACAACTAGTCCGCTCAGGCTGACGCAAAAGGGTCGAGACTTTTTGCAGGATTACGAACGTATCAGGGACTTTATGCAGGAAATGGGCTTGAAGTATTTGGCAGGCGGGGAGAGGAAACTGGCATGAACGCAAAGAAGACAAACTACCACCCGGTAAAGTTCCTGGATAAACTTGAGGGCAACAAGCACCTTGTCTTGCTCTACGACAACGAAAAGTATGCTGATCTGATCATTGCCCGATACTTCTTGAATGGTCTGCAGAAGGGCGGATCTTGCGTCTTCTTCACCGAAGAAAATCCTCAAGGGATCAAGAAGAGACTGGTTGCTTCGGGCATCGACGTGAACAAATACGAGTGGGCAAACGCCCTTCGAATCTACCAGGTTCCAAAGCCGGGAAAAGAGAAACTCGACTTCCTGAGCGTCCTAAGATTCTTGAGGTCGGAAGCTGCGAAGGGGATGAAACCGCCCTTCAGGTTTGTGGGCAGAACAATAAGCGATATCGAATCCAAACGAGGAATGGAGTCGGGGCTCGCTCTTGAGAAAATAGGTCAGGATCACTTCGCGGAATTCGATAACTCGCAACTGTGATTCTACGACATTCGCAAGATGGAGCAATCAAAGAGAGACACGTGGATCAAAGGGCTGCTGAAAAATCACCACCAGATTATATATGCATCGAGGCCGGACAAGGCGGTGGCCTTTGAAACAGATTTGCTCGAGTAGCAAGTATTACCTTAGGCTTTCAAGCCTGCCTTGACAGAATTCTTTCAACTATAAACGAGTAGTCGAAATCGCTTTCGCCTAACCTATAGATGGCTCATTGATTCATAGCCATACTGTGTCGGGCAGGCCTCGAAAATGAGAATCTCCAGTCAATACCTTGCTCGAATTGAGCCTTGCAGTCGCAAGAACAATGGCATCAAAAAGACTTGGCTTTCGCAGTTTAGCCTCTTTTGCTCTTCGCTCCATTTCGAGATATGCCTTCCCGCTCTCTATTGCAATTGCCTCGTCTACTGGAGGGGTCTCAGAACTTTCCGATATAGTTTCTAATCTGCTTTGAATTATATTCTCTTTCATGCCTTCCCTGAGGTACTTGCGTGCTACCTCTGCAAGCACAGTTTGTGGTGTCAGAACAAGCTCAGCATCCTCGATTGTCTTCAGGGCAGAACGTCCTTTTTCAGTTCCAAGGAAGATCTCTATCCAAGCATAGGAATCAATCACTATCTTCACCGCGTTCTTCCTCGCTGAATGGTTTTATCTTTCCACGGTCGGCGCCGAATGCTTTCCTTAGCAATTCCTTCCGATGCTGCTTGACTAGGAGGTCCACGGTCTCGTCCAAACTTCTCGTCTTCAAACTGCGCTGCAAAGAGGATAGCTTTCTGGCTGTCTGCTTTGAAACCTTGACTGTGGTAGATTCCATGCCCCAGCTAAATGGGTATTCTGGTATATAAGAATACCAACCTTGGCAAATCTATTGGAAGGATGTGAGCATCAGCTCGAACCTCGTATCGATGATTTGCTCAGTCGTTGCAGAGAGACGGAAAGGTATAGGGGTCACGGTTCCGAATCCTGCCCGAAGCTCATGCCGCCTTACGTCTTCTCAAAAGGCTGCCCTAAATACACCAGAATGATGCGCGGTGTGGCGGATTGGTTCATTCCCTATTCTTTTCAACGTTCAACAATCCGTGCCACCACATACGTTCTGATCAAGGTCGTACCGGCCCCGAGCATTGCGAATCCGATTACCGCGGAAAGCAATGAAGCTACGACCGCCTGAGTGGGCGGCGCAATCAGGGTCACAGCTTCCAGGAAGAAGTAAATCGCGACAGCTATCAACGCCACGCCGGCCCAGAGAGAAGCGCTTGCATATCTACGTCTAGCCTCGGTCTTTGGTATCTCTGTTGTCATGTTATCTGCCTATTCACCTCCAGACTCTTGTGTTCTGCATGTTTGCACTATCTAGCCCCATAGCATCCTCATCAGTGTTCGCAGGAAATTCTGTATGAATAACACGATGTTATCAATTGTGCTGGCCACTCCTTCCGATCTCACTAGGAATGAGCTCTCACTTGAGGACCCTGGAGTCCTCTGAAAGAAGAACACCTGCGACAGATCACTTAGCAACTGACCCGGGCCCAGCAAAGCGCCAAGAAAGAACAGGACCAGAGCGCCGAACAGCGCGCCGGGGACGATGTAGCCTAACGCGCTGGACGGATTTGCTGAGCTCTCCTTCCTGAGTTTGTCGAGCAGTTTCTGTTCGTCCTGCAGAGCGAGTTTCTTCGCGTCTGCTGGTCCAATCGAGTAATACAGTATGATGGGACCAAGCACCTGACCGAGCACCCATATCGTTGCGCCCGCAAGAACTATTGTTGTGAGGACGAGACCCATCCTCGTGCTGACATACAGAAGAGTAATCGTTGAGAGTGGCTCGGGAAGAAGGGCAGCCTGAGCCTTCAAAGCTGAGAACACCATTCCTGTCAACAGGACGAGCCCCAGCGCCGCGCCGAGCGGGAGACCGAGTTCGAAGGCATAACTCAGTAACTGGTATCCGACGGGGCCGTCGGATGTCAATTTCAGTTTCCTTCCAGAAAGAACCTTTGCTCCCCTCGCATAGTTGAAACTCACAAGCACCAGGAAGGCGGCGATGACGACGAGCGCGGCAGCAAGAGGCAGCGAGAGGGCATACCCAAAAAGAACAGTACTTGCGCCGACTGAAGCAGAGACGAAGAAGGAGATTGTCAGGAGACCAATCAGTATCCTGGAGCGAAAACCGATCATGGCATAGATAGACAAAACGAGGACGACTATCGGTATTGCCTCAATTCCCAGCGCTCCAACACTCCCGAAGATCTGAGCAAACGCTGAGGTGCTCGAGGATATCGCGATGGCAAAAACAAGTTCTGCGACGATCGCTGGCAGGCAGAGAAGATAGTAGTAGATTGCCTGCCTCACGAATAATTTTGAGGGCGAGAGCGTCAGCCTCTTGCTACGAGCCACCCTTTCTCCTCATCTCCTCTACCTGCGTGACGAGTCTTGAAAAAATATCATCGGGCCCGACATCAAGAACGGATATACCCAGCTTCGAAGCCTGCCTGACAAGTATGTTTCTTGTTCTCCACTGATGTGATGTGTTGATTGCATAGATCGCCCTGTCTAGCCCGATCAGGCCGTGGGATTCGAACAGCGGAGTATAGGGCGAGATTACCACGACCTCGTGGCGCATAGCCACAAGTTGCTTGAGGGCCGAGAGATCGACTTCGGAGTCAAGATCGGTGATTACGAAGAAAAGTGTCCTTCCCTTGATTCCTCCCAGCGTAAGCGCCCGGCGTACGGATTGAGGAAGGCTCGAGTTATCCCCTGCCTCGGGACTTAGGCTACCGAGCAGGTGGAGGACCTTCATTACCTGCGCTCTTCCCCGGCCGAGAGGTATGACTTGGTGCTGTTTGCCTTTCATCACGGTCAGTCCGATAAAGTCGCCTCGCCGTCCTAGGTAACTCAATAACGAGGCCACAGACCTCGCAGAGTAGTCCAATTTGGTCTGACCTGCTTCACCGTACGACATTGTCTCTGTCGAATCGAGGAGGACCATGACGTTGAGTTGAGTCTCCGCCCTAAGTTGTCTCACCATAAGTCTTCCGGTTCTCGCGGTGGAAAGCCACTCGATCCTCTTGTAGGGGTCTCCAGGGGAGTACTCCCTTATGTCGTCAAATTCTAGGCCCTCTCCTCTTTTCTTTGAAGTTAGGCTCCCTCCATAGGCGGTCACCACCGAGGCGGTGAGAGCACCTCTCGCTACATCTCTTTCGCTGGGCGTGACTTCGACTTCGCTCGGCACCTGCGCATACCTCTCGTAGAAGAAGAGTCCCGCGATGTCTCTCGTCATCACTCTTAGCGGACCGAATTCATGCGACCCAATCGAGGTAGGTTTTATCTCGTACCTGAGTTCGGCGTACCCTTTCGCTGGCACGTCTACCACGGCGGAATTCGTTCCAGAAACTAGTCGAAAGAATTTGGGGTAGGCGTCAAAGACCTCGAGAGTCAATCGCAGGAAGGTGGGGTTTGTGAAAACCAGAGAAACGTCCAGATTCTTCCCCTCTCCTGTTCTCGTTGAGTACTTTCTCGAAATCTCAAGTGAGTCAAGGGCCTTGACCTTGGCAGCCAGAAGCTGCCTCAGAACGTAGTAGAAGAAAAACAGACCCACACCAGTTTCGAGGAGCACGCCCTCTGATTGCGGAGCTATGACGAGTCCCAGGGTGATCATGATAGCAGCTAGCAGGAGTACCGTGTTCGCCCTTGAGGTTCGGAAGAAGACCAAATCGAGCTACGGGACCTTCACAGATTGAATCACATGATCAGCTATGCTCTGCTGGGTAACCCCGTCGAGAACCGCCTCTTGTTTCAAGATTATCCTGTGAGCCAGAACGTGTTTGGAAACTCGCTTCACGTCGTCGGGAATTACAAAGTCCCGTCCCTCTATCATTGCCATGGCCGCGGCCGCGTTTTGCAAAGCGCTCGCCGCACGTGGAGAGGCACCGAGCTTCACAGAGGGATTGGTTCTCGTGGCTTCGACGATGTCAACGATGTAGGACCTCACCGAGTCCTCGATGTGAATATTCCATCTGTTCGTTATCAGCGCATTGATTGTGGTAGCATCCACCACCTGGACAATTTTCCAGTCGGAGATGTTCTTCAGGTTCTTCAAAAGGGATACCGACTCCTCTCTCGAAGGATATCCTATCTCGATTCGCATCAGAAACCTGTCTATCTGCGCCTCGGGCAGTGGATAAGTTCCCTCGAACTCGATCGGATTTTGAGTTGCGAGGACGAGGAACGGCGAGGGAAGCTTCATTGTGGAGCCCTCTATTGTCACCTGCCTCTCCTGCATGGCTTCCAGAAGGGCTGATTGCGTCTTTGGAGAAGCCCTATTGATCTCGTCTGCGAGGACGATGTTTCCAAAGATGGGCCCCTGACGCAGTTTGAAGTCTGACGCCTTCTGGTCATAGACGTACGTGCCGATGATGTCCGAGGGGAGCAGGTCGGGAGTGAACTGGATCCTCTGAAACTCGAGGCTGAGCGAACCTGCCAGAGCTCTCGCTAGAGTTGTCTTTGCGACTCCGGGCACGCCTTCGAGGAGAACGTGCCCTCCCGCGATCAGGCAGGCGAGGATCAGCTTCGTCTCTTCTTTCTTCCCCACGACTATCTTCCCCACTTCATCGAGGATCTTCTGGCAGGTGTCTTTCGAAAATGCGCCGCTCAATCTTAGGCGTACACCCTGCTACCGTGGCTCACAGCATCAACGACATTTCCTTCTTCTTTCTTCATATCTCTCTCACACATAGTTTCCCTTCTTTTTCCTCGTAACCTCAATGTCTCCGGGTTGCATATTCCAGGCTGTCCTTTTCCCTCGCACCGGTCATGGTGATGTCAAGCTTGTTGAGAAATTTCTCCACGTCGTTTGAGATGTCAGACACGACGCTCTTCCATCGAAGCACGGGAGGAAAGATGAAGCGCCTCTTGCCTGTCGCGTACTCGTAGAACCGAGAAATCCTTGCAAAAAGTTCCGAAGCTTGTCTCGCGTCTTCGGGCCCGAGCTTTGAGGCGAGCTGATCTGGTCGAAGCGTCGTAATGGAAGAACCGAGCTCTCGTAGGGTGATGTCGTCCAGGACTTCGTAGAGACGCGCCAACGTTGCAAGATAGAAGCTCTTCTTCCTTGACATCTGAAGAAAATCAGTCCTCGCTCTTGATTGGGCGACGATCTTTTGCTCGACTTCAGGAAGCGGCTGATCGTCGTTGGCCTTGGCTTCAGTGGCGTACCACCGCTTTATGGCAAAGTAAATCGTGCAAAGGACGCCTAAAGCGACGGCCAGAGTGAGAAGCGGTCCGAAGATCGAAAACCCTGGTAGGAGACTTACAGCGGAAGGACCAAAGAGGCTGTTCGAGCTTGACAGTGCGAGTTCGACCAGCGAGGCAAAGATGGGTCCGATGGGTACGCCAAATGAGACTCTGGATTGAGCCTGCGAGGAGTAGTGCGCATTGTCAAGTACTATCACTGTGTTCTTGTCTCCCTGGGTAACCCAGTTGACCATCGACATTACAAAACTCTGTTCGCCTGTACTGTTTATCATGGCATTCGTGAAGGGAGCCGAGTCGGTTATGAGAAGGGCGTTGGATCCCTTCGAATTTGTCCCTGCAGCCACCACGACGCGTGGAGCAACAGTTGCATTCTGCTCATCGTAGGAAGAAGAGGATGATGACGCAACAGGTCTTAGCACGCTGCCTCTAGAAATCGAGATCGGTGAAGCAATGTCGATTACGCCGGTGTCGATGCCACCGGAACCGAGGTTCAGGATTACGTCGAATACTCTCTTGTCCTCGAAAGTGGATAGAGGGTCGAGGATTGGGACGCCATTCACGCTGGCGCCCAGCACAGAGGATATCAGCTGTTCATTGGTCTTATTTCCTTCCGCGATCAAGAGTGACATGCTACCGGCATTGAAGCGAGAGTTGATGGATTGAAGCTCCGCGGTGCTGAGAGCGTTGTCCGCGCCAATCAGAAAGTATGCGACTTTCTCGTTGCCTGTAGCAGAAATTGAGGAGAGAGTGTCGTTGGCGACAACCACGTGGTATCCCGAACTTCTCAGGATGCCAAGGAATGTTGACGTCCCTCCCTGCAGGGTATCCGTTGGACTGGTACTGCCAGCCCCCAATGGGATTGATGTCCCGATGACGGAAGGGGAGTAAATTATCGCAACGATTGCGACGATGCTCAGCATTGTGAAAAAGTTGCCCATCTTCATTTCGGAGCGATCTCCGTGATATTCGAGAGGTGAGTTGCCGCATCGTCAGCTTCGGAGGAGACGATATCCTGACCTGAGAATTTTGCCCTCTCATACAACGTGCTCAGTCCCGAGACGTCGGGTGCCTCTATGCGCTCTGCACACTTGGCCTCGAACTCCCTGTGAGTTTCGCTTGTGAGCTTGCTCACTCCTCTTAATCTCATGACCTGCACCGCTCTATGGAAGTAGTAGATTATTCTGCCCCTCGGGTCGGCCGGATTGTAATCGGGAATAGACGTATCCTCCGGGGCCCCAGCAAAAGGAATTATTCTCCTTCCCAAGGTGGCACCTATGCGGGCGCGAGAGAAGTAGAGCCCGAGTCCCACGCCGACTATGATTATCGGGATAACCATCATGAGAATGAGATTCGTACTTGGGAGTTTAGGAGGGCCCGCGGAAAACGGAGAAGGTGGTTTAGGCACAGGTATGTTTCCAGCCTTGGGAACCTGCAGGTTCCCGTTATCGCCTTGCACTGCCTGTCCTTGGTCGATCATGCTCGCATCCGTTAGAAGCTGCTGGGCAAGTGAAGGATCTATTCCTTTGAGAAGTGAAGCAAGGGCCACGAGATCAGAGGAAGATTGCTGTGGACTCTCACCAGCCAGCCCACTTGGCACGCCGTTTGCATTAATGCTGCCGAGCAAACTTGCAAGGAGGTTCGGGTCGATCGTTAGCCCATTGTTCCCGACGTACATGCTTTTCAGGAGATCCTGAAATGAACTCGACATGCCGGTGTTGTTCTCATTAATCAGATTCTTGAGCTGGGCAAGGGTCGATGCCTCACCCGAAACATTGCCCTGAGCGATCTGGCTTTGCAACTGGCTCACGAGTTGCTTTGCCTGCGAGTTATTGAGGTTCTGGGATAGCGCGCTGATTGTCGCGTTTAGCTGCTGGTTATTGATGGTCTGGGCTGTTGCTAGATTCCCCGAATTAGAGTCATCTGCGGCCTGGACTCTCGGAGAGAAACAAACAATCAAGACCAGCACGATACAGAGAACCTGAGACCACGCAAACGCGGTCCTGCTTGCGTTCATGTTCTCCCTTTCTGGATTCCAGAGAGCGATATGTGCCACTACTATAAATTGACACCGTAACAGTCGATGAGATTTTCATGGAGGTTTAACTGTGGGATATACCGAAAGTTTCACACTACTCTCAATAACACACTATGATAACCTCAAGTTTGAGAGGGTTTGGACCATTTGTTCTTCAGCCGGGTGGCCGAGCAAAGTTTTGACCGGCATTTTGTCCCCTAGAGTAAGAAGCTGTGATTATCATGCTCCTAGACTAGGGTCGATTCCATGCCGGACTGACCCGGTCTTCTAACACTTGGTAATGCTATTGCGGCGAATCCGGCGGGAATTTATGTGCAGTCGGGCTATTTGGCGGCTACATCGCTAGAATATGGTTGCCCTACAGCCTTCTGACTCTTGCCCACCTGCGAAGCAACTAAGATTACCGCGACCAAGATCAAAGCCCCTCCGAGGTACTGCAGAGTAGTTAGCGCAACGCCCAGAAATGCATATGCAGCAATCGTGGCTGAAATCGGCTCTATTGACGCCGCAATCCCGATCTCCGTCGCTGAGAGCCTTCGTAATCCAGAAAGATAGAGGCCGTACCCGAGTATCGTTCCGAAGATTATTACGAACGCTACGAGGAACAATACGTCTGCATTCCCTGCAAGTGAGGATGGTGGGGCGTAATTCAAGAACGAAAATGCGCCGAAGGGCAGCATGACCAATCCTCCTATGACGAATCCCCAAGTCGTCAAAAACCACGGGCCGTGAACTCTCACAAGAGGTCGGGATGCTAGGGTATAGTAGGCCCCGCAAACGGCCGCGAGCAGCCCGAAGAGCAGACCGGCAGGAGTTATCAAGATTTGAAATGACGAACCAGATACTCCTCCGATGAGGAGGATCGTCCCAATCGCCGCGAGCAAAAGAGTAAGTGACCAGCCGACCGACCACTTCAGCGCACCCGTCAATGCTTCGTATCCCGCGACCATGGGCAGGAAAAGGAATTGGAGGAGTGTGGCCGTCGCCGCGTTTGAAAATTGTATCGCAAAGAGGTACGTCAGCTGAGACCCGGCAAAGCCCAGAATTGAAAAGATCACCAAAGGCATGAGTGGAGGATGCGGGCGGGACGGTCTATGCACAAGAAGAAGTATTCCTCCTCCGCTGAGCATGCGTACGGCCACGAGGCCGAGGACGGGAAAATGAAATCCCTGGAAGAGCCCTTGCGCCGCCGTCCCCGACAGCCCCCACAGTACTGCTCCTAGTAACGCGCTGAAAAGCGAAGAGCGATATCCGGCGGGCCTCACTTGAAGAATCGAAAACCGCTTTGAATTCTCAATGAGAGGCCACGTTCATAGAAAAAGGTGATGCTGACAGACTCGATGAGAAGAGGAGACGAACACAGGGAAACGTTGCGAGCATTAAGTAGAGAACTGGAATTGTTTCGAGCAAGAAGGAAATGATGTTGTCAAACCAAAAGAAAACAAGTTCTCAACCTCCCTTGTGCCGCAAACACTGATAGCAGTCTGGTCCAAGCCTAATCATTGTGAGCCTAAATTTGATAGTTTCACTGTTTCTTCCTTTTACTCAACCGACATGAAAGGGGAGCTATCAAGGTGCAATTTACCATCTGCCTGCAAAGTGATTCTGGATCCGACGCACGCGAGAAGTAGATCAACGAAAAAACAGGAGGGAAAAAAGGCGTTGCAAAGCGGAAAAAGAGCCGGTTCAACACAACAGCGCATTAACAAAGCGAGAATAAAAAGCAAGCTTTACATCTTGCACCATACACGTACACCGTCTAACCAGAAGTCTCGGGTTATAGTTGCAAAGAGAAACAAGGCTCAGGCTAAATTGTGATAACTGCCACTATGAGTGGAATACCAAGTTGAAATTCTTCCCGATGGGAGGAAAGAACGCGAAGGAGTACTATTCGAACTCTCGATGCCCCGCGTGCAAGTCCGGGATAAGCGTGACGCAGACCGAGGACGAGAAACTCGAGATACACGGGGCAAAGAAAGTCGGATAGTTGTTGAAAGCAGGCCAAAACAGATAACTAGATTAAAGCCGATTTGTAAAGGCCAAAGGCTCACAGATCGGTGTAAGAGAAAAAAATTGAGTGCGATACCAACTACTGTAGCCGGCGTGGTGGCCGTAGTACTCCTTCTCGTTGACGGCTTTATCTTTGGAGCAGCCGCAAAGAAAGCTCTTGTCTCCGTGATCTTGATCATCGTCGGGCTCATCCTTGCGGGGTTTATCGGCGTTGCAATCCCATTCCTCACAGTGAACGGTTTGTGGACGCACGTCGTAAACATCCTTATCTCGCAGGCCTCTCATATTGGGGCGATCTTCTACGCCTTTCCGCTCTTCTGGATCATAGGCTTCGGACTCGGAATATGGAAGGGTTAGAGAGGGACTTTCAAACCAGAGAAGACACTGGGCTGTGCCCTTCTTCACTTTCTTCCTTCCTCTCATAGCCCAATCGCTCGACTAATTGCCCCCTCAAAGGTCTCAGATCAGACGAACTCTGAGTTTGGTCATGATCTGCGAAAATATCTGATTATATAGGCCAGAGTTTCTGGGAGAGTTCCAGGATATATCTCCCCATGCGCCACCCGGTAACGGACATCGCACTCCTTGCCTACATCGCAAGGAAGAAGGTCGATGTCTTGAGCTATACAGACGCTACGCGGGCCTGCAAGAGCAGCAGCTCGGCGAGCCGAGCGCTCCACCAACTGATCAAGGAAGGTCTTCTCGATCCACAGCCGAGACTCCTTGGGCTGAGGTACGTGACGCAGTACGTAGTAACGGACAAGGGAAAGCAGGTGGCGCAGCTAGCGCTGCAACTAACTCAGCTACGAGAAGTGGCGGCGAGAGCGGCCTCTTCCGCTAAGGGAGACGAGGAAGAAGAGCCAGAGAATACCACGCAAGTGCCACAACTATCATCGTCAGTCCAAGAGCAAACTGATGCCGGGGGTCAGCAAGTACCTCAGAAAGCTGAGCCTGCGTTCTCCACCGAAGGACAAACTCCTGAGCCAGAAGTAAAGGGAAAGAAACAATCAAAAGGAAAGAAAGGCGGCTTGACCGCCAAGCGTCACGACGACGCTTCTGCTTCATCTCAGGCAATTGGAAAGAAGAAGCAGAAGAGAGGCAGTAGCAAGAAAACTAGCTGAGAGCGTTACAGATTTGCTCTTTCTCCTCTACTGCATTTAAAAATGAGAGGGGATGCCGACAATACAATAGATATTACAGACGTAAAAATCAATTTTCTCTCTTTCAAGTTTTAGGTCATAAATAGCAAAGGCGCTAGCGATTGGCTCACGCGTGAGATACTCAAAGACTCCGGCTTCCTCGTCTGTGATTTTCTCAACTCCTTTCCGATACGCATGGGTTTGAGCAACTTACTCTCTCAGCAAAAGGCTGAAAGCCATTCGTTCCAAGATCGATTTTGATAACGACAGATGAATTTTCGGTTCATTTACACCGGCATAAGAGTTCGCGACATGCAAGAGTCACTGGACTTCTACACAAGGATTTTCCAAATGGAGATAGCAGAGAAGTTAGAAGTTACTGAACCGACAAAGGGGCAGGTCGTGACTTTGAAGAGCAAAAACTCTGAGCAATTACTCGAACTAAACTACTACGAGGACAAAACCCGCTTTGGAACCGAATACAAGAACGGCGAAGAACTCGATCACATTGCGTTTGACGTGGAAGATTTGATACGCGCAGTCGAAGAGCTCAAGAAGCAAGGCGTCGAGATCATTGCGGAACCATATTCGATCGGCTCATCGATTGGATGGAAGGAAGCATTCGTGAGAGATCCAAACGGTATCTGGATTGAATTGCTAGAACGCAAGAAATAGAAAGGCAAACATTTCAAAGGAATGTAGTCGAGATGTCCATTGAACGTCTGCCTAACATGCAAACCGGACTAGAATTGTCTCAATAGTAGCATCGAGGGCAAGGAAAAGTACCCCTAGAGCGTAACTCCAAGCCAACACCCCTCCCAGGATGGGGGAAAGAGAGAAGGACGAGAGCTACTAACGAACCCCCAGTTAGCAACCATCGGGAATTCCTGAAAGTCTGCTTACCTTTAGTGCAATGTCGAAATCAAGGCTATGGCACTAACTATGAAAGGCAAGAGGCTCCGGATGTGGCTTGTTTTGAGTACGCTGCCCCGCATTAGGCATAGGTCGTGGCAACATTTTGTGGCACGTCTTCCCCAGCCAAATATCCATCTCATAATCTCAAATCCTGTTCTTGTTCTTAATATAAAAAGGAGGAGGACTTGCCTCCTCTTAGTTTCTCCTCGCCGAGGTCGGCAACCCTTAAGTGTCACTTCCGTTGAGTAATACTTCGCAGAAGTTGGAAACTGTAAGAGTCAAACGAAAGGGCCAGGTAACGATTCCAGCCAAAGTGAGGCGTCAATACGAAATCGAGGAAGGAGACTTGCTCACAATCGATACAAAGGACCCTCAAAGGATAGTCATCAAGACAAAGAAATCTCTTGAGGCAGGGCGGCCAATCGGCCGTGAGGGGCAGAGGAAGATCCTTAGAGACTTGGAGAAGCTAAGGAAGAATTGGCGATGACTGTCGTCGCAGACACGCGCCTCCTCATTGTTCATGCTTTTCCAGTGGATGAGGACGAACGGGCTCGAATTGGAGAACTCATGCGTCACTCGCTAAGAGAACGCTTGATAATTCCTGCGGTCGTTGTCACTGAATTTTTCAAAACAGCAGGAAAAGAAATCGGAAAGCAAGGAGCATCAACTCAAATTTCCCTTCTAAAGGAGCATGGTGGAGTCATTTCCGATATTGACGAGGGGATTGCCTTACTCGCTGGAGAGTTGTTGCTAAAAGACAATAAGAGGTCCATTGGAGACAGTCTGATAGCAGCCACGGCCCTACATTTGCATGCCTCGCACGTGGTTTCGGACGATCCTCATTTTCTGGAATTCGGTCTCAAAACCAAGTGGATGGCATGATTGTCTTTTCATTGGAGCAGGAAGGAATCAGAGAGAGGGGGGAGCTGGTAAGATTCGGAGCAACAGAATCGGACCCTTCACAAAGGAAGACGAACTAGACACTCACGACTGAGAAAAAGGCGCCCGGTTAGCAGACGTACGAGAATTCCCGAAAACCTACTTACTTTTTCTGCTTCGCAGTCTTTTGCAGGACATAGTCGAGTATCCCGCCGCGCATGTAGTACTCGACCTCCACGACGGAGTCAAGTCTTACAGTCACGGGTGTCTCGATCTTCTCACCGGAGCGCCTGTGGATCACCAAGGTGGCCTTTTGCGATTGCCCCCTGACCGCCTTTTCAAGCCCTACAACATCATATGTTTCTGAACCGTCGAGCCCGAGCGACTTTGCTCCAACGCCATCGTCGAACTGGAGCGGAAGCACTCCCATGCCCACGAGGTTGCTCCTGTGTATCCTCTCGAAACTCTCCGCGATCACCGCTTTTACTCCTAAAAGTTTCTGGCCCTTCGCCGCCCAGTCTCTAGAGCTCCCGGTGCCGAATCCCTTGCCCGCAATCACGACGAGCGGCACCTTCTCTTTGAGGTACTTTGAGGACGCATCGAAGATCGAGAGCGTCTCGCCGTCGGGGAAGTGCTTCGTCTGAGAACCCTCTGCGCCACCTAGAATCAGATTCTTGATCCTTGGATTAGCAAACGTCCCCCGGATCATCACGTTGTGGTTGCCGCGCCTCGAGCCGTAGCTGTTAAACTCCTCCTCGGTCACGCCCTTGGAAATCAGGTACTTGCCCGCGACCGACTTTGGACTGATCGCGCCGGCTGGCGAGATGTGGTCAGTGGTCACGTAATCGCCTAGTATCAAGAGCGGCCTCGCCCCACTGATGTCGGAGACGGATTGCTCCGCGGAGATCAGCTTCGCTGGGTACTCTTCAAAGTACGGAGGCTGCTGAATGTAGGTGCTTTCATCCCTCCACTTGTAGAGCAACCCAACCGGCGCCTCGAGTTTGTTCCACTCCATGTTCTGGTTGTAGACCGAGGAGTACCTGCTCCTGAACATCTCTGTGCTAATGGAGGTAGTATAGTCGAGTACCTCACGCTGAGCGGGCCAGATGTCCTTCAGGTAGACGGCCCTCCCGTCGTTGCCTGTTCCGAGCGGATCCTTCGAGAGGTCCTTAAGCATGCTACCTGCAATCGCGTACGCCACGACGAGTGGCGGCGACATTAGAAAGTTTGCCCGCACGTCCTGGTGGATCCTCGCCTCAAAATTCCTGTTGCCTGAGAGAACAGCGGCGACGGTGAGGTTCCTTTCTCTGATCGCCCTAGCTACAGGGTCGGGGAGAGGACCACTATTGCCGATGCACGTCATACATCCGTACCCCACCACGCCGAACCCAAGCTTCTCCAGATAGGGGAGTAGCTTCATTGCCCTAAGATACTCTGTAACAACCATCGAGCCGGGAGCCAAACTCGTTTTCACTACCGGCCTCACGTTGAGTCCTCTCTCCACGGCATTCTTCGCAAGTAAGCCTGCGGCGACCATGACCGAGGGGTTGCTCGTGTTAGTGCAGCTAGTAATCGCTGCGATTACAACGTCCCCGTCAGTTAGGTCGTACTTCTTACCCTCATACTCGAGCGATGCTCTTGAGAGCGAAGGTGCCGTTGCGGCCCCTACAACCTTTGATTTCAGGGAAGTATCGATAAAATGGTTCTTGACTTCGCTCAGCGGGACGCGGTCATGCGGAAGCGCCGGGCCCGCTATGCTTGCCTCGATGCTCGAGAGGTCGATGTCAATTCTGATCGAATAGTCGATGTCCCCATCTCTCGGGACTCCAAAGATCCCCTGCTCCTCGCAGTATCTCTTGACCATCTCAATTTGAGTGTCGCTTCGACCTGTGAGTTTGAGATAGCGCAGCGTCTCCCCGTCCACCGGGAAGAGAGAGGCGGTTGCCCCAAATTCAGGAGTCATGTTCGAGATAGTGGCGCGCTCTGCCACGGAGAGGTTCTTGACGCCGTCCCCGAAGAACTCGACGAACATGTCGACGACGCCCATACTGCGCAACTTCTGTGTGAGCGTGAGGACTGCATCTGTCGCTGTGACTCCATCGCGTAGTGATCCTGTTAGGTGGACTCCGACGACCTTCGGGGTGACGAATGTTACGGGCTGACCGAGCAGGGCCGCCTCGGCTTCAATTCCGCCGACTCCCCACCCGAGTACGCCTAAACCATTCACCATCGGGGTGTGCGAATCTGTCCCAACGAGCGTGTCTGGATACACTAGTACGCCGTCGCCGCTCTGCTTTTGCATGACCACGCTAGCGAGAAACTCCAAATTGACCTGGTGCACGATGCCCGTGTCCGGCGGAACGAGCTTTAGTTTGTTGAACGCCTGCTGCGCCCACTTTAGAAATTCGTAGCGCTCCCTGTTCCTCTTGATCTCTAGCTCAGCGTTGATCCTCATGGCGTCAGGCGCCCTGAAGGCGTCGACCTGGATCGAGTGGTCGATTACCAAGTCTACAGGTACTTCGGGCTCTATGATCTTCGGGTCAAGTTTCAAGGATACGACCGCGTCCCTCATCGCCGCGAGGTCAACGAGCGCGGGAACGCCTGTGAGGTCCTGCATAAGGACCCTGCTCACTTTAAATGGAATCTCCCTGTCGGCCGGGTTTGAGGCGTCCCAGGAGGCAAGTGCAAAAACGTCAGAGTCGGTCACGCTCACCCCGTCCTTGTTTCGGAGCAGCGACTCTAGCAGGATTCTGATCGAGATGGGAAGGCGTGAAATTTTCGCCCGCTCTCCGAGTGACTTTTGAAGCGCTGGGAGAGAGTAAAACTGGACTGTGCGCCCAGAGGAAAGTGTGAATTCATCTACCAAATCTTCTACGGTAACGGTGTCCGACATATGGAAAAAGCAGACGGCCTCCTTTCTAGTTCTAGAATAGAAAAAGTACGAGGGATTTTGCTATTTCAGTGTTGCCAGAAGGCCGCGGACAAAGGGCGTAGCAAGATCTTTTCCGAACTGCTCTGAATTGCTGGCTTCGTTGCTACGGGGTGTTTGGGAAAGAAATCCCGTCGGACTCCTCCGAATAAGAGAAGTGAGAAATAGAGAGATCGTTTAGGGCCTCTCTGACCGATTAGCGGATGAAAAGTTTCGTATTCGGTGCGTTAGTCGGTGCCGGCAACCAAACAGCGTAGTCGTTGTCCACTGCTCAGAGTTAGTTCGAGAAACCTTACACTAGCTGGATTGGGTGAAGCCAAAGATGCATGCGGTGGGCTCTCCCTTGCCTAGGTCAACTCAAATGAAAAGTCAAGCCATTGGAATGCGTGAGGAACGAGGGCCGCCGGTGGGCGATTTATCAGATCTTCAAATCCTATGTGTCACCAACCACTTATCGATGGATAAATCGAGGTCGGATCTTCAGAGCGGAATGGAGTCTTCGTGGAATAATCTCCAGAAGCTTGGGTTTGGAGGGGATGGTTTTCGAATCCAATTTAGATTCGAATGGCAAAAATTCACATACCGAGGAAGCACCATGAAGAACTTCTGGTTTTCAGTCAGCCTCGAATTAGTCACTCACCCCTAAATTCAGTTCAATTGGAGTAAACCTACTGCAATCTCGTAATGCAAAAAGGCCGATTTTCTAGTTAGTCGCCTATCTTGAAAGTTTACCCTGGGGACGTAGTTTTTATGGTTGAGTACGTTTCTCAGGAACAGGCTGAATGAGAGATGAGCAAAACCGAGCGAATTCTTATTGTTGGGGGAGGAATCGCAGGCCTAACGCTGGCCACCGCCCTATGCCAAAAAGGGTTTAGGGTAGAGCTCGTTGAACGCAATTCAAACTGGAATGCGGTAGGTGCGGGCATCTCTGTTCAGCCAAATGGTGTTCGTGTATTGCGCAAGCTGGGTTTGGGTAAAGCCATCGAGCAGGCAGGCGTAGTTATCCGCTACTGGGATTTTTGCGATCAGCAAGGACAAGTGCTCTGCGAGAGCGACTTGGATGCTGTGTGGGATTTATCAAATTCATTTATCGGTGTCGAGCGAAGCAAAATGCATCAGGTACTCCTTATTGGTGCCGCCTCCGCTTCGTTGAGGCTGGCCACCTCGATCCAAACACTGGACCAAGATACAGACCATGTCTCAGTTGTTTTTGGTGATGGAACCGTCGGCAAATACGATCTTGTTGTCGGTGCCGATGGCATTTCTTCGACTGTTCGAAGGCTGACCCTCAGCACAAATCCACCGGTTTATGCCGGGCACATGGCTTGGCGGAGTATAGCACCGGTCCGCCCGAGAGGTTTGAATAAGTTACAGTTTCACTTGGGTGACGGTTGTTTCTTCGGGCTCTGCCCTGTCAGTGAAGGGCGCACGTACGGTTTCGGAGGCGCGTTCGAACCACGTTACCATGATGATGTGCAAGATCGTTTGAAACGCTTACGGAAGAGATTCTCGGGCTTCGGGCCTGTGGTTCAAGAGTACTTATCTGCTCTCGAATCCGACGAGCAGATCCATACCTCGGCTGTCGAGTGGGTTGAGCAAACCCATTGGCATGTAGGCAGAGTCGTGCTAATCGGTGATGCTGCTCATGCCAGTTCCCCGATGATGGGGCAGGGAGGATGCATGGCCATGGAAGACGCGTACGTGTTAGCAGAAGTTTTGCACTCAGAAGAGAGCATCGAACACGCGCTTAACACATTTGTCCAGCGTCGAAGACCGCGCGTCGAATGGGTGCAGGGGCAGAGCCGCGTGGTCGCAACGAGTTTTGTCCAACCTGTCGCCATTCGGAACGCTAGATTGCGCGAGCAAGGGGACGAAATGTTTCAGTGCCGCTACCGACCGCTTGTTTCTCAGCCCTAGGATCACTTTTGTAAGGGAATTGTTGTCTTTGGGCGCCCAAACGGTCGAATTTCGCATGGCATGAAAGGACTTCAATCGAATCCGGACTGCGAGATCAAACACCCTGACGAAATCGTGCGGTATTTTGAATTCGAATAGCCAATAAATATTCCTATAAGAATCTTGGATACCGTCCACTTAAGGAATTCATTGCAGAATTTTTCTGCAATATACATGGTTGTTGAGCACGAGAAACATGCTTTTGGGAGCCTCACAAACCATTGCTATCGTTAAGTGGCCGCTATCTCGGATTATAGGTTGTAGTAATTCGCCCTACCGTCATTTACTTCAGAAGTCTAAGAGGAATTAGCTTTTGAAGGACTTTTCGACCAGAGAATGAGCTTCTTTTAACATATCGAAAAAGTTCCACTTTGCAAAGTTGTGTTTGAAATTTTTAACAAGAGAAAGTTTCTCGTTCTTCAACCTCAGACTTTCTCTTTCTTGGTCCACAGTAATAAGAGATAGAACTATTTCTTCAGGTCAGATAAAACAGGCGGAGCAATTTCGTAGGTCTCTCTGGGGTTGGATATGATTACCCTATCTCCCGAACTGAGCTTCATGAGGTCAAGCCAGTGTTGGGAGACTAGTAGACTTGGTGTGTGTTCGGTGAATTGAAATGCTAGCTTCTGTCCCGTGTCTTCCTCTTCCCGTTCGGCGCGCTTCAAAACCAGCTTACTTTCGCTAATCTCTATTCTTTCTCCTTCACGGGTCATGCCGTGTATTTCTACTACGTTTGATGAGGCATCTGCTAACTTGAGAATTCTCGATTCCGAGCTGAACGCTGTGAATAGTTGTCTCAGGATTCCGTAACGCTTCATGCCTTGCTGCTTCCGGACAAAAGGCTCGATCCTATTTACCTTTGGAAATTTAAAGTCCGATACTTGAATCGAACCAACTATACCTTTCGGATAAAGTTTCTTCTCTGAGGTCGTCGGGTTAGTAAAATCAGCAACTCTTAGGATTCTTTTCGAAAGGCTTGCTGAATCTTCGTAAGGGCTGAATTCTGTATGCAAATAGAACATATTAACTAGTGAGAGCCCTCCAAATTAACTTTGTGAATTATCACTCGCACATTTCCGTTACTGCTGTAAAAATAAATGGCTTAAAGCAGCGTGTGTGTTGCTCTCCAGAAGCATGGGGATTTTGAAGAAGGTACGAGATTTAAGTTAGTCTAGATCCCCGCCACCCCTTCCGCCTAGACCGCCCGCGTCTCCTCCTGGTGGCATCGGTGGGGGTTTGCTCTTGCTCGAGGCTATGATGTCGTCAATTCTCAGTATCATCTCCCTGCCTCAGTAGAAGATTTGATTATCTGCTCCTTGACTGCAAGTGGCTCGTAGACTTCTTGTGACTCCATGTCGGTGCACTTGCTCGCTAGACAATTTACGCCGTACCATGTCTTTCTCTGGTCATGCTTTGCCCAAGTTCTACCTGAGTGTCTATTGGATCCATTCCGGAGTTCGTGGCAAGTGTCAGCGGAATTGTCTCCAACGCACCGGCGTACCTCTGCAATGCCAGCTGCTCTCTGCCAGATAGCGAGTTAGCATAGTCTCTTAGCTGCTGTGAAAGCTCTGCCTCAACAGCTCCACCGCCTACTACAATCGAAGGATGCTCAATCACATCCTTTATGACCATCAGTGCATCGTGCATGCTCCTTTCGGCTTCGTCCGTCACTCTTTGTGTTGCACCGCGTACGAGAATTGTTGTCGCCTTTGGATTCTTGCATCCTTCGACAAATACCCATTTGTCTTCCTCTACTTTTCTTTCTTCAACGAGCTTTGCGCTGCCCAAGTCTTTCTCTGTTAGGTCGTCGAGATTGGTCACAATCCTTCCGCCAGTTGCCTTTGCCAATTTGTTCATGTCAGATTCTTTGGCCCTTCTGACTATCAGGATACCCTTCTTTTCTAAGAAATGTTGCGCAACGTCGTCGATGCCTTTTTGGCAAATCAAGACATTTGCTCCAGTGTTTGCCACCTTATCAACCATTGACTTTAGCATCTCGTTTTCTTCGTCCAAGAATTTCTTCATCTGCGTTGGATCGTTGATTCGGATTTCCGCGGAGAATTCCGTCTTTTCGATTTCCAGGGCAGAATTGACAAGTGCAATCTTGGCGCTTTCGATTCTCCTTGTCCAGAACGATTACTTTGATGAGTTTAGTATCGCTCGTTGAGCCACCGGGGCTTCTTTTCAACTTGAACATTGTCAAGGTCGACCCTGTATTTGTCCTGACAAGTACCTTGATCCGCAGCCGGGAGTAAAGTTTCAACTGCAAGCTGCGACAGATGATCCGAATCGCCGCTGATTAATTTTGAGGCCATGCTTGTCTTTGCTATCTTTTGGAGCCATTTTTTGTCGGTAGGCGGAACCTGGATTGCGAGCTTGTCTAGAAATTCTAGCGTTTTCCATGATGCCCTCTTGTATCCATCTACAATAATGGTTGGATGTACCTCTTTATTGATCAACTCTGCATTTTCAAGTAGAGGGCCTGCAAGGACGGCCGCTGAAGTTGTCCCGTCACCTACTTCATTATCTGTGGTTTTTGGTATCTCTACGATCATCTTTGCTGCGGGGTGCTGAACATCGATTTCCTTGAGAATTGTCGCTCCATCATTGGTAATTGTCACATCTCCCAAAGAATCCACGAGCATTTTGTCCACGCCACTGGACCCAAGCTTGACTTGATGATCTCTGAAATGAGTTTGGCGGCGAAGATATATGTTACGCTGCGATTCTCTGCCTTTGGATTCTGACGAGCCTTCCTTCAAAATTAAAACTGGTGTTCCAGATTTCATCATTGCGGGAATGGTTTGTTGACTCATTTTCCACAAACTCTATGAATAGGTGGTAACAGGAGGTTACTAATTTCTCTCCAATTTTGCTTCTTGAAAATGCTCACGAGGCTCTTGAGGGTTGAACTAAATTCCATCCGTATGCGGTGATAGTATGTCAGAAGTGCATGAAAATTAAGAAAATGTGGGCACACACTATAGCTGGTAGCATAAAACACCGCATCATTAATTCGAAATCAGTTCACTTAAGGCGCAAAGCATCTCGAATATCGTCACCAAAATGACAGTCTACTGCCTGTGCGCATCAAATATGCTTGATTCATCAGCTAGAAATCCACTTGCTCCTTCCTCTTTTGCAGCCGCTAGAGGCCGCTCACACTTTTTTCGATTTCACTCAGAAGATTTCGGACGGTTTCCTCCCTCAGGTTGACTGATTCGGATATGTCAGCGACGTCCTTTGAATGAGAATCAAGTATGTGATACATAACCCTTCTAGAGTCAGTGCTTTGTCCGGATTCTCTTACCAACTTTGCAGCTTCACTCATAGCGAGGTTCCTGATATGCAAAAGACCCACCCTTTCCTCTTCGAGATCGTGAAGTCTCTTGTCAATGTCTGAGAGGAATCTTCCGATTGAACTGATTTTATTCTTTCGCTCTGTGAGTCGTGTAATCTTTTCAATTTTCTCCAAAAGTGCAGAAGCTTGTTTAGTTGTTTCAAGGTCTTGCAAATTCGAGCTTATGCTGGTCAGACGGGCTGAAAAGAGATTAGGTGCAAAATCCACCGTCAAAGAGATGCTCTTCTTCAGAAGGTACTCCTTTCTATTTGGTCCAGTTGGACTGGGTGCCATCGAAGATTCAACGAGGCCCGTGTCCTCAAGCGCATCTAGATGCTTTGCTACCAGTTGTTGCCCTAAACCAAGCTCCTTAGATAGTTGTAGTGGATAGCTTGGTTCCTGACTCAATCTCTTTATGATACTTCGTCGGACTGGATTCTCTATCATTGCGAGAATCTTATCAAATTCATCCGGGTTACTGTCTTGTTCAACTTGCAGTTTGTCCATCATCTCTTCATGTAAGTTCTAACAAAGTAAAACGGTGATTATAGCTCAAAAAAAGTAGGAAGGGTGCCGAAGCAGGCCCCCCCAAAGCGGATCACTTTAGCTGGACCCTGGTCAACCTTTCTTCAGGCTTCGGCTCCTTTTTCGGTATGGTGAGTTGGAGTATCCCGTCCTTCATGGTACCGTCCACTTTCTGCGGATTCACCTCTTCAGGGAACTCGACTACTCGCTCAAAAGCCGAGTATGCTCTTTCCCTGTGCAGATAGTTCTTGTTTTTCTCTTCCGTTTCGGCCTTTTGTTCAGCCCTTATTACCAGACCGTCCTTGTTGACCTTGACATCAACCTGATCTTTGCTGAATCCCGGAAGCTCTGCGTAGATGGTGTACTGGTCGCCCTCATCCACCAGATCCACAATTGAATATCTAATGGGGAGTTGTGAAAGTGGGGTCGCCGTGGCGATTCCTGTAAATGGATAGAACGGTGACATCAAGTCATCGAACGATCGTCTGAGTTGGTCGAACATTTGGTCGAAACCAGTTGCAAGAGATGTCTGCTGTGGATTTATTGCTAGTTGAGTCGTCGAACCTGTAATGTTACTATTCTTCCTTCTTATTGTCCTAGTGCTCATGGTATTTCACCTGAGTATGCTACCTTAGGTAGTCTACCCTATTTATTTGCTTCGTAAATTTTTTATTGGCTATGTTACTCTCCTCCTGTTACTAACACATATCACTCCAATTACAAAAGAGAAGAGGCGTGATGATAAGGTTGCCAAAAATAATTGGAATAGATCTCGGAACGAGCAACTCGGCTGCTGCAGTTATGATGGGCGGCAGGCCCACCATAATCCCTTCGGCAGAGGGTACAAGCGTGGGCGGCAAAGCATTTCCATCGTATGTGGCTTTCACGAAGGAAGGACAATTGCTTGTAGGAGAGCCAGCTAGAAGACAGGCTGTATCAAATCCAGAAGGTACCATTCAAG
>Ga0209061_1001583_pt1 | contig 36131 bp, 39 predicted proteins | sample Coa_R1_10_FD_187157 | JGI IMG/M metagenome (GOLD analysis project Ga0209061, IMG submission 187157) | Surface soil microbial communities from Centralia Pennsylvania, which are recovering from an underground coalmine fire - Coalmine... | ecosystem: Environmental > Terrestrial > Soil >... | reverse complement strand
GGGCAGTCCCCGCCTGGCACATTCCTCCGTAATCGCGCGCTTTTGCGCATCAATGCTAAAGTTGTCCTTTTGCATGTGGCTGGAACGACGCACATAGCCGGCCACCACTATCTGAGAAAGAGACAGAGATCCGGCAAAAGAGTTCTTCATGTAAAACCTCCATATATGAAAGAACGTGAAATCGAAAGGAACGACTGGTTACAAGCCGCAATTGAGATGCAGAACAAGCATCCGGTCCTGTCATCGTTTCTGAGTATACACCTCTACGGACGCATGTTCTTCGACTTGGATCGAACACTAGTACCAAATACTCTTTTGTCTATGAAGGCGAAGAAGAACCATGAAAGAAAGCAGGGAACAAAGAGAATTGGGACAAGAATGCGCTGTGTTGCACAATGCAGCGGTTGTACCGTCAAGCAATTTCCTGTGTCACAGACGCCTCAGTGTCCAGGTTCTGCTGCACCATATTGCGGGATTCCTGCCGGAGAATAGCCTCCAGTCCTCCACCGTATGGCCGAGAAGAAAGAACCGCTGCGTACAGTTGCCAATGCGTATGGCGTGCTTAACGAAACGATCAGGTGTACAGTCTGTGCTCTTCATAAGAAGCAGGAAACAGAGCAAACAGGCTCTACTCTGGGTTAGATCTTATGCCTCGCCTCCGGGCTTCAATCTTTGCAAGGACTTCGAGAAATTCATCGACTTCGGGTGAAATTTGGGTAGGGATATAGGTTGCTCGATACTTGAGGCGGAGATCACGAAGTTCTTCGAGGAAAGCACGACATGAATCCTGGATTTCAAATGCCTTGTCAAGCATGTAAGTGGTTGCGGCTTGTAGCTCTGTATCTTGCTCTGGTAAGGCTTCTTGCGCTTTGACCAGGTGGTCGATGACAGCATCGAGGTCCAGGTAGCACGCATCGGCCTGCTTAAAGGCCTGTTCGAGAGAAGAAAGCACCGGATCGGACATTTCCATCTCCTTTTCCTGAACACGTGTTCGTTGATTGCTCTCATGAACAGTCTACCATAGACTGAGGCTTTTTCCTAGTGGCAAAAGAGAATAAGGGGGATGATTCATTCACAGACCACGGCCAATTGCGGCTGTAAACCTGTTGAAGGACAGCGGGGCACTGGTCTATGGGCAGGAGGATTCCCACCACGACGCGAGAACAGATAAACCAAGCAGTATTTCTAATGATGCGATTGAGAAGTGAATAAGCAACTAAAACGACGGCGGGGCCTGCACATAAAAATGCTTCGTATGCAGGCCCTGCGTTCTCGCTCCTTCCCCAGCCATCTCAAGCTGGAAGGACAGAAGCTCTGGAGAATGCATCTTCCTCTATGCGGCTCGAATCAGGCCGTGACCACAAGCAGGCCAGGTGTGTCCTGATCCTCCACTATCCCGTCCAGCAGCCGCAGGGTTGGCAAGAACGCAGGACGGGGGCGAAGAGCAGTAATACGCTGCTCTTGCAGATCATAGAGCAGCCCTCCTGGCTCTAACAACAACATAATCATCTCACGCCGCTCCTGCACGGTAGCGACCTGCCAGAGTACGGCGAGTTCTGGCATCTGTTTTCCCGCAGCCAGGATCCCCTCGATGCTCACTGCATCTTCCACAGGCGCCTCGATGGCATGCAGAGCCAACTCGACTGCCGCCATCTCGCTGCTAAATTCCTTGTCCTCAAGGTAGCCATCCCGATAGAGCTTGAGGAGCCGTTTGCGCTTTTGGGTAAGTCTCTCCCGTTCGTGGGCTGCTCCTTTCAGGCTCCCATGAATGTGCTCCACCACCTCGACTAACTGCTTCTGGATCAACTCCTTCCACTGCTCAGGTAGATGCCATCGGCGGAGCAGTTCCCCAAATTGGTGTGAGACGGTTTCAATTCTCACTTGCCGATGCCCGCCAGCTTCACAGGGGAGGCGGCGTGCTTGAGCCATATCTTTGTAGTAGGCATAGGGATGGCCTCCTTTGCAGCGCAGATTCAAGTGACAGTGCCAGCAGCGAATATATCCGGCAAACTCATAGACACGGCGCGCCGATTCAGAGCGATGTGGGGCATTATAGTTCACGCGGGACCCGATACGAATGCGCTCCCACTCTTCAAAGGTGAAGGCGGCTTGATGCTGTCCCCGAAAGCGCTGACCATGGTAGAGAATGGTCCCGCGATCATCACCGGGGGCAAAGGCGGCATAAAACACATTGCGGGTGATGGCATTAATGGTGTCTATGGTAAAGAGGCGATTGCCAAAGCGCTTACTACCGGTGCGATAGCCGGCGGCATTGACCGCTTCCACAATCCGTTCGGCACTCAGACCTTGCATGCGCAATTCCCCGATCAGACGTAAGCCCGGGAACGTCTTTGGGTTGGGTTCTGGGGGCAGTTTCGGACCCACGCGATGATAGCCAAAGGGGATGTCTCCATTGTGCAGGCCCTGGGCGGCGCGTTCACCTTTGCCTTTGCTGGTATGTTTGGCCAGCATATCCGAAAAGTAGGCGGCGAAGGCAGCCAGAATGGTCAGTTGCAGCTTGCCTTCGGGTGTCGAGTAGTCAATGTGCTCGGAGAGCGAAAGGAACGCGGTATGGTGATCGGCCAGGATGCGAAAGCTGTGCAGTGTGACCATAACATTGCGCGACCAGCGATCCAGGGTGTGGACCATAATGAGCTGCACGCGCCCGGCTTCAACGTCATCGAGCAGGCGCTTAAAGGCCGGACGTTTGGCGATCTGCTCGCTGCGGGCGCTGCGTTCGTCATCTTCATAAAAGACGGGATCAGGAAGCTGTCGCCTGTGACACTCCTCGCGAATGGCGCGTTTCTGGGCATCGATACTAAAATTGTCTTTTTGCATGTGGCTGGAGCGGCGCACATAGCCGGCCATAATCCGAGAAAGTTCGTGAGAAAAATGTGTGGTCATAGCAACCGTATTCCTTGTCTATCCTTTCATAAAAGCTGAACAGTAGGAAGACCTGCTCCATGGGCACCTAACGGACCATCTGGCATCGAGGTGAGTTTCCCTCGTGCCGGTTCTCCCGAAACAGAGACACACAAGAGCAGGAATAATCTGCTGTGGTCGGCTGAAATGGAGCCAACAGACAAGCAGACCATCAGTTCTTTCTTGCCGAAGGTTGGTGAGAAGCCACCTCGTGCTGCTCAATGGAAGTGCACGATGATCCGAAAAGTCGGCGCAGTGTCTGAGCCTCCCGCTCTTGCACACAACGATAGAAGATGCGAGCGCAGAGCTGGCAGAGCGTCACGACATCAATAGGAAGTGCTTCACGCAGTTCATTCTTGTCTGGCATCTCATTGTCTCCTTCTATCATGATATCCTTAATACTTGCAAGAAGTGAAAGAACGGCGTTTACCTCAATGTCTTCTGCCTGAGGTAGAAGTGACACGCCATACCAGAGAGGACTGAGCAGCCATTGTACAGGCTCTGCTGGTATCGCTGTGCCATCAGTGAAGGTCCATTCGTTCGGAGGAGAGAAGTAACACTCATCTTATCGTCCCCTTTCCTGGGGAGGAGTGCTGTCGATGATCCTTGTCTGGGTGAGGGAGAGACATTCGGCAAGGAAACGCTGCGCCAGGTCTTTCGTCTGAGACAGGCGTGTCCAATCCTCCGCTTCAAAGGCCAGCGTATCCAATGGCGAGGGCCACTGGGCCAGCAGCCTGGTCATCACGGTGTGGAATTCGCTGGCGACGCGATACCAGTTGAGGCGAATACGTCGTTCCTGCTCGCCCTCCCCTCTTCTCTGTGTCGTTGCTCTGGCCTCCTCTCCCAGTTGTGTCACCCGACGGGCAAGCGCATCCCGCTGCTCTTGCACCATCTGCACCTGCTGGTGCAAGGTTTCAATGTGGGCCTTGACCTCTGGTGGGACGACCACCTTCTCGACCTCTTTGATCACTTTCGTCTGCGCGGAGAGCGCTGCCAGCTGTTCCTGGAGCGAAGTGATCTCCTCGGTAAGCTGCTCGATGGTGCGCTGTTGCGCCTGGATTGCTTCGTGGGCCTGCTCCGCCTCAGTACACGCCTGCCGCTCAGCCTCTTTAGCCGCTTTCACCGCTTCGAGCGTCGGAGGGATCGTTCCCTCCTGGACCTCTTTCAGGATCTCTTCGGTGGTTGATGGCTCCGCTAATTCATAGAGCACGCTGACCGGCAAATGGTGAAAATTTCTCCATGTGTCCTCCAACTTCTCTGCCACCCGGATGAAATGGCGAGCGGTCCGCCGCGACATCCCAAACTCGGTTTCGATCCAGAGAAGAAACTGCCCATGAGGCAGTTTCTCCTTGACCGTTGTGAGGTTTTGCCCGATCAGCAGAATGTGTTCTGCCGTTCGCTTGAGCAACCCATGCGTCTCCATAGCTTTCTGCTGGACCAGTTCACGAGTCGCCTCATCGAGAAGCTCATAATCGAACCGCTTCTGTGGTGCTGACTCACCCATCACGCTCCTCCTTTTCCGACACGAGAAGGAGGAAGGGATGGGAAATCTGATCCGGCAACTCTGGCAGCGCTTCGGGCAGAACAAGTACGTGCTCCTTCACTTGCGCATCAAGCGTCGCACAGAACTGCTCGATGAGGTGCTGCCCACGCCCCGGATCATCCAGAATATGGTGGACAAGCCGAGGCAGGTTTTTCGTCGCCTCCCGAAGCAGATGGAGCTGATGCAACTGATTGGCGACCCAGGGATCGGTAATAGCCTCTCGCCCGCCTCTGACATCGTGCTCATATTTCTGCCAGGTGAGAAAGCGGACTACCGCCAGCGTGACGACCTGCTTGAGCCAGGCTTGATGCGATGGCGCAGTAATCCCCTGGTAGCGGGGAGTATGCCCAGAGAGAAGCCAGTCGTAATAGTATTGGGCGAGCGCCGGACCGTCTTTGCTCAAAGAGGAGGGATGTCCTTCGGAGGCAATGCTCGCCAGAAACTTTTTCCAGGTCCCCTTATCAGCAATATCGCTGCCACGAATCGTCAGACACTTGCCTTTTGTCGTCGTGAAGTGGATAGCAGGCGCCAGGCCGTGAGCCGTAAGGCATTGGACAAACGTAGCCGGCAGGCAGACGCGTAGCGCCCACCGTTCCAGGTACGCTTCAAGCTGCGGCTGAGAGTTAGCATGGGATCGTCGTGACATCATCAAGACTCCTTCCAACGAATAGTTCCTGGATCACATCGAGCAGGTGATGCCTCCATAATAGCTATCTAAGGGGGGAGCAGGAGGGAAAAGCAGCAGGGATTCAGAAGTGAGATCAGGGGAAGGAATCTTCTTCACCCCTATAGAGATATCCTTTCCATCAGAAGACACTTTATAAGCTATTATTCACAATAGGATATTTTGATGAAGATGCACAGATTTGGTGCTCCCCTCCCTCTGCCCTCCCTCTGCCCTCCCTTTCACCTCCCTGTCTCTTCCCTGCCTCGTGTGGCTATACTCCTGTTTGGGACAGTTCCCTCCGTTTTCCCTCATGGCTGGAGAGAAACGGAGCGGACGCCTCTATGTATGGCCGTGCATTGCCAGCGTTTGCTTCCTGGCAAGAACGCTAGAGTCCTGTCGTCCTTACTACGGAGCTATGCTTACGGAGAGGAAGGTTCAACGATGCGATCCTTGTCCACTCCTCTATGGAGCGAGCACGCCGCTCGGCCACGGGTGGTGAGACGTGTGCGATGTCTTGAGCGATGGTCTGCGCACGCGCAGGCACCACTTCCGCAAAGATCCCGGCCCACACTTCCAGTTTGCCTGCTGGGGTGGCTGCTGGTCTGCCGCTTTTCATGAGCCATCTGCGAATACACGTCTGGTCAGGCTGGGCATAGCTCTGTCCGAGACGGTTGCTACATTGAAAGGAGGACGATGATGAGATCCTATGACATGCATAATGAGCATCCAGAGCACAACAATGGGATCGGAACCCCACCCGAAGCGAGGCAAGAGGCTGGAGTTCTTCCTGGTCCCGATGGCTCTCTCCCCAGTATTGGGATCCCCTTGCCAGTCCAGCAAGGGAAGCAAGGGCCAGAACTGGTCGCCGATGCGGTGGGGGCATGGGCCGTCGAGCGGATGGGGGGGCACGTCTTGCTCCTTCCGCTGTGGCCGTTTCCACCCCATCAGCAGATGTACCATTCCCTCTGGCAACTGGTGCCACTCATAGACGGACTGCTGTTGCCCGCAGGGGTTGGGAGACACGATGGCGGTGGGGACCCGGATGTGCGCGTGGAGGAGAGCGAAGCGGAGCACTGGGCAAGGGCGTGGGAAAGCGCACTAGTCCAGTTGGTAACATACCTGGGGATGCCTCTGCTCGCGATTGCCGAGGGCGCCTCCACCTGGAATCGCGCGCTCGGGGGCACAGACAGCGAGGCCAGGCGAAACCTGGAACCGGCGGCATCCCTCCCGCCAGCCTCCTGGGAGCATCACGCGATTCGCGTTCGTGCCAGAAGTTCCCTGGCCCTCACCCTGCAAACCACAATCCGAGAGCAAAGGGATCAGCTTTCACCATGGAACCTGGCCGTTGTGCCTGGACCGCAGGTAGAAGGTCTGGCGCCTGGCCTCTCCTGGTGTGCTCAGTCCGAAGAGGGGACGCCGGTGGCCTTTGAGCGCCGCGATGGCGTCTTTGGCCTGGGAGTGCTGGGGCGGCTGGACTGGGGACTCGATCAGATCTATAGCCGCACCATCTTTGCGGCCTTCTTGCAGGCCTGCCGCGCCTTTGACCGTTCGCGACACAAACATCCTGGCTGGGAAGCCGCGCGCGAGACGATTTGTGCGACGGTAGTCCAGCGTGTCCGGCAAGGGCAACCCTTGATAACCGGACACGCGATCATGTCGTACCAATCGTCGCAATCCTCTGAGCCGCGCTCAGCCTCTGTTGCCATCGCACATGAACCTCTGGCTTCGGCTCGCGCGCGGCAGCGCTCACATGTGCCAACGAAGGCGGAACTCAACCGCATCCGGCGGCAGCGCTTGAAGTTGGCGGCCCGCTAAGCGTTCCCTTGCCTGAGAGCGTTCTAAAGAGAGAGGTCAGCACCTCCACTCTGCTCTCCAGGGCTATTGCTCGCATAGACATCCGCAGGAATAGTGCCTGTTGTCAACTGATCCGGCGCTGTTCCTGCTGTACTGCGGCATAAGGAGTGATGACGACCCTTCCCCGCCACTAGCTCACCAGAAGTGTGCAAGCATCATAGGCCGAGGGAATGAAAGTCGATGACTGGCTCCACTCGTTGCCAGAACTTGAGGACATGAGCTGAAAGATGCCATATGAATCAGAGAGAGCTACCAGGTTGGTCCCAGGCTATGGAATAGCCACAGTCCAGCCGGTAGCTAACCGTTATCATCCGGGCAGAGTCTGTTTCTCGCAGGCTCTGCTTGACATGCCCCTTTTCGCTCCTTAGTCCCCACAGCATGCTCCTGTTCTGCCTAGCTTGTGCCTAAGTACAATCAACTAACAATTTGGGCATTGGAGCCAATCACCGACAAGATGTTCTCTGGGCACTGGTTGGAGCGCCCGAAAAAGTCGCGAGCCGCTGAAAGCCTCGCCTGCTTCGTCTCAAACAACTCACAATGGGTGACCTCGCGGCGGAAGTGGCGCCAGAGCATCTCAATGGGATTGAGCCAGGGACTCTACCTCGGTAGGTAAAGCAAGACGAGTCGCCCCGCCGCTGCCCGCACAACCGCTTCCACCTCATCATCCTCATGGGTACAATTATTATCCCCGGCCACATAGATGGTGCCTGTGGCATGGTTCTCGACCAGGGCTTGGAGCAACTGGGCAATCTCCTGGCGGCGTTTGCGGCGCTGGAACTGCACCACCGTTTCTCCGGTATGATAGTTTCCCGCTCCGCTGCCATAATCCTTGTCCGGCTGCCCTGGCGTTGGGATCATCACTTGCTGTCCCTTTGGACTCCACATGGCTCGTAGCGTCGGGAACCAACTCAGATGGCATTCGTCCGCATAATAAAACACATCCCCTGCTTTTAACCCATCTCTTGCTTCTTCAATCGTCTTTTTTTTACCAGATAGTCTGGATCAGGGCGGCTGATCTTATGCTGAGGTCGCGAGAGCACCATCTCTCCTGCTTTGAGCACCAGGCGCACCGTCTCATAGGAAGCTCGGATGCCGGTTTGCTGGGTCATGGAGTCCGACAAGCGAGGCATCCGTCCACATCGAATAGGGTTGCCCCAGGCTGCGAGGCCGCAGCCTCACCACTGCCAGCCATTGCTCCTTATACTCTTGCGTGATTTTCGGCGGCAGCCCTGGCATCGGCCGATCTTTGAGTCCTTCGATCCCCTCGGCCATCCAGCGTTTGAGCCAGTTGCGCACCGTTTGATCTCCTTCGCGCACGGTCCTGGCAATCGCCGGAGCCGTCAGCCGTTGCTCTCCGGCCAACAGCACGATTTGAGCACGGGTACGCAGTTTCACATCTTTTGTTGTTCGATACAGTTTCTCTAACGCTTCCAACTCGTCAACTGTCAGGAGCGCTATCTCCAGAGGCGCTCGCATGGGTCCCTCCGTTTTTTCCTGACAGTTTACCTCATTTCACAAAACATTGCTTGATTGTACTTAGATTCTGTCATGGTGTCTTCCTGCTCTTTCCAGTAGAATCAAGAATAGAGCAGAAGGACGTGCCAGGCGAGGAACGCCCGGTTCTTCCTGGCATTCTGTGGGGCAAGAGCGGAGCGCGCCTTTCTCATCAGAGCCTTGAGCCAACCAGAGCGAAAGGTTGAACAGGGTGATCTGTGCCGCAGATCTCTTTGCGCTGCGCTCGGCTGCACCTCTGAACCGTCCCCTGCTTGCCTCAGAAAAGACTGTTCGTGTAGCAGCAAAACGTTCGTCGTGCTATCTCCAATGTATATTTCCCGTCATCGCGGTTTCCAGGACAGGAGATGAGCCTACCATGAGAAGGAACAATAGCTCTTTTGCCCCCCGCTCCCTTACCACGCCTATGCGGCAGAGCCACTCCTCCAGCCTCAGCCTGATTCACGTTGGTCGAGAGGATACGCTCGATACTCTGCTCACCGTGCTATGCCAGCAGGACCAGCCGGTGGTGCTAATCCTGCCAGAGGATGGGACGGTTTTGAGCCAGCCAGATCATTTTCTAGCTCTGTGGCGCCTCCTCACTGAGCAAGGGCATCCCCCTTCCGTGCATCTGGTAATCCAGGAGGCACAGAGTCTTACGGCATGGCTTGCCTCACGCTTCGGCTTCTCCCATTCCGCTTCTCTCGAAGCCGCGCTCCATGCCTTGCTCAATGATTCTTCGTCCAACACCCTGCCTTTTCATGAGGGAGCTCTCATTCCACCTGCAATGGCCTCCTTCGCTCCACAGCCTGAACAGAAGCGCTCTTTCCAGGATGACGCACATCCGGGAGGCAATTTGTCTCCGGTGCCCCCTGCACTGCACTCCGCTCCTTCCAGGAAAGGCACCTCCATACTACTGTCGGCCCTCTTCGGCGTGCTGCTCGTCATCAGCGTGCTCTTCGCCCGATTGCTGCTGGCTGTACTTCCTCCGCCCCTTCATCCCGTCGCGCAAATTGCTGGGGTGCTGACCTTTACCAGCAGCGGACAGGTCGATTCTGCTCTCACGGAGGGCTATAATGACATCATTACCCTGACCTTTTCCCATACTCTCCCTTCGCCTCCGGCCGGGATGGCCTATGTCGCCTGGCTCATGCCAGATCCCACCGACGATGCTACGCTGCCCCTGCTGCTTGGTATGCTCTCTCCTGGGGCGACCAGACTTACCTATATTTCCCCCACCCATAGGAACTTGCTCGCTCACTATAGTGGGGTGCGCGTCACCGAACAACCGGCTCATCCTATCCCGACTCTACCGAGCCAGGATCCCGCTCTATGGCGCTGGCAGGGCTGGATTCCTAATATTCCCACTCCTGGCGACGAGCAGCACTATTCCCTCCTCTCCTACCTGCGGCATCTGCTCGCTGCTGATCCCATCTTGCAGGCCCATGGTCTTGCCGGCGGACTGGCCTTCTGGATGACCCGTAACATCGCCAAGGTCGAGGAATGGGCCTCTGCGGGGCAAGGACAGTGGCATGGAGACAAGACTTCGCCGGATGATGCAGCCCTCATAGAGCGCCAGATGATCAGGATGCTCGACTACCTCGATGGGGAGGACTACGTCTGGCACGATGTTCTGGCTGGCTCGCCCCGGCTTGTCGATAGCGCTGGGGGCAAAATCGGCCTGATCAACCGTGTCCGGGAGCAGACTCCTCCCGCCTATCTGGGGGATGTGGCACTCCATGTACAAGGGTTGGCCGGCGCTCCCGGGCATACCAGCGCGCAACAACACCTGGCCGTGCTTGTGTATACGGTGATTGAGCGGATGGAACAGGATTTGCTGCGCGTCCGTGCGGATGCAAGCGCGGTGGTCAGGATGGCTCTCTCGCAAATGAGGCAGCCGGGAACTCTGGTGCTTCTGGATGAGATGGCTCTCCTCACAACCCAGGTTGCCTCCGGGTGGTTAGATCCGATGAGTGGCGAAGATATCGGCGGCTCCCTCTGGATTCTGACCCGGCTCCAAACCGAGGCTTCGATCTCTCTGCATCCGGTTTCCGCGCAGGCCAGAGAACAGTGAGCGGAGAACGCGCTTCGGCGCTCTCCGCCCTCTTTGGGTTAGAGGCCGTCAACGCCTTCGCCGAGGTACGCCGTGCGCTGGGGCCGAACTGGCCGCCTGGCTTCCTGCGACAGTGGAAGATGAAAGCGCTGTTCTCTCCGGTTGACCAGGAGGCCGCCTAGCGCAAAGAACAGCAGCAAGAACCCGGAGAGCAGGAAGAGCCGATGCATGCCTCCCTTGTCAATCAACCAGCCGCAAAGAGGAAGGCCAAGCAGCAGGAAGGGCAGACTCATCTGCTCCAGCCACCTGGCTACCGCTCGTTCCTGCTCCCGCGCGACTGCGAGCGTCACCTGCTGGTCAGGCCATTCGGAGGGTAATTGCCATACCGAAGGGGAAAGCGGTGTCTCACGTGCACACATCTCACGGGTAAGCAGTACCCGTGGGAGGAGGAGCGACCAGAACGCTCCACAGAACGTGTAGGCGCCAAACACGAGAGCAAACGGCCAGGAGAGCGGGAGGCCAAAGCCAAAGAGCAGCAAGCAACAGGCCAGACCGAGCAGCACAAGCAGCAGGAGTCTTCTGCCCATCTGTCGCCGTGCCTGAGGAAGAGGGCGGAAGGGCTTGCCGATCAGAACGCGCAACCTCGTCCCGGTGAGCAGGCGACTGGTGAGCAGTACGGCGAACTGCGTGAGGACCAGGAAGACGAGAAGGGGCGATGTCGAACGGAGCGCTGCCGCAAACGGCGTTACGATGCTGCCCCAGATCACGATGAGCATGATGTCCACTCCCACTGCCAGAAGCGAGAGGGGGAGCTGGCTCTCTGATCTGAGCCAGGCCCACATCCAGCCCGGCGAGAGAGCCGCGTGGTTCAGGTCGAGTTGCCAGTTGGCCGGGTGCTGATCGCCGAGACCCATCCGCCCCAGATGCGCCCGGGAAGCGACTGCGAGTGGCGACCAGCGACACAGATCCAGTATGAGCAAAGGCAGGCAAAAGAGAGCGGCAAGTTGCAGACTCCAGAATGCGGTTGGCCGCCACCACACAACAGCCAGACCCACCGTGAGCGTGCTCCATTGCTGGAAGTGCCGTATGTCCTCGCTGATCGGGGGCCAGCCAGGCCGCTCTTTGGAGAGCCATCTCTGGAGCCAGCCGCCAGTGTTTGCCGTGAGCAGGCAAAAGAGCAGGCTCTCTCGCATCGTCGTGGACAAGGGTAAGGGCAGAGGCATACGGGCAAGAGACGGATCTGCGCTCGCCAGGAGGGAAGCGAGAGCGAGCATCCCGGACATGCCGAGCGGGAAGAGATATCTGTAGGAGGCGAGCCGGGTTCCGGCGATCCACGAGGCGAGGAGCGCCGCAGGGAAAAAGGCCGAGTGCTCAAGCCACCATCCTTCTGAGAGCAGCCACATCTGCAAGATCGAACAGCCGTAGCAGGCCAGCAGAAAGCTGATATTCATGAGCCTGCCAGCCGAAATCTCGTCGGGCAGTCGGGATTTAGCGGAGAGATGCCGCATATGTTCCTCCTTGTGCCCGACTGGCTGTGCGCAGCGCAAGCAGCCGCCGCACGCCTTCGAGGGCTGAACGCAGCGGCTCTCTGAGCGCCTCCCACTGGTCTGCCGATGTGCTCTCTCGCCGCACAGCATAGTCGGCTGCGGCCTGGACAAAGCGCCGAAAGAGCGTGGCCGCCCACGAAGCGTCGGACCACTCCAGGTGATCTTGAAAGCCAAGGGCAAAATCCGAAAGCAAGCGTTCCTCGCGCGCGGATGGCGCGATCTCAAGTGCGGCTACGAGCTGGTCAGGAGAGCGCGCACTGACCTGGAGACGAGGAAGATCCAGGTCCGTGCCATGCAGGCCAGGAGTGGTATAGAGACGCGATCCTCCATGGATAAGAATGTCTACCGCTTGATTATGGGCCGAAGGCACCGAGAGTACCGATCCTTCGTTGTCCAGATAGAAGGAGAGCCTGGTGTGTGGCAGCACCGTGATGGGATGGATCGCCCAGCGTTCCGGGGTGGCCCGCCGTGCCAGGTGCCGCACATGCACCCGCCCGCGCAGATCTTGCAGGAGCCGTCCCCCAAGTGCAACGTTCCATGCCTGCATCCCGCCGCAAATAGCCAGCAGGGGAACTCGTAAGATGGTCGCGAAGAGCGCCAGGTGGATCATCCACCAATGAAGCCATGCCTCCGGCAGTTCGGTCTGGGGATGAGGAGTTTCGCCATATAAACGTGGATCAATGTCTCCCCAACTGCCCGATAAACAGAGACCATCATACTGCCGGATCGCTCGCCAGAGCACCAGAAAGGGATCTTCCTTCTGGTCAAGCATGCGCACATGGAAGGGACAGACCTCACCGCCTGCCTGCTCAATGGCAAGTACACAGGCCGCATGGGCGCCAACAAAAGGCCATTTCCGCTGATCCCAGATGAGGTCTGCTGGAAGGCCAATGCGGGGACGATAGCCAGCCGGGAGCATGGTATGGTCTGCGGGTGTGAGTAACGAGGCGATGGTGGCCGAAAGCTTCGCGCGTTCCTCTGGAGCGCACAGCAGGTGTGTGGTTTTGCGCTTCTTGAGAAGTGTCGTGTGGTAGTAGTGGTGCATGTTACTTGTCCTTGTCCTCTGTTCATCAGTGCATATATCCTACCTTCTTTTTTCTCTTCTCTGTAATTGCACAGAGAAGCCTCTCGGCGGGCCACGCGGAACGTGTCCGAAAGCGCTCTGTCCCATGGCGGCACCAACTCTCAGTGTGCCATATCGACCCAACCCGTGGTGGACGATCACGCTTCCCTCCTCTCTCAGTGAGCAAGGCGCCAGAGTATCACCTGTGGCCCCGATGCGGTGGCAAGCATAGCACTGGAAGGAGACCACGAAAGTGTTCCAATGGCCTCGGGCAAGGTGTGTGTGAGGATGGATGCAAGCGAGGCATCCTGGTAGAGCACGAGCTGCCGATCATCGCCGCCTGCCGCAAGCAGTGAGCCATCGGGGGAGAAGGAGACCGCTCGTACTGGACCACGGTGCGCGCGCAAGGAGGTGGGTGCATCCAGGCAACGCAGGCCAAAGGTGGAAGGAGCAGCTCGTGTGCAGATTCGGCCATCCTTCCAGACGCGCACGACCCCATCGTCACTTCCACAGGCCAACATCCCGGTGGCAGCAAACGTCAGCGCGCGGATTGGCTGCCCCAGAGCGTCAAAGTAGCCATGGAGCACCTGCCCGGAGAACGCATTCCACAGCCGGATGATCCCTCCCTCCGAGGCTGTGGCGACGACATCAAAAAAGGTCGTGAGCGCAAGAATTGGAGCCGTATGTTGCCGGAAGATGCCGCGTAGCTGGTGGCTCTCACCATCCCAGACGGCAGCTTGAGCATCTTCTCCAGCAGAGACACAGAGCGAAGGTGTGGTCTGCGTCCAGCCCAGTGCGGTGATCGGTGCCAGATGCACGCGTGAGTTCACGACGATCACCCTCGCCGTATCGACATGAACGAATGTGACCGCATGCCCTGATCCTACCGCAAGCTGGCTGCCATCCGGGGACCAGGCGAGGGCGCGAACGGGATGGGCGAACGGGAGCGTATGGAGGATGGTGCCGTCGGGACGCCAGAGCAGCAGGCGTCCATCATCACCGCCACTAGCGAGAGTCTTTCCATCAGGAGACCAGGCGAGGGTCTGCACAGGCTGCTGGTATCCCGTGAAAGTGGCCTGGAGCGCAAGCTGGAGCGGGGCAGGAACGTGTGGTGCTCCGGCTGACGTTGGGACGGTTGGAAGCGGTGTACGGAGTGCTTGCTGGGCGACAGCAGTGGTCATACCGACAGTAAGGCCCAGCAGGCTGACAAGCGCGAGCGTCCCTCCGGCAGTAAGCAGCGTGCGGCGGGAGAGCCACACCGGGGCTGGTGGCTCGGTAGGTGGCATTGTGGCAGCGTTCTCCACTTGTGGCAAAGGGATGGTCGCATTGGTTGCGCCTTCGGCTTCGAGCACGAAGCGATAGCCGGATCGCCTGCGCACCTGAGCAAACTGGCCCGTCGCGGGAAGCAGCGTTCCTGAGGCTCGTGAGCGCAAGCGATAGCGAATGGGTGCCCCAAAGCTATCCAGGAGAGGATAGCCAAAGCGTGCTGCTACCGTCGAGACGAGCGGCTCGATAGGTTGGTCATCGCTCACTTCCACCCAGAAAGCCACCGGCCCCTCCCCTGCCCTGCTCGTTGGTCGCTCGATGAGGAAACGCCGTTGTGCCATATGATCCTTCCTTTGCCTTCCCCTGCTGACACAAGGTGAAAGCGTCGCGGAGAATCGCTCACCAGTCACATCAGCCAGTGTAGCAAGCCAGGCAGGGGAATCGATGGGGAGGTGATGGGGAGGCATGGGAAGCTCCCCATCACCTCCCTGCCGGCTCCCCTTGCGTGGTAGCTACACTCAGGATGATCCCGCCACGAGGCACACGTGAGATCTGCTTATAACGCTCTTGCTTCTGTAAGCCGTAAAACAGCACGGAGGCTTCGGGCGGGCTACCCTTCTGTCTGTTTTCTCTCGTCGAGAGAATGTCAATCGAAAGGAGTTGCATCATGCCTATCCAACCCTCGTCAGACGAGCAGCACGAAAGCGGAGAACATCCTGAGACCCTGCACCTGGTTCGCAGAGATGGCGCCCCTCCAGGTCGGTGGTGGGCCGTGACGGTGCTGCTGATCCTTATCACCATCGTCAGTAGTACTCTGTGTGCAGGATGGCTTTCCCGCTGGCTGTTTCCTCCACCGGCCCAGAGCCAGCTCCATCGCCCTGCGTCGCCCACACCTACGATCCCGGCGCTGGGGCCATGGGATAGCCGTCCCTGCGCAGCTTCTCCCGGTCCTCTGACCTGCGATGGGCGCCTGGTTGTGGCGCCATGGGATATGCAGAATTTCGCGCATCCGCAGGGCAGTGGTGCCTGTTTTGATCGAGACAGCATTAGCGTCACCCAGAACATTGTGGCGACCGGCTCAAAGACGAACGAGGTGCTGGGGAAGCTGAGCCTGTGGTGGTTCCCGCGTTGCCAATCGCATGCCGCTGAGATCTCCTGGCTCGGCGATGGCGACGCCCGGCTTTCCGTCGAGTTGCATGTGCTGCATCCCGGTGCAGGTCCCTGGCAGGCCGATGAAAGCTATACCGCCATCTATACCTCAGGTGAGCACACCGCGAGTGTCGCCTGGACGGTGCTGGTCTGGTCGCCGGCGGCTGCCTACGACGTAGTGGCCTGTGGCTCGATAAGCTGGCAGCAGCAAACAGGCTGGATCTGTACCCCTCGACTCGCTTGACGGTACGAGGCCCAGGTGAGCAAGGAAGCGGGTGGAATGCTCGCGACCGGAGCACTCCACCCGTTCCATACTGCCGATATCTCCTTTGCATGTTTTACCCGCTTTACCTACCGCTCGCCACCCTACCAACTCTCCCCTTGCCTCTCCCTGTGCTCCTCTCCCGGCTCCCACCCTTGCCGAACTACACTGCGCTTGCATGCCTCAGATGCGACATGGCATGTGCAGTGCTTGTTCTGTTCAAGGAAAGGATGAACCAGTTTGGAAAACACACACACACTTCGTCGGATCTGGCTTTCGATAGGAAGCGCACTCGCAGCACTGGTACTGCTCCTGGCTCTGCTGCTGCTTCACGCCTCGGGCCTTTCGCCGCGTGCTCTGGCTCTTGATATCGGAGGAGCCATCGGCCTCCAGATACCAGCGCACCCCACCTGTGCGACAGCATCGCCGAATCAGCAAGCCATGCTCTGTGATCGTGCTGATCCGATAGCCGGAGGATGTGAAGCCGATGCGGTCACGACCCAGAGCATCGGGCTGGTAGATAGCCAGGGGCGGATCATAGGGCGCCTGGACCGGCGCTACTCTGCCCGCTGCAATTCGTTTTGGGCCAGGATCTTCGATTACCGGGTCTCCCGCCCGCAGGGAACGGTCCTCGTCGTTCAGATTGGGCGCGAAATTGACACTGGGCAAGGCCCGCATGAGCTCTATAGCAACATGCACTACGATACCCCTGGTAGCCCCGCGCCTCTGGTGGCCGGATCGATAGATGGCGGACCTGATGGCTCTTTCGACATCAATGCCGCCGGCTCCGGGGTGATTCCACCCATCGATGTTGGATCGAGCAGCGGTTAGTTGGCATAGTGCTGGGTCTTTCGATTCCAGCCGTGAGCCAGGAAAGCCATACCAAAGCGTTTCTGGCTCACGGCTGCTCCGCAATTCAGCAGACAGACACAAACTGGCGAAGGTCACGCCTCACCGAGCGTATGGCAGCGCTGGGAGGGGAAAGAACATGGTATACTCTTGAGGAAGGCGCATATGATGCAAGCCCCTGCTTCCACTGTGTCCATCTGGGGATGTTGAAGAGGAAGGTGATGCAACATGACTTTTTTAGAAATATTTGCCAGTCTGTATTTAAGTCCGCAAGAGATTGCCAGCGAGTCTGGCGTGCCTCTGGAAGTTGTCCTCAACCTGAGGAATGGAAAACCGGCCAAGGAGAGAGATATTCGGCAAGTGCTCCGGGTGGTCAATGACAGGCGTGAAAAGCCCATCACCTTGCAGGATATTCCCGCGCAGCAGATTCTCTGGGAGTAATATACGACGACAGAACGAAGTTGCGAGACGTGAAATTACAAGAAGCAGTCCTCTGCTTGATTCCTGACCGAGGTTTCTTATTGTGTCTCTTTGGGTAGAGTATTCTTTGAAGCAGGATCCAGTGCAAGCTCGTATGACCAGCAGCACGAGGCTTTAAGTCCTGTATTCCACCGCAAGGGGAACCCTATGGAGTATGTACACCTGAACACGACACAGGCTCGCCACTTGATCCGCTCTGGGAGTTGGAAGGGTCCGACGACTGGTCTGGCCCCGGGATATGTGCAGGCCAATCTGGTGGTCCTTCCTGGAGCCTTCGCCGAGGAGTTCGCCACGTTTTGCCGCCTCAATCCAGGACCCGCCCCTTTGCTGGAGAGAACGGCCCCTGGTAATCCACACCCCATGAAGCTCGCCCCAGAGGCTGATCTGCGCACCGATCTTCCCTGCTACCGCGTGTACCGTGAGGGCAAGCTTGTGGAGGTGTCAGAAGATCTTCTCTCCCTCTGGCAAGAGGATTTCGTCGCTTTTCTCCTCGGTCGCTCGTTCTCGGCGGAACAGGCCCTCATCGCGCCGGGCATTCGACTGCGCCATCTAAAGCAGGGCAGAAACGTGGCGCCCGTGCCAACCGTTCTATCATCTCAGTATGAAGCCATGCGCTGGCAGGTGTCACGAGTGCAGCACTGGTGATCCCAAGAGTATGTTGAAGCATCTGGCGGCGAAGCTGATCCATCGTAACTCCCTCTCGTTCACCGGCTGCTTGTAGTATACCCCGTGCCACGGCGCTTGAGAAGAGAGGGAGAAGCGTTGTTTGGACCTCCTGCACCCCTGCTGAGATCAGGAGAGGCTCGGTTGTCTCTCTTGCTTGAGAAGCATGCTCCTGGTGCTGCTCGGCAAGGGAAGAGGATGGCAAAGAGAGGGGCGTAGACATCGGCAGCGCAGAGAGATCGAGCACGCGTGGCGCGCGCTTGAGTCGCCTGTACAGGCTGGTCGTCGCTTCTGCTGGCTCCAGTCCTGCTTTCTTGAGGGCTTTGACAAAGGTGTCATAGGCGCGCAGCGCCTGGTGCGTCATGCCGCCTTCGTGCAGGGTCTGCATCAGGTGGCACAGCAGGTTCTCGTTGGTGGGGTCCTGGGCGAGTGCTTCCGAGAGCAGCGTTTGGGCCTGGACATGCTGGCCCTGCTGCCCATACGCCTCCGTCAGGCGCACCAGCGCCCGCTCCTTCATCATCTCCAGATGCATGCGTCGCGCCTGCACCCACGTCTCCTCTATCCCAGCCAGGAAGCGGCCCCGTCGGAAATACTGCACAGCCTGCTCTAAGAGCGGCAGCGCCTCCGCTGTTGCCCTTCCAAGCGTGTCGGCCTGGGTAATGAGGGAGAGGGCGGCATCGGCATCGATCCAGAGCCGATCTTGTCCGGCAAGCTCATAGCTTTGTGTTTGCCGATTCGTGAGCAAGAGGTCAGTGGAAGTGGCTGTGCGGAAGTTGGTAGCAGCCGCATAGAGGTACTCGTTGGCCCGGTCGCCCTCCGAGAGCGGCCAGATCTGATCGATCAGCCAGGAGTAGCTCGCGCGCCGTCCCGGCTGGCACAGGAGCATCTGACAGAGCGTATCGCCATGACGTGGAAGCGGCGTGATCTCACGCTCATCGCAACAGATGCTAAACCGTCCAAAGGTGAAAATGGTGAACTCTGGCATGGTCCCTCCTCTCGTCCACGCGCCTTTCGCTTGCAGCCGTAGCGTGCAAAGCCTCGCACATCGGTTCTTTTCTGGCGACAAACCTCCTGCCTTGTGCCGTACAGGGAGGGCACAACTCGCGCCAACCTGTCTCCACTGAGAGTATAGCAGAGGCAGAGAGAAAAGAAAAGCAGATGATGAGAAAAATGGATCGACAAGCTAGCGGTGATACCATTGCACAGGAAGATGCACAGGTTTGCGCATGGTTCTGTGACCTGTGGGTTGCGCAGGAGATGCTGCTATAGTTGTTCTGACAGCAGAGTAACGCGCGAGCGCTGGCAGAAAGAGCTTCTTCGCGCCTCTCTTACGAGGAGACTCCGCATGCACAGAATTCTTCGACCAAATATTGCCTTTGCTGGCCTCACAGCAGCCGGCAAGACCACCCATGCCAAGATTCTCGCAGCGCAACTCGGCTATGAGTGGATATCGGCGACTGCTCTCCTTTTAGATATTCTCGGCGTAAGTGCCAATCCAGAGATGATCTGGTTCACCGACTATGAACGAGTTCAACAGGCGCGGGAAGACGACCGGGTAGACCGGGAGCTTGAACGACGCATCAGTGCGCTCGCACAGAGTAGAGATGGTCTGATTCTGGATACCTGGGCTATGGCCTATATTTATGAAGGCCCTTTGATCCGCATCTGGATTGAGTCAGATGAAGCTTCCCGCACCCGCAAATGCTACGTCTCTCAGGGACGAGAGAAATCACTGGATCTCTTCGCCTGCCGGCAGCTCATTCATGAGAAGGATCACAGTGTCCGCTTGCAGTTTCAGAGGAGGCTCAAGTTTGATCTCTTCACCGATATGAGTCGCTACGATGCTCTTGTCAATAACACCGATCTCATTGCTGAACCAACCGAGCACTATGCACAGGCCGGTATCAGGATCTTTACGCCGGTCGTCTCTGATGTCGTGCGCTATCTGGTCGATCAAGCGCTACATCGTGCCTCAACGGAGTCGGGAGAAAGCTTACGGGCAAAGTATGGGACGATGGTGCAGGCCGTGAGTGTCAAGCCGTGGTCGTTCTCGTAAGGAGGACGAGAGGACGAACAACGTGCTTGCCAGGCTGATTAGAATAGAGGAACAGTCTGAAAAGGGTGACTGTTGCATTCCATTTTTTCTGGGAGGAACCACATGAAGCCAATTTACTTCATTACCGGCAATAAGGACAAGCTCCGTGAAGTCCGTGCCTTGATTCCAGCCGTTCGTGGGATAGATATGGATGTCGTCGAGATTCAAGAGATTGATGCGCATAAAATCATTGCGGCCAAGCTGGCCGAGGCCCAAAGATATCAGTCCGGAGCCTTCATTGTTGAAGACACCTCACTCTCTCTCGATGCCATGAACGGTCTGCCTGGACCGCTGGTGAAATGGTTTATGAAGGCTGTCGGCATCGAAGGGGTCTATCAGCTTGCCGCAGCGTTTGGAAGCGCGAGAGCGACGGCGCGTACCCTCATCGGCTATGCTGAGGAAAACGGGACGATCCACTTTTTTGAAGGCTCTCTCGCCGGGACGCTCGTTCCCCCACGCGGCACGGCTGGCTTTGGTTGGGATGCGATATTTCAGCCGGACAACTCCTCACGGACGTTTGCGGAGATGACACCGGGAGAAAAAAATCGGTGCAGTATGCGCCGTCTCGCGGTCGAAGCGTTACGGCAGTATCTTGAGCAGAAGGTGAGCATGGAGGAACTCTCGCCGATAGATGGGTAAGATACCCGGCGGTTGCCTCCCCCACGTCTCTAGCGATGGATGACCGCACAATTGAACCTGGAGCAGAGACATCTCAGAGGAGTGGTGCAGGTGAGCGTTGATAGGGGAGGCTGTCAATGCTCATCTGGCGAAGGAGCGCGCATGTTTTGTCTTTTACATCTTCATTTTGAATCCGTCCTCCGAGCCATTGCCGCGACAAGGCCGGATCTGCTCCGCAAGGTGTATTACACTTTCTCTACAAGGCAATACCGCGCCGCTTCTCCTGCTGAGCGGCTTCACCTGCTGGAAGAACAGATTCGGCTATTGGCGCAACAGAGCGGTCTCTTCACCGAGGAAGTCTTCGAGCGCGTCGTTCACGTTTTCTTGAAGGAGCTTGAATGGAGTCAGGTTGAGCATGCGGATCTGCGCATCGGGGTCAGTCTCGGGAAATGGTCATGGATGAGAACCCTTGCTGATGGCATAGCGGTCTTTCAACGAGCGCTCGACAGGTATCCGCAGATCACCCTCTCGTTTCTCGCTGCCTTGAACTTCGCCAAATCGCGGGCCGAGATCGATGAGATTGTTGACCTGCTGCTCACTGATCACTTCGTCCAACAAACGTTTGTGGGGATCGATATCAATGTCGCACCCGCAGATCTTGTGAAGTTCGCGCAGTATGCTCCCTCGCTTCTCCTGGCACAGCAACGGGGGATGAAGATCAATATCCATCTGGGAGAACTCTTCGAGAACGCGTTTTCACAAGAAGTCCTTTCGTTTCTTGTCCCCAATCGCATTGGACATGGGGTGCGATTGCTTGAGGATGACGGCCTCGTGGACCTGATCCAACGACATCATATCTGCCTGGATATGTGTCCGGTCAGTAACACGCGCCTGGGTGTCTGGGATTGGCGGCAACCGAACAACCCGGCAAAGAGAGCCATGCAGTTCGGTATCCCGGTGTCGATCAATACGGACGACCCGATCTTGTTTCAGACCACTCTGGCTCAAGAGATGGCGCTGGCACATCTGAATGTAGAGGAGATCAAGCTGATCCAGGCAACGGGGAGAACATATGGCTATCGAGAGAGATAGAGCGACGGTCTATGTCTTCTATGGCGTCGCCTGTGTAGGTAAATCAACTCAGGCCCTGCACTTTGCCCATGAACATGCCATCCGCACCATTATCCATACCGACTATGTGCGAGAGGTGCAAAGAGCCTGTGTACGACAGCCAGCGGGCAGTCCTTTGATGAAGGTGACACATACCGCCTGGGAACTCTTTGGAGAGCCTTCCGCCGAACATATCGTCAAAGGGTTTACCACGCATGTTGATGCAGTGACGCCCGCATTACTTGCTGTTGCGCATAAACTCTCCAGAGATGGCTTCGATGCCATTGTGGAGGGAGTGCATTGCTATGGCGCGGTCCTGGATCAACTCATGCAGGTGGGTGGGTTGATCGTCCTCCCGCGATTACTGGTCGTTCCCAATGAGTGGAGGCTCTGGGAACGTATGCAACGCAAAGAAGCAGAGCGCTCGCGTGCGGGTGAGGCGAAAGCCTGGAAGAAGCATATCAGCGCACTCATGACCATTCAAGCTTTTCTCCTGCAAGAGGCGACAGAGCGCCGCATTCCTATTCTGTGTTCCGATTAGGGGGAAGTATGCAGCAGGTTGATCAACTCTATGATCTTGACCATGTGGTCCTGTCGAATGGAAAGATCTATCGCGTTCTGGGGAATGTTCGGAGCAACAAGTATTTTTGGGGATATAATGTCTATTCCCCGCAAAGCGATGGCGATAGATTCTATAGAGGAATGCGGTATAGAAAAAATTATCCTGAAGATGAGCAACTCCCGCATGACGTTCTCGACACGTATGAAGTGCTCAATATGAGCGATGTAGTGGCGCATTGTGATCCGGTCCAATCGGCTCGGCAACAGTGCTCAAGCTTTGAGCAGACCATCTGGTTTGACCTCTATACAACCTTAAAGGAGATATTTGGTGAGGATGCAATAGGCATCTTTGGGTCTTCGATGTTTGGCCTGCATCTGACTCCAGAGGGACGGGTGCGCAAAGATGTGGATTTTGTGATCGAGGGACTCGACCATCTTGAGACCTTGCGGGACGCCTTACCGGACATTCGCCGCCAGCTCGGCTTTGAGGAAGTGAGCGCAGCGAGACAACTTCAACAATATCAGCGGTATCAAAAGGTGTTTCAGAATCATCGTAATTCGATCCAAGAAATCATTAAACGCCGCTGGACCGGTCTCCAACTCTCAGAGCAGATCGTCAGCACGCTGCGTTTTCGGGAAAAACACATCTTGCTTCCCCTCGAACTGGTGGATGATACGGTGATGCTTCAAAGAAATGTGGTGGTATCAGGCCATGTGATAGATGCAGACAAAAGTCACCTCTTCCCGCGCATGTTTACTCTCTCGACCAAAACCTATCAGTATCCGGTGTACATTTTGTGGTGGAAGTTCAGCACGCCTGTGTGTTTGCATGATCGCATCACGCTTTGTGGGGATAGAATCCTGCTCGAAGGACAGGAAGCGATTCGTATGACGAATTTCCATAAACATTGGATGGCATTTGACGCCTGAGCAGCGAGAGCTAGAACGTTGCATGAAGAGCGTTCTATCGTAACTGGTATAGTTGGTGTTTGAGATATCAAGGCGCGTTTTATACGTATGATGCATCACATTCCGCAAACAGAATTCATGGAAGCTGCTATCGAAGAGGCGATCTCCTGTATGAAATTCGGCGAGCATCCAGTCGGAGCAGTTATTGTTCAAGGAAGGGAAATTATTAGTAAGTCTGGTAATCGAACCCACCACGACCTGAATCCAACTCATCACGCTGAAGTGGTCGTGATTGGCCTGGCGGCACAAAAATTGGGCAAAAAGAACCTGAGCGAGTGTATTCTCTATACCACCCATGAACCCTGTCCAATGTGTGCTGCTGCCGGTATCTATGCAAGGATCGGGGGAATTGTCTTTGGCACCAGCATTGACGACGCGATCAGTTTTGTCGCCAAGAATCCGCAGGCCAGATGGAGATCCATTGAGATCTCATTGTCTACTGTTCTTTCTCGTGCCGATCATATGAACCTCTTTGTCATTGGAGGCTTTATGCGAGACCGATGCGCCTCTCTTTTCACCCTTTTATTGATGAAGTGAGTGCGGCTCCTTTTTCTGCTATTACTTTTAGAAATTTATTATGCGTTCTTCCTTCGATTTCGTCAGATGTTGCGCATCACGTTGGCCTGTCAAGAGATCCGGCGTGCACTCACGGCTCTCCACACCTTGCCTGGAGCTATGAAGTCGAAACGCTGCGCCAGGTCAGCAGTCTGGCAGGAATCTTCTCAGGAAGGGAGATGCACAGGAAGCTGCACAGGTTTCTCCATGGTCATGCGCACAGGAAGCTGCACAGGTAGCGTTGCTATACTGCGGCTGGTTGCAGAGAAGCTGACCAGCCGGGCAGGTCCAGTCGCTTCATGCGAAGGCGAGGGACTGTCTTCCGCACCTGGCAAGCTCGATGGAGCGCCTATGCACCAGGTCGAAACTGCCTCGCCTCCCGCCCGGACGTTCTCTGTGCCACCGATCTATCGATACACGGATGTTTTTATGAAGGAGTACCGGATGCTTGCTTCAAAATCACCTCACGATTCGTCATCTCCCTTCCCCCGCTCGGCAGAAGGCGCGCGAGCATGTCCCCCCTCTTCGCTCGACCACGTGGTGCTGGATCTCTTGCCGGGCCGCCCTCCCGGTTTCACGCAGCAGGAACTCATGGATCGCATCCATCAGGCGATGCATATGTCCCAGGTGCGTGCGCCAGTCGTGTCCGCTATACTGGCACGTCTGGAAGGGATTGAGCAGATCGCTTCCGTCGGGGAGGGAAGTGAGCGCCGCTATTGGCGTTTCGGACCAGCACCTCGCCCATCGAAGGAGCAAATCAGCACGCCAGGCGTTCACTGATGGAAGGAGCAGAGCAATGAACTCGATGCCGCCTGTCCGAAGACCGTTCCCTCACGAGAGCGGAAGGATGCGCTCTCCTTTGGACTGGTGGTCCCGTCACACCACTCCCCCTGCGCCGCCACCCGGGGCAGCATTGCCGGCCATCCAGCATGCCCAACGGGGCAAGATGAATAGCTTCTTGCTGCTGGTGATCCTGGGTCTGTCGGTGGTGGGACTGCTCAGTGCGCTGATTGGTTCCAGCCCCATCTTCGCCTTTCTCACCGCCGGAAGTGGCCTCGTGTGTCTCGCCCTGCTGGTCCTCAACCGGCGGGGACAGGGTCTTCTCGTCGGAATCATCATCTGGGCGACATTGACTGCCGTTCTCGATCTGGAACTCTTCCATCTGGCAACGGTGTCGCCCTCAGCGATCCCGCTGTTTGATTTATTGGTGGGGAACGAACTCCTGGCTGCTCTGATCCTGCCCCTCCCGTTCCTGGCGGTGGCTGCCTGTTGGAACTGCGTCTTTGTCCTGGTCGCCCTGGCGTTGCTCCCGCACACCCTGTTCTTGCAGTCAGTGATCGCGAAGAGCGCCGCGCAACTCTCCCTCTGGAGTGTGGCGCTCTATGTGCTGGTTGCAGTGGGGATCTGGCTGCTGGTCTGGATGGGAGAGCAGATGAATCCTGCTGCGGAGGTGGCCCGCCTCCAGCAAGGATTGATCGACGAACAACTCGCCCGAAGACACATGGAGGACTCGCTGCGTTGGATGGAGGAACGCGTGGGACGAGTCCTGAATGGAGATCTCTCGGCCCGGATCATGCTGCCGGAAGAGGAAGGCACGCCAGGCTTTTCGCTGGCCTTGACCCTCAACCAGGTGCTCTCGCGCCTCCAGCGTCTCTCGCAGGTGCAGGCCTCCCATCAGGCCATGTTGCCCTTGCTTGCAGAGCAGCAGAGTCTGGAAGACATGCAGGTCGCATTGGACCAGGACATGGTGCAGGTGATGCAGGCACTGCGCCTGGCCGAAGCCGGGCAGCACCCCATCCGTCTTGGAACGCCGCGTGTCGAGGAACTGCGTCCCTTGTTTCGCGTGCTGCATCAGAAATACCTGACACCCATGCCCTGGTCGTGAAGGCATTCATCTGGTGAGAGGAAGAGACGATGACCAACCAGGAAGATCATGCCAACAACACGCCAGGCCGCACGAGAAAAGTATCCATCCGTGAGCGCTCGGTGAAGGTAGGCGATTTAATCACGGTCAATGGAGCGCGCGTGAAGGTGAGCTTGCTCAAAGAGCGCTTTGCCGAAGGCAGCTACCGGGTCTGCGAGACGCCGCATTTCGTGCTCTTCACGCGCGCCGAACCTCCCTCTCCCATCCTGGTGCATCGGCTCTTTCCCGACGCTCTCACGCAAGAGAACGCCCAGGACCTCCTGGGTGAACTGGAGCCATTGGGACTCCTCACGCAGCGCAGGCGCGCGGGTGAGGTCCTGGCGGGGATCCTGGGGACCACGCGCTACCCTGATGATTTGCGCCACGCCTGGAACCGGGGCGAGGCGCAAGCCATGCAGCGCCTACTCGTCTTGCTGTGCTCTAGCACGCCTCCGGTCTTACCCGATTTCGTCACGCTTTCACGCCGTGCCTCGCTCTACCAGCGGGCTTGTACCTGGGGCATGGGGCTACGAGTGCTGGATGGTGGCGGTTCTCACGGCTTCGTCGGGCTCTCTCTCTGTCAGCAAATGCCCTGGGTGAGTGAAGTCGTGAGCCTGGAGAACGATGCCGCTGTTGCTGCTGTGGCTCAGCAGATCGCCCAGGGACAGCATCTCTCCGCGCTCCGGTTCCTCCAGGCGGATCTCTTCTCGCAAGAGGTCTGTGAGCAGGGACCATTCGAGACGGTGCTCGCGCTGCATGCGCTCGAAGGCGTGGCGGAGACCGATGCGTATCCGCTCCTGTATCACCTGCTCTCTCTCACTGCGCGCCGCTTGATCGTGGCTGTCCCAATGGTACAGCCGGAAACGGCAAGGGAGAATGTCGGCCCAGAGGCGATATCGCCTGGGCGGCTGGAAGCGGTGGCGCGCATTGTGCTGCGACACTTGAGAGGTGCCGGACGCATGTGGCGGGACGAAATGATCGATGGTCTGCTCGTCATGGAGCGGGCGCCATGACGAACGAAGAAGAGATCTTTCTGCATGCAAAGGAATGGTACGATGACCTGTATTGTTGGCTTAAAGAAGGATGGGCCTGCTCTACTTCGGTGGAGATTCCATCACCGTCAGTTCCTATACCAAGACCATCAATCGTGATTCTAAGGTGTTTCAGCGGGAAGGTCTCCTCTTTGGTACGACGGGACCTGCCAGGCTGCGAAACGTACTCCAGTATCGGCTGGAGATCCCAGCCTGTGCGGCGTCTCAAGATCCCATGACCTATCTCATGAACGATTTTCTGGAAGCGCTTCACGCCTGCTTTCACAACGAGGGTTTTGAGCAAGAGGAGAAAGGGAGACGCTTCTTTGAAGGGCGCATTCTGCTTGGCTTGCGCAGCGAACTGTATCTCGTTGGGGGCGAGTATACCATCGGAAGACCATCTGGTTCCTACTACGCGATAGGCGTTGGCGAAGAGTATGTCTCTGGATCATTATACACGACAGAACGGATGAATATAGAACCCTTGCAGCGTCTCAGGCTGGCTTCGGAAGCTGCGGCCTACCACAATACCGATGTCGCAGGTCCGTTTACCTTCGTCACCAGCGAGCAGACGGCGTATGCGGCAGTGGCGTGTCCAATGCAGTGAGCGAGGCCGCAGAAGGGAAGCCTGCCAGCACCGAGAGAAGAGGGCTCTGGCAGAGATCTTCCACCCGAACAGAAGGATGAAACGATGGACACAGAAGAACTGTTCACCTCTGCACGCGCTCGCATACTCCAAACTCGCGCGTACCGGGGGATCGCTGGCTTTCCCGAAGAGGTGGAAAAGATCAGCACCCTCTCCGGGCTGCTCTTGTGGCTAGGGGGCACGCCATTTCCCCCCGATCATCCTGGAGAGGCCACCGCCATCGGCGAGTTGCTTGTCATCCTCACCTCCTTCGATCTTACCTTGTTGCCACAGATGCTCGCCTATCTGCTCCAGACCGCCTCAAACGTAGGAGCCCCCAGCCAGCGGTGTATCCGGGCGGTAGAGGAGACAGTAGCTCAAGGCGACTCGATGCAGGCACGGGAACTGGCCGGGCAGATTCTGTCCTGGCAGGTGAAGCGCTGGCGCCCCAATCTGCGTGGAGACATCGCAGGCTGGATCGCTCGTCAGGTAAGGTGAAGAAATGCTCAACGTGGGCTTGCGAACTGTGTTTGAACGGCTCCTCCACTCCCGCCAGATAGCGCCCCTGCCGAAAATACTGCACGGCTTGCTCGAAAAGCGGCAGGGCCTCTGCCGGTGTCCGTCCGAGCGCTTCGGCCTCTGCGAGCAGGGAGAGGGCGGCATCGGCGTCCACCCAGAGGCGGTCCTGGCCGGCCAGTGGCGTTATGAGGGCGGCATGCAGGGTCGTCATCTGCTTCTTCCTTAACATGCCTTTTGCCCGTCTTCCACATACCAAGCTGTTTGTTCATAGAGTGCCTGGACACAGTATGGGAGGCGTCTGGCGAGTTTTCGACTCAAGAGGAGCATCGCTTCTTCCAACGTCACAAAGCGATACTCGCTCAATTCATCATCCGGGAGCGTGATCGCCTGCATCTGCTCAGTGTTGAATTGACCGCCATAAAAGACGAACTGAACGCATTCGGTCTGCGGCAACTCCTCGGAGAGATATTCGACGCACAGTAATCGTTGGAGGGCGATCTCGATTCCCAATTCTTCTCTTACTTCACGCAGACAGGCTTCTCGTGGAGATTCGAGATCTTCGACAGCTCCTCCTGGCAGCAACCAGTCAGGCCGATAGGTGGGTTTGACAATCAGGATATGGCCGTACTCATTGAGTACGAGTGCGCTGGCGGCCAGGCGCTTCTTTGGTAAGGTCGCGTAGTTGTAAATCGTCTCCATGTCATCCTCTCTGCTTCCATGCCTCATGACGAGGAACTGGAAAAGACACACTTACAGCAGATCTCCCTTCTGACGATACTGCCGGATGCGCTCCGTTTCACTTTTCACTAACCGACGATGGTTTGCCGAGAGAAACCAGGTTGCCGGATGCCATTCGCCAGTATCGGCATAGAAGTTCAGGACTTCTATGCCATGTGGCGACAAGACTTTGGCGAAGGTCAAATACGTGCGGAGCTGGTGAAAAGGCGAGGTCACGAGAATGATGCGGCGCAATTGCCACTCTTTGAGGAGCCTGAGCGTATATTCCGCATTTTCCCGGGTATGCAGTGACCGATCTTCCACCAGGATTGCCTCTGGGGGAACGCCCAACTGCACTGCCTGATCTCGCATATAGCAAGCCCCCAGGCCACTATCCCAGAGCCTGGCGGCACCTGCTACGTCTTGGGGTTGAATGCGACCACAAGCGACTGCCTGATGCAGTTCTTCAAGTGGGATCAACTGGGGATTCTCAGTGACTTTCACTGAGAATCTGCCGCTACAGATAAGGAGCGGCGCCCAACCTTGCTGATAGAGCCGCACCGCTGTGCGAATCTTGCCATCCAGGAAGCGCATATTCCCCCGTGTGCCGGCCAGTACCACAATCGCATCGGCCTTGCGGAGTTGATCCCGCAGGGCGAAGCGTTTCCCACGCATCATCAGGAGCCACCAGATCCCAGATACCACGACCAGACTGAGACCAAGTAAGCTCAGGCCAATACGGTAGGCAAGATGTTTTCCCTTCATGTCTGACTTTCGCGAAGCATAGTTCCCAGACGAGCCACGCTCTCTTCCTTTCTCCACCTGGATTGACAGAGATCGTTCTGTAACTTTTCGATGCGCGATCTGGTCTTATTCGAGCTAACCGATTGTGCCAGCGTGAGCGCTTCTTCTGCGCTCTGAATACAGGCATCAAGCTCGCCAAGTCCATAATAGGCCTCGGCTCGCTGTGCTACCAGTCGTGCTCGCCCTCGCACCAACCTGGGATCATAGGTCTCAAGGCTGCCGCTAATCAGGTGAACCGCCTGAGCATAATCTTGCAGGAGGACAGCATCGACCCCTTTTTGGGCCACGATGGAGACCGTATTGCACCGGATCAGACCAACGTTCTTCTCTGGCAGATGCTCTTGATCGACAAGGATACTTTTCTCTGCTGCTGTCAGATGCTGCCAGCATGCCTGGTCCTGGTGCAGTTTGGCATAGGCTTCCGAAAGCGCCTGGAGAATATATCCTTTCAGCAATGGCAAAGATTGTCCGTCAATCATCGGGAGCGCTGCGTTGAGATAGAGAAGCGCTTGCTCGGGTCGCTCCTGCTGGATGAACGTAACCCCTTCGCGGGCCAGTGCTGAGGCGATCAAAGCACCATCTTCTAATTCGTTGGCGGCATCAAAGGCACGTTGATAGGCGATGTGCGCCTGGGGGTAGTCCATCTGATCGCGGAGCACGCAACATTGCAACTGATAGCCCAGGGTCAGGAGCGTAAGCACGCGTTTGTGTTGGTCACTACCTTGAGCGAAAGGCAGCAGGCCCGTAATGGCGCGCATGAGGGGAGCAATTTCATGAATAACCTGTCCGGCCCCATCGGAATAATAGAGATTCCAAAGATTCGTAAGAGTACGCTCAAAGAAGGTGAGAAGATCTTCTTGGAGAAGGGTTCTTGGCTGGATCGCATCTGAAAGGATGGTTGAAGGAAGCATCCTTTCCGTAAAAGGTATCCCGCCGAGTGCTGCAACAATAGCCCGACGGAGCATGCGATCAGCCGCATTCAATGGTAGTGGTCCTTCTAGCTCAGAGATTGCTCCTAGTATACCCCGTGCCACGGCGCTTGAGAAGAGAGGGAGAAGCGTTGTTTGGACCTCCTGCGCCCCTGCTGAGATCAGGAGAGGCTCGGTTGTCTCTCTCGCTTGAGAAGCATGCTCCTGGTGCTGCTCGGCAAGGGAAGAGGATGGCAAAGAGAGGGACGTAGACATCGGCAGCGCAGAGAGATCGGCACGCGGGGCGCACGCTTGAGGCGCTCGTACAAGTCCGTGGTTGCCTCCGCTGGTTCCAGCCCTGTGCGCCTGAGCGCTTTGACAAAGGTGTCATAGGCGCGCAGCGCCTGGTGCGTCATGCCGCCTTCGTGCAAGGTCTCCATCAGATGGCACAGCAGGTTCTCGTTGGTGGGGTCCTGGGCGAGTGCTTCCGAGAGCAGCGTTTGGGCCTGGATATGCTGGCCCTGCTGCCCATACGCCTCCGCCAGGCGCACCAGCGCCCGCTCCTTCATCATTTCCAGGTGCATGCGCCGCGCCTGCACCCACGGCTCCTCTATCCCAGCCAGGAAGCGGCCCCGTCGGAAATACTGCACGGCTTGCTCGAAAAGCGGCAGGGCCTCCGCCGTCGCGATCCCCACCGCTTCGGCTTCAGCTACGAGGGAGAGGGCGGCATCGGCATCCACCCAGAGCCGGTCTTGCCCGGCGAGCTGATAGCTTTGCGTCTGCCGATGGGTCACGAGCAGATCGCTGGCGGTGGCGGCGCGAAAGGACCTGGCAGCGGCATAGAGATACTGGATGGCCTGGTCGCCCTCCGAGAGGGGCCAGAGCTGCTCGGCGAGCCAGCTTGCGTCTGCCCGCCGGTTGGGCTGGCACAACAGGAGCTTGCAGAGCAAGTCGCCGTTGCGCTGCGGTGGGGCGATCTCCTGCTCAGCACGGCACAGGGTAAAGCGTCCGAAGGTCAAAATAGCAAACTCACGCATCGTGCTCCCTCTCTTCCACGCGCGCCGGTGGCTGGCGCTAGCGCAGGATGGGTCCTGCTTCACTGAATCCTCATGGGTCATGCAGCAAAGGAAAGCTCTTGCCCACTGGTCTGCACCCCTAGTATAGCAGAGACCGGGCACAAAGAAAAGCATCTCATGAGAAAGGAGGCACAACAGGCATCTAGGCACGATGTGTAGGAACGTTTCCCGCCTTTCTGCGCAATCGATTCTGGCTAGCGTGTTAAAAAGCCGGCATCCACCGGCAATGTGCAGCCGGTGATATGCTGTGCCTCCTCCGAAGCCAGCCACAGCACAACTCGGCTGATCTCCTCTGGAGCCAGCAGACCGCGCTCTGGCAGCAGATTCATGGCATTCATGCGCCGGGTCACATCCTCGCGCGTGGCGTGCGGGCCAGGACCCCGGCAAATACTCGAAAAATGCCTGGTTATTGACAATGCCGGTATCAACCGTGGTGGGACAGATTGCATTGACGTTGATGTTGTACGAGGCCAATTCAATGGCTAACGTCTTAACCAGACCGATCACCCCATGTTTGGCCGCTACATAGTGGCCCAGTCCCGGCAACCCTTTGAAGCTGCCGGTTGAGCCAATACAGATGATCTTGCCCCTCCGCTGGGCCAGCATGTGAGGGATCGCCACCTTGCAGGTGATCCAGGCGCCTTTGAGGACCACTGCCAGCGTGTCGTCCCATTGCTGCTCGCTCAACTCCCAGGTGGAGCCAAAGGAGTACAATCCGGCATTGGCGATGGCTATCGACACCGGGCCAAGCTCGCTACGCGCCTCGTCCAGCAGACGCTGCATCCCTGCCAGATCGGTCACATCCACATGCCGGGCGATGACAGGCTGCCCCAACGTCGCAATTTCCCGCGCCACGGCCTCCAGTTCTTCTGATGCGCTCAAGGCATACGGCACCGAAGGATACGCACGCCGCGTATCACAGAGCAAAAGGCTCGCCCCTTCACGCGCAAAGGCCAGAGCATGCGCTCGTCCTTGCCCGCGTGCAGCTCCCGTGATGAAGACCACCTGATCCACAAAACGCCTGCCCTGGCTCATCCTGGCTCACCTCTCCGTTCGACGATGAGTAGTCCTCCCATCACTTCCTCGCACCAGAAGCTGGCAGCGCCATTGAGCGCAGAGACGCACCAGGCGCCCCACCGCCGCAGCGTATCTGGGGTGAATACCTGGCGATGCCCGTAGAGAGGCTGAACCACCTCCTCGTAGGGCACCGCGATGAGGAGCCGGCGTGTGGTCACGGCTAACAGATGCGTTAGTGCGATAGGCACCTCGTCCTCCGTCAGATGCTCCAATAGATGGATAGCTGTGACGGTTTCAAAGGTTCCCAGCTTCGCGAAGTCGGCAGTGAGCACATCCGCAAGCTGGAACGCCACCTGTGGCACTCCACTGGCATATGCGAGGTCCGAGGCAAGAGAGACGAGATCAGGGTTGTTGTCACAGCCAACGATGCGGGCTTGCGGACAGCGCTCGGCCAGCAGCACGGGCAGGAAGCCAAAGCTGCTGCCTACATCTAACACGCTCTGCCCGACTGCCAATTCCTCGATGCGCCGGTAGATCGCCGCGAAAGCGGCGATCTGGGAGGCAGCTTCTAATACAGACGACGAGGCAGAGGAGATTGCCATGCGCTCCCGCAACCGCAAGAGCGTCGTGAGGCAGAAGTGACGCCAGATAGCGCGCTGATCGCGTGGTGGGGGAAAAGGGGAAGCCAGGAAGGCAAACAGCAGCGCGCCATAGTCTTTGGCGGAAGCGATGATGCCAAACGAAGCGAGTTCGTCGTTGAGCCAACGCAGCAGGTCGGCATCGAGGTTCTCTCTCCTGATTCGATGGAGCAGAACGACCTGGTCGCTGGCCGCCTTGCGACAGACGACAAAATGGGCGGTAGACTGTATATGATAGCCCCGAGTGAGTAAGCGCCTCGTCGCCAGAGCCTGGGCCTGGTCGTCAGAGAGCGCCAGCACAATGAAAGCGCCGACACGAACGGCTTCTTGTCGCTGTGCTGCCAACGGCTTCAATGTCTTCCCTCTTCTGGCGTTCGTTCAATCAGCAACAATCCACCTGCGAGATCCTCACAGTGCATTTTCCCTCTTCCATCTAACCACTCGATACACCAGTGTCCCCACGCCTCCAGCTTTGCGTGCGTGAATACTTGGGCATGCCCGTAAGCGAGAGTGGGCTGCTCTTCATAGGGAACGGCGATGAGCAGCCGATGGCCTGTGACCTGGAGCAAATGGGTCAGTGCTAAAGGAAGCTGCTCTTCAGAAAGGTGTTCCAGCAAGTGAATCGCCGTGACGGTATCGAAACTCCCCAGTGTAGCAAATTCAGCAGAGAGCACGTCCGCCAGGACAAACTCGGCAGTATCAATGCGAGCCAGGCTCGCGAGTTGCTCAGAGAGCGCAAGGGCATCGGTACGATTATCGACCCCGACGATGCGTTTGAATTGCTCAGGGTGACGTTCTGCAACGAGGAGGGGCCAAAATGCACAGGCGCATCCCACATCGAGGAGACTGGAGCCGACCAAAAGTGCAAGGAGACGACGGTACATCCTGGCAAAAGGGAGCAGCAAATCGCCTTCATCGGCTGCTGCGCCTGGGCTGCTCGTATCAAGCTTTGTGCGCAATCGTTGCAAGGTGTTGAGCGAGAAGAAGCCCCAGGCAGCCACGGGATCACCAGGACATATCGAAGCGACGACTCCTCTCATGGCTGCGCCAAAGGCCCCTTCTCCTGGTAAGAGGCCATAAGGGGCCAGTTCTTGCACCAGATACTCTCCCAGGGAATTATCGATCTCCTGAGCGGAGAAGCGATGCACCAGGAGGATCGATGCAGTTGAAGGAGCACGCGCAAAGAGGAAATGCTCTGTTTCATGGATCTGCCATCCCTGCCCCATGAGGTGCGCTCGGGTTTTTTCATAGGTCGAGCCCGGTTGAGAAATCACCTTGAAGTTCTCCACAACCACTGCCTGCACCCGCCGCTTTCCCGGGCGCCCTCTGGACTCAGTTGGCTGGGGATCTGTCATCAGAGTGTTCCCTCCAAATAGCGGGGCACTTTTCTTCCTCGCGGCAGCGCCAGCCGCTCTTGAAAGTCCCCCAGGAATTCGGCCACTTCTGGCTGACCCGGGAACGCACGATGCAGGCTCTCAGCGTAGTCGCTCAACCCCTGGGAGAGGAGGGGGGCATTGATGATCATGAGAAGAGGGAAGGCCATGCGCGCAGACAGAAGTGAACCCTCCAATTCTCCTAGACGCAGACGTGTTTGCGCCTGAAAAAGCAGCGTAATCGCCCGCTGTTGGACCCAGGTTGAAGGATGCTTCGTGGAGGCATCCTCAAAATAGGCATCGGCTTGGGCATAGTTGCCCAGATAGAAAGCACAGGTTCCATTGTAGTAGAGCCAGATCGATGTGTCAAACTCCTCATTAGCAGCCAGACGATCCAATAAGGCTGCCGAAGCAGCCAACTTGTTCTCTACCACAGCGGGCATCTGCAACAACGCGGCGCTTTCGGCCCATTGTGCCAGGAGCCGCGCCTGCGTCGTATAATCTTGTGGTGTCGTATGAGCGCTGACAAGACGCAAGGCCGCTTCTGTCAAGGAGATGACCTTGTCTTGCTCTCCACACGCTTTCCACACGCCACTCTGCCATCCCAGGCTTTCAGCCATGTTCCAGGCATCGCCAGCTTCCAGGGAAGCCAGATACGCTTGTTCATGAGCTTTAAGTGCCTCAGCATAGCGGGCCTGGAAAAAGAGCGCTGCTCCGATAAGTCGGTACACTCCCGAGAAAAAGAGAGCGCGCAGGGCCGAGGGAAGGAGGAAAGAGACCTGTTGCAAGAAAGCGCGTTGGGCCTGACCAAGAGCCAGCACCTGCGAGATGCTTGCGCGGCTGAAGAGCTTCCAGGCATCGAGAATGCTGGCGCTCAAGGAGACACAAAGCTGGGTTTGTTCGTGTGGTGAAAGCGTTTCAGTGGTTGGGAGAGTGAGATCCTTCATCATAGCAGCGGCGCTCAACCGGAGGAGCCGCTGTCGAGCGACCAGCGGCATATCCTGGACGGTCTGTAACATCACACGCAAGGCATCCAACACCCCTTCTGTCGTCCATCCCGCATCAAACAACACGGCCAGATCACCCGCGCTCAATGCTAACCAGGCGCCGAGATCCTGCGTAGCAGGGAATGTATCAGGCATGGCGCAGAGCAGGTCAAGTACCCGTTGATGGGCGCGAGGAGCCCATAGAGTCCCTGGGAAGTGGTCTGAGAAGAGGCGTAGGGGGTCTGTCTGTTGGGCAGCCTTCTCTTCAGGTACAAGCGCAGGACCACTTTCGGTCTCCTGTAAGGCAGCAGGGAGCACCTCTCGTTCCTCTCGGTGAGCAGGCAGCGGTGATGGGTGGGGCAAAGCCTGTACGCGGGGCGCACGCTTGAGGCGCTCGTACAAGTCCGTGGTTGCCTCCGCTGGTTCCAGCCCTGTGCGCCTGAGCGCTTTGACAAAGGTGTCATAGGCGCGCAGCGCCTGGTGCGTCATGCCGCCTTCGTGCAAGGTTTGCATCAGATGGCACAGCAGGTTCTCATTGGTGGGATCTTCGACAAGCGCCTCCGAGAGCAAGGTTTCGGCCTGGGCATGCTGGCCCTGCTGCCCATACGCCTCCGCCAGGCGCACCAGCGCCCGCTCCTTCATCATTTCCAGGTGCATGCGCCGCGCCTGCACCCACGGCTCCTCCACTCCCGCCAGGAAGCGGCCCCGTCGGAAATACTGCACGGCTTGCTCGAAAAGCGGCAGGGCCTCCGCCGTCGCGATCCCCACCGCTTCGGCTTCAGCTACGAGGGAGAGGGCGGCATCGGCATCCACCCAG
>Ga0209061_1001582_pt1 | contig 36136 bp, 31 predicted proteins | sample Coa_R1_10_FD_187157 | JGI IMG/M metagenome (GOLD analysis project Ga0209061, IMG submission 187157) | Surface soil microbial communities from Centralia Pennsylvania, which are recovering from an underground coalmine fire - Coalmine... | ecosystem: Environmental > Terrestrial > Soil >... | reverse complement strand
GCGCGCGGCTGTCGGTCACGACCGTGGCCTGCCGGAGGATCTCCGGCTCGAACTCGCGGCGGGCCAGGTCGATGGCGCCGACCGCGTTGATGTGCATGCCAGGCCGCACCATCGCCGCCGTGAGGACCGGCTCGGTTGCCCTGGTCACCAAGGTGACCACGTCGGCACCGTCGGCGGCTGCCGCGGCCGACGCGACCGCCGTGCACGGCAGCCCGAGCCGGTCGCGGACCTGGCGCGCGAACGCCTCGCGGTGGCCGGGGTCGCGGCTGAAGGCGCGCACCTGCCGGATCGGCCGCACCGCGGCGACCGCCGCCACCTGAGGCAGCGCCTGCCTGCCGGTCCCGATGATGCCCAGGCACCGGGCGTCCGGGCGGGCGAGCCGGTCGGTCGCCAGGCCGGCGGTGCCGGCCGTGCGCAGCTGGCCGAGGGCGAAGGCCTCGGCGACGGCGACGATCCGCCCGGTGGACGCGTCGAACAGCAGCAGGACCGGATCGGCACCGCCGGGGGTGTGCGCCCATGCCTTGACGCCGGCCAGGTCCCCGGCCGCGGCCCCGAGTGCGTGCAGCGTGCCGTGCCCGGCAAAGCCGGCCATCGTCTTGTCCAGCGGCACCGCGCGCCCGGCGGCCTCTGCGGCGAAGGCGTCCGCCAGGACGGCGATGGCGCCGGGGAGATCCAGCGCGGACACCACGTCCGCCTCGCCGATCCACAGCGTCGCGTCAGGCATCCGGCATCACGTCACGCGCCCTCCGCGTCCGGTGCCCCCGGCCGCGTGCGGCCGGCCGTCGCGTATCCGGAGGCACGCGGGTCAAGTATCAAGAAAGCCTTTCTGCCATCTGGCGCTCAGTAACATAGCCATCGCCGATCCCGCTGTCAACAAGGGGAGAGGCCGGCGCGCCCCGGCCAGGCCGGGGCTGCGGGCCAGGCCGGGGCTGCGGGCCCCCGCGCCGGCCTTGCCAGGATCTCCGCGCCGCGTACAGTGCCGGATATGAGCCGCAAGCGCACCGACGAGGCCGAGGCATCCGCCGACGGGCCCAAGTACCCCATCGAATCGGTGGATAACGTGCTGCGGCTGCTGCTCATGGTCGCCCAGCAGGGGCAGGTGCGGGTGTCGGAGGCCAGTGCCGAGCTGGGCACCGCGGTGTCGACCGCGCACAGGCTGCTGGCGATGCTGGCCCACCACGGCTTCGTGACCCAGGACCCGGATAGCAAGGCCTACAAGGCCGGCCACGTCCTGCTCCGGATCGGGCTGAGGTCGGTTGCCAACCTTGACATCCGCACGCTGCTGCGCCCGTTCCTCGAGGAGCTGCGCGACGAGACCGAGGAGACGGTACACGCCGCCGTCCTGCAGGGGAACCAGGTCATGTTCATCGACTGCGCGGAGAGCCCGAGGGCGCTGCGGGTCGCGTCGCGGGTCGGGACGACGATGTGGGCGCACTGCACGTCGGTGGGAAAGGCATGGCTGGCATGCGAGAGCGATGACTTCCTCCGCGGCCTGTATCCCTCGCCCAGGCTGCCCGCCCTCACCCCGGACTCGATCACCTCGCGCGCCGCGCTGATGAAGGAGCTGGCCGAGGTCCGGCGGCGCGGTTACTCGCACAACGAGGGAGAAAGCGAGATCGGCGTGGGATCGGTCAGCTGCGCGGTCTGCGACCGCCATGGCAGGCCGGTCGCCTCGATCAGCGTGTCGATCCCCCTTGCCCGCATGAGCCCGGAACGGTGGGACATCCTCGCCAAGGCGGTGCAGCGCACCTGCCGGGCCGTCGAGTCGACCCTGCCGTAGCGCCGCCCCTTGACATCAGGCGCTCCCGGCGGGGACGATACCAGAAACGGTTTCTGCTAAGGACGTTCCGCCCGCGCCGGCCGGCGGCCGTCATCCGCTGCACAGGGAGACCGGTGACCGGGTCAGCACCACGCATCACACCTGCCGCCGACGCCGACTGGGCCGACGAAGCGACGGCGATCGGCTGGGCGCAAGGCGACGGCATGCGGGCCCTGCTCGACCTCCCGCGGCGGCTTGCCGTCGAGGTCGCGGCCGCCGACCTGCGCGAGATCACCCGGGTCGTCGACGTCGGCAGCGGTCCCGGCGAGTTCCTCGCGGTGGCGCTGGCGCGCTGGCCGCGGGCCGCCGGCACCTGGATCGACGTGTCCCCGGCCATGGAGCGCCTGGCCAGGTCGCGGCTGGGCGCCCAGTCCGGCCGCGTCCAGTTCGCCGTGACCGACCTCGCCGGGCTGGGCCAGGTGGTCCCGGCGGGCTCGGCCGACCTCATCGTCTCCTCGCGCGTCACGCACCATCTCGACGTCTCCGCGCTGGCCGGGTTCTACCGCCGGGCAGCCAGCGCGCTGCGGCCCGGCGGCTGGCTGGCCAACCTGGACCACGTGCGGCTCGACGAGCCCTGGGCCGGCCGGCTGCGCCAGGCCAGGACCAGGCTCGTCCCGGCCAACCCCTCCGCCCACCGCCACGACTATCCGCTGCCCGCCGCGGAGCAGCACCTGGAAGCGCTGGCAGCCGCGGGCTTTACCGACGTGCACATGCCGTGGCGGGCCTTCTGGTCCGTGCTCATCCTCGCCAGGACGCCCGGCCCGGACAGCGATCCCGATGACGAAGGGCAGGCCCGATGACGAACCAGGCCAGCGCGGCCGCCGATCCCGCCCGCCACGCCACCTCGGACCGGGCGATAGCCGAGGCCGCCGCCGCCGGCAAGCTACTGGTCGACCCCTATGCGCGGTGGGCGGCGCGGCAGCGGATCCCGGTCATCGAGGGCTTCGCCGTCGACCTGCTGGCCGCGGACACGGCGCCGTGGGACCGGCTGGGCGCCCGCGCGGCCCTTGTCCACGTCGCGGGCCGCGGCGACTGGAGCAACATCGTCCTCGCCGAGCTGCCGGGCGGCGCCTCGACCAGCCCGCAGCGGCACCTGTTCGAGGAGGTCGTCTACGTGCTGTCCGGGCACGGCAGCACCGTCGTCGAGGATCCGGCCGGACGGCTGCACAGCTTCGGCTGGGGCCCGCGGAGCCTGTTCGGCCTGCCGCTGAACGCCCGCTACCGCCACGTCAACGGCAGCGCGAGCGAGCCGGCCCGGCTTGCGTCGGTGACCAGCCTGCCGGTCATGCTGAGCGCCTTCCGCGACGAGGAGTTCATCTTCGGCAGCTCCTGGCACTTCGCCGGTCGGTTCGGCGACCCCGGGAGGTTCCGGGGAGAGGGCACGTTCGTCGAGGTCGCGCCCGGTCGGCACATGTGGGAGACCAACCTGGTCGCGGACCTGGCCAGCTTCGAGCTGCCGTCGTGGGCGGCCAGGGGGGCCGGAAGCCGCAACCTGAAGTTCGTTCTTGCCGACTCGACCATGCACGCCCACGTGTCGGAGATGCCGGCCGGCACGTACAAGAAGGGGCACCGGCACCGCCCGGACTTCCACGTCTTCACCGTCACCGGTCACGGCTACAGCCTGCTGTGGTACGAAGGAGACGCGGATTTCACCAGGATCGACTGGCGGCACGGCGTGGTGTATGCCCCCGCCGACCAGCAGTTCCACCAGCACTTCAACACCGCTCCGCAGCCGACGCGCTACCTCGCCGTCGCCTACGGGGGCCTGCGCTATCCGTTCACCGAAGAGCGGCGGCAGCATTTTCTCGGCGTTGACAAGAGCGTGTCGGAGGGCGGGCGCCAGATCGACTACGCCGACGAGGATCCGCGGATCCGGGAACTGTACGAGAAGGAGCTGGCAGCCAGCGGCCTGAGCTGCACGATGCCGCCGGCTGCCGGCAGGTCCCGGCGATGACCGGGCCGCGGCGGCTCGTGGTCGGGATGTCGGGTTCGAGCGCCCCGCAGATCGGCATCGCCCTGCTCGACGTGCTGCGGCAGCACCGGGACATCGAGACCCACCTGGTGATCAGCGAGGGCGCGTGCCGGTCGATCCGGCTGGAGGCGGGCACCGACCCCGACCGGGTACGGGAGCTCGCCGATGCCAGCTACGATCCCCGCGACCTGGCCGCGCCCATCTCGTCTGGGTCGTTCATCACCGACGGCATGGTGGTCGTGCCGTGCTCCATGCGGACGCTGGCCGCCATCGCCACCGGCAACAGCGCCGACCTGCTGACCCGCGCCGCGGACGTCGCGCTCAAGGAGCGCAGGCGCCTGGTGCTGGTGACCCGGGAGGCGCCGCTCAACCTGATTCACATCCGGAACATGGAGACGGTGACGCTGGCCGGCGCCACCGTCTTCCCGCCCGTGCTCGCCTTCTACCACCACCCGCGGACGATCGATGACATCGTCGCCCACGTCGTAGGCAAGGTCCTCGATCAGCTCGGCGTGCCGCACAAGCTGTTCGACCGGTGGGGGACGGCGCAGTGAGGTCCGGGCACCCGGGGGAAGCGGCGGGCGCCGCCGCGGAAGCGGCCGCAGCCGTGGGCCGGCCCGACGCGAGCGACAAGGCGGCCGGGGCCACCAGGTACTCCGCGGATCTCCCGGTTCCCGGCGGCACGCTGGAGGCCGCGCTCGTCCGCAGCCCGCTGCCGCACGCGCAGATCCTCGGCGTGTCGGGCGGGCAGGCGCGGGCCGCGCCGGGCGTGATGGCTGTGGTCACCGCCGGCGACCTGCCGCCGGGCCTGGCCGGCCGCAGGGTCAGGGACATGCCGCTGCTCGGCCGCACCGTGGCCCGCTTCGCAGGCGAGCCGGTCGCCGCGGTCCTGGCGCGGTCACGGACCGCGGCCGAGTCGGCGGCCGCGCTGGTGGAGGTGGATTACCGCGAGCTGCCGGCCGTCTGCGACCCGGTGGCGGCGCTCGAGGCGGGCAGTCAGCGGGTGCACGAGGCGCCTTGGGACTACCCTGGCGCGGTGGTCGCGGCGGGGAGCGGGCCCAACCTGCAGTCCGAGGTGACCGGCGGCGACCCGGCCGCCGTCGCGCGGGCGCTTGCCGGGGCGGCGACCGTGGTCACCGCCGCCTACCGCACTCCCGCCGGCCATCAGGGCTACCTGGAACCGCAGGCCTGGGTGGCGTTCCCCCCGGAGCACGGGACCACGCGGCTGTGGGGCACCACCAAGTCTCCCTACCGGCTGCGGGACCAGGTCGCCGCATGCCTTGGTCTGCCGCCGGAAACGCTGCGGGTGGACCCGGCGCCGCTCGGCGGAGACTTCGGCGGCAAGGGCGGGGTCTGCGACGCGGCGCTGTGCGTCGCGCTCGCCCGGCTGGCCGGCAGGCCGGTCCGGCTCGTGCTGCGTTCCGAGGAGGACCTGACCGCCACCGACGCCCGGCACCCGGCGGTGATCCGGGTCCGGATCGGCTGCGACGCCGACGGGCGGCTCGCCGCGCTCGACGTCGATGCGGTCTTCGACGGCGGCGCCTATGCCGCCGCCAAGCCCATCCCGTCCGTCAACCTGCACGGGGCGCTGGAGTGCGCGCTCGGTTACCGGCTGCCGTGCTACGCGCTGCGCTCGCGCGTCGCCTACACCAATACCGTCCCGAAGGGGCACATGCGCTCCCCCGGCGCGCCGCAGGTGGTGTTCGCGGTGGAGAGCGCCCTGGACGAGCTGGCCGCCGCCGCCGGGATCAGCGCGCTGGACCTGCGCCGCCGCAACCTGCTGACCCCCGGCGAGCCGGACGGGTACGGGCACCGCTGGCCCGAGGCGCGCGGGCGCCAGACGCTCGACGCCGCCGTGGCGGCCGCGTGCCGCGGCGGCACGGCGCGCGAAACGGCGCGCGGCTTGGCCCGCGGGACCGGCGTGGCGGTGTACGCGCGGCCCACGCCGCCGCCGGCGCCGACAAGCCTCAGCCTCACCCCGCTGCCCGGCGGGCGGCTCGAGGTCGGCGTCCCCGTGCCGGAGACGGGAACCGGCAGCCACGCCATGATCCGCCGCCGCCTGGCCGCCGAGCTCGGCATCGATCCGTCCGCAGTCGCCGTCCGGCAGCTGGCAACCACCGAGCTGCCGGGCGACCTGGGGGTGGGCGCCAGCCGGGTGACCGCCGGGCTGAGCCGGGCGGTGGCCAGCCTCGCCGAGGCATGGCGGGCCAGCGCGCAGGACGGCCCGGTGCTGGTGGCCGTCCCGGCGGCGGCCGAACCGCCGGCCCTGTCCTACTGCGCTCAGGTGGCGCAGGTGGAAGTCGACCCGGAGACCGGGCAGGTGACGATCCTCGAGCTGGTCAGCGCGGTGGACGTGGCGGCCGTCGTCAGCCCGCGGGCGCATCAGATGCAGATCGACGGCGGCGCGGTGATGGGCATCGGGTTCGCCTGCATGGAGGACCTGCTGGAGGACGGGGGCCAGGTGCTGGCCTCGAACCTGGGCGAGTTCAGGATCCCGGCCGCGACCGACGTGCCGGCGCTGCGCACCGTCTTGGTCACGGGCGGCAAGGGCGTCGGGCCGGCGAACGTGAAGGCGATCGGCGAGCTGACCAACGTGCCGGCCGCGGCGGCAATCGCCAATGCCGTCGCGGACGCGACCGGGGTCCGGGTGCGGCAGCTTCCCGTCACCGCGGAGCGGCTGTACTGGGCGATCCACGGCCGGGGCCGGGACTGAGGCGGGAAGGCAGTGCCGGTGGCCGCCCGGTTTCGGCTGAACGGGGAGCCGACGCAGGTCGAGGTGCCCGCGACGGCCAGCCTGCTCGACGTCATCCGCGGCCTCGGCCTGACCGGGACCAAGGCCGGCTGCCGGATCGGAGTCTGCGGCGTGTGCTCGGTGCTGGTGAACGGGCTGCCGGTCAGTTCCTGCCTGTACCTGGCGCACTGCGCCGATGGAGCCGACATCTGGACGGCGGAGGGCATCGCCCGGGACAATCCCGAGGTCGTCGAGGCGTTCGTCCGATACGAGGGCATGCAGTGCGGCATCTGCACGCCCGGGCAGGTCGTCACTGCGCTCGCGGCGCGGGCCGAGCTCGGGCCGGCCCCAGGCGAGGCGCAGCTGCGTGAGTACCTGATCGGCAACCTGTGCCGCTGCACCGGCTACGCGACGATCATCGAGGCGGCGAGGGCGGCCTGCGATGGCCGCTGACACCAGATTCGTGGCGCCGACGACGCTCCCGGAAGCACTGAGCGCGCTGCGTGCCGACGGCGCGCTTGCGGTCGGCGGCGGGACCGCGGTCGGGCTGTTGCTCGGCCAGTCGCTGATCGAGCCCCGGGTGCTGGTCTGGCTGGGCAGGATACCCGCACTGCGCGAGATAGCGGCCGAGGACGCGAGCCTGAGGGTCGGGGCCGCGGTCACGGTGCGCGAGCTGAGCCGGCACCCCGCGGTGCGCTCGTCGCTGTCCGCGCTGGCCGCCTCCGCGGCGATGGCGGGCAATCCCCGGATCCGGTCGGTCGCGACGGTGGGCGGCGCCCTGGCGCACGCCGACCCGCGCCAGGACCTGCCGCCGGCCCTGGTGGCGCTCGGCGCGGTCGTGGAGATCACCGGTCCGGATCGTCGCCGGACGCTGCCGGTCGACGGCCTCGCCACCGGGGTGATGCAGACGGTGCTGCAGCCCGGCGAGCTGATCACCGCCGTGCGGATCCCGCTGGTGCCCGGCCGGCGCTCGGTGTACCTCAGGTTTACCCCGGGCAGCACCGCCGACTACCCGACGGTCGCCGCCGCGGCCAGCGCCTGCCGCGACGCACGCGGGAAGTTGCTCTCGGTGACGCTGTCGCTGGGCGCCGCCGGCCCCACCGTGCTGGCGGTGCCGGAGGCGGCGGGACTGGCCGGCCAGCTCTCGCCGTCGGCGGCGGCCGTCGCGGCGGTGGCAGACGCCGCGGCCCGGCGGGCACGCCCGGTCTCGACCCGGCTCGGGTCGGCCGCCTACGTGCGGGCGATGGCAGCGGTATGGGCGCGCCGGGCGCTGGCCGCCTGCCTGGCATACGGCCCGGCCGGGCGGACGTCATGACCACGCCCCCCGAGGTGGTCGCGATGCTGGCAGGTCGTCCCGCCGTCGGGGCATGGGAGCCGATGTTCCCGCTGCTGACCGCGGACGACCGGGGCTTCCCGCACGTGTGCCTGCTGTCGCGGTCCGAGCTCGATGCCGACGGCCAGCACGTGTATGCCGTGCTCGCGAGCCGGAACACGATCGCGAACGTCCGCCGCGACGGCAAGGCCACCCTGCTCGCGGTCGGCGGCGAGACCGCGGTCTCCGTCAAGCTCGGCGTCACCGAGTCGATCGATGACGACGGCTGGCTCGGCATCGCGTGCCGGGTGGTCTCGGTGAAGCGGGACAGCCTGCGCCTGCCGCTGCGGCCGCCGCAGTACCTGGTCTCCGAGGCGGTGTCGGTGACCGAGGACTGGGCGCGCAGCGAGCGGCTGCTGGCCGCGCTGGCCGGGCGGCGCAGTCGCTTACCCTTGCCGCAGGTCCCGGAACAAGCTGCCGGGCAGGGGCACACGCGGATGGCAGGATGACTGGGGACGGGCGCACCGTTGCGGTGATCGGGGGCGGCATCGTCGGGCTGGCGGTGGCCAGGGAGCTGACGATCCGCTGCCCCGGCCTGCAGGTGAGCGTGCTCGAGAAGGAGGACCGCATCGCCGCCCATCAAAGCGGCCACAACAGCGGCGTGGTGCACGCGGGCATCTACTACCCGCCGGGGAGCCTGAAGGCGCGGCTGTGCGTGCGCGGCGGGAGGCTGCTGCGCGAGTTCTGCCAGCAGCACGGCATCCCGCTGCGCGAGCTCGGCAAGCTGGTCGTCGCCGGCTCCGACGCCGAGCTGCCGGGCCTGGCCGAGATCGAGCGCCGCGCGCTGGCCAACGGGGTTCCGGGCATCCGGCGCGTGGCCAGGAGCGGGATCGCCGAGATCGAGCCGTGGGTGCGGGGGGTGGCGGCGCTTCATTCGCCGCACACCGCCTCGGTCGACTTCGCCGGCGTGTGCCGTGCCCTGGCCCGGGAGATCGTCGCGGCAGGGGGAACGGTGCGGCTCGGCACCCGTGTCCGCTCGGTGTCCGAGGGTCCCTCTGGCGTGACGGTCCGGTCGGACACGGGGGCGTGGACCTTCGGCCGGCTGGTCGTGTGCGCGGGCCTGACCGGCGACCGCCTCGCGGCCCAGCTCGGCGGCCTGGCCGGCATGCGGGTCGTCCCGTTCCGCGGGGAGTACTACGAGCTGCGGCCGCCGGCCCGCGACCGGGTCCGGGGCATGGTGTACCCGGTTCCCGATCCGCGCTACCCGTTCCTCGGCGTCCATCTGACCCGCGATGTCGGGGACCGCGTGCACGCGGGCCCGAACGCGGTGCTCGCCCTGGCGCTGGAGGGATACCGCTGGCGCGACATCAGCCTCCGCGACCTGCGGGACATCGCGGGCTGGCCGGGAACCTGGCGGCTGGTCCGGCGCCACTGGCCGAGCGGGCTCGGCGAGCTGGCCAGGTCGCTGCTGAAGCGGCTGTACCTGGGCAGCGTGCGCAGCTACCTGCCCGACCTGGCCCCGGGCGACCTGGTGCGGTCGGCGGCGGGCGTGCGGGCGCAGGCCGTCCGGCGGGACGGCGGCCTCGTCGACGACTTCGTGGTGCACTCGACGGGCAGGGTCACGCTGGTCAGGAACGCGCCCTCGCCCGCGGCGACCTCGAGCCTCGCGATCGCGGAGCACATCGTGTCGGCGCTGGGCGTCGCGGCCCGCTAGCCGGCCCGGCGCGGGCGCGCAGCCGGGGGCTGCTTGACACCGCGCCGCCGATCGATGTATACAGCAGTATACGCATTCCGCCGGGCGCGCGACAGCCGGAGGGAAGGGCCCGCGCGGGCGCCGTGCCGGCGGCCGGGCGCCGGGCCGTTCAGGGCAGCCCCGGGAGCCGTTCGCCGTCGCCCTCGAGGAGGACACCATGGATGACAGCTTCGAGCGGGCCCTGGCCGTCAGGCGAGCTGTCCTCGGCGACGAGTACGTGGACGCCGTCATGGCCGACGCGTCGTCGTTCACCGCCCCGTTCCAGCAATTCGTGACCCGGTGCGCCTGGGGCGGGGCATGGCTGGACGACGCGCTCGAGCCGCAGGTCCGCAGCCTGCTCACCATCGCCATCGTCGCGGTGCTCGGCCAGCTCGACGAGGTGCGGCTGCACACCAGGGGCGCGCTGCGCAACGGGTGCAGCCCGCAGCAGATCGCCGCCGCGCTCAGGTTCGTGGCAGCCTACGCGGGCGTCGGCCGGGCGGTCGGGGCCGTCGGCGCCGCCGACCAGGAGATCGCCGCCGCCGGCGCCGCGACGGACGGCGCCCGGTGACCGCCGGGTCCGTCCAGGCGGCGGCCTCGCTGATCGGGACGCTGGCCGGCGCCCGGGTCATCGACCTGGAGCAGCCCCGGTTCCCCGGCATGCCGATGTTTCCGGCCAACGCGCCCAACTACGCCTTCATGCTGCACCGCCGCCACGAGCCCGGCCTGGAGAGCCGGACCAGCGCGGCCGGGATGATCCTGACGGCCGACCACGCCGGCACGCACGTGGACGCGGTGTGCCACCAGGCGGAGGACATGCGGATGTTCGGCGGGATCCCGGTGTCGGCGGCGAACCAGGGACCGGGCGGCCTCGGCGTGCTCGCCGCGGAGACGCTGCCGCCGATGATCCGCCGCGGCGTCCTGGTCGATCTCGCCGCGGACAGGGGCGGGCGGCTGCCGCCGCAGTACCTGGTCGAGCGAGACGAGCTCGCCGCGGCGGCGCGGCGCCAGGGCGTCGCGGTGCGCCCGGGCGACGTGCTGCTGGTCCGCACCGGATGGGGCGCCGCGTGGCGGGATCCCGATTACATCGCCGGCGGCGGGATGGCCCGCAGCTGCGGCGAGTGGGCGGCCGAGCTCGCCGTCTTCGCCGTCGGCGCCGACAACATGTCCTGGGACCTGCCCGGCCATGTCGACCCGGTGCTCGGCCACACCCTGCCCAATCACACGCTGCTGCTGGCCCGGGCCGGCATCTTGATCTTCGAGAACCTGCTGCTGGACGAGCTGGCCGAGGCGGGCGTGCCGGAGTTCGCCTTCGTCAGCCTGCCGCTGAAGCTCGTCGGCGCCACCGGGTCGCCGACCCGGCCGGTGGCAATCATCCCGGCCGATGGGCAGGAGGGACAGTGATCGTGCCGGACAACCTCACCGAGCGCCTCGCCGACTTCGTCGCCGCCACGCGGCTGGAGCACCTGCCGGCCAGCGCGCGCGAGCGCGCCCGGATCGTGCTGGTCGATGCCGTCGCGAGCGCCCTGATGGGCGGCCGCAGCACCGAGGTGCGGCAGATCGAGCGGCTCGCGCGGGCCGTCGCCGGCCCGGGCCAGTCGCCGGTCATCGGCCGGCCGCCGCTGGCGAACGCCGGCGCGGTGCTGGTCAACGGGTACCTGGTCACCGCGACCACGGTCTGCGACGTGCACCGGCCCACGCTCTGCCACGTGACGCCAGAGGTTCTCCCGCCGGCCCTGGCGGTGGCGGCCGAGCGGGGGGTGCCGGGAGCCGACTTCCTGCTCGCGTTCGCGCTCGGCCTGGAGATCACCACGCGGGTGGCCCTGGGCTGCAACTACCCGGCGTTCCGCGCGCGCGGCTGGCACTCGCCGGGGGTGTGGGGTCCCTTCGGCGGCGCCGCGGCGGCCGGCAAGCTGCTCGGCCTGGGCCCGCGCCGGCTGCGCAACGCCCTCGGCCTGGCGGGCAGCCAGTCGGCCGGAACGTTCGCGCACTGGGGGACCCCGACCATCAAGTTCCACCAGTCCCGCGGGGCGCTGTCCGGGTACCTCGCGGCTACCCTCGCCGACACCGGCTTCGAGGCCGCCGCCGACGTGCTCACCGCCGCCGACGGCGGCCTGTACCGCGCCTACTCCGACGGCGGCCGGCCGGCGCTGGCGCTCGACGGCCTCGGCGCCCGCTGGGAACTCGAGCGGATCAGCCTGCGCCCGTGGCCGCTGGCCAGCTCGCTGCAAGCGATGGCGACCGCGCTGCTGCACCTCGTCGAGGCCGAGGCGGCGCACGCCAGCACGGTCAGGCGCGTCCGGGTCGGGCTGAGCCGCACCGTCTACGACATGCACGGCACGCTCCCGTGGGATGACCGGTTCCACGCGCTGCTGTCCGCGCCGTTCGTGGCCGCGGTCATCCTGGCCGACCGGGCCTGCGGCCTGGACCAGTTCACGCCGGAACGCCTCAAGGATGCCGCGGTGGACCGGTACGCGCGGGACAGCGTCGAGGTGGTGGCGGACGGGAGCGTGCAGGGCACCGGCGCGGTCGTCGAGCTGGAGTTCGCGGACGGCAGGCGGGCCCGGGACCGGCGCGCCGTGCCGCACGGCGACGAGGCGGACCCGCTGAGCATGGCCGACGTCCGGGCGAAGTTCCTGACGGCCGCCGACGGCGTGCTGCCGCCGCAGCGGGCCGCGCTGGCGCTGGACCGCCTGGAGCACGTCGACGACGCGCCCGTGGTCGACGCCGCGTTCCTCGGCCCGCTGGCAGGAGACGCGGCCCGATGACGGGCCCGCCGTCGCCGGACCCGGGCGGCAGGCCGCCCGCCCCGTGACCCGATGTCGAGCTGAGGATGGCCATGCCTGATGTACCTGATGTAGTTGTCGTCGGTGCCGGAAACGCGGGCCTGTGCGCCGCGCTGGCGGCCGCCGAGCACGGCGGACGGGTCATCGTGATCGAGCGGGCCCCGCGCGAGGAACGGGGGGGAAACAGCGCCTTCACCGGCGGCGGGATGCGCGTCACCTACGACGGCCCGCAGGACCTGCGCCGCCTCATGCCGGACCTCACCGAGGCGGAGTGGCAGGCCAATGACTTCGGGGCCTACCCGGCGGCGGCGTATTACGACGACATGGCCCTGGTCACCGAGTCCCGCTGCGACCCCGACCTGACCGAGGTGCTGGTCAGCCGCAGCCTGCCCACCCTGGAGTGGATGCGCGGCAACGGCGTGCGCTTCGCCCCCGCCTACCACCGCCAGGCATTCGAGATCGACGGCCGGTTCCGGTTCTGGGGGGGGCTGACGGTGGAGGCGGTGGGCGGGGGCCTCGGGCTGGTCGACGCGCTGTCGGCCGCCGCCGAGCGCGCCGGGGTCGCGGTGCGCTACGCGACCCGCGCGATCGCGCTCGCCGAACAGCGCGGCCGGATCTGCGGCGTGCGGGTGCGGGCCAGGGACGGCAGCGAGGAGGTCATCCCGGCCCGGGCCGTGGTGCTGGCCAGCGGCGGCTTCGAGGCCAACGCCGCATGGCGGACCAGGTACCTCGGTCCCGGCTGGGATCTGGCCAAGGTACGCGGGACCCGGTTCAACACCGGCGACGGCATCCGGATGGCGCTCGAGGCCGGCGCGCGGGCGGCCGGAAACTGGTCGGGCTGCCACGCGGTCGGCTGGGACCGGAACGCGCCGGAGTTCGGCGACCGCGCGGTCGGCGACGGGTTCCAGAAGCACAGCTACCCGTTCGGCATCATGGTCAACGCGCACGGGAAGCGCTTCGTCGACGAGGGAGCCGACTTCCGGAACCTCACCTACGCCTGCTACGGCCGGGAGGTCCTGGCCCAGCCCCGGCAGTTCGCCTGGCAGATCTTCGATGCCAAGGTGACCGGCCTGCTGCGCGACGAGTACCGGATCAAGCAGGTGACCAAGGTGACCGGGGATACCCTGGCGGAGCTGGCCCGGAAACTGGACGGGGTCGACGCCGGGGCATTCCTGGACACCGTCAAGCGCTACAACGAGGCGGTCCGGGTCTCGATCCCGTTCAACCCCAACGTCAAGGACGGCCGGGCCACCGAGGGGATCAGCCCGCCGAAGTCGAACTGGGCCAACCGGATCGACACCCCGCCGTTCGAGGCCTACATGATCACCTGCGGCATCACGTTCACCTTCGGCGGCCTCGCCATCGAGGCCCGCACGGCGAACGTGCAGGCCGAGGAGGGGCATCCGATCCCGGGCCTGTACGCCTGCGGGGAGCTGGTGGGCGGGCTCTTCTACTTCAACTACCCGGGCGGGGCCGGCCTCACCGCCGGCGCGGTGTTCGGCAGGCTGGCGGGCACCCAGGCCGCCAGGCACGCGGCGTGAGGCGGCGGCCGCCTACTCGAAGGCGATCACGGCATTCGCCTCGTTCATGCCCTTGCGGATCATGTCGAGGCGGGTGTTGCGTGCCGCCCACATGTGCTTCTCGCTCAGCTCGGCGGCGGCGTCAGGCTCGCCGGCCCGGATCGATTCGAAGATCAGCCGGTGCTCTTCCAGGGCCTCCTCCCACCGGCCGGGCTGCGTGTAGGTCGTGACCGGGTAGCGGCGCAGATGGACCGCGAGCCGCTCCAGCAGGTCGGTGAGCGTCCTGTTCCGCGCCGCCTGCCAGATCGCGCGGTGGTAGGAGCGGTTGAGGCCGGCCATCTCCTCCGGGGCGGCGTCCCGGGCGTCGCTCATGCTGCCGATGATCCGCTCCAGGGCCGCCAGGTCGGCGTCCGTCCTGCGGGCGGCCGCCTCCCGGGCGGCGGCGGCTTCCAGGACGGCCCGCACGCCGTAGATCTCCAGCACCTCCTCGGCGCTGGTGGGGCGGACGCGCATGCCGCGGTTGACCCGTTCCAGCAGCCCGTCCTGCTCCAGCATCCGCAGCGCCTCGCGGACCGGGGTCCGGCTCACGCCGAAGCGCTGCCCGAGGGCGGACTCGGCGATCACCTCCCCGGGGCGGAGGTCGCCGGCCAGGATCTCCTCGAGCAACCGGTGGTACAGCGATGGCACCTGGATGTCAGCCTCTCCGTCGCCCGCGGCGGGCGCCGTGCCCGCCAGGCCAGTCTCGTGTCCGGCACCGCCCGTCCCCCGAGCCGCCCGTTCCTGGTCCGCGCTGCGGGGCAGGCGACCCGGCTGAAAGTTTAGCGTACCGTGACGTTCACCCGTTGACCTGTTGCATACTGCGGTATACACTCGTCTACGTTTTCCCGCTGAGATTCCACCGGGCCGGCTGACGGCTTGCCGGCCGCTCGTCCGGCGAACCGGCACGCAGCACCCGAGGGCAGGTCTGGAGGTGCCCGTGGCCATTGCCCCGTCTCCCCCGTCTCCCCCGTCTCCCCCGTCTCCCCCGCTCGCCCGGGCCCGGCGCGGCCGCGGCCGCGCCCCCGGCCAGATGCGCGCACGTCGGCCAGGCCCGCGCCGTGCAGTTAGGGAACCGCGATGAGTAACTTCCTGCTCGGCGTCGGCTTCGGCCTGGTCACCGCGTCGATCCTGGCACTGGCGACCGTGCCGCTGTCACTGCAGATGAGCGTCGCCCGCATCCCGAACTTCGCGCACGGCGAGATCCTGACCGCCGGCGCGTATGCGGCCTACGTGGTGAACGAGCACACCGACAACATCTACCTGGAATCGGTCGCGGCCGCGCTCGCGGGCGGAGTCGTGGCGTACCTGATGAACGCGCTGCTGCTGCAGCCGTTCGCCAGGCGCAAGCCGAAACTGCTGATCCTGTTCATCCTCACGATCGCCGCGAGCCTCATCGTGCAGAACGTCATCCTGTTCTTCTTCACCGGCAACAGCCTCGCCTTCAAGATGCCCGCCAGCCCGCCGCACCACATCGGGCCGTTCCTGCTGACCGGCATGAACCTGTTCACGATCGGGGCTGCCGTCGTCGTCATGGCCGCGGTCCACGTCGTGCTGAAGTACACCAAGTTCGGCAAGGCCCAGCGCGCGGTGGCCGACAGCGGCGACCTGGCCCGGATCACCGGGATCAACAGCGAGCGCATCGTCCGGCTGACCTGGCTGATCGACGGGCTGATCGCCGGGTTCGCCGGATTCCTGCTCGGGGTCAGCTCCGGCACGCTGACGCCGACCGTGGGCCAGGGGTACCTGCTGGTCATCTTCGCCGCCGCGATCCTGGGCGGGATCGGCAGGCCGTACGGCGCGATGGCGGGCGCGCTGGTCATCGGGCTCGCCATGGAGATCAGCGCCCTGTACATCCCGGCCGACTACAAGGAGGCGGTGGCGTTCGGCCTGCTGGTCCTCACGCTGCTGCTGCGGCCGAGCGGCATCTTCGCCGCGCCCAGATCGTCGGGAGCCGCGGGAGCGACGGCATGACCCAGTACCTGATCGGCCTGGCGACCACCGGCGTGGTGCTGTCGATCGTCGCGCTCGGCCTCAACGTGCGGTGGGGATGGGCGGGAGAGTTCGACATCGCGCTGTTCGCGTTCGTGGCCATCGGCGCCTACGTGTACGCGGTGGTCACGCTGCCGCCCGCCTCCCTGCCGCCGCCCGGCGGCTACATCCTCGGGCTGCGGGCCCCGTTCCTGGCCGGGGTGGCCGCCGCCGTCGTGGTCGCCGGGCTGCTGTCGGCGGCGGTGGGCGCCATCGCGCTGCGCAAGCTGCGCGACGACTACTTCGGCATCACCACGCTGGCGTTCGCGCTGATCCTCGCCCTGGTGATCGGCCAGTACACGCCCCTGTTCGACGGCTACGAGGGGCTGTACAACATCCCGCAGCCGCTGCAGGGCGCCGGGACGCTCGGCGCCGACGGCGGCTTCTACCTCGGCATCTGCGTGATCGCGCTGCTGGGGACGCTATGGCTGCTGCACCGCCTGTTCGCCAGCCCGTTCGGCCGGGCGCTGCGGTCGGTGCGCGAGGACGACATCGCCTCGCAGGCCTTCACCCGCAACGTCTACGTGCTGAAGCTCAAGGCCTACGTCCTCGGCGGCTGCATCGCCGGCCTCGGCGGGGCGCTGCTGGCCGCCTACATCACGGCGTTCAACCCCTACGGCTGGACCCCGCAGGAGACCTTCCTCATCTACGCCGCCTTGTTCGTCGGCGGCACGGGCAACGCGGTCGGCACCGTCATCGGGACGTTCTTCATCGAGGTCGGGGTCCAGGAGGTCACCCGCTACATCCCGCAGATCGGCACCAACGCGTCCGGGCCGGACGCGGTCCGCCTGGTCCTGATCGGGCTGCTGATCGTGGCCATCTTGTGGTTCCGGCCGCAGGGCGTGCTGCCGGAACCGCGGGGCCGGGACCGCCTTGCCGGCGATCGTCCCGGCCGGTTCCTGATGCCCCGCGGCGGGCTGCGGCCCACCGGGCCGGCGGCCCGGTGGCGGCGGCCGGGCCTCGCCGCCGCGGCCGCGCCCGCCGACCGGGGCCCCGCGGTCGCGCCCACCGACCCGGGCCCGGCCGCGCCGCCAGCGCGGACCGGGACTGAGGCCGGCCTCCCCCTCGGCCGGCCCGCGGCCGCGGCGGGCGTTGCGGCTGCCCGGGCGGGCGCGCCAGGGGACGCAGGCGGCGGCGCGCCGGCACTGCTGGAGGTGAGCGCGCTCGCCAAGTCGTTCGGCGGCGTCAAGGCGGTCGATGGGGCCAGCTTCACGGTCCGCGAGGGATCGCTGACCGGGCTCATCGGCCCCAACGGCGCGGGCAAGAGCACCGCGATCAACCTCATCTCCGGGTTCGAGCGGCCCGACGGCGGGCGCGTGGTCTTCGCCGGGCGGGACATCGGCGGCATGCCGGCCCACCTGGTCAGCAGGCTGGGCCTGGTCCGCAGCTTCCAGACGCCCCGCGAGTGGCCGGGGCTGACCGTCATGGAGAACATGCTGCTCGCCGTCCCGGTCGGCGCCAGGGAGGCGATCTGGCGCGGGGTCTGCACGCCGCGGGCGCTGCGCAGGGCCGAGGCGGCCGACCGCGCCCGGGCGCGGGAACTGCTCGACGAGGTCGGCTTGCTGCGGCTCAAGGACGAGCCGGCCGGCAACCTCAGCGGCGGCCAGAAGCGCCTGCTGGAGTTCGCCAGGATCGTCGCGGCGAGGCCGCGCCTGGTGCTGCTCGACGAGCCGCAGGCCGGGGTCAACCCGGTGCTGCGCGAGCGGATGGCAGAGCTGATCAGGGCCATGGTGCGCGGCGGCATCACCGTGCTCATGGTCGAGCACAACCTGCCGTTCCTGGAGAGCCTGTGCGACGTCGTCGTCGTGATGGCCCTCGGCCGGTGCATCGCGGAGGGCTCGATGGCCGACCTGCGGGCCAACGCGGCGGTGGTGGACGCCTACCTGGGGCAGGTGGATCCGGCCGATGTCTGACGAACCCTGCCTGGTCGTGAGCGACCTGACCGCCGGCTACGGCGGGCCCCCGATCATCGAGGGCATCTGCATCGAGGTCAGGCCCGGCGCCATCACCGCGGTGGTCGGCCCGAACGGCGCGGGCAAGTCGACGCTGATGAAGGCGATCGCCGGCTCGATCCGGCCCAGCGCCGGGGAGATCAGGCTGTGCGGCGAGGTCACCACCGGGCTCACCGCGGACAGGCTCGTCCGCAAGGGCATCGCCTACGTGCCCCAGGTGGCGAACGTCTTCCCGTCGCTGACCGTGCTGGAGAACCTCGAGATGGGCGCCTACACCCGGAAGTCCGGGACCAAGGCCCGCATCGACGAGGTGTGCGACCTCTTCCCCGACCTGCGGGCCGCCGCGCGCAGGCCGGCCCGGACGCTGAGCGGCGGGCAGCGCAACATGCTCGCCATGGCCCGCGGGCTGATGTCCGACCCGAAGGTGATGCTGCTCGACGAGCCCACCGCCGGCATGGCGCCGAAGTTCGAGGCCGCGGTGTGGCAGCACATCGTGCAGATCCGCCGCACCGGCATCGCGGTGCTCGTGGTCGAGCAGAACACCCGGCGCACCCTCGCCCACTCCGACTGGGCGTACGTGCTCGTCCTCGGCAAGAACCGGCTGTCTGGCCCGCCAGCTCAGCTTCTGCAGAACGAGGAGGTGGTGGAGCTTTACATCGGCGGGGGCGCGTAGCCATCGGCTGCATTCTCACCTGACATCACGGGGCTGAACGGCGGAGAGGAGACCGCATGATCACGCATTCCACGACGAGGTGGAGACCGCTGGCAGGCGCCGTCGCCCTTGCGGCGGCGGTGACGCTGCCCGCGGCCTGCTCCTCGGGCACGTCAAGCCCGGGCGGCTCGTCCGGCTCCGGCATCGGCAGCGGGCCGATCATCTTCGGCGTGCTGCACCCGTTCACCGGCGCCTACGCGTCGGTCGGCGAGGCGGCGCTGCAGGGCGCCACCATCGCCGCGTCCGAGATCAACGCCGCCGGCGGGATCCTCGGCCACAAGCTGGAACTCGTCCACGCCGACACGCTCGGCGACCCCGTCGACGCGGTGCCCGCCGCCGAGCACATGATCGCGACCAACCACCCGGTCGCGATCATCGGCCCGGGCGGGCTGGAGATCGGGTCGATCCAGCGGATCCTGGACAACGACCACATCCCGTTCGAATTCGAGGGCGGCGACACCGCGTTCGACAACACCACCGACCCCATGCTGTGGCGGGACACCCCGTCCGACCTGCAGGAGGGGGTCGCCATGGCGATCTACGCCATGCAGAAGGGGTACAAGCGGGCCGCCTTCATGATGTCCACGATCACCACGGCGCAGGACTTCATCCCCTACATCGAGGGCGCCTACAAGAAGCTCGGCGGCACGATCGTCGCGAACGTCGCGCTGACGCCCGGCCTCAGCTCCTACCGCTCCGAGGTCCTCAAGGCGGTCCAGGCGCGCCCGCAGGTCATCTTCACCCAGATGGAGCCGCCGACGGCTGCCGTCGCGCTGCAGGACCTCAAGGAGGTCGACAACCTGGCGATCCCGTTCATCGCCAGCGACACCAGCACGGCGCCGCAGTGGATCTCGGCGGTGACGCCCGCGGTGGCGAACAAGGCCGTCACCTCCTGCGAGGGCGCCACGCTGACCAACCCGGCGACCGCCGAGTTCCTCAAGTGGTTCAAGAAGGACTACCCCGGCCAGAGCCAGCCCCTCGGCAACGCCAACTACTCCTACGACGGCACGATCGCGCTGGCGCTGGCCATCGACAAGGCGGGGACGACCAACGGCCCGGCGTTCGCGAAGGACATCCCGCTGGTCACCAGCCCGCCGGGCACCGTGGTCTACGACTACGCGACCGCGCTGGCCGACCTCAAGGCCGGCAAGAAGATCAACTACGACGGCGCGGGGACGACCATGGACTACAACCAGTACCACAACGTCTTCGGCCCGTTCGAGCTGGTCAAGTCGAACCTGTCGGGGAACCTGCAGGTCGTCGCGACGATCAGCGGCGCCCAGATCGCGAAGCTGGCCTCATGAGGGCCGGGACGGCCGGCGACCATGCGGGCCGCTGGCCGGCAGCCGCGCCGCCAGCAGCGCCCACGGCCAGATCGCAGCACAGGCGGCCGGCCATGTAGCTCGAGCCTGCCAGGCCTGTGGCCCGGCCCGGGCGGTCGTCACGGTGACGGCGCGACGACCGCCCGGCCGGCAAGGCGATGGCACGCGGCGGGCCTTCGGCAAGGGAGCAGCCGCGAGCCAACGCAGCCATCACGACGATAACGCGCCCTGCCCGGCCGGGCACGCCGGGCAGGGCGGCCACGCCGGCCACGGCTTGCACGCCGGGCATGGCGCTGGCATGCGGGCCGGCCGGCGCGGGCCCGCATACGATTGTGGACAAGGTTGCCTATCATTGGGCACATGATCGCTGCCGACCGCGGTGGCCCGGCCACGGGGCCGACAGGGGGGCGGGGAAGGGCGGCCTGAGATGCCATCGCTGTATCACCTGTTGCTCGAGGAAGTCCTGGAGGGCGACCTGCGCCCCGGCGAGGTCCTGGTCGAGTCCAGCCTCGGCAAGCGCTTCGGGGTGAGCAGGACCCCGGTCCGCGAGGCACTGCGCATGCTGGAACAAGATGGCGTGCTGGAACGGGTCAACCGCGGCATGCGGGTCCGGCAGACCAGCCCGGAAGAGGTGCTGGAGATCTACGGAGTCCGCACCATCCTGGAAGCCGCGGCCGCCCGGGACGCCGCGACGCGGCGGACCGACTACGACCTGGCCATCCTGGACCGGCTCTTCGAGGCCATGGGAAGGGCGCGGACCGCCTCGCCGCAGGAGATGGCCACGATCAACCGGTCCTTCCACCGGGCGATCTGGCAGGCGGCGCGCAACCGCACGCTGTCGGACCTGCTCGAGCGGCTGGCGGTTCACCTGCGCCGGTATCCGGCGACGACCTACCTGCGGCCCGGCCGCTGGGAGGAAGCGCTGGACGAGCACCGGCAACTGCTGGAGGCGATCCGGCGCGAAGACCCGGACGCCGCAGCGGCCGTGGCCGAGACCCACATGCGGGCGGCGCGTGATACCAGGCTCGACATGATCAGGAGCGGGCTGACCGAGCAGTCCCGGAACAAGGCGGCGCCGCCTGCTCCCTCGGCAGCCGGGTCCGGCTGAGGCCGTTACGGCCGGCGGGCCGCTTGACACCGTCCCGGGCCGCTCCTACTGTTGTTGTACACAACGGTATACAAGCTAATGCTCCGAGGTGCGCATGGGTCGTCGCGGTGCCGACATAATCGTCGACTATCTCGTCCGACAGCGAGTCCCCTATCTGGTCGGCCTGTGTGGTCACGGGATCCTCGGCCTGCTGGATGCGGCATACGACCGGCAAGGCGACATCACCACGATTTCCACCCACGACGAGCGGGTCGCCGGCTTCATCGCCGACGCCTACTACCGCGTGTCCGGGCGGCCGATCGCCACGTTCACCTCGTGCGGGCCGGGGTCGGTGAACATCCTGATGGCCGTCGCCGGCGCGATGTACGACTCGTCGGCGATGCTGGCGATAACCGGGAACGTCCCCACCTCGCAGTTCAACCGCGGCCCGTTCCAGGAGTCGGGGAAGTACTTCCAGGGTGACTTCCCCGGCGTCATCCGCAGCTACGTCAAGCGCAGCTATCAGGCCACGCGCGCGGAGATGCTGCCGCTCATGCTCGCGCAGGCCTTTGCCCTGATGACCTCGGGCCGCCCGGGCCCGGTCAACCTGGACGTGCCGCTCAACGTCTTCGTGGAGGAGCCGGGCGAGGACGTGGCCGCGCCGGACTGGCGGCCGGAGGCGGTGGCCGCGCCGGCGCCGCCCGGGCACGCGCTGCGCCGGGCGGCTGCCCTGCTGGCCGGCGCCGAGCGCCCGGTCATCCTGGCGGGCAACGGCGCCATGGCGCCGCGCGCGCGCGACCTCGTCCGGGAGCTGGCGGCCGCGCTCAGCATCCCGGTCGTCACCACGCCCATGGGAAAGGGCGTCATCGACGAGCGCGATGACCTGTGCCTCGGGCCGACCGGCCGGAACGGAACCTACCCGGCGAACAAGGCGGCGCGCACCGCCGACGTCATCCTCGCGCTCGGCACCCGGTTCGACGACCGGGCCAGCAGCTCCTGGATTCCGGGGGTCACCTTCAGCATCCCGCCCACGCGGCTCATCCACGTCGACATCGACCCGCAGGAGATCGGCCGCAACTACCAGCCGGAGCTGGGGATCATCGCGGACGCCGCGGAGTTCGCCGCCGGGCTGCTGGCCTGCCTGGCCGAGCAGCCGCCGCCGGAGAGCCGGAGCCGGGAAAGCTGGCTGCGGGAGACGCGGGCATGGAAGCGGCAGTGGCAGGCAGACATCGCCGCCCGGCAGGCCGACCCGGCGGTGCCCATCCGGCCGGACCGGCTGATCGCCGAGCTGCAGCGCGCCCTGCCCGACGACGCGCTGGTGCTCGCCGACGTCGGCGTCCACCACAACTGGCTGCTGCAGCAGCTCGCCGCGCCGGCCAACGGGCGGCTGCTGCAGGCGTGGGGCTTCGCGTCGATGGGGTTCGGCGTCGGCGGCGTCATCGGCGCCAAGCTGGCATCCCCGGGCAGCCCGGCGGTGACGGTCTGCGGCGACGGGTGCTTCCTCATGCACGCCAACGCGGTGGCGACCGCCGTCGAGCATGACATCCCGGCGGTCTGGCTGGTCTGGAACAACGCCGGCTACGGCTCGATCCGGGGGCAGCAGGCGACGTTCTTCGGGGCCGACCGGGAGATCGCCACCCGCTTCCGCCGCGCCGCGACCGGCGAGCTGTACAGCACCGACATAGCGGCGATCGCGCGGGCGATGGGCGCGGACGGCGCCCGCATCGACAGCCCCGACGAGGTGGCCGACGCCGTCGAGTCGGCCCTCAAGTCGGACCGGCCCGCCGTCCTCGACGTGCGGGTGGACTCCGCCGTCGCCGCGCCGTCCACCGGCAGCTGGGATCTGCCGCCGCTGCCCGGCCCGGCCCCGGACTATGGCTGGTAGCGCCGTCCCGCGGCTGCTGCCGTGGGTGGGCGGCGGCTTCGTCGAGGTCTCGCGGTTCACCGACCTGGTCGAGCCGTGGGCCGGGCGGGTCGTCGCGCACGTCGGCGTCGCCGACGCCGACCTCGTCGGGGCCGCGGTCTCCGCCGCCGGCGGCGCGCAGCCGGCGATGGCGGCCATGCCGGTGCACGAGCGGGCCCGCCTGCTGCGCGCGGCCGCGGACGTGGTCGCGGCCCGGGCGGAGGAACTGGCACGCGACATCACCCGCGCGACGGGCAAGGTGATCGCCCACACCAGGCGAGAGGCCGGGCGGGTGCCGTGGACGCTGCGGGCGGCAGCCTCGGCGGCCGAGGCCCTGCTGGCGACCGGCCCGCCCGCGGACGCGATCCCCGGCGGCGAGGGCGTCACCACGGTGCTGGCGCGCAGGCCATTCGGCGTGGTGGCCGCGATCACGCCGTTCAACGCGCCGCTGAACCTGGTCGCGCACAAGGTGGCCCCGGCGCTGGCGACCGGCAACTGCGTCGTGGTCAAGCCCGCGCCGCAGGCGCCGGGGCCCGCGCTGCGGCTGGCCGAGATCCTCACCGAGGCGGGCTTCCCGCCCGGCGCCGTCGGCGTGGTACCGGGCGGACGGGACACCGCCGCGGCGCTGCTGGCCGACCCGCGGATCGGCCTGATCAGCTTCACCGGCGGGGTCGCGGCCGGGCGCGCGATCAGGGCGGCGGCGGGCACCAGGCCCGTGCTGCTGGAACTCGGCGGCAACTCGGCGAACCTGGTCTGCCCCGACGCCGATACGGAACTAGCCGTACGCGAGTGCGCCGCGGGCGGTTTCTCGAACAACGGGCAGAGCTGCAACTCGGTGCAGCGGGTCCTCGTGCACCGTGATCAGCACCGTAGCTTCGCCGAGATGCTGGCCGCCAGGGCGGCCAGGCTCCGGCTCGGGGACCCCATGGATGAGCGGACGGATATCGGGCCGCTGATCAGCGAGTCGTCCGCGATCCGGGTGGAGAAGGCCATCGCCGAGGCGGCGGCCGGGGGGGCCGTCGTGCACGCCGGCGGCACCCGCGACAGGGCGGTCATCGCGCCCGCCGTGATCTCCGGCGTCGACCGGCGGCTGCCGCTGTACTGCGGCGAGGTGTTCGCCCCGGTGCTCATCGTCGAGGCCTACGATAGCCTCGGCGAGGCCATCGAGGCCGCGAACAGCACCCCGTTCGCGCTGCAGGCGGCCGTGTTCACCGGCTCGCTGGACACGGCGCTGCGCTGCTTTCGTGAGCTGCGCGCGGGCAGCGTCATCGTGAACAGGTCCTCGAACTTCCGGCTCGACCAGCTGCCGTACGGGGGCATTGGCGAGTCGGGGGCGGGCCGGGAGGGACCGCTGTACGCGGCCGAGGCGATGACGTTCCTGAAATCGCTGGTCATCGCGCCGGGCGCGGCATGAGGACGCGGTCATGACGGCAGCGGCCGGCGTCACCGCCGTGCCGCCGCCGCTGGCGGCGCGCCTGGCCGCGTTCGCGCACGGCTTGCGCAGGGATGACATCGGCGCCGCCGCGGCGCGGCACGCGGCCGCGCTGATCCTGGACGCGGTCGGGTGCGCGCTGGCCGGGTGGCAGGCGGAGGAAACGTCCCTGGTGCTGCGGGCAGCACGCGGCCTCGGCGGCCAGGGCGGGGCGAGCATCATCGGCGGCAGCGCGCCCGCGAGCCTCGCCGCCGCGGTCGTGGCGAACGCGTACCTGACGACCGCGGTCACGGCCTGCGACGTCTACCTCCCGGCACACTGCCATCTGACCCCGGAGGTGGTCCCGGCCGCGCTGGCGATAGCCGAGGCGGAGCACGCCAGCGGACCGGCGCTGCTGACGGCGGTCACCGCGGGCCTGGAAGTGGCCAGCCGGCTGCTGCGCGCCGTTGACTACACCGAGTTCCGCGGCCGGGGCTGGCACTCGCCGGGCGTCATCGGCCCGGTCGGTGCCGCCGTGGCGGCGGGCCTGCTGCTCGGCCTCGGCGAGGATGAGCTCCGCTCGGCGATGAGCCTGGCGGTGAGCCAGGCCGCGGGCACCTTCGCCGCGTGGCCCACCACCGCGGTGAAGTTTCACCAGGCACGCGGCGCGCTGGCAGGAGTGATCGCCGCGACCCTGGCCGCCCAGGGCTTCCAGGCGGGTCCCGAGCCGTTCGAGGCGCCCGACGGCGGCCTGTTCGCCAGCTACGCGCCCGGCGACGCCTCGGCTGCCCTGGCCGGCCTGGGCCGCGACTGGGAGTGCGAGCAGATCTCCGTCCGGCTGTGGCCCGGCGCGGCTGCGGTGCAGGCCCTGCTCACCGCGCTGCTGGGCACCGGGCGCCGGCTTCCCGGCGCGGCGGAGCTCACGGGCATGGAGATCCGGGTACCGCCGGCAACCTACCAGGCTCATCGCGATGTCGTGCATCCGGCGGGCACGTTCGAGGCGCTGCTGTCGTTCCACTACGTCGCCGCGGCCACGATCGCGCATGGCCGCTTCGGCATCGACCTCGCGGGCGCGGCCCGCCGTGACGACCCGCAGATCGCGACGCTCATCGACCGGCGGATACGCCTGCTGCCGGACCCCGCCGTGCCGCGCGGCGGCGTGCACGTCACGCTGCGCCGGCACGGCGGCGGCGCGGTGGTCATCCGCGAGCAGGCCGCTGCGGGCACCCCGGGACGCGCGGCCACCCCGGCTCAGCTCCGCGGCAAGTTCCTGGCCGGCGCGGCGCCGCGGATCGGGCAGGCCGCGGCACGGCAGCTACTCGACCGGCTCGGCCGCCTGGAGGACGTGACCGACTGCGCGGACCTGCTGCGGCTGACGCAGGGCGGTGCCGGGTGAGGCGGCTGCCGCTGGCCGGCTGCACGTTCGGCTGGCTGCACCGCGCGCCGCTGGCCGACGCGCTGCGGTCGCTGAGCCGCCACGGCATCGGCTCGGTGGAGCTGACCACCGCGCCGCCGCACCTGTTCAGCCGCCGCCTCGGCCGCTATGAGCGGCACGAGCTGGCCCGCCTTCTCCGCGACCTGCGGCTGCGGGTCGTCTCGGTCAACCCGACCTTCGCCGACATCAACCTGATCAGCACCAACCCGGAGATCCGGGAGGCCAGCGAGCGCCAGCTCGCCGCCGAGCTCGAGCTGGCCGCCGATCTCGGCGCCGCGTTCATGGTGCTGGTGCCCGGCCGGCGGCACCCGCTCGCGCCGGCGCCCGACGACGCCGCCCGCGCGGTCCTCGACGAGGGCCTGGCGCGCCTCATCCGGCGTGCCGACGAACTGGGCGTCACGATCTCCCTGGAGAACAGCCCATACGGCTACCTCGGCACGTCGGCCGAGCTGCTCGAGATCGTGCGCCGCTGGGACACGCCCCGGTTGCGCGTCACCTACGACGTGGCGAACGCCCTGGCGCAGGAGGACCCGGCCGAGGGCGTCGCCCGGCTCGCTCCGTACCTGGCGCTGGCGCACGTCAGCGACTCCTGGCGGCACCGCTGGGCGCACACCTCGGTCGGGCGCGGTGAGGTGGACTTCCCCGCCTTCGCCGCCGCCCTGGCCGGGGCGGGGTTCACCGGCCCGACCGTCTACGAGCTGGCCGACGGCGAGGACCCGGCCCCGCGGCTGCGCGCCGACCTCGCCGTGCTCGAGGCCGCCGGGTGGGCCGCGGAGGCCCCGCCGGCGGCCGCCGCGGGGGACGCGGGGGCCGCGCGGTGACCCTGCCGCGCCATGTCGACGTGCTCGTCGCGGGGAGCGGAGCCAGCGGGCTCACCGCGGCGGCGGCGGCCGCCGCCGGCGGCGCCGCCGTCCTTCTGGTCGAGCGCTCGGACGAGCTCGGCGGGACCAGCGCGCTGTCCGGCGGGCGGGTATGGGTCCCGGCCAATCACTGCCCCGAGAACGCCGGCGACACGGTGGCGGCGGCGCGTGCCTACCTGGACGGCCTGTTCCCGGCCCGCTACGCGCACATGACCGAGGCGTTCCTGCGGAACGCGCCCGCGATGGCCCGGTTCGTCGAGGCGCGCACCCCGCACCGCTTCGCCGCCTGCCCGGCCTATCCCGACTACCACCCGGCCCGGCCCGGTGCCAGGCTAGGCGGCCGGTGCCTGGACATGGCGCCGGCGGACCTGAGCGCGATGACGCCGCTGGCCCGCCTGGTGCGGAAGCCGCCTGGCTACCTGCCCATGACGCACGCCGAATGGGAACGCTGGCGCTACCCCGACCGGTACGACTGGGACCTGCTGCGGCGTCGGGAGCGCGCCGGCATCCGGACCAACGGGGTGGCGCTGGTGGCGTCGCTGGTGGACGGCGCGGTGCGGGCCGGGGTGGCGGTCCGGGCCGGGGCGCGGCTGGTCGAGGTGAGGCTCGGCGCGGACGGCGCCGTCGCCGCTGCCGGCGTCTCGCGCGGCGGGACCACCGTGCAGGTCGCGGCCTGTGCCGTGATCATCGCGACCGGCGGGTTCGACTGGGACCGGCGGCTGCGGCGCCGCTGGCATCCTGCGCCGCAGCAAGCCAGCGGCGCGCCGCCCAGCAACACCGGCGATGCGGTCAGGATCGCAGCCCGGCTCGGCGCGGCCATGGACAACATGGCCGAGGGGTGGTGGATGCCGATGCTGGCGGTGCCGGGCGAGGAACTGGACCGGAGGCCGTTCTACCGCTCGCTGATCCGGGAGCGGGCGGTGCCGAGGCAGATCATGGTCAACTCCGCCGGGCTGCGTTTCGCCGACGAGGCCAGCCCCTACAACGACGTGGGCAAGGCGATGCACCTGCGGGGCGCCGACGGCGGGTACCCGAACGACCCCGCGTACATGATCTTCGACGACGGCTTCCGGAAGCGCTACCCGCTGCCCGGGCTTGCGCCGGGCGGCGACGTCCCGGGCTGGATCCCGCGCGCCGGGTCGCTGCGCGAGCTCGCCGCCAGGATCGGCGTCGACCCGGGCGGCCTGGAGCGGACGGTCGGCCGCTGGAACGACGCGTGCGCGAAGGGCGAGGACCCGGACTTCGGCCGCGGCGGCAACGCCTACGACCGGTACGGCGGCGATCCCGCCGCGCATCCCGGGCCCAACCTCGGGCCGCTCGACGAGCCGCCCTACCACGCGGTCCGCGTCCTGGCCGGCACGATCGGCACCAAGGGAGGCCCGGTCACCGACGAGAACGCGGTGGTGCTGAGGGCGGCACGCGGCCCCGGCGCCGCCGGCGGCGAGCCCATCCCGGGCCTGTACGCCGTCGGCAACGCGGCGGCCTTCTGGACCGGCGACGCGCGTACCCCGCCCCCGGCGCCACCTTGGGCATCGGCATGACCATGGGCTACCTGGCGGGCCGCCATGCCGCGGCGTGGCTGGCCCGCCGCGGACCGGGCGGATCATAGCGCGCCGCATCTGCCCCCGCCGCGGCGGCCCGGGCGCCCGGCCGGCAACGCGGCGCTGTCCGGGCAATCCTTTCGGGCCGGCGGCCCGTATGCAAGAGTGTGCTGCAGATGGGAACACACGCTGACGGGCTGCCGGACGAGACGCTGCTCGCGGGCCTGGGCGCGGGCGATGCCGACCTGGCGCTCGCGTTCGTGCGGCGCTTCCAGCGGATCGTGTTCGGCGTCGCGCTGACCGTCATCTCCGACCCGGCCACCGCTGAAGACGTCGCCCAGCAGGCGTTCGAGCAGGCCTGGCGGCACGCCCAGGTGTACGACTCGCGGCGCGGGTCGGTGCGCGCCTGGCTGACGACGATCGCGCACAACCTCGCCGTCGACGTGCTCAGGGCGCGGACCTCGGCACCGGTGGACCCGGACGACCTGCCCGCCTTGCTGACCGCGGTGACCGACACCCCGGAACGGGTCGCGGTCGCCAACGACCGCGCCGCGGCGCTGCGCCGCGAGCTAGGCCGCCTGCCCGCACCGCAGGCCCGAGCCGTGGCGATGGCCGGCATCTACGGCATGACGGCCCGGCAGATCGCGGACACGGAAGGGATTCCCCTGGGCACCGCGAAAACCCGGATCAGGGATGGCATGCAGAAGCTGCGCGCCGCCTATCTCCCGGAGGATGTGGGCGATGAGTGAGCTGAACGAGATGGGCTGCACCGAATTCGCCGACGCGGCCGCCGAACTGGCTCTCGGCGTCCTGACCGGGCGGGAGCGCGCGCGCGCGATCGCCCACCTGGACCGCTGTGATGCCTGCCGCGGTAACGTCCGCCAGCTGACGATGACCGGCGAGGAACTGCTGGGACTGCTGCCCGCCAGCGAGCCGCCGGCAGGATTCGAGACCCGCGTCATGGGACGGCTCGGCCTCGGCGCGCCGGGCGCGGGTGTGGCCGGCCGGACCGGCCTGGCCGGCCGGGCGCGCCGCCTCGGCCGCGGGATTTCCGGCTGGCCAGGCCACGGCGGGGCCAGCCGCAGTCGCCGGATGCTCGCCGCCGCTGCCGTGGCGGCCGCGGTCATCGTGGCGGGCCTCGGCGGCTGGGGCCTGCGCGCCGCCACCTCGTCCCCGCCCGCCTCCCCGCTCAGCTCGGCCGCCCTGCTCTCGGCGGCCCGTCACACGGTTGGACGGATCTACCTTTACGACGGCGGCTCGCGGTGGCTGTACATGTCCGTGGACATGGACTCGGGCAACGGCACCGTGACCTGCCAGGTGCGGGACGCCGACGGGCATTTCACCACGGTGGGGTCATTCCGGGTGCACGGGGGCTACGGCTCCTGGGGCGGTCCCGCTCCGGCCGGCGGCGGCTCCCTGACCGGCGCCCGGCTGGTCAGCGCCGACGGCACCGTCCTGGCGACGGCGGGCTTCCCCGCGGCGTAGCCGGCCATCAGCGCCGGGCCGGGCTATTTCCGGCGCGCGCCGGACCCGCTTCCCGTCCGTGCGGCCGACATTGAACGCCGGGCGTGAGCCGTCTTTCTATTTTTCACCGGCACCAGCGCGCCTCAGTGCGGCCGGGCAGGTCAGCAATTACCGTGACAATCCGAGCAGGTGCTGGCCATGGGAGCGGATATCAGCCAAGGGGGAATATGCCCGAGCCGGTCCGCGGTCATCAGCGCTACCTTCCTGGCCTCGACGGGCTGCGCGCCCTCGCGGTCGGCGCCGTCGTCTCCTACCACCTGGGCTGGGGCTGGGCGCAGGGCGGGCTGCTCGGCGTCGGGGTGTTCTTCACGCTGAGCGGCTACCTGATCACCGACCTCCTGCTCGGCCAGCAGGAGGTGAGCGGGCGCCTGCACCTGGCGGATTTCTGGCTGCGCCGTGCCCGGCGGCTGCTGCCGGCCCTGTTGGTGATGCTGGCGGTGGTCGTCGCCTGGGTCACGCTGCTGGACAGGTCGCAGCTTGCGGCCGTCAGGGGCACGGTCGCCGCGGCGGCCGTGTACGTGAGCAACTGGTGGCTGATCGCGCAGCACAGCTCGTACTTCGCCCAGTTCGGGCCGCCGTCCCCGGTGGGCCACCTGTGGTCGCTGGCGGTGGAGGAGCAGTTCTACCTGATCTGGCCCTGGCTGCTGTGGCTCGGGCTGCGCGCCCGGCGCGCGCGATCCGGCGTGCACGCCGGGCTGGCGGCGGCGTCGCTGCTGCTGGCCGCGGCCTCGGCGGTGACGATGGCGCTGCTGTACCACCCCGGATACGACCCGACGCGGGTGTACGACGGCACGGACACCCGGGCGTTCGGGCTGCTGATCGGCGCGGCGCTGGCCTTCGTCTGGCCGAGCAGGCTGCTGCGCCGCGAGGTCGACAAGGGTGCCCGGCGGGTGCTCGACGGCGCGGGGACCGCCGGCCTTGTCATCTTCGCCGTGCTGGTGTGGCGCACCAGCCAGTACTCGCCGTTCCTGTACCGCGGCGGGATGGTGCTGCTCTCGTTCGGCACGGCGCTGATGGTGGCCGCCGCCGCCTCGCCGGCCAGCAGGTTCGGCCGGCTGCTCGGGTGGCGGCCGCTGCGCTGGCTGGGCGTGCGCTCCTACGGCATCTACCTGTGGCACTTCCCCGTCATCGTGCTGACCACCCCGGCCGGCGGGCGGGACGGCCCGGTCCGCGCCGTCGCCCAGATCGCGGTCAGCGTCGGGTGCGCGGCGGCGAGCTGGCGGTACCTGGAGGAACCGATCCGGCGCGGGGCGCTGCGCCGGCTGTGGGCGCAGCTGGAGCGCAACGAGTGGCAGCTGGGCACGCTGGGCAGGCAGGCCCGGATCGCGCTGGCGGTGTCGGCTCCCGTGCTCGTGCTGGCAAGCTGCGGCATGACCGGCATCGTGCGGCCCGCCCCGGCCGCGCCTGCCGCGGGTGCGCCCAGCCCGGCCGCGGCAACCAGGCCGCAGCCCGCGCGCGCGGCCGCCGGCCCGGCCCGCACCAGCTGCCGGGCCGTGGTGCAGATCGGCGACTCCACGTCGGAGGGCCTCATCTCCCCCGACTACCTGCCGGACCCGCGGCAGCGGATCGGCGCCCAGTACCAGCGGGTGGGCGTCACGAGGTTCATCCCGGAGATCTCGGGCGCCCGGTCGATCGTCGAGACCTACCACGGCCAGCCGAACGCCTACGCCGTTGCCCGGCGGCTGATCGCGCAGCGCTACCGCGGCTGCTGGGTGCTGGCCCTGGGCACCAACGACGCCGCGGACGTGGCGGCCGGATCCCAGGTCAGCCTGGCCGCCCGCATCACGGAGATGATGTCGCTGATCGGCAGCCATCCGGTCATGTGGGTGAACGTCAAATCGCTGCTGGCCAGCGGCCCCTACGCGGAGAGCAACATGCAGCTATGGGACCGCGCGCTGATCCGGGCCTGCGCCAGGTACCCGGACATGCGGGTCTATGACTGGGCCGCGGCGGCCAAGGCGAGCTGGTTCATCTCCGACGGCATCCACTACACCTCCGCGGGGTACGCCGCGCGCGCGGCCCTGATCGCCCGCGCGCTGGCCGCGGCGTTCCCGCGCCGGGGCCCGGCGGCCAAGGGCCGGCGAGCCGGCCGGGACGGCACCGGGCGCCCGCCGGGCTGCCTGGTCAGCTGACGCCGCGTCTGCTACCCGTGACGGCGCGGCAGCCAGCCTTCCCGCGGGCGGCGCTCGGGTCACGGCCGATGATTCCCTTCGTGCCGAACGGACGGTGGTGCCTGGTCACGACTGGATCGCGGCCCCGCAGGCGACCAGGTCGGCCGCGTCCGGCAGGCCCCACTCGGCGAGCGCCTCGGCCGTGTGCTGGCCGGGCGCCGGCGGGGGCAGCGACAGCGCGCCGGGAGTGCGGGAAAAGCGCGGCGCGGGCGCGGGCTGGGTGACGCCGTCGCGGCGGACGTAGGTCCGCCGGGCGGCCAGGTGCGGGTCGGCGGCGGCCTCGGCCATGGACAGCACCGGCTCGACGCAGGCGTCGGTCCCGGCGAACTGGGCCGCCCACTCGTCCCTGGTCCGCTCCCTGAACCTGGCCGCCAGCCGGGCGCGCAGCTGCGGCCAGTTCCGCGGGTCGTCCCGGTCCGGCAGCCCGGCCAGGCCCAGCCCGGCCAGCAGCGCCGCGTAGAACCGCGGCTCCAGGGCGCCGACGGCCATCCACTTCCCGTCGGCCGTCTCGTACACGTCGTAGAAGGGCGCGCCGCCGTCGAGCAGGTTCACGCCCCGCTCGTCGCGCCAGCGGCCCTGGGCCGCCAGCATCAGCGGCATGGCCAGCAGCGACGCCACCCCGTCCACGATGGCCGCGTCCACCACCTGGCCCCGCCCGGAGGCGGCCCGCTCGACCAGGGCGGCGCAGATGCCGTAGGCCATGAGCATGCCGCCGCCGCCGAAGTCGCCGAGCAGGTTCGCCGGGAACTGCGGCGGGCCGCCGGCCCGGCCCAGGGCGTGCAGCGCACCGGCGCGGGCGATGTAGCCGATGTCGTGGCCCGCGGTGCCGGCCAGCGGCCCGTCCTGGCCCCAGCCTGTCATCCGCGCGTACACCAGCCGCGGGTTGCGGCGCAGGCAGACCTCCGGGCCGACGCCGAGGCGCTCGGCGACGCCGGGCCGGAAGCCCTCCAGCAGCACGTCCGCCACCTCGATGAGCCGCAGCAGCGCGTCGGTGCCGCGCGGGTGCTTCAGGTCCAGGATGGCGGACTTGCGGCCGCGGTTCAGCAGCTCGCGTCCGAGCTGCGCGGCGTCCGCCGCGGGGCGGCCGGGGTCCGCCGCGGGGCGGCCGGGGTCCGCCGCGGGGCGGTCGATGCGCAGCACGGTCGCGCCGGAGTCGGCGAGCATCATGGCGCAGAACGGCCCGGGACCGATGCCCGCCAGTTCGACCACGCGCACGCCGGCCAGCGGCCCGCCGCGGGCCTGTTCCGGCTCGCCCATGTCGTCGCTCACCTCCACGGGGATGGTACGGCGAGTGTATGAGCCGGACGGTAGCCCGCGCGGAGCGCTGGCCGGCCAAGGCAAGCTGTCATAGCTGTTGGCTACGGATGTCCGCCTGCGGGACCTGCGGGTCGCGGTCAGCAGCCGCCGCCCGCTGGCCGGGCGCGCGCTGGCCGGCTTCGGGACTTCGGCCGTGCCTGCCGACCCTGGTATGGTAATCGGTATGGCAGCCAAGAAGGTGACGGTTACTCTCGATGAGACGCAACTCGACCGGATCCGTGCTCTCGTAGCGGCCGGAACGGCGCCGAGCGTATCGGGATTCGTGCAGCATGCCGTCGGCGTCGCCCTGGATGACGTGGCGGGGTGGGGCGCTGTGCTGGCCGAGGCGCTGCGGGAAACCGGCGGCGCGCTGTCCGACAGCGAGCGCGCCTGGGCCGATGAAGTACTGGGCGGCGGGGGCAGGTCAGCGGCTTGATACCCGGTGTGACCCTTGATGCGGGCGGCCTGATCGCGCTGGACCGGAATGACCGCCGCGTGGTGGTCCTGCTTGCCCGCGCTCGGGAAACGAGGGCCCGCGTCACGGTTCCGGCGACCGCGCTGGCCCAGGCTGCCCGGTGGCCGGAGCGGCAGGTCAGGCTGGCCCGCCTGGTTCGCCAGCCGACGACTGACGTCAGGGACCTCGACCGGGTGGATGCGACGAATGTCGGCAGGCTGCTGGCAGCGAGCCAGACATCCGACATCGCCGATGCCCACGTCGTGATCTGCGCACGCCGCGCCGGGCAGCATGTCGTCACCTCTGACCCTGGCGATCTCCGGCTTCTCGACCCGGCGATCCAGCTCATCGCAATCTGAGGGTCCCGCATCACCAGCGCTGGCCGGCGTGGGTGGTTATCGCTTGCACAGCAGGCTGCCGCTGCACAGGCAGGTCCGGTCGCCTGGACCGACCCGCCGGTCGGCACTTCCCGGCGATGGAGGCTCCGGCCCTGCTGGCCGCGGGCCTGCGGGCCTTCTTCGGGCCGCTGCAGTGACCGGCGCTGCGCCGGCCGGGTTCGCCGCTGACCCGGCGCGGCAGCCAGAACGCTGCGGGTGGTCGTCGATGACCTGGCCAGCGGGCAGGCCGGTCAGGCCCGATCTGCGCCAGGTGTTCACGGGCGATTCCGCGGGGAAGACTGTGCGCATGCCTGTTACCTTGTTCGAACATCGGCCCGCAAACTGCCCATTCGGTCACCGGCTTGGACCCGGGCGGGTGCTGGTCGGGTGGACGCCCTGCCTGTGCGCCCCGGCGAGGGAGGCGGATGTCCAGGGCCGCGGGCTCGGGCACCTGTGGGTGCGCTGCGAAGCGTGCCGGGAGGAAGGGTGGGAAGCCACCTGCTACGAGCCCCCGCACGACGCCAGACCGGGGTAATCCGGCCGGCAGCCCGAGTTGCAGCCTCACCGTCAGGTCGGGCAGCGCGGCCAGCGCCGAGATGTCGATGGGGAACCCTGGTGGCTGTCCCCACGGGGCCGGCGCGGGCAGGCTGCCCGTGACGGGCGGCGTGCCGGTGACGGGCGGCGTGCCGGTGACGGGCGGCGTGCCGGTGACGGGCGGCGGTATGGCCGGGCCCGGCGGTACCTGGCGGCCCGGCCGGGGACGAGATGACGTGGCCGGGCCTGGCGTGGCGGGCGGACGCGGGCGCCGCGGCGGGGCCGGCGGCGGCGGGGCCGCTGACCCCCCGGCCGGGACCGCCGGGACCGCCGGGCGTGCCGGGCGTGCCGCCGGGGCCGCCGGGCGTGCCGCCGGGGCCGCCGGGGGCGCCGGCCTGGCGGCCGCCTGCGGCGGCGAACCGCCGCGCCCGGCGGCCGCTGGCGATATCAGGTGCTGCCCGGGCGGACGCGGCGGCCAGAGGTGCGTCTGCTCCGCGCGGGGGCCCGGTTGCGCAGCGCGCGCCACGACGTGCTCGCCGCCGGACGGGACGCTGCCGTATCCTCTCGCCGCGAGCAGGCCGCCGGCCGTTATCGTGAGCATCGCCGCGGCCGTCAGCAATGGTCTAGAAATGTTCAGATTCAGCTTACGGCCGGGCTTGCCCCTCATGTGCACGTCAAGGGGTGATGAGTGGCGGACCGGGGTTTCCTGCAACGTTTCTTCCATAATACGTTTCCGGGGACCATCTGGCCTGGAGGCTTGCCGGCCCTCATGACGGGCTGGCGAACGCTCAGATTACAGGAAATGGAACTCCGGCAGCATGATTCTGCTTGAGACTGACAGCAAAAGAGGGAAGGTCAGGCAGCATGGTCTTTGCGTAATGCGGACTTCTGCATAAAATTCTGTAATCTGCCATCCCGACCGCGGTGAGGCTGCCGCCGCCGCGCCGCACCCGCATCCTCCCGCGGTCCCGCGGCCCCGCCGGCGGCTCCGCGCGGGGCAGGGCAGCGGGCCGCGCGCGCGGCTGCCGGGCTCAGCGGGCAGGGGACTTCCGCGGCGGCCAGGTCCGGCGCGATTCCTCGACCGGGCTCATCAGGCCGACGTCGTTGCCGTCGGGATCGGCCACGATCGCATACCGCGCGCCCCAGAAGGCGTCGAAGGGCGGCTGGCGTCCCCGGTAGCCGGCCGCGGTCAGGTCCCGGTAGCGCTCGTCCACCGCCTGCCGGCTGGGCAGCAGGAACCCGAGCACCACGGCGGCGCTGGCCGGATCGGCGCGCCAGCCCGCATGCCACAGCTCGGCCGACTCGCCGGTGTCCAGCTCCAGGCTGAACCCGCCCGGCATCCGCAGCTGCACGTGCGGGCCGCCGGCGGCGCCGGGCGCGGCGACGCCGAGCCGCCGGTAGAACTCGAGGCTGGCCGGCATGTCGGCCACGATCAGGTTGAGCATGTGCAGGTCGGGCGCGCCATCGCTCATGACACCGCAGTCTGCCACAAACCGGGCTGCCAGGCTGACCGGAAACAACCACCCTCTGGAGGGCAGTAACCAGCCACCCTCGGCAGCTTGGCTGCGAGGGCTGCGGGTGACCTGCTTAAATCACGGTGAGTTGCGTGACACCTCAG